>WNGI01002778.1_pt1 | contig 15265 bp, 14 predicted proteins | sample 5400621 | NCBI WGS metagenome assembly WNGI01 (sample SAMN13153374, study PRJNA577476) | soil metagenome | isolation source: 20 cm soil or saprolite under Garry oak tree replicate 1 | place: USA:California | collected 2016-06-15 | reverse complement strand
CGCTTTCCGACCTGGCAAAGTTTCCTTTCACCACCAAGGCCGACCTGCGCGAGACCTATCCGTTCGGCATGTTCGCGGTGCCGATGGACAGGATCGTGCGCATCCACGCCTCCTCCGGCACCACCGGCAAGCCGACCGTCGTCGGCTACAGCGCGAAAGACATCGATACCTGGGCGGGCGTCATGGCGCGCTCGATCCGCGCCGCGGGCGCGCGCCCGGGCGACAAGGTCCATGTCGCCTACGGCTATGGGCTCTTCACGGGCGGCCTGGGCGCGCACTACGGCGCCGAGCGGCTGGGGCTCGCAGTGATCCCGCTGGGCGGCGGCATGACCGAGCGGCAAGTGCAGCTCATCGCCGACTTCAAGCCCGAGATCATCATGGTGACGCCGAGCTACATGCTGGCGATCGCCGACGAGATGGAACGCCAGGGCATCGACCCCGCGAAGTGCTCGCTGCGCCTCGGCATCTTCGGCGCCGAGCCCTGGACCAACGAAATGCGCTCGAACATAGAGAACAGACTTTCCATCGAGGCGCTCGACCTCTACGGCCTGTCCGAGGTGATCGGGCCGGGCGTGGCGCAGGAGTGCGTCGAGGCGAAGGACGGCCTCACCATCTGGGAAGACCACTTCTATCCCGAGGTGGTGGACGCGGCGAGCGGCAAGCCGCTCGCCGACGGCGAGAAAGGCGAGCTGATACTCACCTCGCTCACCAAGGAGGCCCTGCCCATCATCCGCTACCGCACCCGGGACCTGACGCGCCTGCTGCCCGGGACCGCGCGCGCCATGCGCCGCATGGAGAAAGTCACCGGCCGCTCCGACGACATGCTGATCATCCGCGGCGTCAACCTGTTCCCGTCGCAGATCGAGGAGCTGATCCTCAGGCAGCCGGGGCTAAGCCCGCATTACGCGCTCGAGATTTCCAGGGATGGACCCCTCGACCATCTGACCGTACTGGTGGAAGGAAACGACGCCGCGCGAGCAGGCCTTCAGCACAGCATCAAGGCCTACATCGGCATTACCGTCGATGTGAGAGCCGGCACCATCGAGCGTTCGATCGGCAAAGCAAAGCGGATCATCGATAAACGACCCAAATCCTAGGAGAAATTGAAGCTGCCCGGGTTAAATCGATTCGCAAGGAGATTGTCGATGGAGGGCAGGTTCGAGGTGCCATGCAGCCGCGGCAGCGTCGAGGCACAACGCATGACGTAGTTGGGCGTGATCCCCGGTGCGGCATCGACCTCCCTGCGCTCGACGCTGACGCTGCCCAAGCCACGCTTCTTCATGTGCGCGATGATCCTGATCGCAAACCGGGTGACCGGCTCCAGCCGCTGCGTCCATGCCGAGTGCCATGACCCCATGGGGTGAAAATAGTTCGGGATCCCCCCCACCATGACGCCCTTGTAGAGATTGATCCGCTCGACGGCAATCTTGGCCTCGCCGACGAACAGCTCGAAGCTGAAGAACCTCAGGTTGAGCCCGGTCGCCAGGATGCAGGTATCGCATTCGATGCTTTCGCCGCTGGTCAGCACGATGGATGATTCGGTGAAGCGCTCGATCTCGGCGGTCTTGATCGCCATCTGCCCTTTCTGCAGCTTTTCCTTCAGGCCGATCGCCACCGCGATGCGTTGCTCCCACGGGTTGTAGCGCGGGCTGAAGTGCTCGCGAAAGGCGTCCGGGCCCACCGCCTTGAGCCAATGATGCCTGAAGAACCACCGCGCGAGGCGGGGAAAACTACGAAAGCCGACGAAGATCAGGTCGTCTCTGAGCTGCAGATAAGCGCGCAGCCATTTCACCGGGAAGCGCACGCCGAGACGGTAGAGGCTCTGGCATAGCACGATCAGCGGGCCGGCGCGGTTGCTGATCTCATAGATGTAGGACGGGGACCTTTGCAGCAGGACCAGCGACTTCGACACCCGCGACAGCTCGGGCGCGCAGCAGATCGCGGTGGAGCCGCTTCCCACCACCACCACATTCTTGTCGCGGAAGGTTCTGGCGGCGTCCAGATCCGAGGTATGGATGATCTCGCCCTTGAATTTGTCCGCATCCTTGAAGGCCGGCACATACGGCTGGTCCGAGAAGTAGCCGTTGCCGTTGATCAGGAACTGGGCGGTGAAGGTCCCCCGGCTAGTGTGAACTGTCCAGCGTTTTGCCTGGGTGCTGAACACCGCCTTGGTGACGCGGGTATCGAAGCGGATGTTTTCCAGGATCGAGAATTCTTCTGCGACGGCGCGCAGGTAGCGGCGTATCGTTGCGCTGCTTTGCAGGCACTGCGCGGACAGGAAGGGCTTGAAGCTGAAGGAGTACTTGATGAAATCGGAGTCGCACCTCGCGCCGTGCCATCGATGGGTGTTCCAGACTCCGCCCAGATCGTCCTTGCCCTCGAGTATCGTGTAGGAAATATCATTGGCGCGCAGGTAGTAGCCCGCGCCGATGCCGGTGATCCCGGCGCCGATGATGATGACTTCGCAGTGGATGCCCGGTTTCGCCATGGCCTATCACTAAGTGATAGCCCTGCGTGGACGGAACAAGCCGAGGCTCATGGCGCGAAACACGGCGGCCGCCGCCGTATGGACGTCGAGCTTGCGGTAGGCATTCTTGATGTGGCTGCCGACCGTGTGCCTGGAGATGCCGAGCCGCACGGCTATCTGCGCGTAACTGCAGCCGAGCGACAGCAAGCGCAGCACGTCCAGCTCGCGCGCGGTGAGGATCGGCCGCGTCATGCGGGTCATTTGAGGAGCCGAGGCAGGCCGCTCGCCAGCCATGGCACGAAGGTGACCAGCAGCACGCCGATGGCGAGCACGCCCACCACCGGAAGCGCGGCGCGGCACACCTCGGGAAGCGGCTTGCCGAAGCGGTAGGCGGCAAAGAACAGGTTCATGCCTACCGGCGGCGTCAGATAGCCGAGCTCCATGTTCACCAGGAAAACGATGCCCAGGTGAATCGGGTCGATGCCGAACGCGAGCCCGAGCGGCACGATGAGCGGCACCAGCACGACGGTGGCGGAAAAAATGTCGAGCAGGCATCCCGCCACCAGCAGAAACAGGTTGAGAGCAACGAGGAACATCCAGCGCGAATGGATGACGCCAGTCACCCAGTCCACGGCGCGCTCCGGGATGCGAGCGTCGACCAGGTAGTTGGTGAAGCCCAGCGCCACGCCCAGGATCAGCAGCACGCCGCCGACCAGCAGCCCGCATTCCGCCATCACGCGCGGCACGTCGCGCCTGAGGTCGAGGTCGCGGTGCACCAGGACTTCGACGATGAAGGCGTAGACCGCGGTAAGCGCGGCTGCCTCGACCGGCGTGGCAAAGCCCGCGAACAAGCCGAGGAACGCGACCGGCGGCAGCGCGAGCTCCCACTTCGCCGCAAGCAGCGCGGCGCGGGCTTCGCGCCAGTCGAACTTGCGCGCTGTCACGGCTGCGCGCGGCGCACGGCTGAAGCCCCAGAGCGCAACCAGCGCCACCAGCAGCAGCCCGGGCAGGATCCCGGCGAGGAACATCTCTTCGATCGAGACCCTGGCGACGATGGCGTAGAGCACCAGCGGCAGGCCGGGCGGCAGCATGCCGCCGAGCGATCCCGCCCCCGTCAGCAGCCCGAGCGCGTTTTTTTGCGAATAGCCGGCGCTCAACAATAGCGGCATCAGCATGCCGCCCAGCGCGATGATCGTGACCCCCGAGGCGCCCGAGAACGAGGTGAAGAACGCGCAAGCCAGAACGGTGACGATCGCGGCGCCGCCGCGCATCCCGCCGAACAGCGCGTCGAACACGCGGATCAGGCGGCGCGGGGCGCCGCCCTCGGCGAGGAAATAGCCCGCCAGGGTGAACAACGGGATCATCGGCAGCGACGGATTCACCACCAGGCGGTAGTGGTCGAGCGGGATCGACGCTATCGGCAGGCCGTCGCTCCAGAACAGGAACAGGGCCACGCCGCCCAGGGTCGTGAAGACCGGCGAGCCGAGGATCGCCGCGACCAGCACCACGCAAACGGCCGTGATGGCCATCGCATTGCCGAGTGGCAGCCGGCTCGCCGCGGCCGCCGCGACGGCGGCAGCCAGGGCGAGGCTGGCAAGCCGGGCCGGCCAGCCGACGCCGCCCGACCAGGCCAGCCGCAGCGTGATGAGGGCAAAACCAAGGGGCAGCGCGGCCTGGCCCAGCCACACTGGAATGCCGTAGGCGATGACGTTGCCCCCGGCGCGCTCGGCGAGCACCAGCTCGACGCTGGCGAGGCACAGGAGCGCGCCGACGATCACCGCCACGGTCCGCGTGAAGAAGCGCGCCAGCGGCGCGCTGCGTCCGTCCAGCAGCGAGTCGAGCGTGGACAGCGAAAGCAGGCGCTGCTCGCGCGCGGCCACCGCCGCCCCCAGCATGCCGGCGACCAGCGCGAAGTGCTGGGTGAAGGAAGCCACGCCCGAGATGCCGACCCGGAACACCGCCCGCAGCAGGATCTCGGCCACCGGCAGCAGCGCCATCGACGCCAGCGCCGCCGCCAGGGCGAGATTTTCAGCGCGCTTGAGCACGGTATTCCTTCAGCAGGCGCTGGACTTCGTCGAACGATTCCGCCGGCACCATCTTGCCGCGGATCATCGGGTACATCTGCTCGGCAGCCCGGCGCCACTCGGCCTCGAGCTCGGGGGTGACCGGCTGCACCTTGAGGCCGCGCTTACTCATCGCCGCCACGGACTCTTCCTGCTCGCGGCGGCTGACCGCGCGCAGCTCCACGCCGGCGGCCTCGCCGGCATCGCGCAGCGCCTGCCGGCCGGCGGGCGACATCGCGTCCCAGGCCTTGCGCGTGACGACCACCGCGCCGACCATCGGCGCCCAGTCCATCTCGAGCATGTAGGAGGCGTGGTTGTAGAACTGCAGGGTGAGCGCCCAGAAGGGCGTGCTCGGCACCATGTTGATCATGCCGGTCTGCAGCCCGGGAAGGATGTCGGAGATCTCGAGCACCACCGGCTGGTAGCCGAGCGTCTTCATGATGTCGGCCTGCGGGTTGTCGCCTGCCCAGGCGAACACTTTCATCTTGCGGTAGTCGGCGGGATGCAGCGCGGGCTCCTTGGAGAAGAAGCGCACCCATCCGGCGTCGCCCCAGCACAGCACGACGAAGCCCTTGTCGAGAAAGCGCTTCTCGAGGCCCGGGCGCAGCTTCTCGCGCACGTAGTCGAGCTCGCCCCACGAGCGGAACACCATCGGCATCTTCTGCAGCGCCGCGACCGAATCGTCGATCTCGGCCAGGCCGATCACCGTCAGCATCGCCGCATTGAGCTGCCCGACGCGCATGCGCCGCACCATGTCGGCTTCGCCGCCCTGCGAGCCGCCGGGATAGACGATGAATTCCGCGCCGGCGCCCTGCGCCGCGCGCCACTTCTCGCCCATTTCGAGCAGGCTGCGGTGCCAGGTGGTGCCGCGCGGAGCGAGCGCGCCCAGCCGGATCCTCACAGCTTCCGTAGCTTGAGCTTCACCCGCGAGCAGGGCGGCGGCGAAGGCCAGTGTTCTGAGAAGGTTCATGTCAGTCAGTTGGTGAAGAGATGATCGGTGCGCGACAGCAGCCAGCGTGCGCGGCGCTGCGCCACCAGGTTGGCGAGGCGGTTTTCGCTCGCGCGATCGGTGTCGATGCGCAAGGCCTGCCTGAGCAGCGCCTCGAATTCGGCGCGCCGCTGCTGCGGCACGCATACCGCCTCGGCCAGCGCGAGCAGCGGTGCCGCGTCTGTCCCGCCCGAGAGCTGCATCGCGCGCGCGAAGTGGCGGCGCGCCCGCAGCGCGGGGTCGCCGGCCCGGTCCTGGCGCACCGACTCGTAGCCGATCATGAAGCTGTGGATGGCGCCTCGCTCGAAGGACTCGTCTAGCTCAAGCGCCCGGTCCATCAGGGCCTCGACGATCGGCAGCTCGCCGAGCACGTCGGGCTGGTCCTTGGAAAGACCGATCAGCGCGCCCCACGCCGCCGCGGTCCAGTACAGCAACGGCACGTCCGCCACGGGGAGAGCGGCGGCCGCCCGCCGCGGCTCGGCGCGCAGCCGGCGCTCGAAATCGGGCCGGTTCAAGGCAAGCCCGCGCAAGCCGTAATCGCGCGCCCGCCGGTACATGCGCCGCGCGCGATCTTCCAGGCGCAGGGACCCGGCCAGGTCGTGGGCTTCGGCTTCCTCCGCCTCCTGCTGCACGAACGCGTATGCGTACTGGGTAAAGCCGCGCGAGGCTGCGAGCAGCAGCCCTTTGTGCTCGGGGCTTTCGGCGAGCAGGCTCTCGATCAGCTTGAGGCTGAACGGAGCGGCGGCGCGGATCAGCTCGGGATCGTCGTCGGCGGCGAACGCGGCGCCGCCCTGCGCGATCGCGTCGCCGAGGCTGTTCACGGCGAGCTGGCGCACTGCGCATCCGCCAAGCGCAAGCAGCGATGCCGCCAGCACCAGGCCACGCTTCGCGGGAAGGGTGAGGTTCATGGGACAAACGCTGACATCGCGTTGAAGTGACGCGTGACCTCGCGCGCCGCGGCGAACCACGACATCTCGCGATAGGCGATGCCGTGCCTGCGGCAGAAGGCGCGGGTGATGCGGCGCGCGCTGCGCAGTCGCGCCGTCGGCATCGAGGGAAACAGGTGATGCTCGATATGGTTGTTCACCCCGCCGAAGACGAAGTCGTGCAGCCGCGAGGCGCCGAGATTGCGCGTGACGCTGATTTCCTGCTGGAAGAACGAGATCGATTCATCGGGCTCGATGACGCGCGTGCCGACGTGGTTGACCACGAAAATCATGCCGGTGTAGAAGCCGATCAGCACGGTCATCAGGGCGTAGTTCAGCAGCGCATCCGCGGCGCCGAGCAGCAGCACCGGCGGCACGAGCCATAGCGCGTAATGCAGCAGCACGACGCACTGGTCGACCCTGGTGCTGCGTGGATTGCGCCGCAGGAACTGCAGGCTGTCGATTTTCAGCGTGAAGCCCTGCAGCCCGATCAGGATCCAGATGAGGACGCCCTGGTGCCGGCTGATCAGCCTGCCCAGGCCCGTCTTGGTGAGCGCGGATTGCAGGTACATGCTGACGAACTCGGACTGCATGTCGGGGTCGCGGCCTCGGTCGTTGCAATGCGGGTGGTGCAGCCGGTGGATGTGGCGGAAATACGAGTAGCAAAGCGCAGTCAGCAGGGTGTGGAACACCTGGCCGAGCAGATCAGCCACGCGGCGGTCGCGCGTGATTGCCCCATGACCTGCCTCGTGCGAGAGGAAACCGGCCTGCACGCTGATGAACGCCAGCACGAAAATCGCCAGCGCACGCGCGGCAACACCCGGACCGGTCAGCAGCGCCGCGTAGGCCGCCGCATAGCTCGCCAGGATGAACGCGCCGTAAGCAGCGGTGCGCGCGGCGGCCGGGCGGAAACATCCCGCACCGGAGAGCTCCGCGACCAGCATGCGGTGCAGGCGCTCGCCGTGCCGCACATCCCTCGAAACAGCCATCATGCGTCTCTCCCTCATTCATGTGATGCCGGCCCTCGATCTGGCCTGGCGCCATGGTCGCGGGACAGGACATTCGGATCGCTTATCGATTGGTTACGGATTGGTTAAAGCTGCGCGGGGAGAGCGCAAGATCCGGATAGCAGGCAGCCTCGACTGACGTTACATTAGCGGCCATGGAAACAGCGGTCGAAAGAGCGAGGACCTATCTGGACACGCGCCGCGGCGAGCGCGTCACGCTGGAGGAGCTCGCGCGCGCGGTGGGCGCGAGCCCGTTCCACCTGCAGCGCCGCTTCAAGCAGGCGTTCGGCATCTCGCCGCGCGACTACCAGGACGCGCATCGCCTGGAGGCGGTCAAGTCCTCGCTCAAGAATGGCAGCCGCGTGACCGAGGCGTTGTTCGACGCCGGCTATGGCTCGACCTCGCGCTTCTACGAAAAGGCGGCCTCCGGCCTCGGCATGGCAGCGCGCCGCTACCGGGCCAGCGGCCGCGGCGAGAGCATCCGCTATGCCGTCTTCACGCTGCCGATCGGCAGGACCCTAGTCGCGGCGACTTCGCGCGGCCTCTGCGCGGTCAAGCTCGGCGACGACGAGGCCACGCTGCGGCGGCTGATCGGAGAGGAGTTCAGCGCGGCGGAGCTGATCGAGGATCCCGCGGCGCTGGGAGAAATTCGCGACAGCATCGCTTCCTTCCTGGCGGGGGAAGGCGATCTCTCCCGGGTCCCGGTGGACATCCGCGGCACGGTGTTCCAGCGCCGCGTGTGGCGAGCGCTGAGCCGCATCCCGCGGGGCGAGACGCGCACTTACGCCGAGATCGCGCGCGCCATCGGCAACCCGGCGGCCGTGCGCGCGGTAGGCAGCGCGTGCGGCGCCAACCCGGTGGCGCTGGTCGTCCCCTGCCACCGCGCGGTGCGCACCGACGGCGGGCTCGGCGGCTACGCCTGGGGCATCGCGCGGAAGAAACGACTCCTGGAGCTGGAGAAGCCGACGAAGAAATGAGGGCCGCCGATTTCGGGCGGCTCGTCGCGCTCGCCGCGATCTGGGGCGCGTCCTTCCTGTTCACCCGCATCGTCGCGCCGGTCCTGGGGCCGGCGCTCACCGCCGATCTGCGCATGCTGGTCGCCGGCCTCGCGCTGGTCGCATATTTCCGTCTTGCCGGATTCGATCCGGATTGGCGGCGCTGGGGCGGGAAATACGCGTTCGTCGGGCTGCTGAATTCCGGGCTGCCCTTCCTGCTTTACGCGTATTCGGCGCTTTATCTCTCCGCCGGGCTGATGGCCGTGCTGAACGCCACTGCCCCGATGTGGGGTGCGCTCTTCACGGTGCTGCTGCTCGGCGAGCGGCTGAGCGGGCGGCGCGCGGCGGGCCTCGCTCTCGGCGTCGTCGGCGTCGCCGTGCTGTCGCGGCCGGATGCAGGCACTACGCAGGCTTTCCTCGCCATCGCCGCGTGCCTCGCCGCCTCGTTCCTGTACGGCCTCGCTGGCGTGTACATGAAGCGCTGGGCGGGCGAGGTGCCGGCCCGCGGCATGGCGGTCGGCACGCAGGTCGCCGCAGGCTTGCTGATGCTTCCCCTGATCCCGTTCTCGCCGCCGCCGGCGGGGGTTACGGTCCTGGTCGCGGCCAGCGTGCTCGCGCTCGGCCTGCTCTGCGGCGCGGTCGCCTACCTGCTGTACTTCCGCCTGATCGTCGACATCGGGGCCGCAGGCGCGTTGACGGTCACCTACCTGATTCCGCTGTTCGGGGTCCTCTGGGGCACGCTGTTTCTCGGTGAAGCCCTGTCCATCACGATGCTGGCGGGCGGTGTGCTGGTCGTGCTCGGCACGGTTTTCGTTTTGCGAAACTGAGTACACTACCGCGCATGGGGACAGTCGTGGTTCTGGCCGCGCAGGTGGGCGGCGCAAAGCTTGCCGATGGCCTGTACCGGCTGCGCGGAATGGACCTCGCCGTGGTGGTCAACACGGGCGACGACTACCGGCATCTCGGCCTCGCCTTCTCGCCCGATCTCGACACCACGCTCTTCACGCTCGCCGGCATCGCGAGCGCCACGGCGGGCTGGGAACCCGAGGGCGAGACGCGCGCGCTGCAAGGCATGCTGAAGCAGCTCGGCGGACCCGACCGCCCGCTGCTGGGCGACAAGTCGCTCGCCGCGCCATTGCTGCGCGCCGAAGGCCTGGCGAACGAGCGCCGCCTTACCGAGATCACCCTCGACTTCTGCCGGCGCCTGGGCATCGAAGCGCTGGTGCTGCCGATGAGCGACGACCCGGTGCGCACCAACGTGCTCACCGACGACGGCGCGATGACGTTCCAGCAGTACTACAACGAGCTGGGCTGCGACCCCGCCGTGCGCGGCTTGCAGTACGCGGGGGCCGCTGAAGCGCGCATCCCCGACGAAGTGCTCGACGCGCTGCACTCGGAAGACCTGGAAGCGGTGGTGATCGGCCCGGCCAATCCGTACCACGGCATCCGCCCGATCCTCGAGCTGAACGGCATGCGCGAGCTGCTCCGCAGGCGCGGCGCGCCGGTGGTCGCCGTGACGCCGGTCGTCGGCCGCAAGGCGCTGCAGGGCTCGGCCGGCAAGATGATGCGCGAGCTGGGGCGCGAGCCCACCGCGCTCGGCGCGGCGACCGAATACCGCTCGCTTGCCGACGGCTTCGTCATCGACCGCGAGGACCTCGGCTTCGCCGAAGGCGTGCGCTCGCTCGGCATGCGGGTGCTGGCCGTCCACACCGTGATGCGCACGCCCGAGGACCGCGTGGCCCTGGCGCGCTCGGTGCTCGAGTTCGCGCGCTCGATCCGCGAGGCGCGCGCCCTCGAGGTCGAATGAAAGTTGTTCTTGGAGCAGTCCTGTTCGCTACCGTGCGGGTTTGCGCGGCAGACCCGACTGAGCAAGCGGTGCAGCGAGCGCTGATCGAGCGCGACCAGCAGTCGGCCGAGTTTGCGGCCCGGCTGCAGGGCCGCAGCCTCGATGCGCTGCACGCCAGGCAGTTGCTCGAGCCTGCGTCGCAGTTCCCCGACTACGACCGCTCGCGCATGGCGCAGGAGCGCGAAGCAGTGCTGCAGCTGCCGCCGCCCGTGGTCAGGGCGCCTGGAAAGCCGGACGCGCCGCTACCGCTCCCAGGGGGGCCGCGTCCCGGGGTCGATCCCGTAGCGCCGCAAAGCCTCGGGCAATAACGGGCTCTGCAGGGCAGCGAGCGCCGCCACCGCGATATTGCGGGCATCCACTTCGAAGAACGCGCGCAACGCCGCGCGCGTATCGCTGCGGCCGAAGCCGTCGGTCCCCAGAGCCACGAACCTGCGCGGGACGTAAGGCCGGATGAGGTCCGCCACCGCGCGAACGTAGTCGCTTGCGGCGACCACCGGACCCTGGGTTTTCAGCAGGCATTCTTCCACCCAGCTCGCGTCGGAGCCGCCGAAGCGCCGCGCGCGCTCGGCCCGCATGCCGTCGCGCCGCAGCTCGGTGAACGAAGTGACGCTCCAGACGGCGGCTTGAGTGCCCCAGTCCTTCTCCAGCAGCTCGGCCGCGGCTATTACTTCGCGCAGGATGGCCCCCGAGCCGAGCAACTGCAGTTTTGAATTTTCTGCTTTCTTGATTTGATACATCCCCTTCAGGATGCCTTCTTCGGCCCCTTCGGGCATCGCCGGATGCGGGTAGTTCTCGTTGCCGACGGTGACGTAATAGAACACGTCCTCCTGCCCTTCGAGCATGCGCCGGGCGCCGTCGTGGACGATGGCCGCGAGCTCGTAGCCGAAGCACGGGTCGTAGGCGCGGCAATTCGGCACCGCCGACGCGGCGAGATGCGAAGAGCCGTCCTGGTGCTGCAAGCCCTCGCCCGCCAGCGTGGTGCGCCCGGCGGTGCCGCCGACGAGGAAGCCGCGCGCGCGGGAATCGGCCGCCGCCCAGATCAGGTCGCCGACGCGCTGGAAGCCGAAGATCGAGTAGTAGATGTAGAACGGCAGCATCGGCGTGCCGTGCGACGAATACGAGGTCGCGGCGGCGAGCCAGGATGAAAGCGCGCCCGCCTCCGTGATGCCTTCCTCGAGGATCTGGCCGTCCTTCGCCTCGCGGTAATAGAGCAGCTCCTCGTGGTCCTCGGGCTCGTAGAGCTGCCCGAGGGCCGAGTAGATGCCGAACTGCCTGAACAGCGTCTGCATGCCGAAGGTGCGCGCCTCGTCGGCGACGATCGGCACGACCCGCGCGCCGAGTGTTTCGTCCTTCATGAGCTGCGCGAGCAGCTGCACGAAAGCCATTGTTGTCGACTGATTGCGCGATGAGCTCTGCAGGGAGGGTACCGCGAGCGTGCTCGCCGATGCAGTGCGCATCGGGAGGTAGCCGCCGAGGTCCTTCCGCCGCGCCTCCAGGTATCTGATCTCCTGGCTGTCGGCTCCCGGATGGAAAAAGCGCAGCTGCACCACGTCTTCGTCGGACAGCGGCAGCGCGAAGCGGTCGCGAAATTCCTTGAGGGCGGCGTCGTCCAGCTTCTTCTGCTGGTGCGTGCCCATCTTGCCCTGGCCCCAGAGCCCCATGCCGTAGCCTTTCTTGGTCTTGGCGAGGATCACCGTGGGCTGGCCCGCGTGCTCCACCGCGGCCCGGTACGCGGCATAGATCTTCACCGGGTCGTGGCCGCCGCGGCGCAGCCGGTCGATGTCGGCATCGCTCATGTGGGCGATGATCTGGCGCAGCTCGGGATACTTGTTGAAGAAATGCTCCCGGTTGAAGCGGCCGTCGGTCGCGGCATAGGTCTGGAATTCGCCGTCGACCGTTTCATGCAGCCGCTTGAGCAGCACGCCGTCTTCATCGCGCGCGAAGAGCGGGTCCCAGTCCGAGCCCCACAGCAGCTTGATCACGTTCCAGCCGGCGCCGGCGAAGAGCCCTTCGAGCTCCTGCACGATCGAGCCGTTGCCGCGCACCGGGCCATCCAGGCGCTGCAGGTTGCAGTTGACGACAAAGATCAGGTTGTCGAGGCCGTCGCGCGCCGCGAGCGACAGCCCGGCGAGCGACTCGGGCTCGTCCATTTCGCCGTCGCCGACGAAGGCCCACAGCTTGCGGCCGGCGGTCTTCTGGATGCCGCGGTGCTCGAGATACCGCATGAAGCGCGCCTGGTAGATCGCGCTCAGGGGCCCGAGGCCCATCGAGCCGGTCGGGAACTGCCAGAACTCCGGCATCAGATACGGATGGCAATAGGAACAAAGGCCACTGCCGCCGGTTTCCTGCCGATAGTGATTCAGCCGTTCTTCGCTCAATCTTCCTTCAAGAAAAGCGCGCGCATAGATCCCGGGGGCGGAGTGCGGCTGGAAGTACACCAGGTCGCCGTCGCGCCCGCCGCGGAAGAAATGGTTGAAGCCGACTTCGAACAGATCGGCCGCCGACGCGTAGCTGGCGATGTGGCCGCCGAGCTCGGCATGCGCGCGGTTGGCGCGCACCACCATGGCAAGCGCGTTCCAGCGCACGATCGAAGAGATGCGCTGCTCGAGCTCGAGGTTGCCGGGAAACGGCGCCTGGTCGGCAAGCGCGATCGAGTTCTTGTAAGGCGTGTTGAGCACCGGCGGCAGCGGCACGCGCCGCGCGCGCGCGTGGTCGAGCAGCTTGCGCAGCAGGAAAGTCGCGCGCTCGCGGCCCTCGGCCTGGACCAGCGCGTCGAAGGCGTCGAGCCATTCGCGCGTCTCGGCCGGGTCGGCGTCCGACGGGTTGATGCGCCAGAATGCGGACAGGTCGGTCATCGCGGCATCGTAGCGCGCCCCGGCTGGCATTTGGTCCTGTTTATTGATATCATGCCGCCCGCAGGATATCGAGCAGCGAATTTGTACCCCTCTCCCGCCGCCAAAAGCGTCGTCCGTAGTGGCCGTCAGTTCCCTTGATCGTCGTGCCCGGCTTGGTCGCGCCCGGATTTGTCGCGACTTCCAGTAGAAGGAAGAAGTAAATGGCGACCGGTACCGTCAAGTGGTTCAACGACTCCAAAGGCTTCGGCTTCATCACCCCGACTGAAGGCGGCGAAGATCTGTTCGCGCATCACACCGCGATCCAGATGAACGGCTTCAAGACGCTGAAGGAGGGCCAGAAGGTCGAGTTCGAAGTGAAGCGCGGCCCCAAAGGCCTGCAGGCGGCGAACATCAAGCCGCTCTAAGCGCTCCACGCAACGACAAAAAGCCCGCTTCGGCGGGCTTTTTGTTTACCATCCTCGCAGGATGGTGTTCTACGGGCAGCCCGCGCCTGGCTTGGGCGGCGCGCACGCGCCGATCGGCGCCGGCGTATTGGAGATGGTGATCCCGATCGCGGGCCGCTCGGCGCAGGCCGCAAGCAGCAGGAGCGATGCGACCAGCGCGAGTCGCACGCCGTTCAGAGATACGTAGTCAGAAAGCCGTACAAAACCGTCGCTACCCACGCCATCAGACCAAGCCCGCAGATCAGCGCAACGGCGAACAGGCTGTCCTCAGGCCGGAAAGCGGCTTTCTGAAAGCGTCCGTAGCAGGACGCAGAATAGGCGTGGTTAAAAGCGTGGTGCGCTGCGTGAGCGCGAGCTTTCCTCTGTCTACGCCTTGGCATGCTTGCTCAGTCCTTAACGCTGTCCTGCGGCCCGACCGATACTCTAATGTCGCACCGGTGGACCGCCCGTGATATCGGTCACATCTTTACCAAAGAGGGTCAGAAGCGGCGATGGATGCCGAGATAGATTTTCGTGTCGAGCTCAGGGCCTGTGCGGCGCCAGCTGACCCGTATGCCGCTGCCATTCGGATCGGGCTCGTCCTGGAAATTCAGCAATCCGAACCGGCCGTACAGCCTCCACCCCTCTGAGCGCTCCAGGGGGCCGAGCCTTTCGGCGCGCTGCTCTGCGAACGTATCGAGCGCTTGCAGATCCATGTCATGCCCCAACGCACGAATGGCAGACGGTGAATGGGCGAGCACGCGGGGAGGAGCCTGCTCGAAGCGCTCGAGCGATGCGGGGTGATAGGCCTGTGCGGCGGCTTCTCCGGCAACGGCGAGCAGCAGGGCCATCACGCCCGGCCTGACGCGGCGCATTGGGATTCCGGCTGCTTGCATACGGCACCCCGCAAATGCCCGGATGGTCCGCCGATCGGCCGGTGGGCGCTGCGAAGGAGGTCAGGTTTTTGCGCTCTTTCACCAAGCGGCCCGCGTGGAAGTGAAAATTGTTGTCAGGCGAACGGCGAGAGGCTGGGGTTTTGGTGCCGGCTGACGGATTCGAACCGCCGACCAACGGCTTACAAAGCCGCTGCTCTACCAGCTGAGCTAAGCCGGCACGGCGCGCGCATTATGCACCGGCCGCGCCTACTTGATTCGCCTCAGCGTCGGCTTGCCGCCGGAGGGCTTCTTCGGCGGCTCGGGGTGGGCGGGCGCGGGCAGCGCGGCCGGAGACCTGGGCTTGCCGAGCAGCGACGCCGGCTCGGCCTCGGCCTTCGCCTGCGCCGAGGGCTTCGGCGAGTCCGTGTCGAAGGTCATGCCGTGCCCGGTCTCGCGCGCGTAGAGCGCGAACACGCTGGCGATCGGCACCGAGATCTGGCGCGCGACGCCGCCGAAGCGCGCGGAGAACTCGATCAGCTCGTTTCCCATCTGCAGCTTGTGCACCGCGTTCGGGCTGATGTTGAGCGTGATCTCGCCGTTCTTGACGTACTCGGAGGGCACCTGCGCGCGCGAGTCGACCTTGACCGCGACGTGCGGCGTGTAGCCGTTGTCGACGCACCATTCGAACAGCGCGCGCAGCAGGTACGGCTTGGTCGGGATCTCGTTCATCGCCCGATTACTTCCGCATCACCTTCTCCGAGGGCGTGAGCGCCTCGATGAACGCCGGCCGCGAGAAGATGCGCTCGGCGTACTTCATGAGC
>WNGI01009738.1_pt1 | contig 15266 bp, 15 predicted proteins | sample 5400621 | NCBI WGS metagenome assembly WNGI01 (sample SAMN13153374, study PRJNA577476) | soil metagenome | isolation source: 20 cm soil or saprolite under Garry oak tree replicate 1 | place: USA:California | collected 2016-06-15 | reverse complement strand
TGCCTCGCCGATTGCGATCGTTATGGCCGCATCGACAACCGGCTCATTGCTGGCGAAGTCGTCGAGATAGATCGTGAGCCGCTCGCCTTTGAGGATGGCGACCAATTCGTAAAGCTCGGATTGCGCGGTCAGACGCAGCCAGGGTTTTGTGGCCGCTCCAAATGCGGCACCTCCGCCATCGTCCTCATGGGCGATCGCCGACGAGCGCAGTGCGCTGGCGATTGTGAGGCATAGAAAAAGAATGGCGATTGCTGCGCCAATACGCGCGAGATTCCGGCGCGAAGCCGGTCCAAAGGCTGGCATGACATGACCCCATATCCGCACGGCATCGCCCGCGCGGCCAAGGGCCACGCGAGCCTAGGCTATGCAGGGGGGTCTGGGAGGGTGGGTCAGTTCAGACGGGTCGGCGACCGTGAGCGAGTTCGGCGCTGCGATCGCGAGCTTGTACGCCGCGATCGCGACAACGTTGCCGAGGTTCAAGGTGGGCAGCACACCGAATGCCACCGCCATGTTCCAGCAACATGGGCAGCCATGTTCCTTGATGTGCTCGTCCAGCCCGCCGTCATCGTCGTCAATGGCATGCCTGTGCACCGTACCATCGGCGTGCACATGCGTGAGCATGTGACTCTCCCCGGCAGCGGCCGCGTGGTCGCTCTGGAGATGGCCATGGGCATGGTGAAAGCGACCGGCTTCACCGGTCGCAGCCTCGGAGGTCGCAATCAGCGTTCCTTGCAGCGTAAAAGCTGCCGCGGCGGCCATCATCAGGATGACGGCCACCCGCCGCAAGAACGGCTTCATGCTGAAGCGCACCATTGCCCCTCCGTGAGGCATGCGCAGCCTTTATACCTAAACGGGGTTTTCTGCACAACCCTTGGTCAGGGCCGGAATTGTGCCGGTCAGCGATCCCCCGCGCGCAGTTGCAATCCGTCGCTCGTCCCCACGCCGCTATCGCTGGTATTGCCGCATGCCCTGAACGGCAGGGACAGGACGACCTTTCCTCGCTTTCAAGCCATGCTGGATATTGATTCAAGGTCGGAGCGGGGCGTATAATATAACATAACAAAATCGCCAGTCGGAGCCGAGACCGGTCGATTAAGGGCTGCAGATATCGGCACATCCGTTTCCTGGCCAAGGCCAGGCGCGGTTAGATGCCAGGATCGAACAAGAAACTGACAAGGGTGCACGGGCTTGTGGGCAAGGGCTGGGTGAACACCATCCGCACCATGACGGCCGGGCAGGCGCGCCGCGGCGTTCAGTTCGTTGTTGCGCTGGCGATCCTCGCCAGTGCGGGTGCCGCTTATTGGTATTGGTCGCAGACGACCAATTCCGTTCCCGGTGCGCGCCCTGCAGCGCGCGCAGCGGTGCCGGTGACCGTCGCGGTCGCAACGCGCCAGGACGTCCCGCTTTATCTCACCGGTCTCGGCACGGTGCAGGCGTCGGCCACCGTGAAAATCTTTTCGCAGGTCGAGGGCAAGCTGCAGGAGGTGCTGTTCACCGAAGGCCAGCACGTCAAGAAGGGTGACGCGCTCGCCAAGATCGATCCGCGTCTGTTCCAGGCTGCGCTTGATCAGGCCAGGGCCAAGAGGGCGCAGGACGAGGCGCAACTCATTGGTGCCGAGAAGGATCTGGTCCGCGCCAAGACACTCGCGCAAAAAGATTTCGGCTCGCAGCAGAATGTCGATCAGCAGCAGGCCAAGGTCGATCAGTTCAAGGCGTCGATTGCCGCCGATGACGCTGCTATTGCCACTGCCCAGACCCAGCTCGAATACACCACGATTACGGCGCCGAATGACGGCCGCGTCGGAATCCGGCTGGTCGACCCGGGCAACCTCGTGCGCGCATCCGATGCGAGTGCGATCGCGACGTTGATGCTGACGCGACCCGCCGCCGTCTTGTTCACCCTGCCGGCGCGCCACCTCGACGATCTGCGCGAGGCGCTCGCGCGCGGCCCGGTCGAAGTCGTCGCCTATGATCAGGACAACCGCCGCACGCTCAGTCGCGGCACGCTGCTGCTCATCGATAACGCCATCGACCAGACGACCGCCACCATGCGGCTCAAGGCGATGTTTCCCAATGATGACGAGCGGCTCTGGCCAGGGTCCTTCGTCAACGGGCGGGTGTTGATCGAAACCCGCAAGAACGTGCTGACCATCCCCGCACCGGCGCTCCAGCGCGGCCCGCAGGGTATGTTCGTCTGGATTGTCAGCGCCAACAACACCGCGGAGGCGCGGCCGGTCGTGACCGGCCCGACGAGCGGCGATCAGATCATGATCGCCTCGGGACTTGCCGAGGGCGAGCGGGTCGTGATCGACGGACAATATAAGCTGCAGGTCAACGCGCCGGTGACTGTGACCATGACCGCGCCGCGGCCCGCGGGAGGCGCCGAATGAACCTTTCGGAGCCGTTCATTCGCCGCCCCATCGCCACCTCGCTGATGATGGCGGCGCTCGCCTTCATAGGACTCACCGCCTTTCCGTTCCTGCCGGTCGCGCCGTTGCCGCAGGTGGACTTTCCGACCATCCAGGTCACGGCGACGCTGGCGGGCGGCAGCGCCGAGACCATGGCGTCGTCGGTCGCCGCGCCCTTGGAGCGGCAGTTCGGCCAGATCGCCGGCGTGACCCAGCTCACCTCGCTGAGCGCGCTCGGCGTTTCGCAGGTCGTCATCCAATTCGATCTCAATCGCAACATCGATGCGGCGGCGCAGGACGTGCAGGCGGCCATCACCGCCGCGAGCAAGTTCCTGCCGCAGGCGATGACGCAGCCGCCCAATTACCGGAAGGTCAACCCGACGGACGCGCCGATCATGATGCTGCGGGCCTATTCCGAGACCCTGCCGCTGACCACGGTGCACGACTATCTCGACAACTTCTTTATCCAATCGCTGTCACAGGTGCCTGGCGTCGCCCAGGCATCGATCATCGGCGACCAGAAGCCATCGATCCGTGTCCAGATCGATCCGGCCAAGCTCGCCTCGATCGGCCTCACGCTGGAAGAGGTGCGGACCAAGCTGGTCACCGCTACCGCCAATGCGGCTAAGGGAGCGGTTTACACCTCCCAGGTCGGTTACACGATCACCGCCAACGACCAGCTCAGCACCGCGGAGGAGTTCAACGACGTCGTCATCGCCTATCGCGACAACGGCGTCATCCGCGTGCGTGACGTCGGCGAAGCCGTGCTGGCGGCCACCAGCCGCTACGTCGCGGGCTTCCCGAACAACAAGCCGGGCATCCTGTTGAGCATCAAGAAGCAGGCCGGCGCCAACGTGATCGACACGGTCGAGCGCATCCAGCAGCAACTCCCCCGGCTCATGGCCAACATCCCCGCCGCCATGAAAGTCGAGACGCTTCTCGACCGCACGGTCACAATCCGTGCCTCGGTGCACGAGATCGAATTCACCCTGATGTTGACCATTGCGCTGGTCATTCTTGTGGTGCTGCTGTTCCTGCGCAGCTTCTGGGCGACGTTCATCCCGGGCATCACGGTTCCGCTCGCCTTGCTCGGATCGTTCGCCACCATGTACATGCTCAATTTCAGTCTCGACAACATTTCGCTGATGGCGCTCACCATCGCGGTCGGATTCGTAGTCGATGATGCCATCGTGGTGGTGGAGAACATCTATCGCCACATCGAGAACGGCACGGCGCCGTTCGAAGCAGCCCTCAAAGGCTCGCGCGAGCATTCACGGTGCTGTCGATCAGCCTCTCGCTGGTCGCGGTGTTTATCCCGCTTCTCCTTATGGGCGGGATCATCGGTCGAGTGTTCCGCGAATTTGCGCTCACGGTCACCGCGGCCATCGCAGTTTCGGCGCTGGTCTCGCTTACACTGGCACCGATGTTGTGCTCGCGCTTCATGAAGCAGCATTCGCATGAGCACGGGCGTCTCTATCGCGCGATCGACGCCGGCTTCAATGCCATGATCGGGGGTTACCGGCGCACGCTCGACGCGGTGCTGCGCCACCAGGCCATGACTCTCGGCCTGTTCTTCGCGACGCTCGCGCTGACGATCTATATGGCCGTGAATATTCCAAAAGGCTTTTTCCCGAGCCAGGACACCGGCGTGATCACCGGCGTGTCGGAAGCCTCACAGGCGGTGTCGCCCTACGAGATGATGCGCTTGCAGCAACAGCTCGGGGAGGTGATCCTGCGCGATCCGGATGTGGCGGCCCTGGGCTCGCAGACCGGCTCGACCGACAGCCCGAACGCCGCCAACACCGGCGGCTTCACCATCGTGCTCAAGCCGCGCGATCAACGCAACTCGACGGCGCGCCAGGTCATCGACCGGCTGCGCCCGCAGTTTGCGCAAATCCAGGGGGCTAACGTCTTCCTCACTCCGGCCCAGGACATCAACGTCGGCGCTCGCCCGGGCCGCGGCAGCTTCCAGTACACACTCCAAACCCCCGACATCGACGAGCTGGTCGAATGGTCGCAAAGAATGCTCGCCAAGATGCGCACGCTGCCGCAACTGGCCGACGCGACCAGCGATCTCCTGGCGACCGGGCCTCAGCTCAAGGTCGCCATCAACCGCGATCAGGCCGCCCGTTTCGGCATTACACCGCAGATGATCGACGACACGCTCAACGATGCCTATGGCCAGCGCCAAGTCACCCAGTATTTCACGCAGCTCAACACCTATTTCATCATTCTCGAAATCCTGCCTGAGCTGCAGAAAAGCCTCGATTCGCTCGACCGGCTTTATGTGAAGTCGCCGTTGACCGGAGGCGCCGTGCCGCTCTCCGCTCTCGTCGATGTCGACACCAGCAAGGTCGGGCCGCTGCAGGTGACGCATCAGGCCCAGTTTCCCTCCGTCACCTTGACCTTCAATCTGCGGCCCGGCGTCGCGCTGGGGCAGGCGGTCGATGCCATCAACCAGGCGGCCTCCGAGCTCGGCATGCCGCCCTCGGTGATTTCGTCATTCCAGGGCGATGCGCAGGCATTCCAGGCGTCGCTGTCGAGCATGCCGGTGCTGATCATTGCGGCTATCATCGTGGTCTATCTCATCCTTGGCATTCTGTACGAGAGCTATATCCACCCGTTGACCATCCTTTCGACGCTGCCGTCGGCGGGCGTTGGCGCGCTCTTGGCGCTGCAGTTCGGCAAGATGGATCTTTCGGTCGTCGGCATCATCGGGATTATTCTTCTGATCGGCATCGTCAAGAAGAACGGCATCATGCTGGTCGACTTCGCCATTGTGGCCGAGCGTGAACGCGGCATGCCACCGATCGCTGCGATCCGCGAGGCATGCCTGCTGCGCTTTCGTCCGATCCTGATGACAACGGCGGCCGCGATGCTGGCGGGCGTGCCACTCGCGCTCGGAACCGGAATCGGCTCGGAGCTGCGCCAGCCCCTCGGCTATGCCATGGTCGGCGGCCTTGCGTTGAGCCAGTTGCTTACGCTCTACACGACGCCCGTCGTCTATCTCTATCTTGATCGCCTGCAGAACTGGCTGCGCGGTGAACAAACGGCTATTGGCCACGAGCGCGACAACGTCCCCGACGTTGCAGCGGAATAGCCGACCCGCCGACGATCGCAGCTGCAGCTCCGCCGCACGCGTGCCGATGACGCGCGGCCGCCTGATCGTGTTTTGCACGAGCCGGCAGATTGCTCTACCATCCGCTCGCGCAACACATCAAAGAACGTTCAGGGAGGCTTCAATGAACAAACTGACAATCCCGGCCGTCATCGTCGCAACCGGCATGGTGGCGGCAGCGGCATGGTCGCAGGCGCCGCCGCAAGGAGGATCGGGCTTTCAAGCAAAGCCCTATTTCGTGATGCCGCTGGAGAAGGATGCGTCGCGTCAGGTACGCCTGCAATCGGTCGTCATTCCGGCGGGCGCAGGCAATCAATTCCACCGCCACCCAGGCGATCAATGGTGGGCGGTGCAGGAAGGCGAAGTCACCTACACCGTCAGAGGCCAGGCACCACGCGTGCTCAAGCCCGGCGAGTTCGTGTACGTGCCGCGCGGCACCATTCACCGCAACCAGAACCTCTCGAACAGCCCGGCCCGCGCGATCGAGCTCAATATCACCGACAAGGACGTACCGCAGACCGAGCCGGTGGCGAATTAGCCCGCAGCTCGCACGCTAAGGCTTCGGTTGGCCCTGCAGCAGCTTGAGGCGCGCCACTTGCGCGCATTCGTCGGTGACCTTGAAGTAGCGCGCCACCGCTTCACGTCCTAGCTCGAACGGGTGCGGCTCGCCGGCCTTGCGCGCGGCCATCATCTTGATTTTGACGACCGCATTATCGAATTCCGAGTGGTTCGACATCAGCACCGTGGCATTGGCGCCAGCGGCAGCCTCAGCCATCTTGCGCTGGGAGTTGATGTAGGTGTCGAAGTGCGGCACGTCGTTGGGGAAGTTGAACGCGGTGCCGCCTGAATAGGCCACCGTGAGCGGCCGGCCGTTGTCCTTCACCTGAAACAGCATGCGCGACCATGTCGCGCTTGGGCTTGCCATTCGGATATTGGTTGACCGAAGCCTCGATGGCATCCCAATCCGGGCCGCCCAGGACGAGGCGGGAGCCGAAGCGATCCTGCATCAGCTTGGCGCCGCCGACATGATCGCCATGGGCATGGCTGACGATGACATATTTGACCATGGCCGGATCGAGGCCGAGCTTCTTCAGGCCGCCGACGATCGCTTCCTCGGAGGCGTAATCGTAGAGCGTATCGATCAGGATGATGCCGTCGCTGGAGGTCAATGCCCAGGCCGAGTGAAATTTTGTGCCGACAAAGTGGAGGTTGTCGAACACCTTTGCCGGTTCGGTGACCCAGGTTGCTCGATCCGGCGCCGGGCCGGGCGCCACGTCGCGGCCGGGGGCGGTCTGCGGCGCAACGCAGAGGCGGACCAAGGTCCCGGCGAAATCGAATCCGGCCGCCGCTTTCGCCGCCGCCAGATGGGCATCGACGGTGTTTGCCGGTTGCGCCAATGCGTCCGCCGCGCCCAACCCAGCCATGATGGCAAGCGTCGCGGCGAGATGGCTTTTCATCGATACCTCCTGCGAATGTGGATGATGTCCGACGTTCAACAATGATCGTGGGCCGGCGCCACGCCAGGGTCAAGGCGCCTGGAAGCGGTAGAACGCAGCCGGCGTGTCGACCATGATCTTGCAGCGCATGCCATGGTCGGTGACCCAGTCGGCAAACGCATCGACGAGATCGCCATCGTCGGGATTGACGACGTACTTGTTGGGATGCGGCCAATCGGTTCCCCACATGATGCGCTCGGGCGCCGCCTCGATCAGCGCATGCGCCAATGGCTTCACGTCGTCATAGGGCGGCAGATCGGTCGCGCTGACGCGGTTGGCGCCTGAAATTTTCAGCCAGGTATTGCCTCGCCGCATCAATTCGAGCAGCGCCTGGAAACCGGATGCCGAGACGCCGGCAGCGGCCGGCTGATAGGCGAAATGGCCGATCGAGATCGGCACCTTCAGCGCCGTGAACACCGGCATCAGCTCGACGATGTCTTTTCCTGGAAAAAGAAACTCGATGTGCCAGCCGAATGGCGTGATGCGCGCGGCGAGTTCGGGAATCTCGTCCATCTCCACCGGCATGCCGCCCTTGTTGTCGGTGTTGAGCCGCACGCCCCGCACGCCAGAACTATCAAGCGCGGCGAGCTCGTCTTCGGACACATCCATGGTGATTGCCACCACGCAGCGCGCCCGGTTCGGCGTCTGCGCGTTGAGAGCGGCCATGCCGTTGAGGATGGCTGAATTGTCGGTGCCGTAGATCGAGGGCTGCGTGAACACCACCCGATCGATGCCGAGCGTCGCATGCAGGTGCTTCAGATCGGCCAGCGTCGAATACGGCGGATTGTAGCCACGGGCAGGCGACAGCGGATAGCCCGGCTCGAAGACGTGGACGTGCGTGTCGATCGAGCCTTTCGGCAACACGACGTCTGGTTTGCGCGGGGTACGAACCGGCGGCAGGCAATCTTTGATCTCGCTCGTCATGACAGCCGTTCTCAATGTCGTCCCCGCGCAAGCGGGACCCATGCGCCGTGTCCTCACGATAGGGCAGTGCGGCGAACAATCCAACCGCCGGTGGTTATGGGTTCCCGGCGTGCGCGGGGACGACGCATGAACGAGACGAGCTTGAAGCGGCCCGGCATTCTGTGCATCTTGCGTCGCGGGCGATCAACCAATTTCCCCCAAGCCAAGGATCAGTCCGATGTCCTTCTCCCTGTCCCAAGCCTTGCTTCCGGCATTCGAGATCGAACTCAATGCGCTCACAGGTCTCCTCGACAAGGCGGAGGCCTTTGCGGCCGCCAAAAAAATCGACGGCACGGTGTTGCTGAATTGGCGGCTTGCTCCCGACATGTTGGCGCTAACGCGCCAAGTGCAGATCGCGTGTGACATGGCCAAGAACGGCGCCGCGCGCCTCGCCGGCGCCGAGCCGCCGCGTTTTGAGGACAACGAGACGACGCTCGAACAGCTCAAGGCACGCATCGCCAAGACGCTGGCCTTTCTCAAGACGCTCGACCGCAAGACCATCGATGCAGGCGGCGATCGTCAGATCACGTTCCCGCTCGGCCCAACCAACAAGGGGCACATGAAAGGGGAGGATTATCTCAACCATTTCATCCTGCCGAACTTCTATTTCCACGCCACTGCGACCTACCTGATCCTGCGCCACTGCGGGCTCGACATCGGAAAGCAGGACTTTTTGGGCGCGATCCCCATGAAAATGACCTGAGGCGCATATGAGGCGCTCTTTTCGAGCGGTCCCCCCCAATTGGTTAATTCGGAGCCGACGCAGAGTCATCCTGCCGTCGCATAAGTGTTGAGGCGCTGTCAGACAACGCAGGCAGCTTCCGTGGCGAATCAACCACGGAGGCTCAATGACTATCCTGATTCGCAATGGCGCCCCGCTGACGCGACGGCGCCTTCTCACAACAGCGGCTTCGTCGGCCGCGTTGCTCGCCACCGGCGCCGTTGCCAAGCCCTATCTGAGCCGTGCGCCCGGCCGGCCCGCGATCACGCACGGCCTGCAATCCGGCGATGTGTCCACCGACTCCGGTATGGTGTGGGCGCGCGCAGATCGGCCCGCCCGTATGCTGGTCGGGACCTCGACCAGCGACAGCTTCAAGACCATTCGCAGCGCCGTGTTCGTCGACGCTTTGCCGGAAACCGACTTCACGGCCAAGGCGCTGATCGAAGGCCTGCCGGCGGGGCAGGACATCTTCTACCGCATCTCGTTCCAGGACCACGCCACGCCGACGCTGGTGGGCGAGCCGCAGGTCGGGCATTTCCGCACGGCGCCGAGCGATCGGCGCTCGATCTCCTTCGTGTGGTCGGGCGATACCGCGGGCCAGGGCTGGGGCATCGACGAGGCGCGCGGCGGCATGCGCTGCTATGCGACCATGCGCCGGAGCCGGCCCGATTTCTTCATTCATAGCGGCGACAGCATCTACGCCGACTGCCCGATTCCGCGCGAGCAGAAACTGCCGAACGGCGAAGTCTGGAAAAATCTCGTCACTGAAGAGAAATCCAAGGTGGCCGAAACGCTCGACGAATTCCGCGGCAATTACAAATACAACCTGCTCGACCGAAATCTGCGCGCGTTCAATGCCGAAGTGCCGATGTTCGCGCAATGGGATGACCACGAGGTCACCAACGACTGGTGCCCAGGCGAACCGTTCGGATACGGCTATTCGGAGCAGAGCATCCTCAAGCTGGTCGCGCGGGGAAACCGCGCGTTCCGCGAATTCATGCCGATGCGGGAGACGCAGGCGGAAGCCGGGCGCATCTATCGCAAGATTTGCTATGGCCCGCTGCTCGACGTCTTCATGCTCGACATGCGGTCATACCGAACCGCCAATGCCAATGGCGACGGCGCGCTGATCTTCGGCGCTACCCAGCTCGCCTGGCTCAAGCGCGAGCTGATGAACTCGCAAGCCACCTGGAAGGTGATTGCGGCCGACCTGCCGATCGGGCTGATCAGCTCGGATGCGATTGCGCTCGGTGATGGGCCGCCGCGCGGCCGCGAGCATGAAGTCGCCGATCTTCTTGCCTTCGTCAAGCACGCCGGCGTGCGCAACACGGTGTGGCTCACCGCCGACATGCATTACACCGCGGCGCATTACTACGACCCCGACAAGGCCGTGTTTCAGGATTTCGACCCGTTCTGGGAATTCGTGTCGGGCCCGCTTCATGCCGGCACCTGGGGCCCGGGCCGGCTCGACAACACCTTCGGCCCGCGCGCGCTCTACGCCAATGGCTGCAGCAACGACCAGGGCGAGAACCTGCCGCCCTGCTACGGCCTGCAATTTTTCGGGCACGTGGCGATCGACGGCGCGACCGAAGTCATGACGGTCACGCTCAAGGATGTCGAGGATCGCGACCTCTGGTCGGTCGACATCGAGCCGAAATTCGGGCGCTGGTCGCGCGCCACGCCGGTCATGCGGGGCTGATCGGCGCTCGGGCGCCGACCGCCTCGCGATGAGGGTCATTATCCAAAGCCGTTGGTATGATCACTGTAATTCGGTGTCCGCTACTTCCCGGCCGCTTTTCTCAACGCGTCATTGATCTTGTCCTGCCAGCCCGGCCCGGACGCCTGGAAGTATTCGAGGACGTCGCTATCAATGCGCAACGAGACCTGTGTCTTGGAATTCGGAAGCGCCGGCTTTTTCAACAGCGGCTCCGCCGGCTTCGTTGTTGCCGCCTTGAATGCCGCTTCGGCCGCAACTCGCGGGTCGCTTGATCTTCGTGTCCTGTCGACGGTCATGTCAGGAGCCTTGCTGCTTCAGGGATGTCAACGCTACTTGATTGCCGGACGTGCGAATCCTGTTATCTGATGCCAACCTTAGCAAACATCGCCGCATGTGTCGTCCCGGGCATGACGGGTCAGAAATCACATGCGCCGATAATCGTAGGGCGCATCCTCCTGCACCATGGCGAGCGCGGTGACGTGCTCGCGGCGAGGCGAGAGATGGCAGACGGGATCGGTTGCCGCAGCATCACCAGTCAAGGCGAAGGCCTGGCAGCGGCAGCCGCCGAAATCCTGCTCGCGGCGGGGACAGCTGGCGCATGGCTCCTGCATCCAGGCGGTGCCGCGGAAGGCGTTGAAGGCGGGTGAATCGTTCCAGATTTCAGCCAGCGTGTGCTCGCGCACCGACCAGAATTCGAGGCCGGGGATGCTTTCCGCCGCATGGCACGGCAGCACCTTGCCCGCGGGCGTCACGTTGAGCGAGCGCCGCCCCCAGCCGCCGACACAGGGTTTTGGATAGCGCGCGTAGTAGTCGGGAACGACGGCGTCGATGACGATACGGCCGTGGTGGCACGCGCGCAGGTCTTCCACCAGCCCCACGGCGCGATCGACCTGCTCGCGCGTCGGTAAAAGCCTCGCCCGGTTCTTCAGCGCCCAGCCGTAATACTGGACGTGGGCGATTTCGACCCGGCTGGCGCCGAGTGCCAAGGCCAGCTCGACCATGTCGCCGACCCGGTCGATATTGGCGCGATGGATGACGGCGTTGACAGTGAGCGGCAATTTCAGCCGGACGACTTCGTTGGCCAGCTCGCGTTTGCGGGCAAAGGCGCCATCGTAACCGGCGATGTGGTCCGCCGACGATGCGGTGCTGTCCTGGATCGATACCTGGACGTGGTCAAGGCCGGCGTTCTTGAGCTCCGCAAGCCGCTTCGCCGTGATGCCGACGCCGGATGTGATGAGATTGGTATAGAGACCGGCCGCGCGCGCCGACGCCGTGATCTCGACCAGATCGCGCCGCGCACCGGGCTCGCCGCCGGAGAGATGCGCCTGCAGCACGCCGAGCGCGGCCGCTTCCCGAAAAACGCGCGCCCAGGTCGTGGTGTCGAGTTCGCTTCTGCGATCGTCAAGCGCCAGCGGATTCGAGCAATAGGGACATCCGAGCGGACAGCGGTGGGTCAATTCCGCGAGCAGGCCGAGCGGCTTGGGCGGAAGTGGCTTTGCCGACATCAAGGAATTGCCGTTTTCCACGTCACAGCTCCAGCAGCCGCTTGTCAGCCAGCCCGCGCAGCATCACCGTCACATCGGTGAGCACGCGCTCGCGCGGAGCGGTGAAGGTTTTTGCGAGGTCGTCGACGATCTCGACGAAAGTCGCCTCGCCGGTGCAGCGCTTGATGATCTCCATGGCGATCCCGTCGGCCTTGAACACGCGCTCAGGCGCCAGCAGAACCCAGCCGCCATGGGCCTCGTTGTGGGCGAGCCGCACGCCGTGCGGCAGGCGCGGACGCGTCTCGGCGGCAATGGGTTCGATTTGTGCACTCATGGGACGCTCTGCTCGTTCGGTACGAAGGCGCCCGGCGGGATATGCCCCGGCGCTACATAGGCGTGGTGGAGCGCATCGAGCATCGCCCACAGCACGTCGCATTTGAATTCGAGCGCCTTGAGCACAAGCGCCTGCGCCTGCGGCGTATTGGCGTGCTCTTTGGCGTAGCTCAGCGCGAATTCGGAATCGCGCGCCGCCTGCGGCGGACGCCTGATGAAATAGGCGAGCGTATCCGCTCTGACAAAGTCGTAGTTCGTGAGCATGCCCTCGATGCGCTCGCCGATGATCTCCGGCGAAAACAATTCGGTGAGCGAGGAGGCGACGGCTTCCAGAAACGTCTTCTCACGGACGAAGTGGACATAGGCGTCGACCGCAAAGCGCGTGGCCGGCAACAGCCCGCGCTCGGAAACCACGTAATCGCGATCGAGCCCGAGCCCGTCGGTCAAAGCAAGCCAGCGCGCGATGCCGCCCTCGTTCGGCGCCTCGCCGTCGTGATCGACCAGCCGACTTCGCCATGCGCGCCGCAAATCCGAATCCTCGCAACGGGCGATCAGGTTGGCGTCCTTGATCGGAATCATTGCCTGGTAATAGTAGCGATTGAGCGCCCACGCCTGGACCTGACCCTTGGTGCACTTGCCGCCATGCAGGAGGTGGTGGAAAGGATGCAGGCGGTGGTAACGGCGCGCGCCGATGTCGCGCAGGCGCGCTTCGAGTTCGTCTTCGGTGAGGAGGCGCGTCACAGCACGATCTCCAGCCCGTCCTCGGCGACCTCCCAGCCCGCGCCAGTGACGCGCGCTCGCTCGGGCGATCCCTCGACCAGGATCGGATTGGTGTTGTTGATGTGGATGTAGATGTGCCGCCCCCGCAGGCCGTTGAGCGCCGCCAGCGATCCGCCCTGGCCGTCGATCGAGATGTGGCCCATGCGGCGGCCGGTCTTGTAGCCTGTTGCCGTTGCGATCATCTCGTCATCGCGAAATAGCGTGCCGTCGAAGAAGACCACATCGGCATCCGCGAGCCGCTTGCGCATGGAGGCGGTGATGGCGGCTGCGCCCGGGATATAGACCAGTCGCGCACCGCCGGCGGAGAGCTCCACGCCCATGGTGCCGGCGGTTTCGCTCATCGTCTCCGGATCGTCGCCTTCGAGATAGAGCGGCACCTTTCCGGGCACGGCAAAAAGCTCCGCCTGCAAGCCGCCGGCGAGCGCGCAGGATGTGTCGGGCTCGACGATCTGCCGCCGTACCACGTCCGGCGGCAGGACGCCGAATACGCTGTTGCCCTCGATCACGCCGAGCGCCGCTGCGGTCCCACACAGGAGCAAGGGCTCGCGTTCACGCAGGCTCAAGAGCCCGGTCACCTGATCGATCTCCGCGCCCGTGAGCACGACGGCCTTGACCGGGCTTCCGCGCGTGCCACGGCGCGGATGCAACACCGGCGAGCGGCGCAGTTGTTCAGGCAGATCGGGCGATGCATTGATGAGCACCCAGTCCTCGCCATTTGCGGAAACGGCGAGGCTGGCTTGGGTGCGTGGCCGGACCCGTTGATCGCCAGCCCAAGCCAGCTGGCAGACCGGGCACCGGCAGTTCCATTGCGGAAAGCCGCCTCCCGCTGCCGAGCCAAGCACGATTGCGGTGAGACGCGCCATCAACCGGAACTAGCGCCGAGAACGCAAACTAGAACTCGGCAGGCAGATATCCGTTGATTTCCAGCCCAAGGCAGATCTCAACGAGTACAGGTGTCGTCCAGGCCATGTTTGGCTCCTTGTTTTGCGCCGAAGCGGGCGCCTGTGCACAAAATCAGGCGTGCCTGCCGGTTTCAATCAATCAGGTTCATAGCTTTTGTCTATAGTACCGAAGATCGGGCGAAGCCGCGTGGCAGGCGCATTTTCAAATGGTTGGTTGTAGCAGAGCTTGCGCCCAGCCGACGCCGTCGCAAACCGCCCCCCCAACTGGCCGGTAAATGGCAGGTGAAGGATGTCGACCCCAAAGACCGCACCCTACGGCTCCTGGAAATCGCCGGTCACCTCCGACCTCATCGTGGCGCAGTCCATCGCGCTGTCGGAGGTGCGACTCGACGAAGATAAAATCTATTGGCTCGAAGGACGGCCGCAGGAGCAGGGCCGCTTTGTCGTCGTCGCCGCCGATTGGCAGGGTGGACCGGCAACCGACCTCACGCCAACGCCCTACAGCGCACGTACCCGCGTGCACGAATATGGCGGCGCATCATGGATGGTCGCGGACGGTGCGGTCTATTTCTCCAACTATGCCGATGGGCGGCTCTATCGTGAGCGCGCGGGCGCGGCGCGCCCGGAACCGTTGACGCCCGCCCCGCCTGTGCGCGAACGGCAGTGGCGGTTTGCCGACGGCGTCATCGATCGTGCGCGCGGGCGGTGGCTTGGCGTGCGCGAGGACCACACCGGCGAAGGCGAGGCGGTCAACACGATCGTCGCAGTCGATCTGGGGCTGCCGGATCGGGAGCCTGGCCGCGTGCTGGTCGGCGGACACGATTTCTTTTCCGCGCCGCGGCTGTCGCCGGACGGCAGCGCGCTGATCTGGCTCGCCTGGGATCACCCCAACATGCCCTGGAACGGCACCACGCTCTATCTTGCCGCGCTCGACCAAAGTGGCGGCGTGGTCGAGCCCAAGGCGATCGCGGGCGGCGCGGCGGAATCGATCTTTCAGCCCGAGTGGTCGCTCGACGGCCGCGGGATTTTCTTCGTGTCCGATCGCAGCAACTGGTGGAATCTCTACCGCTTCGATCTGGCGACGCGTACGACCGAGCCGCTGGCGCCGATGGCCGCGGAGTTCGGCGTCCCGCTATGGAGCCTCGCCGCGTCGACTTATGCCTGCGCCGGGCCGCAGCGTCTGGTGTGCAGCTACATCATGGCCGGCCTCGGCCGACTGGCGGTACTCGATCTTGGGAGCAAGGTGCTGCGGCCGCTCGACCTGCCGTTCACGGAATTCGGCTCGATGCGCGCGCAGGACGACCGTGCGGTGTTTCGCGCCGCCGCGCCCGATCATCCGCTGAG
>WNGI01005132.1_pt1 | contig 15268 bp, 9 predicted proteins | sample 5400621 | NCBI WGS metagenome assembly WNGI01 (sample SAMN13153374, study PRJNA577476) | soil metagenome | isolation source: 20 cm soil or saprolite under Garry oak tree replicate 1 | place: USA:California | collected 2016-06-15 | reverse complement strand
GTGCAGGGATACATCGCGCCGCAGATCAGCGGCACCTCGATCCCGAGCTGCCGCGTCAGAGGCGAATCCAGCAGAGTCATCGAGCTGGGATCGGCCGCAGGCGCCAGCGGGTGGTGGCGTGGGCGACGACATCGCCCTGCGCGTCGGTGATTGCGACCGGCGCCTCGTACTCCTGCTCGGCGGTCACCTTGAGCCCGCTCACGCGGCACTCGGCGGTCAACAAACCACGGGCTTTCTTGAGGTAGGAGATCGAGAAACCGGTAACGATCCCTTGGACCCCCGGCGGGAGTCCCACCAGCACCGCGAGTCCACTCGTCATTTCGGCGAGATTCGCCAGCGCCATCGCGTGCACGGACGCGAGATGGTTCCGCACGCGACGGCGATCGCGGAGCGTCACGCGACACAACCCCGGCTCGAGGTCCGCCACCCGCGCGCCGATCGTCCCGGAGTATGGCGTCATCCAGCCGACCATGAGACTGAACAGCGTCTTGCCGCCCGGGAGCTTGGACAGCCGGCGCCAGGACGCGCGCAGCCGCTCGCCAGGGGCTGACATAGATGAAGGCACGGGTCGAATCTAATCGGTAGTTAAGTTGTCTCCACATGACACAAATCGCGTTCGCCGGCGTCGGCGTGGACTTCGGCGCCACCAAGCTGTTCGCCGACGTCACTTTCACGGTGGCACCGGGCGAACGCTGGGGCATCGTCGGCCGCAATGGCAGCGGGAAGACGACTCTGTTCCGGCTGCTCACGGGCGACCTCGAACCGACGCGCGGGAGCATCGCGCGCGCGCCCGGTCTCCGCGTATCGCTGCTCGAGCAACATCGCGACTACGGGACCGCTTCGACGGTCTGGGAAGCGGCGGCCGGGGAGCTCGCCGAGCTGCTGGCGCTGGAACACTCCCTGGTGGAGCAGGCCGCGAATCTGGCCCACGACTCCTCGCCGGCGGCTCTCGCCCGCTACGGCGATGATCTGGAGCGCTTCGAGCGCGAGGGTGGCTACGCCGTCACGGCGCGCATCGATGCCGTGTTGCACGGTCTCGAGTTCGACCCGGCCCAGGCGCGCATCACGCCGCTCTCTGCGCTGAGCGGCGGTGAGCTCGGCCGCCTCGGCCTCGCCCGCCAGCTCATGTCGACCGCCGACGTCTTACTGCTCGACGAGCCGACGAATCACCTCGATCTCGAGACGACGCGGTGGCTGGAACAGTACCTCACTGCCAGCGAGCGGACCGTGCTGCTCGTCAGTCACGATCGCGCGTTTCTGTCCGCCACTGTCGATCATGTGCTGCACCTCGAAGGCGGCACTGCGATGCCGTATTCGGCCGGCTACACCAACTTCGTCGCGCAACGCGCCGAGCGGCGGCTGGCGCAGCAGCGGGCGTTCGAGCAGCAGCAACGGACCATCGCGCACGAGAAGGACTACATCGCCCGCAACATCGCGGGACAGAACACCAAACAGGCCAAAGGGAGGCGCAAGCGGCTCGAGCGGCTGCCCCGGCTCAGCCCGGTCATTGGGGCTGAAGGGACGATGGCGCTGCGGTTGGAGGTGGCCGACCGCGGCGGGGATCAGGTGGTGACGGCCAAAAACGTGAGCGTGGGCGTTGCTGAGCGCACGCTCGTGGAGCGATTCAGCGGAACGCTCAAGCGAACCGATGTGGTCGGGCTCATCGGCCGAAACGGCACGGGGAAGTCCACGCTGCTCCGCGCGCTGTTGGGCGAGCACCCAGTCCACGCCGGCGAGCTCACGCTCGGCGCGTCGATCACCACCGGCTACTACCGCCAGGATCTGTCGCAGGTGCCGCTCGATCGCACGCTCTACCAGGTGATCGAGGGCCTGCGTCCGAAATGGGAGCGCGGTCCAATCCAGGGGCACCTCGGCCGCTTCGGGTTTTCGGGCCAGGAGGTGCTGCGCCGCGCCGACTCGCTGTCGGGCGGTGAGCGTGCGCGGCTCGCGCTGGCGATCCTCATGCTGTCGCGTGCCAATCTGCTCATCCTGGACGAGCCGACGAATCATCTCGACGTCGAGTCGATCGAGGTGTTGGAGGACGCCGTAGAGGAGTACGATGGCACGGTGATCCTCGTGAGCCACGACCGGGCGCTGCTGCGCGCGCTGACGACGCGGATCTGGATCCTGCACGAGCGGCGCATCACGGAGTTCGCCGGCGGTTTCGCCGAGTGGGAGGAAGTGAGCACGGAGCGCGACCATGCCGCCCGAGTCAGCGCGGCCGAGGAACAGGCGCTGCGGCGAGTGCACGAGCGCCAGCGCGTCGCCCCATCCGCGAAAAGCGATCCGCGCCAGGAGCTGCGCCGCGCGCAGCGTGCGCTCGAGGAAGCGGAGGCTGCGGTCGCCGGCCTGGAAGCCGAAGTTGCGCGTGTGGTCGCGGCGCTGGAGGATCCGGCGCTCTATACCCGTCCGGAAGGCGCGCGGACCGCGCACGACCTCGGCACGCGGCTCGAAACACTCAAGCCCGAGCTCGAGGCGGCCATCGACCGCTGGACTCAGGCAACGGAGCAGGTCGAGATGCGCACGCCGCGATAAGGCGTAGTTTTCCCCTATGCGCAACCGACTTTTCACCGCACTCGCCACGATCGCGCTGATTCTTCCGGCGCGCTCCGTCGCTGCCCAAACCTCTTTGCAGCTTCGCTGGGAGCTGCTGCGCGACACCACGGCGCCGAACGCGGCCGGATCCTGGGCGCAGTTCACGCTCACCAATCGGGGTACCAAGCCGCTCCCCAAGACCGGTTGGGCGATCTACTTCAACGCGCTGCACTCAGCTCTGCTCGACAGCAGCGCCGCATTGCTGTTCCAGGACGTCATGGCTGAGCTGCACCGGCTCGTGCCCGGCCCCAAGTTTGCCGGACTCGCGCCGGGCGCGTCCGTCAAGATTCCGTACCTGACCGATGTGTTGCTCAATCGCAGCTTCGCGCCGGCCGGCCCGTACATCGTGTTCGACAGCGCCAGGACCGTCGGCGTGCCGTTGAGCGACTACGTCGCGGCTCCTTTCGAACATGCGGCCGGCGTCGTGACGCCCGCGATGCAGTTCACGCGCGACTCACTCGTCCGGGACATGCCGGTGAACCAGTTACCACCCGTGTTCCCCACGCCGGTGCAGGTGACCCGAGCATCGGGAGGCGTGCGGCTCGATACGATGCCCGTGATCTCGGCGTCCGCTGAGCTGACGAATGAGGCGGCCCTCGCCGCCGAGTACCTCCGGCCATATGTCAAAGCAGGGAAGGGAGGCGTTGGGGTTCGGCTCGAGATCGGAGCGGTCCAGGGTCAATCATCGCCTGAGGCATATGACTTGACGATCGACCCGGCGACCGGGATCCGGATCGTTGGCGCATCGCCTGCAGGTGTCTTCTATGGACTGCAGACCCTGCGCGGGTTGCTGCCCGCTCCGACGCCGGGCGGGGGGGGCGGGGGCGTGACGCTGCCCGCGCTGCACGTCGTGGACGCGCCGCGTTTCGGTTATCGGGGCTTCATGCTCGACGTCGGCCGCAACTTCCACCCGAAGTCCGCGGTGCTGCGTACGTTGGATTTGATGGCGCGCTACAAGCTCAACGTCTTTCACATGCATCTGACGGACGACGAAGGCTGGCGCATCGAGATTGCCGGACTCCCGGAGTTGACAACGGTTGGCGCACGACGCGGTCACACGCTCGACTCCAAGCAATTCCTGCAGCCCGCGTTCGGCTCGGGGCCGCTGGTGGGGAAGCCGTATGGAAGCGGATTCTATTCACGCGCCGACTACATCGAGATCGTCCGGTACGCGGCCGCGCGACACATCGAAGTGATCCCCGAGATCGAAATGCCGGGACATGCGCGCGCGGCGATCAAGTCGATGGAAGCACGCAGCGACTCGCAGTACCGGCTCAGCGATCCCCAGGATCAATCGAAGTACGAATCCGTGCAGGGATATCCCGATAACGTGATGAACCCCGCGCTCGAGTCGACGTACAATTTCATCCAACGCGTCGTGATGGACCTCGGCGCGATGCACCGTGAGGCTGGCGCGCCGCTCCGTCATATCCACATGGGCGGCGACGAGGTCCCCAGCGGCGTCTGGACGGGATCGCCCGCCGTGCAGAAGTACATGCAGGCGCTCGGCCTGAGCGACGTCAAGGATCTCTGGTACGCGTTCTACTTCCGCATCGAGCAAATTCTGAAAGGTCAGAATTTGCGTCCGTCGGGCTGGGAAGAGATCGCCGTGCGCACGACGCAGCGAGACGGACGGCCCGTCAACATCGTCAATCCAAGTTTCGCCGAGCGCGGCTGGCGCGCGTACGTGTGGAATAACGTCGCGGGGTGGGGCGCCGAGGATCTCGCGTATCGCTTGGCGAACGGCGGTTATGACGTGGTGCTCAGTCCTGTCACCAACTACTACTTCGATCTCGCGTGGAATCAGAATCCCGAGGAGACTGGACTCGACTGGGGCGGCTACATCGATATGGAGAAGCCGTTCCGGTACATCCCATTCGACTACTACCGCAACACGCACACCGACCGAACCGGTAATCCGCTGCCTCCGGGCATCTTCACCGGTAAAGATCGGCTCACCGACTACGGCAAACGACACATCGTCGGACTCCAGGGCAATCTCTGGTCGGAGACACTCGGCGGCGACGGCCGTCTCGACTACATGCTCGTTCCAAAAGTCTTTGGACTCGCCGAGCGTGCGTGGGCGCCCGATCCAGCCTGGGCGACAGAAAAGGACTCGGCCAAGGCCGATTCACTCTATCGCGAAGATTGGTCGCGTCTCGTGAACGTGGTGGGTAAGCGCGAGCTGCCGCGGCTCGATCGTGAGGTGCCCGGGCTCAATTACCGCATCCCGTCTCCCGGTTTGCGAGTGAGAGATGGCGCCGTCTACGCCAGCGCCGAGTTCCCCGGCTTCGCGCTGCGCTATACGACAGACGGCAGCGAGCCCACCGTGAAAAGTCCTGTCGTTGGTGGTCCGATCCCCATGCGCTCGACTGTTCGCGTCGCCGCGTTCAGCAGTACGGGACGAAAAGGCCACACCGCGAGCGTCGCAGCGCCCTAACTCGCCCCTTTTTCCCGCGCACCGTACCTTTTCGGGGTGACCAAGCACCGATACCCTGACGGACACGTCTTCTACCGTAAGCTCGGCTACGAGTACCCCAAGATCGTTCGCGGCGAGGGGTGCTGGCTGATCGACGAGCGCGGCAAGCGCTACCTCGACGCCGTCGGCGGCGCGTACGTCGCCAACCTCGGCCACTCCAATCCGGAGATCGCCGACTCCATAGCCGAGCAGTGCCGCCAGTTTGGGTATCTGTCGGGCACCATGTTCACGCATGGACCGGTCGAGCACCTGGCCGACGAGCTGGCCGACACGCTCCCGGGCGACCTGTCCAAGCTCTACTTCCTTTGTAGTGGCTCGGAGGCGGTCGAGGCGGCGCTGAAGCTCGCGCGGCAGTACTGGGTGGAAGTCGGCAAGCCGAGCAAGCACCGCATCATCGCCCTCGGTCCCGGCTATCACGGCAGCACCCTACTCGCGCTCTCCGCCTCGGCGCGCGAGGCGCATAAGGCGCCGTTCCGGCCGTGGCTCGTGGACGTTCACCGTATCCCCGCGCCCTATCCGTATCGCTGCGAGTGTGGCGGGAAGGGAAAGGCCTGCCCGGTCTGCAGCGCCGAGGTGCTCGAAGAAGCCATCGAGCAGCTCGGGGCCGACAATGTCGCGGCGTTCATCGCCGAACCGGTGGGCGGGTCATCCACCGGCGCCTCGACGCCGCGGCCCGACTACTTCAAGCGCGTGCGCGAGATCTGCGATCGCCACGAAGTGCTCTTTGTTGCCGATGAAGTCCTCGTCGGCATCGGTCGCACGGGTACCTGGTGGGCGATCGAGCCGTACGAAGTCACCCCCGATATCATGACGTTCGGCAAAGGTGTGTCGGCGGGGTACGCCGCGCTCTCAGGGATAGCCGCGGGGCAGCGCGTCGTCGATGCGATTGCGGAAGGCTCGGGCAGCTTCGTGCACGCGCAGACGTTCTCGCACCATCCGGTCTCCTGCGCCGCCGGCGTGGCGACGATGCGCTATCTGAAGAAGCACAAGCTGGTCGAGCGATGCGCCCAGATAGGGCGCGTACTCCACGAGCGGATTCGACTGCTCGGCGATCTCCCTCACGTCGGAGATGTCCGCGGCCGTGGCCTGCTCGCCGCGTTCGAATTCGTCGAAGACAAAGCGAGCCGCGCTCCGTTTCCGCGCTCGGCCAAGTTCGCGGAGCGGTTCGCCGACGCGGCGCTCGAGGCCGGGCTCACGGTCTGGCCCAACGTCGGCCACGCCGACGGCACGAGCGGCGATGCCGCGCTGATCGCGCCACCGTTCATCATCACCGAAACGGAAATCGACGAGATCGTCGGCCGGTTCTCGATTGCGCTCGAGAAGACCACTTCGAAAGTGAAGGCTCGGGTATGACGGCCGCCCGCGATTACCCCCGCATCGTCGTCCCGCCGCCCGGTCCCAAGGCACGCGCCATCGTCGAGCGCCAGGATCGCTTCGCCTCGACGTCGTACCCCAAGGAGTATCCGCTCGCGGTAGCGCGCGGTGCAGGCCCCATGGTCGAGGACGTGGACGGCAATCGTTTCCTCGATTTCATGGCCGGCATCGCCGTCGCTTCTACCGGATACGGACATCCCAAGGTCGTGAAGGCCGTGCAGGATGCCGCGGCGCGCTTCCTTCACATCTGCGGCAGCGATTTCTACTACGAGAGCTTCGCCGCGTTGTGCGAGCGGCTCGCCCAGCTCGCGCCCGGGCCGAGCAAGAAGCGCGTGTTTTTGTCGAACTCCGGCACCGAAGCAGTCGAGGGCGCCATCAAGCTCGCGCGACATTCCACCGGCCGCCCCGCGATCATCGGCTTCCTCGGCGCCTTCCACGGGCGCAGCTACGGCGGCCTGAGTCTCACCGCCAGCAAAGCGGTCCAGCGATCCGGATTCGCGCCGTTCCTCCCCGAAATCCATCACGTGCCCTATGGCTATCGCTATCGCTGCGAGTACTGCCGCGGCGAATCGGAGTGCACCAGGCGCTGCACCTCGTGGATCGAGGAGGAGTTTTTCGTCAAGAAAGTGCCGCCCGACAGCGTGGCCGCGATCTTCGTCGAGCCGATTCAGGGCGAGGGCGGCTACGTGGTCCCGCCGGCGGGCTATCTGCGCGAGCTGCGCGAGATCTGCGACCGCTACGGCATCCTGCTCGTGTGCGACGAAGTGCAGTGCGGCGTCGGGCGCACCGGCAAGATGTGGGCGTGCGAGTACGAGGGGGTCGAGCCGGACATCCTGCTGTCGGCCAAAGGGCTGGGCAGCGGCATGCCGATCGGCGCGATCATCGCGAAGGAATCGATCATGAAGTGGCAGCCGGGCGCGCACGGCACGACGTTCGGCGGCAATCCCGTGTGCTGCGCCGCCGCGCTCGCGACGCTCGACATCGTCGAGAAAGAATTGCTGCCCAACGTCAACAAGATGGGCGACCGCCTGGTCAGCGGCGCGCGCCGGCTGCAGGACAAGTACGCCGCGATCGGCGACGTGCGTGGCCGCGGTCTGATGGTCGGTGTCGAGTTCGTGAAGGACCGCCAGACTCGCGAGCCCGCGCCCGAAATCCCGCACGACCTCGTGGGCCGCGCCTTCAAGAAGGGTCTGCTGCTGCTCGGCTGCGGCAAAAGCTCGCTGCGGCTCGCGCCCCCGCTCGTCGTGGACGAGTACGACGTCGACACCGCCCTCCGGATCATCGACGAGTGCCTGCACGAGATGTCGGACTAGCGTCAAAAGTCGTGTCGCTCGAAGACGCCGTCGCGCGCCATGTGCGTGACGGCGACGTCGTCGTCATCGAGGGATTCACCCACCTCATCTCGTTCGCCGCGGGGCACGAGATCATCCGCCAGCGCCGGCGCGACCTCACGCTCTGCCGCCTCACGCCCGACCTGATCTACGACCAGATGATCGCCGCCGGCTGCGCCAAAAAGCTCGTCTTCTCGTGGGCCGGGAATCCGGGCGTCGGCTCGCTGCACGCCTTTCGCCGCGCCGTCGAGAGCGGCACGCTCGAAATCGAGGAGTACTCGCATTTCGGCATGGTCGCGCGGTTCTCGGCCGGTGCGGCACGGCTGCCGTTCTGGACGCTGCGCGACTACATCGGCACCGACCTGCCCAAGGCCAATCCGCGCATCAAGTCGGTGAAGTGCCCCTACACGGGTGAAGAACTGGCCACGGTGCCGGCGCTGAATCCCGATGTGACGATCGTGCACGCGCAGCGCGCCGACGCGCAGGGCAACGCGCAGATCTGGGGCCTCTTGGGAGTGCAGAAAGAGGCCGCGTTTGCCTCGCAGCGCGTGATCGTCGTCGTCGAGGAGCTGGTGGACGAGCGAGTGATTCGCTCGGATCCCAATCGCACGCTCATTCCGGCGGCGATCGTGAGTGCCGTCGTCGTCGAGCCGTGGGGCGCGCATCCATCGTACGCGCAAGGCTATTACGATCGGGACAACGACTTCTACGTGGGCTGGGAAGCGATCTCGCGCGACAAGGGCGAGCTGGCGCATTATCTCGACGAGTTCGTCTATGGCGTGAAGACCAGGGCCGAGTACATGCAGAAGCAGCCGCGACTGCTGGAGCGGCTCAAGGCAGGGGAGCAGCGCTGCGCGGGAGTCAATTACGGCTACTGACTACACGCCCGACGAGATGATGGCGTCCGTTGCGGCGCGGGAGCTGGCGGACGGCGAGGTCGTGTTTGTCGGCATCGGCCTGCCGAACCTCGCGTGCAACCTGGCGCGCCGCACGCACGCCCCCAATCTGGTGTTGATTTACGAATCGGGCGCCGTCGGGGCGACGCCCTCGCGCCTGCCCGTCTCGATCGGCGACCCCGCGCTCGTCACGGGATCGCTCATGGTGTGCGGGATGGCCGACGTCTTTCAGCTCTTTCTGCAGAACGGCCGCATCGAAGTCGGCTTTCTCGGCGGAGCGCAGGTGGATCGGCAGGGGAATATCAATACGACCGTGATCGGCGACTACAAAAAACCCAAGGTGCGGCTTCCAGGCTCGGGCGGCGCCGCCGAGATCGCGATTCACGCGCAGCGCATCCTGATTGTCGCGAAGCTCTCCCCGCGCGGGTTCCCCGAGCGGGTGGACTTCGTCACGAGTCCGGGTCAACGGGTCGCCAAAGTCATCACGGATAAGGCGGTGCTCGAGCGGGATGACGCGAGCGGCGAGCTGATGCTCGCGGCCCTCTACCCGGGTGTCGAGCCGGCGGCGGTGCAGGCGGGTATCGGGTGGAAGCTGCGGTCGCGGCAGAAGCTCGGACGGCTTGGGGCCCCGAGCAGCGCCGAGCTGCAGCTGCTGCGGGAAGTGCTCGATCCGCACCGGCTCTATCTCAGATCATGATCACGATCCTCGCGAGCCTGGTGTTGCTCCAGGCCAATCATCCCGACTCGCTTGCCGCACGGGCCCGCCAGCTCGCCGACACGTACCTCGTGGCGTACTTCGAGCGCCACCCGGACGAAGCCACGCTCGATGGGATGGCAAAGGGGCCGCACGACCGGTGGCCTGACAACTCGCCCGCGGCGCTCGCGCGCTGGCAACAGCGCGAGGACGCCTGGCTGGAAAAGCTCAAACGCATCAACCCGGACCGCATCGAGGGCCGGCCCGAGGCGATCGCGTACGGAATCATGCGCGACGCGATCGAAGGCTCGATTGCCACGCGCGTTTGCCGCTTCGAGCTGTGGAGCGTGGCGCACACCGGCGGGGGCTGGCTGTCCACCGTCACGTCGCTCGCAACGCTCCAGGCGGTCGGCACGGATGAGGCGCGGCGACAGGTGCTGGCGCGCTGGCGCGCCGTACCCGCCTACATCGAAACCGAGATGGCGAATCATCGCGAAGGCGTGCGCCGCGGATACACGGCGCCGCGCCGCAACGTCGAGATCGCGATTCGTGAGCTCGACACCTTGCTCGTCACCCCGCTCGAACGGTCGCCGCTGTACGATCCCGCGCGGCGTGACTCGACGCCGGAGTTCAGGGCCGAGCTGGCGCGCGTCATCGAGACCGAGATCGTTCCGGCGATCCGCCACTATCGTGAGTTCCTCGCCACCGAGTACGTGGGGCGTGCGAGGACCAAAATCGGCGTTTCGGAGATTCCGCACGGGGTCGATTGCTACAAGGGGACCCTTCGGGCTGCCACAGGGCTCCCGCTGAATCCCGACACCCTCCATCTGCTGGGCGAGTCCACGGTCGAGGAGCTGGAGAACGAGATGCGCGCGATCGCGATCCACTCGTTCGGGACGAGCGATGTCGCGCGTTTGCTGGAACGGCTGCGGCGCGATACCGCCTACACCTTTCACTCGCGCGACGAGATGCTGGCGCAGGCCCGCGCGGCCCTGGCGCGGGCGCGCGCCACGATCCCGCTGTGGTTCAGCCGGCTGCCGCGCGCGCCCATTGTCGTCGAGCCCTATCCGGCGTTTCGCGAGCGGCAGAGCGTCGGGGAGTGGAATCCGCCGGCGGAGGACGGCAGCCGGCCGGGCATCTATTACGTCTCGACCTACGATCCGGTGCACAAGTCGCGTGCCGACCTCGAGCCGTTGTCGTTCCACGAGACGATTCCGGGCCATCATCTCCAGGGCACGATCGCGATGGAGCGGGGGGACTCGATTCCCGAGATCGCGCGGTTCTTCTGGTCGCCCGGCATGGGCGAGGGCTGGGCCGAGTACGCCGAGCAGCTGGCCGACGAGATGGGGTTGTATTCATCCGACACGGCACGGCTCGGCATGCTCGCGGACATCACGCTGTCAGCGGCGCTGCTCGTCGTGGACACCGGCATCCATTACCTGGGGTGGACGCGCGAACAGTCGATCGACTACATCCGCGAGCACACGCACGTGCCGCTCCTGCGCGCGGAGGTCGGGGTCGATCGCTATCCCATATGGCCGGCCCAGGGAGTGACCTACGCGTTCGGCCGGCTCGAAATCCGGCGGCTGCGCGCCTTCGCCGCGCAGCGCCTGCGCGGGAAATTCGACATGCGCGCGTTCCACGATCACGTGCTGGAAAACGGCGCCGTGCCGTTGCCGATGTTGCGCGCGCAGGTCTATCGATGGATCGACGAGCTGCGGTAGGGATGAATCGTCGGATCGCGTTGGCTCTCGCGGTTTTGGCACGGCGGCATTGGGTTTTGGTCGGGGTGAGGCATGCGGTTTTGGTAGGGGCGCAGCATGCTGCGCCCCTACCTCCACCCTACACGCGCCCGTTCATCATCCATGCCCTCCGGGCACTACTGCGACGCATCGTGTTGGTTGTGGCGGTTTTGGTGGGGGCCGATCTCCAGGCACAACGCGCACCTGTTCTTCAGCAGGTCAACCTCCCGCACGCGTACTACTGGCGCGAGATGTACGTCCCCCAGGTCACGAGCGGCCCCAGCTCGGCCACCTGGTCGCCCGGTGGCACCGAGCTGATCTACTCGATGCAAGGCTCCTTGTGGCGCCAGGACATCGGATCGACCGAGGCAACGCAGCTCACGTCCGGTCCCTTCTACGACTATCAACCCGACTGGTCGCCCGACGGGAAGAGGGGCGGGCGGTGGAGGGGTAGGGGCGGGCGGTGGAGGGGTAGGGGCGAGCGGTGGAGGGGTAGGGGCGAGCGGTGGAGGGGTAGGGGCGCAGCATGCTGCGCCCCTACGGCTGACAGAGGACAACGACAGCAAACTGCCGCGCTACTACTACAGCAAGTGGGATCACTACATCTCACCCACGTGGTCGCCGGACGGGAAAGAGATCATTCTCGTCTCCAACCGCGGCCACATCCACGGCACGGGCGGATTCTGGCGCATGGAGGCACGCCCCGGCGCGCCGCTGCGTGAGCTGCGCTATGAGGAGACGACGTGGAAAGCGCGTCCCGATTGGTCTCCCGACGGCACGCGCGTCGTGTACAGCTCCTATCTGGGCCGTCAGTGGAATCAGTTGTGGCTGATGACGAGCGAGGGGGGCGATCCCTTTCCGCTGAGCTACGGCGAGTTCGATGCCACGGCCCCGCGCTGGTCGCACGACGGCAAGCGGATTGCCTACATCTCGAACGAAACGGGAAATACGGAGCTGTGGGTAATGGAATTCCCAGGGGCGAGAAAGATCCGTGTAGAGGCGCGGGAGCGGCGCTATAAGGGCGCAGCAGGGACGTTGCATTTGAGTGTCGTTGATGGAGCAGGTCGCCCACTTGCGGCGCGGATTTCGGTGACGACCGCCGAGGGTCGAGGCTACGCTTCGGACGACGCGTGGCGTCATGCCGACGAAGCGTTCGATCGGTCCGAGCGGCAGTTCGAGTATTCCTACTTCCACTCGACAGGAAACAGCGAACTAACGGTCCCGGCGGGGCAGGTGCACGTGGAAGTTTGGAAGGGCCCGGAATACCGGATCTATCGTGCCGACGTGAACGTGCCGACGGGTGGGCGAGTCACACAACGTGTCACTCTCCAGCGCGTCGCCAACCTTCCAGCACAGGGATGGTGGTCTGGCGACGTTCACGTCCACATGAACTACGGTGGTGCCTACCGGAACACGCCGGCGCATCTGGCGTTTCAGGCGCGCGCCGAGGACCTGCACGTGGTCGAGAATCTGATCGTCAATAAGGAGCAGCGGATTCCCGATATCGCGTACTTCCGTACCGACAAGGACCCCGTTTCGTCGCCCTCCTTTCTGCTCATGCATGCGCAGGAGTTTCATACCAGCGTGTGGGGCCACCTGGGGCTGCTCGGCCTCACGTCGCACTATCTGCTGCCGGAGTATGCCGGCTACCCCAACACCCCCGCCGCGAGTCTCGCACTGACGAACGCGACCGTGGCCGATCTCGCGCATGCGCAACGAGGGCTGGTCGGCTACGTCCATCCCTTCGATACGCGACCTGATCCTGCCGATACGTCTGCGTCCCTGTTTTACGAGTTGCCCGTGGACGTCGCGCTCGGCAAGGTCGATTACATCGAGGTGATGGGCTACTCGGACCATCTCATCACTTCCGAGATCTGGTACCGGCTGCTGAACTGTGGATTCCGGATCCCCGCCGCGGGCGGGACGGACGCGTTCCCGAACTTCGCGAGTCTGCGCGGGCCACCGGGGTTGGTGCGGACCTTCGTCCATGCCGGCCCAGCGCTCGATCACCGCAGCTGGCTCGCGGGGCTGAAAGCGGGCCGGACATTCGTCAGCAATGCGCCGCTGCTCGAGTTCTCAGTGGCCGGGCATGGCGTCGGCGATGAAATCCGGGTTCAAGCGGGGACCCATTCGCTCAAGGCGGTCGTTCGCATGCGATCCAACGTGCCAGTCGATCATCTCGAGATCATCGGCAACGGCAAGGTCGTCGCGACGATTCCGCTAGACGCGGACCGGATGGCGGCTCGAGACTCCGTCACCGTTCCCGTGAACGGCAGCGGTTGGTACGTGCTGCGCGCGTACGCCGATCGCGCCGAGCTGCCGGTGCTCGATCTCTATCCGTTTGCGTCAACGAGCGCGATCTACCTCGACGTCGGGAACCAGCCCGTCAGATCACCGGATGATGCGGCGTTCTTTGTGCGCTGGATCGAGGGGACGGAGGCAGCGGTGAGGGCCAGCACGGCGTGGGATGCGCCGGCGGAGCAGGCGGGCGTGCTGCGCGCGCTCGCGGACGCTCGCGCAGTGTTCGGGAACCGCGGCACACGATAGATTCTTCAACTGTTATGTCCTTCTGCACGACTTGCGGCACGAGCCTTGGCCCGCGCGACCAGTTCTGTCCGCGGTGCGGGACGGGCATCGTAGCGGCCGGCGACGCCGTCGCAACGGTTTCCCTGCGCACGTCGGACACCGCCAGAGACGCCATGTTGGCGGCGCTGCGCCACGCCGCCCTCGGCGAGTATGAGATCCTGGCGGAGCTGGGGCGCGGCGGCATGGCGACGGTGTACCTGGGGCATGACATCGCGCTCGACCGCAAGGTCGCGATCAAGGTCCTCGCCCCGGCATTGCTCCTCATGGGCGAAGGCATGGTCGAGCGATTCAAGCGCGAAGCACGCACCGCGGCCGCGCTGAGCCATCCGCACATCATTCCCATCTACGCGGTCAAGGTGAGCGATCGCCTCCTCTACTTTGTCATGAAGCATGTCCAGGGGCGGGCGCTCGACGCGATCATTCACGAGGTCGGTCCGCTCCCGATTCCGATGGTGCAGACGATCGTCGCCCAGGTCGGCGATGCGCTCGCGTACGCGCATCGTCACGGCGTCATTCATCGCGACATCAAGTCGGCGAACATCATGCTCGACGAGGAAGGATGGGCGGTCGTCACCGACTTCGGGATCGCGAAGGTCGAGCAGGCGCAGGGATTGACCATGACGGGTGTGACCGTCGGCACGCCGGCCTACATGAGCCCGGAGCAATGCGCCAACCGTGAAGTCAGCGGCGCCTCCGACCAGTACTCGCTCGGCGTCGTGGCGTACGAAATGCTCACGGGTCGCCTGCCGTTCAAGAGCGACTCGACCATGTCCGTCATGTACGCGCACTTCAATACGAGCGCGCAACCGGTCACCGAGCTCCGCTCCGACTGCCCGTCCAATCTTGCGGCCGCGGTCATGCGAATGCTGGAGAAGGAGCCGGAGGTCCGGTGGCCCACGATGGACGACGTCGTCGCCGTGTGTGGCCGGCCATCGCTGCGGCGCGACGACCCCATTCGTTCCGAAATGATCTCGTTGGCGAAGACGGGCAATCCGGCGCGCCTGCTTCCCGAGCTGACCCCCACGAGCCCGCTTGCGCTGGCAAGGTCACGCCGTCCTCCCGGCGCGGCTCTGGCGCGGCGCGCACGCGCCGGGTGGTGGGCAGGGGGGCTGGGCGCGCTGGCCCTCGCGGCGCTGGTATGGTGGATCGCGCCGTGGCGGCTCGGGCGTGTCCCGCCGCCGCCTCAGCAACCTCTCGCAGCGCCCCCTCCCCCCAACGCTGTGGCAGAAACGACGACGGCGCAGCGGCCCCCAGTCACGGACGTGAAGGTCGGGGGGGGGGCGGGGGCGGGGGCGCGCGTCCGGCCGCCCGCCGCGCCACGCGGCGAGCCCGCGGCTCGACGCACGACTGGTGAGGACAGCGTCCTGGGTTCGCTGCGCGCGACTGCGCTCGCGGCGATGCGGCGCGCGGCCGCTGCCGGCGCCACCGCCGCAGAGCTGGCTCCGGGAGACACCCAACTGCGCTCGGCCGACTCCCTGGCTGGCGCCGGCCGGCTGTCGGACGCGATGATGCGGCTGGTGACAGTGACGTCGCTGTTCAACGAGACCGAGGGTGTCGCGCGGGCGCGCGCG
>WNGI01017926.1_pt1 | contig 15277 bp, 13 predicted proteins | sample 5400621 | NCBI WGS metagenome assembly WNGI01 (sample SAMN13153374, study PRJNA577476) | soil metagenome | isolation source: 20 cm soil or saprolite under Garry oak tree replicate 1 | place: USA:California | collected 2016-06-15 | reverse complement strand
ATGGCGCGGATTCGATTGTGCAGGTCTTCCGCCGCGGCCCCCGCATTCATCCGGCTGTACACGAAGCCCACGAGGTCCGACAGATAGTGATCGCGGAAAAAACCAACGATTTCGCGGCCACCCACGAGCACGCGCAATGGTGAATATAGCTTGTCCGCATTCGACGGCACTCCCGCGGCGTCGCGGCCAAATCCAGCGCGAAGCGTGTGCCCGAGCACCCCTTCGTCGCTGGCAAACCATTTGAACCCGAGTTCCGCCGCAATCGTCAGCGCCTGTTCGGAGACAGAACCTTCCGAAGGCCACAGTCCATCCGGGGCCCGCCCGAATACTCGCTGGTGATATCGGCGTGCCCGCACAAGCTGCTCACGTGCGTCTTCCGGATGCCGGAAGGGGGGGAACGGCAGCGGCGTCCCAGGATTCGACATGCGCGCGATGTCGCTGTCGCACAGCAACGGAAGGATCGGGTGGTAGAATGGCGTCGCTGAAATTTCAACCTGTCCCGTGGAAGCGGCGCGCCGATACTCCGGCAGCACGCGTCCCAGGAGTTCGATCTGCTTTGCGCGAAGATCTTGCTTGTCCTGTTCCGTGTAATCTGTCCCAAGCCGCGCCAGGCGGGACACAACCGGGTCGCTCGCAAGATACTCCTCGTCCATCCACGCCAATTGCGAAAGCAATTGAAGGTCGCGCCAGTCGCGCTCGCCGAGACTTTGCACGGCGCGCTCGTTACCCTGCGCACAAACCCATTGATGGAGTTCGATGAATCGTGGCCAACGCGCCAGCAAATGATCGTAATTGAGCTGGAACGCGCGCGTTAAAATCTCCGATTTATCGTCCGGCGTCAACTCCTTCGCGGGCCGGAAAGCCGTAGCAAACCACGGCTCGTCGAAATGTCCGCTGGCGTACTCTTCGAGTTGCGCCCCGAGCGAGGGCACCACATTGAAGGTCGCGTGTACCCGGGGAAATTCCTCCAGCACTCGAACCATCCCCCAGTAGTCCTTGAGGGCGTGCAGCCGGGTCCATGGCAGCACGTACTGGCCTGTGGCCGGATCGCGGTACTGCGGTTGGTGCATATGCCATAGCACCATCAGGTGAACGCGGTTCATTCGCCGACCGGCTCCCTCTCCCGATTCGCGGGCGTGCTAGAATGTCCACTGCTCTCGATGCGCCTCATCGATCGGTACATCTGCCGCCAAGTCTTCTCCCACGCGTTGTTGGGATTAGGGATTTTTTCGTTTGTCTTTTTCGTGCCGCAATTGGTGCGCCTGATGGATTTGGTCGTCCGGCATTCGTCGTCATGGTCAACTCTGGGCATCCTGTTCCTGTGTACACTCCCCGGAATCCTGAGCTTCACCTTGCCGATGGGCGTCCTCGTAGGAGTGCTCATTGCTCTCGGGCGCATGTCCGCAGATAGCGAACTCATCGCCATGAGCGCTCTCGGCTTGGGACGCCGCCGGTTATTGGTCCCCATCGGCATTCTCGCCGCGGGCGCAACCCTGATCACTTTTTGCATGACGCTCTGGCTCGGGCCCCTGTCCGTGCGCACCTTCCGCGTGTTGGAAGACCACTTGCGCACAGGGCAAGCTTCCTTCCAGGTCGCGCCGCGGGTGTTCGACGAGCGCTTCCCACGCTTCGTCCTCTATGTAAACGATATTGACTCGACCGCGACACGCTGGAAAGGTGTCTTTCTCGCGGGGACGGACGCAAAGGACGTCTCGCGCCTCACTCTGGCCGAAGAAGCGATTGTAATTGCCGACCGCAATGAGGGCAAGCTGGAGTTGCACCTGCGCAACGGAAGCACCCACGAATTCTCTCTCCACGAACCGGGGAATTATTCACTCTCCGCCTTCGCCGAACGCGATTTGCCTGTCGAGGCTCGCGGGCTCGAAGCCGGACCCGCATCGGAGCCCTCCGTACCGGGCCGCACATTGCGCACGCTCCTGCGCGAGCGTGGCGCAGGTGCGCGCGATGCCAGCGTCGAAATCCAGCGTCGCCTGTCCTTCCCCTTTGCTTGCGTTTCCTTTGCTCTGGTCGCCGTGCCCCTCGGAGCGCGACCGCGTCGCGGCGGCCGTGCCGCCGGTTTTCTGATCACGCTGCTGCTCATCACCGGCTACTACCTGATGTTCACGGTCGGAGCGGGGTTGGCGCGCCAAGGCACGCTGCCCGTCTGGGCCGGCATCTGGTCGGCAAATGCGCTGATGGCCGCGCTCGGAGTGTTGCTCCTGCCGCGCCTCGAACGCATGCCGGGGAGCAGCCGGTGGAACGCCGCAATCGCGTCTATCGCTGGCTGGCGCGTCTGGAAAATCTTCCTCCGTGAAGATTTGAACTCCAACACGGCAGGCACGCGTGCGGGCTCCACTTTTACGCCGAACAGTTCCAATGAAGCGTGGAGTCCGCCAGAAACTGGCCGAGTGCCGCGCTTCGGCCCGTTCTCAAAAGACAGGGGCCGGGGAGGCATCCCGCAACTCCTCGACATTTACTTGCTGCGAAGCTTCCTCTATTATTTTTTACTTTTGACCGTTGGCTTCATTTTGCTCTTCGAGGTATTCACGTTTTTCGAGCTCCTGGACGACATTGCGCAGCATCGTACCCGGCTGCTCGAAGTCCTCAGCTATTTCATCTATCTCGCCAGTTATTTATTTTATCAGCTCGCCCCGCTGGCCGCCCTGGTTGCTGCGCTGGTCACGCTCGGCATTATGACCAAGAACAATGAGCTCGTCGCGTTCAAGGCCGGCGGCATCAGCTTGTACCGAATTTCTGTCCCTCTCTTGATGGCTGGACTGATGCTTGGGGGCGCGCTCGTGGTGCTGGATGACACGTATCTCCCTTACGCCAATCAACGCCAGGACGCTCTCCGCAATCAGATCAAGGGCCGCCCTGCGCAAACCTACTACCAGCCTCGCCGGCAGTGGATTTTTGGCGAACACTCGAAAGTTTACAATTACGAATTCTTCGACCCGGATCAGCAGCTCTTCGGCAACCTAAACGTCTTCGAACTCGATGCCGCCACATTTGAAATCAAGCGGCGCATCTACGCGGCCCGCGCCCACTGGGACGGCCAACAGTCCGTTTGGATTCTCGAGTCCGGCTGGCTCCGTGATTTTGATCATGGCCAGGTTTCTCACTACCAGCCCTTCCTCGGTTATGCCCTCAAGGAACTCAACGAGCCCCCGTCGTATTTCAACCGCGAAGTCCGCCAGTCTTATCAGATGACATGGTGGGAGCTGAAGCAATATATCGGCGACCTTCGGCAGGCGGGTTTCGACGTTGCGCGGCTATCCGTGCAGTTGCAGAAGAAGCTCTCTTTCCCATTGATCGCGCCCATAATCATCCTTCTCGCGATTCCCTTTTCGATTCTTGTGGGAACGCGCGGCGCCGTCGGCGGCCTCGCCACCGGAGTAGGAATTGCGGTTGTGTATTGGGCGGCTTCGGCGCTTACCGAAGCGATGGGTTCCGTCGGACAGTTGCCGCCGTTGCTCGCCGGATGGGCCCCCGACACGATCTTCGGCTTCCTCGGTCTGTACTTTTTTCTGAAAATGCCTACTTAGGGGACTTCGACCGGGTGGGGGCGTAAGATCTTCCTCTCCTGAAGCGGAATAATCGCAAAAAAAAAGGGAGGAAGCTGTAGAGGCTCCCTCCCATCGATCTTCCGCAAACGTCAGGTAGCTTAGCTGAGTGGCGTGCTGGACGCAGTGGCGCCGTTAATGGGAGCGGAGCGGATGACACCGCTCGCGTCCGTGAAGAAACTGCGTTGCCCGCTAACGCCCTGAGTCACCGCATTCGCAACGATCGTGTACGATCCGACGGGTGTGCCCGCTCCGGGTGTATAAGTGATGTTGTATCCGCTCTTGATACCGCCAGCCAGCACGGAATCAATCAGGTCCGCTGTCGCAGAGGTAGGACTGGTGCCCGTCATTGGACCCAAACTTCCAAGAGTGCCTGGATATGCTCCGTAGGTCGTCGAATAGGCGACTGAGGACGTGTTTATCCGATTGCCGCGATGATCAAGATGATGGCAACTACGATCAATAACTCAATCAACGAAAAACCCTTCTGTTGCTTTTTCATTTTTCCTCCAAAAATTTTGGTTTCCCGGAAAATTAGCGAAGGGCAAGAGAAGGTCTCCCTAGCGATTCGCTAAGAACTCGAAACCATGCACGCTTAGGAGCACGGCTAGCGCCAATTGGCAGAGAATCGGCAGAGCGATTCCAGATTGCTAACGCTCCATAGAATCAGCGACTTAGCAAGACAATCTGGTTTCGACGACGCTTCTGCCTTCCGGGAGACGCCCTTGTCAAAGTCATCAACGCCACAAAGTGGCGTTGCGTCATAGAATTTCTGCCGAGATTTGTCATTGGTGCAATGAGAAAACACGCGCGCAGGCACAGCCAGGGCTCCTCCTGACTGTGGGCAGCCGCACGCAACGTTGCCAGAGAGCAGGCATTTAGAACTCCGCCATCCCGATTTGGTTGTCAGGTTTGATGACAACCTGCCGATCCGCCCACCCGATCAGTCCCTCTCGAATTCGGTGGTTCACAATAATCCGCGCGGATTAGAACTTTTTAACGCTAGTACGCAACACCGAAGATGCGGAATAATTCGCCCGCAGTGAGAATTTTCTTTCGCGCCTAATATCTATGTGTATCCGTGTCCATCCGTGGTTGCGCCTCAAAGGCAAGGATTAGCCATAGAGAACGCAGAGAGCACTGAGTCCGGGAACTAAAAAGATTCCCGGATTTTCTCAGCGTCTTTGTGCCTCTGTGGCAAATTCTTTACGGTCTAGCCGGGAAGAAGAACGGTATCGAACACGTGGATGACGCCGCTTGACTGGAGGACGTTCGAGATCGTGACGATGGTCGTGTCGCACTTTTCGTCCGTCAGGAGGATGTTCTTGCCCTGCAGGTCCGACCACCAGTTGTGACACACACTCTGAAGCCGCCTGCCGTTTCAACCGGTACTGTGGGAGGCCCGAGCGGACTTTAGGCGGTGAAATTCTGCGCTTTCAAACAAAGGGAAGGATAGCCAGCGCACTACCTCCTGATTGTTATTGGGAATGTGCTCGGACGTACACGACTGCGAGATGATCCTGGTAAGCAAGCTGGAAACGCGGATCGCCGTCGAGAGCAGCCGCAAGAGGAGCGGAGCGCTCGAGAAGAGCGAAGTTCGCTTGGGAAAGGTCCGGATCCTCCTGCCAACCGACGGCATTGATGGTACTGACTGACCGAGCGATCAAATCGTCGCTGTAGGCGTTGCCGCGTGAGTCGATTGAAACCGGCTGCTCGCGCAGATTAAAGATCAGGAAGCCGCCCCAGTTGAAGCTGTTATACATCGGTCCCGGCAGATGGGAGTCCCGCACAAACTCCGTCGCGCGGATGGGATAGACACGATCAATGACCGCCATCAGGCCCTTCGTATTGGCGCCCTGATGGTTCGCCAGGCCAAACGAAACGAAGAGCGCCACCGCGACAGCCATGGCGTATTGGAGAGCGCGACGGGATCGTCCTTCACTCTGGGGTTCCGCCGCTCGCGAATATGCCTGGCCAGCGGCTTCGGCCAGCATAAAGCCTGCTGCGATCGAAACGAACCATGCATCGCGCAGCGAGCGGAAGGAAATCAGTGCCGTTACCAGAAGCAGAGCCGGCCGGAACAGATCCCGGCGGCGCGAGCGCCCTAGCACGTAGCACGCAGCTAGCAGCAGAATGAGTTCGACGTAGTGCTCGGGGCGGCGGAAGTTCATCGCCAGCATTTCTTGAACGATTTGAAACTGCCCGGAGTGTAGCATGTAATAAAAGACCACTTTGTAGGGATAGGCCCAATTGGGCCCGATGCACGATCCCGCGATCGCGGCGGCAAGGATCGCGAGGAGCCTGCGGAGCGAAGTCGCGCGCGAATCGCCAGGTTGCCACTTTGGCCCCAGCGCCGAAATGATGCGCGTCCCGACGTAAAGGCCAAGGATAAATAGGCCATATGTAAACTGGATATGAAAGTTCGCCCAGAGGCAGAAAAGAGGAGCGGCCCAAAACAGCAGATGGTCATCGCCTTTTCGTTCCGCCTCGAAAATCAGGCACAATTCGACGATGAAAAAAAGCATGCTAAACTGCAAGGAACGCAGCGGATTGACGTAAAAAGAATAAATGGCAAGCACGCCGACCAGCCATGCCCACCAAAAGCCCCGCGCAAAATGCCGGATGGCGAGAAGAAATGTCAGTGAGAGCAAGATTTGGAGGCAGATGAGGAAGTTTGGAATTCCCACCAGGCCGAAGCTATGCTCCACGCCGGAAACCATCACGTCAAAAAGCCAGCTGTAAGCGATCCACGGGCGCTCCAGATGCTGGGATAAACCATTGTACGACGGACGAAACAACGGGGCGCATGTCCAGGTTTCCAAGAAGCGGCTTAGCAATCAATGGCAATGTCTCGAATCATTCTTTCCAGCGCGCCCGAAGAAGGATAACATTTCATGCGGGCCTTCTATTCCAATGTTCAAGTGAGTTGTTCGGTTGATTAACGATGCGTGGATGGCTTTTGCGGGTTCCTGCAGGTGACGAATGAGGATGGCGAGAGAGCCCCGCACGTACCAGGAGCGGGTGGCAGCGCTTTCTGGGAGGGGCCTATGCTGACGGAGATTCGCGACTGTTCGTGAAATCAGGCGAATTCGTGTTTCTTGGTGATCGTAGTGCCGCCGGGACTGAGAAAGCCTTCACTGCGGCCACCACCGTGGCGTGATCTTCGGAACTGACTGCGTCTCCACGATATTTTTCGTCGGAAACATCTCATGCCCGCCAACCATCGGATTCGTCGCTGCAAATATCGCCGACGCCGCCACCATCGTGATGACACACCACTGCGCAATCTTCTTCTTCATGTACGTGTCCTTCTCCTCAGTTTTTGATTTGTGCTGCAGCCTGTAGTACGAGGTCGGATCAGGATTGGATGAGGGACTCGCCGACTTTTTCTTGAGAGCAAGGTAAATCTGGACCAATCGAAATTCACGTTTGTGAAAAAGCGGCGCCAACCGGGCAGTGTCTCAGGTTGCTGGGCAGGACAGACACTCTTGGCTGTCCGGCACAATATCGCCACACCGCACGCGGACAGGCAGGAGTGCCTGTCCTACTAAGACCTGGCAGCGGGCAAACTTGCCCACTATCGCCAACCGCCTCAGTTTGACAAAGGCGAGATCCTGGATCAGAATCGCCGAAAAGTGGTGGGAGGTGGAGCATGACCACCCTGACTTGCCATAACTGTGACTCCCCTGGCGACGGCAATTGCGCAGGTTGCCACGGCAGAGGAAAACTTGCGGGAGACGAGCTGCGCGCCGCATTCGGAGACGAATCCTCTTGTTCGATGTGCGGTGGTAGCGGCGAGTGCCAGACCTGCGGCGGCACGGGAGAAATCGAGGTTGGCGGCGAAGGGTAGCGCCGGACTTTTTACATGTATTGTCATCGCTATCGTTAGTATGGGGAGTTACTTCTTCTTCAACAGCGATTTCGGTCTTCCTGGTTCTCCGCTGGTCGCCATGTTTGGCGTCATCATCTATGGAGTTCTCGCCAACGTCTGTTTTACGGGGGGATGGGTGGCTGAACTTATCGTGCAAAAGGCGTGGCCTCAGGAAGCTGATAGGTTCGCGAGCACAAGTTTCGCTCTCGGACTGGTTTTTTCCGTTCTTCTAACTCTGATTCCTGCAATCTTGGTCGGTGTGGGAGGAATCTTCTGTCTTGCCAGCCACCTTCTCGGTGTGGTCCGTCAGTAGGTATGTCCTTCCCCGTCAAAGCACGTTCTTATCCGCCGACTCACTGGCAATTACGCAAATGTCTTTGAATACTCGGGCGTTATAGATGGATCTTGTGCCAGCACGCCGCAGAACTTCCGGCAAGCTATCCTCCACATCCCGGTAGACTTTTTTCATCTGCTGAATGGACGGCTGCCTGCCAGGTCTGACAAAAGCACTACAAAGCTCCCGAAATACGCCCGTGACTGTCGAACCATGGACATATGGGTCGGTGCCATTCAGATCACTCAAAGATTTTGTGAGCCTACGATCCCTGCCCTCGTACACGAACCAGGTGTGTTTCCTATACCCTATCCGTTCCCAGGCCACGCAGAGTCCTAACTCGAATGGCATGTTAAAACGTGGAGTCGGTGGGCGTTTCCTATCGAGTTCGACTCTCGAAAGGTCATGAACTGAAAACCGGCAGTTCCGGATCAGCCTGAAAATCCGGTCCAGGCGCCTGCTTCCGCCGGGAATCTCCAGGGTCGCTCTTGGCACAAACCCGAGCGCACTAATCCCGCAAATGTAGGCGAGACAAAGTCTCTGAAATTTGCTGTCGTAGGGAATATTCAGGAAAACGTCAGCGGGCGGCCTTCGAGAGCTTGGCACGCATTTGCCTCTTTGATGTCTTTCGCTTCGGGGAGCCCATTGTTTTCGACGGCATGTGGCCGTTGTTCTTCTCAGTTCGATTCAATGAATCCACAAGCTTAATAACAATCTATCAGCGGTGTCCATCGCTGTGGCAAATCGAGATGTGATCTTTACGGCCATTGACCTGAATTCATTTTACATCTTCGAATCGGCCATTCCAACCTAATTCTGAGGGATAAACTACAAGAAGTATTGCCGTCATCGCAAAAATCGAACCGCCCTACCGCACGGGCGACCAGTTTCCTGTTTTGGCCTGCTGTTCGGGAGAGAGGTACCAGGCGAGAAAAAGTTTCGCGGCGTTCGGATGCGGCGCGGCTTTAAAGATCGCTGCCGTGTACGGCCAGATGGGGAGCGGATCGGCTTCCGAAAAAGCGATGGCCTGCGTCAGGCCCAGATTTTTCTGGTCCATGCTGATACTGGCGATGGTATCGAACGTGACGAGGCTCTCCCCCGACGCGATGCTGCGCACGACGCCGAGATGTCCCTGGATGAAGCGCGGCTCGTTGGCCATGTAGCGGTCCATATACTTCCATCCATATTTCTGCACGATGCTGTAGAAGGCGTAGAGCGTCGCATCGTCATCGGCGGGATAGCAGGAGACCACTTTGCCCTTGAAACGCGGCAACAAAAAATCGAGAGCGGAACGCGGCACGTCTTCAGGCTTCACCAGATTAGGATTGTAGGCGTAGACATGGGCGTTGATCTGGACGCCGGCGTAGGCTCCGTTCGCGTCCGCAAAGCTGCGGTCAATTTTGTCGAAACCTTGCGGCTTGTAGTTGAGGAGTTTTCCATCCTGCTTCCAGCGCACAAAATCCTGCAGCGTCTGGAACACGGCGAGATCGACCTCGAGTTTGCCGGCCTTGAGTTGAGCGTCGATCTTCGCGTCAAGCACGTTGCTGAAGCCGCCGGTGACCGACACGTTCACGCCAGGATAGTGCGCCGAAAAATCCTTGGCCGCAGCCTCCCAGGGCGCCGTAGGGCCGCCCGCATAGAGGACGACGCTGCCTTCGGCCTTTGCCTTCTGGTAGAGCGAGTCTAGGCTTTGCGCCCGCGCCGGCGCCGCCCAGAGAGCAAACACCGCCAGGGCCGCGTAGTGCGTTGCTTTGCAAGTTCTCGACACGCCTCTGACCCCCAGGAGGTCGGAGCTTCAGCTCCGACGTCAGAGTCCATGCAACTGGTGGCTTGAGCCACTGAAGCTTCAGGGCTTGAAAGCCCTTCTCCAACCGTGATCTATGTCGGACCTAAAGGTCCGACCTCCTAACCTGCAATCTCCAGCCCGCCTTTACCACCTGCGCGATCCTGTGTTCTGTGGCTACGCGCTGGCCGCGCCCGGTGCAATGGGAATAGCGCTCTTATTCCGCGCCAGCCATGTCTTGAAGTCTTGCAGCGACGGGTTCAGCGACCTCGCAAAGGCCAGGCTGCGCGCGCCGCAAAAATATTCCTCGAAGTCGCGCTTAAACTGAAACATGTTTCCCAAATCATCGGCGCCTGGGAAGCCGAGCCCGCGGTAAACCTCCGGGGACACGCTGTTATAGCGGACTTCCTGGCCCAGCGCTTCGGTAAAGGCGGCCGCCATCTGTGCGCCGGTCAGGTGGTCGCCGGCTATCCCAACGGTCTTGCCGATGAATTCGCCGCCCTTCTTGAAAATGCTGTACGCGCACTTGCCGATGTCCTCGACCGCGATGCCCGGCAACTTCTTGTCGCCCATCGGAAAAGTGACGGCCAGCTTTCCATCCGGGCCTCTTTGGGGGCCGCTGCCGAAGTAAATGAAGTTGTCCCAATAGAATGAAGTCAGCAGGAAAGTAGTTGGCACTCCGAGATCGCTGAAAAAGTGATTGCCCTCGCCTTTGCTGTCAAAGTGCGGAACTTTATATTTGCCGTGAATGGTGGGCATGCGGTTATCGCTGAGAGGCACCCACTTCCGCGTATCTTCGAGTGTGGACCAGACGACATGTTGCAGGCTCGTAGCCTTGGCCGCCGCAGCCATGGATTGCACTTCGGCGATTTCTTTCTCTGGCGAAAAGTGCGCCCAAAAAAACGTGACGCAATACGCGCCGTACGCGCCGTCGAATGCCCTCTTCAGGCTCTCGACATCATCCACGTCAGCGGCGACAACTTCCGCGCCCAGCTTCGCCAATTCCTTCGCCTTGGCTCCGTTGACGTCTCTGGTGAGCGCTCGCGCAGTGAATCCACCGTTCGGATCATTGATGATGGCCCTGACCATGCCGCCGCCCTGCGCTCCAGTCGCACCTAGCACCGCAATAATCTTTTTCTCCGCCACGTTATCCTCCGTTACGAGTTTGACTGCGATAGTGTGTCGCGCCCGAATAAACCTCTGTGTCCGGATTGAATTCGGCCCATGCAAACCATAGCCCGGGTTGCGGGACGATGCGTTCAAGTCGCTGCCCCTTGAATTTTCCGGCGGTACATTCACCGTAAGCAGTCCAGGTGGAACCGGTCTCATCGTCGACGATCAATCCCGGCGTGCTCGCCTTAAACGTCAACGTTCGGCCTCCCGCAACACGTGAAAAAGCTGTGGTGGTATCAGTATTCGCTGCATAGATCAGGACCACTGGCCTGGCACCAACCATGTCGTTCAGCAAGGGTGCTTTATGAAGTGCAGCGACCGGGTAGGCTTTGTGTGCGCCTCCTGCCTCGATTCCAATGACCTGCTCATAGTTCGGGAGCCGCGAGTCTTGCTGGCGTATCAATTCGCGGTCCGGCGACTTGTTGCTGCCATAAGCGATCGTCGCAATCCTCTTGGCCATCGCCGCGTATTGATCTTGATATTTTTCCTCCGGCAGGAGAACGAGAGTTTGCGGGTGCAGCCCGCGCCACTCTCCCCACGTCGTCAGCAGGAACGGCACCATCGTCAGGCGCTTGCCCTTCATCGGGCCCTCAAAGCAATCGCCGCCGATCTGTTGCCAGTGGCTGCCAGTCTCGCTGTCGCTCATATAAAAGTTGTTGCCGCGGTTTCCGGCTCTCTCAAATGTCAACTTCCTGCCATCCACCTCAGACCTATAGACCAGCGGAGTGTTGCAGAGCGAGCACCACGTTACGATGACCGGCATTTCACCCAGGCGATCCTCAACCACGTGGTGCCACGCTGTCACATCCGGCTCATACGCTTTGGAAACGCCGTTTTCACTCACGCCTACAACACGGTCGGTATCTTTTAAAAAATTGGCCTGCGCTGCCGGAACAAAATGCGGCTGGCGCAAAGGAACGAATTCAGGTCCCTGATTGCGGCCAGTCTTGTCTTGCGGAGGCTGTGCCAACAGTGTTGCGACAAGCGCCAGGCCGACCCCCATCACGCGAAAGCATGAACTAAACCCCTTCATGTGCCCCTCCCAGAAACTAACTATATACCACTCCTTCGCACGCCGCGGGTCGCAGTGGCTGGTCTGCGCGAAACTCCATCGCGGCGGAAAGAATTAAATGTTAGATTCATTCTCCGCAGTTTGTTTCGGCGGGAATTTCGCAGCGAGGCAACATTTTCGTTCGCGATTGGAATGCTTCCTGAAATTATGAGTGAACTGCCGCTTTCCGCCACCAAGTCGACATCCATCGCCATCCTGGTTGCAGCTGCATTCTTCATGGAAAATCTGGACGGCACGATCATTGCAACTGCATTGCCGCAGATGGGGCGCTCCTTCCACGTAAATCCTGTCGATCTCAACATCGGTATGACGGCTTACTTGCTGATGCTCGCGGTCTTCATTCCGATCAGCGGCTGGTTCGCGGACCGATTCGGCGCGCGCACCGTATTTGTCTCCGCGATCGTGGTCTTTACGTTGTCTTCGATCCTCTGCGGGCTGAGCAACGGGTTATGGCAGTTCACCGCTGCTCGCGTCATCCAAGGAATCGGAGGCGCAATGATGGTTCCCGTCGGTCGCCTCGTGGTGTTGCGCACCACGGAGAAACACAATCTGATCCATTCGATCACTTACATTACATGGCCGGGACTCGTGGCTCCCGTCGTGGGGCCACCGGTTGGCGGCTTCATTACAACCTACGCTTCCTGGCACTGGATTTTCTTCCTGAACGTGCCGCTCGGCGTTCTAGCGGGAACATTGGCCGCGATGTGGATCCCAAATTCACGAGAAGACCAAGTGAAGCCATTCGATTGGCTCGGTTTCGCTCTATGCGGCATTGCTTGCGTGACCTTCATGTATGGCCTGGAATTGATTGGGCGTCAGAACACTCCGTGGCGGACCACTTCCCTTTTCCTGGCATCCGGAAGCGTCCTGGGCGCGCTGGCGATTCTTCATTTCCGGCGTGCCCCGGCCCCCCTCATCAATTTAATTTCACTTAAGATGAAAACGTTTGCGATTACCATCGGCGGAGGATCCCTTTTCCGGATCGCGATCAGCGTATCTCCGTTTCTGCTTCCCCTCATGTTTCAGGTTGGTTTCGGATTGAACGCATTTCAATCCGGCCTCCTGATGCTGGGTCTCTTTGCCGGCAATCTGGGAATGAAGACGGTCACGACTCCCGTTCTAAGGCGGTATGGATTTCGCAACGTCCTGATTGTCAATGGGATTCTGACGGCGCTCCTGATGCTGGGTTGCGCCGCGCTGACACCGCATACGCCGAGAATCATGATTCTTGCGGTACTGTTCGTGAATGGCTTGTGCCGCTCGATGCAGTTCACGAGCCTCAGCACGATCGCTTTTGCCGACATTCCGAAACCACAGATGAGCTCCGCCACGAGCTTCTCCAGCATGGTGACGCAGTTGAGTATGGGAACGGGAGTGGCGGCCGGCGCCATCGCATTGCGATTCGCCGCGCTGCTCAATAGAGACTCGGGCGGCACTCCTACCGTCGCGGATTTCCACGTCGCCTTCGTTCTAGTTTCCATCCTGACATTGCTGGCCGTGGTTGATTGTTTCACCCTCGATCCGGAATCGGGCGCGGAAGTAAGCGGTCATCGAGTGAGTTACCCGTAGCGCGTACAAAGACTTTTCACACTCAGTTCGGTGTTGGATGGTACGAACAACTGCCCGCCCCAAGAACGGGCGTCCTCTACAAGATCAACTGCAACCAACGGGAACGGTTTTGTAGAGGCCTCTCCGTCCCGTTCACGGTGAACGCTCACGGTGAACCGTGTGCTCCGGGACGGAGAGGGCACGTTTCTTTTCAAAGTGCACGACCATTCTGCCTTCCGCATGCTTGTAGTGGTCCGCTTGCTATGATAGTTTCAAATAAAAATATGCCCGTAAACGTAATGGAATCGAGCGGTCGACCGAGTCCGATTTCAATCGATGGATTGAGGTGCGACATGAAGTCTAAGGTCCCAATTTTTCTATTTTTGGTGGCGGGGTGCTTGATGGTCAGTGCCCCGTTGTTCGCGCATCATGGAAATGCCGCGTACGACGACAAGGCCCCGGTCAACATCAAAGGAACCATAACCGATTACCTGTGGGTGAATCCGCACGTTCAAGTTGTTCTCGATGTCAAAAACGACCAAGGCGAGGTCGTACATTGGGCTTGCGAAACTGTCAGTCCAAGCAAGTTGCTCCGATCCGGCTGGACCAGGGATTCGCTGAAGGCCGGCGATCAGGTCACGATCACGGTATACCCGGCCAAAAGCCACGCGCCTGTCGGGTATATACGCAAAGTTGTATTGGCAAACGGAAAAGAGTTAGGGACCGTGGAGCAGGCGCAATGAAGACGCGCCTAAAAATTCGCGATCGATTGATTCTCTCAACCGCAATGCTTGCGGCGGTTCTAACATTTCCGATCGCCACTTTCGCCCAATCGGCTGCTCCGAAGTCAACGCAGGCGGAGGCCAAGAATGCGGCCCAACCCTCCGCACACGACTTGTCCGGCATGTATGAATTCTTCGGTAGGGGAGTTCCCGGTCAAGGCATCTACAATACTCCGAGCGCAAATCCGGTGCCCATGACGCCTTGGGCCCAGGCGAAGTACGACGCCGCGAAGCCGGGATACGGCCCGAAAGCTAGTGTGGATACCACTGACCCGATCTTGCGCTGCAATCCTTCCGGGATCCCGCGAATTCTTTACTGGCCCCAACCATTTGAGATCGTGCAGACTCCTGAGCGCGTTTTCATGTTCTTCGAACACGAACGCGTCTGGCGCCAGATCTGGACCGACGGGCGGAGTCACCCCAAAGATGTGGAACCCACGTGGATGGGCGATTCCATTGGCAAGTGGGAGGGAGATACTTTCGTCGTGGACACGATCGGTTTGAATGACAAGAGTTGGCTCGACGCTTATGGCCATCCCCACAGCGAGGAGTTGCACCTGGTGGAACGCTATCGGCGCCCGGACCCGAATACGCTGACTTTGCAGTTCACCGTCGAAGACCCTAAAGCCTACACAACGCTCTGGGAGAGCGATACCAAGATCTATACCTTGCTTCGAAACGAAAAAGCGGTAATGGAGGAACTCTTCTGCATACCGGAAGAAGAGGAAGCCTTTACGAAGAGAATCAGGGAACCCGCCGCGGGCCGGCCCATCAACTAAGTGGATTGTCGCAATTGTGGGCTCTAGGCGGCGGCGCCATAGCGCCGGGTTCCCGCTCGCCGCGCTGCTTTGGCGGGCGAGTGGCGCGTCGGCGACTTGGAGCCCGCGATACGAATGTGTTACCTTACGCGCGTCCCCGGTGCGAATGAGGACGAGAGGCCATTTCAAGCAAAATCAAATTTTGAGGAGACGCGAATGAAGAAGATTCAGCTTATTGTTGCCGCCTTCACGCTATCAATCGCGGGGGTATTCCTGGCACTCGCGCAGCAACCTGCACAAACGCCACCGCAGCCCATGAGCTTTTTCATCACCAGCGCGGGTTCCGGAAAAGGAGCAAATCTTGGCGGCCTGGCCGGCGCCGACAAGATCTGC
>WNGI01003299.1_pt1 | contig 15278 bp, 14 predicted proteins | sample 5400621 | NCBI WGS metagenome assembly WNGI01 (sample SAMN13153374, study PRJNA577476) | soil metagenome | isolation source: 20 cm soil or saprolite under Garry oak tree replicate 1 | place: USA:California | collected 2016-06-15 | reverse complement strand
TTTTCTAATATAAATATCTATTACACAACCACTTGTGTGCCACAAATGGGAAGTAGCCGCCGGATCAGGGATAGCGAGGTCAAATCTAAGTTCCTTAACAGATGATTGCGCAGGCTGATGTAGCGGCCGGTGCGAATCGAGAATGAGGACGTGCTGTATTACCCTCACCGCTCGGATCAAAATAGCTGGTCCGCTCGCATCTGCAGCGGTCTAACAACTCTCAAACTCACCGGGAATCCGGGTGGCGCAGATACAGCGCCATGCCGCCGACATCGATCACGGCGAAGTTCCAGGCGAGATATTCTGCCCCGATTAATCCCGAATTCGATTCCTCCGCACTCTTTGAATGCAACATCTCGCCCGATACATTGACCACACTGACGTTCGCCCTGGAAATGGCAAAATCACCGATCGTCAACTCCTTAATATCTCCCGCGCCGAGCCGCTCAACGCGTCCCTCGCCCGCGTCCTCTACAAACCGGGTCCCCGAAATATTAACCCCAGCCTGGCTCGCCATCGTTTTGTCCACGGTCGTCACCGCGGCACCCGTATCTACGATCAACCGTGTGGGGTGACCATTGAGCACGGCCGGGACTTCGAGGTGATTGCCTGAGTTCAACCGCATTGGAATTCGAGTGAATCCTCTGCCGGAAAGGAAACTGGCAAGCTTTTGACTGACTGGGCCGCTCGGACCGTTTGGATTAATGTAAAGCATCTGGCGAGCGCAATCGATAATCATCCCGAATTTACTCATCTCCCGGGCACCGAGCAGACCATTGAGATGCGGCAACCGATTAACTGTCGAGATATGCGTTCCCGTGGCCGCGGCGGGGGCGTCCGCGTTCATGTCGGATGTATCGGCCAGCGCGACCGGCACATTAGTGACCGCGCAATTGCCCAGGGCGATGCTCTTCGCCACGCTCACTCCATAATGCTCCCATCTTTTGCCAAAAATTCTGCCTACGTTCATGGTGGTGTTTTCGACGCTTAGCCCAAACGTCCCTGCGCTGTTTTTGTCGATGATCGTGACCGGCGCTCCCGTGTCGATCATCAGGGCGGCCCGCTTGTTGTTAATGGAAGGTTGGAACGAAAAGATGATTACCGAATCGCCGCTCCAGTTTTACCCCGACGAGTCCTTGTCCGGAAAGGAACCCAGCGAGGGTGCCTGGTTGCTGCTGCGATTGCGCAGTGAAAGGGACGAGCGTTGCTACCGATAAGAGCAAGGCGAACAATCTTTTCATGGGGGCGGTTATAGCATGCCGCTGTCTCCGCAGTCTACTTTTGTTCACAACATGAAATTTGATTTGAATGATGAAGAAGGATGGACGCTACTGCCAAATGGAAAGGTGCTGACGGTTGATTGCTACACGGATTTCTTTTTCGGCTTGATCCCTTTCTATCCTGCCAATCCAACCCATTCAGAGTTATACAATCCTGAGACTGGAGCATGGAGCAGTGCCGGTAGCACTATTAACACCCTTACCGATCCCGTACTTTTTGAAATGGGTCCGGCGGTATTAAGGCCCAACGGAACTGTCTTCGCCGTGGGCAGCCAGGGATATACGTCAATTTATAACAGCCATACTGGCAAATGGTCAGTGGGTCCCAAGCTTCAACTCAGTCCTGACGGAAATCAATTGACCGCCCAGGATGCACCCGGCGCGCTCCTGCCTAACGGTAATGTGCTTGTTGCGGCGAGCGGAAGGCCAATTAATTTCTTTTCGGGCGGTTATTCTGATCCGCCGGTATAGTTTCTTGAATTTGACGGAGATAGGCTCATTCCTGAGCCCCCAATTCCAAACGCTGCCATCGATTACTCTGCGGCTGTTAATTTGCTTGTTCTGCCGACAGGACAAATCCTCGAGACGGATGGTAGTAAAGATGTAGAAATCTACACACCAGATGATACCACCCACCATCCTTCCTGGGAGCCAGTTATTACTCAACCCCCCTTCAATTGTGAATCCCGGCGGGTCATATATGATAACAAGCATTCGATTCAATGGTATGTCACAAGCATCGATGTTCGGCGATGAAAATCAAAATGCTACTAACTATCCATTGGTTCGTATAACCAATCTCTTAACGAACCATGTGTTCTATAGCCGGACACATGATCATACCAGTATGGCTGTCGCATCGAAAGGACGTATCTACACAGTTTGATGTTCCGGACACGCAGGAACCGGGTCCCACTAAGGTGGAAGCGGTGGCGAACGGGATTGCGTCCAGATCGAGGCTCGTTTTTGTGCGGTACGAGCATTACTAGAAGAGCGTTAATATTAGAGCTTATTCTTGACACCCTGCCCGGCATTACGGCCGAGGCGTAATCCCGAGTTCCTTTGTTCTCCGTTAACGGTTATTTAGGGAAAGTAAATGCCGTTGCTCTTACGCCGAGACAACCGGTGCCTGCGAGGATCGCCGCGAGCTGATTGCGGCGCGGACGAAATTGTTGCCCAGCTCCCACATCGGGCCGGGGAACTTGCGGCAGTCGGTCAGGACGTTATCCAGCGCGGTAACGAAGAGCGCGATTTCTTTTTCGCCGATGATCAGTGACGGCAGGATTTTGAGCACGTCCATGGCGTGCCCGGCCACCTGAGTCAGAATGCGATGTTTACTCAACATTTGGGTTACAATCATTTGGGCGAACAGGACCTTGTCCACCTTGTGCAGTAGTTTCCACGCCATCTTAAGCTTGAATTCGCTCGGTTCGTGGAACTCGATTGCGATGATTAATCCCTTGCCGCGGACTTCTTTGATGAAGCTATGTTTAGCGCGCAAAGCATCGATTCGTTCCTTCAATTGTGCGCCCATTTCCGCCGCGCGCTCCACCAGATTTTCCTGATCGATCACTTCAAGCGCGGCCAGGCCGCAGGCCATGGCCAGATTGTTCCGGCCGAAAGTAGTTGAGTGAACTACACAACGATCCATCCGACTAAATGTCTTCTGGTAAATGTCGCGCCGGCTCACGATCGCCCCGCATGGGACGTAACCGCCGCTCAAGGTTTTGGCCAGAGTGATTATGTCCGGTTCGAGGTTCCAATGCTGGAACCCGAACATTTTTCCGGTTCGCCCGAGACCGCACTGCACTTCGTCGCTAACGAGAAGTGTGCCATATTTGCGGCAGAGTTCCTGGGCGCGCGGGAAGAAATCTGTCGTTGGCGATTTACAGCCTTTGCCTTGCACCGGTTCGATCACGAACGCCGCGACATCACCTTTCGCGAGCTCGCGCTCCATCGAGGCGATGTCGTCCAGGGCAATGCGGGTGTCCCATTGATCCATGAGCGGCCCGAAGCCTTCGGTGAAACTTTCGCAACCCATCAACGATAACGATCCGATGCTGAGTCCGTGAAACGCGCTCTCGAGCGAGACAACGCGCTTCTTTCCGGTGGCGGCCCGTGCGAATTTCAGTGCGCCTTCCATCGCTTCAGTGCCCGAGTTGCAAAAGAAAACGGCGTCGAGGTGCGGCGGTGTGCGTTTGGTGATGGCTTCGGCCAGGAGCCCGCTCAGGAGCGAGCAATCCATCTGCACCATGTTAGGCAGATCGAGATCGAGAACGTCGCAGATCGCTTTTTTCACTACCGGATGGTTGCGGCCGATGTTGAAAACGGAATAGCCGCTGAGAAAATCCAGGTAGGCATTATTATCCATGTCGTAGAGATAAGCGCCTTCAGCCCGGGCATAGACCTTGTCGAAACCAATGACGCGCTGGGCCGCGACCAGGGTGCGATTGATATGTCGATGATGCAGCTCGTAGTTCTCGCCGAGCCGTGCTGCGATGATTTCCTTCAGGTCAAATGCCACCTGGGATGTTCCTTGATTTAGAGGTGAAACGCAAACGTGGGTGATGGATCGAGCAGTCGCGCCAGTCCGGCTCGGACCTCGATGTTAAAGTCAGGCGGCAAAGCCGCATTTGTTTAGCATCGCCCGGCGGAGCGGCCGATCCACCTCAGGGCTTCCAATCTCGATACGCCTCCTGCGCACCGACCTGCAGGTTCGTTTTTCCAGGTGAATGTCGTTCCAATTGAATGGCGAGCCATTGGAACCATTCAAAAGTCTTTTGCGAACCGCTGCGCCGGCGTTCTTCCTCGACGTAGGGCTCTAATTTACGCCAGGCGAGACGAACTGTACCGCCAACCAGGTCGGCTGCCACGCGTAATGGAACGATGCGCGCATAAACGGAGTAGCCAAGTCCCTCCAGAATTACCCCGACTGAATGCGCAGCGCTTAACACCTCGGCGTTGGCTTCGATCGCTGAAGCGCTGGAACCATCTGGGATACTGTGCACGACGATCATCGACTTCATCCACGCCGGCGACAAGAGCGCCTGGACCGCAGCGTAAGCCGCACGCTCTTGCCGCGCGCGTCGCGATCGCTGCGCTTCGACCAGACCGAAACCGACCCCTGTGATCACGGTAAGCGCGGTTGCAACGTTCGCGACGGTGGACAAATCCATTTGCGATTCTTATTAGCAAAAGATCGGCTGTCTTCGAGGAGAAACGCGATTGATGGAGGGACATGCGTCGTCATGTCCCAAATTTAGGGACGCGACAGCGCGCGTCCCTCCACGTAAGCGGAGCCAGCCGGCGGAGCCGCATATTCATTGGCATCGCCCGACAGAGCGGCCGATCCACCCTTACTACAAAAAAGCCGCAGGATTCGCATGGAACCCTGCGGCTTTGAATTAATCGACTAATCGAGGTTAGTCTTCCACTTGAACACGCTCAACCACGCGCTGCTCGCCATTGCCCGTGTAATACACCTTCACCTTCTGGCCGGCCCGCAGCGGGGCTGTTACAATTTTCCCGGCGCCGTCAACGACGCGCGCGGCGGTCCCGAGCGCAAAGCTCACCGGACCCTGACGCTCACTTTTCACCACGATGGTTTTGCCGGGCGTGTAAGTGCTCACGGTTCCGGTTTCATATGTGGTCGTTTCGGTCGTTGTCGCCGTGGTCGGAGCTGTTGTGGTTGTTTGTTCAGTTGTAGTTGCGCTTGTTTGCGCGAACGCCACTGGCGCGATCAGCGCACAAGCAACTGTAATGATGCTTTTGTTCATAATCCCTTCCCTGGTATTTGTTTTTGGATTTTGCCTCGACCCCAACAGCCAAGGCACAGCCGGTCTCGCAGAGATCGGCCGTTTATTGTTAGACCAAGCTGGGCGCGTGAGTATTCGATCTAAATTAGATTTATTTAGGCGGCGTTCGGCTGAAGCGCTCTATCTGGGCATGCAAAGGTGAATATATCCAGTATCTTGTGGTAGCGATGTCGCTCCTTCCCAGCGCACAAATCTCAGTTGCCCCTTCAAGGCTTCGGAAGCCGCGGCCAGTGACCGGGGTTACAAATGTTATGCGTGATTTGAGCCCACGCGCACTTTCGCTAATTTTCGTGCTTCGATGCTGAACGCCGCTCTCGATCCCGAGGTCACTCCGGAAGTCGTGGCCAGGCATGGCCTGACGCCGGAGGAATTTGACCGCATCAAAAAAATTCTCGGGCGCGAACCGAACTTCACCGAGCTCGGAATTTTTTCAGTGATGTGGAGCGAGCATTGTTCCTACAAAAACTCGCGCCGCGAATTAAAGAAATTTCCCACTACCGGCCCAAACATTCTGGTCAAAGCAGGCGAAGAAAATGCTGGCGTGGTTGATATCGGCGATGGTTGGGCGGTCGCGTTTAAGATCGAATCACACAATCATCCGAGTGCGATCGAGCCGTTCCAAGGCGCAGCCACCGGAGTTGGCGGAATCATTCGCGACATTTTCACGATGGGCGCGCGTCCGGAGTTTTGCCTGAACTCGTTGCGCTTCGGACCCATAACAGAAAACTGTAGCGGCTGCCATGTCGGCGGCAAGGCAGGCGAGACGCCTGCCACCACAGAAGATCGCAAATCGCAAATCGCTACCAATCGCCGGCTCTTTACCGGCGTTGTCTCGGGCATTGCGCACTATGGCAATTGCATCGGCGTTCCGACCATCGGCGGCGAAATTTATTTCGACGAAAGCTTCGAAGGGAATCCGTTGGTGAACGTTTTTTGCCTTGGCGTTTTGCGACACGAACAGTTGGCCCGTGGCGCAGCTCGCGGAGTCGGTAACCCCGTGTTTTACGTGGGCGCCGAGACGGGGCGTGATGGTTTGGCCGGCGCGTCATTTGCCTCGCGTGAACTGACGGAAGAATCGCGCGAAGACCGGCCGGCAGTGCAGGTGGGCGATCCATTCAAAGAAAAACTTTTGCTGGAAGCATGTTTGGAATTGCTCGCGACCGATGCCGTCGCCGGAATTCAGGACATGGGCGCAGCAGGCTTGACCTGCTCGACCTGCGAAACGGCGAGCCGCGGTGGCAGCGGGGTGGAAATCGATCTCGCGAAAGTTCCGAAGCGCGAGCCAGGAATGACGCCGTACGAAATTTTGCTGAGCGAATCACAGGAACGGATGTTGATTATTGCGAAACGCGGCAAAGAAAATATTGTGCGCGAAATTTTCGCGAAATGGGACGTGCCCTGCGCCGAAATCGGACGTGTGACCGACGACGGAATGATGCGTGTACGCAACAACGGCAGTGTGTCGGCGGAAATTCCGGCGAAGCCGTTGGCGGAAGAAGCGCCAATTTATGAACGGGAAGCCCGGAAGTTAACCTCGGATTACGCGGATGACACAGATTTACAGAAGGAAATATCAGCGTTATCGGCGCAATCCGCGGCTGATGCGCTGAAGCGGTTGCTGGCTGATCCGACGATCGCTTCGAAGAACTGGGTTTATCGCCAATACGATCACACGGTTCGGACCGGCACGGTGGTAAAGCCTGGTTCGGATGCCGCTGTCTTCTATATTAGAGAGGCGAACAAAATTCTGGCGGCGACGACCGATTGTAACTCGTTGTATTGCGCGCTTGATCCGCGCGAGGGCGGACGCATTGCAATGGCGGAAGCGGCGCGAAATCTTACTTGCTCCGGCGCGCGACCGCTGGCGGTAACGGACAATTTGAACTTCGGTAATCCCTACAAGCCGGAGAATTTTTGGCAATTGCGCGAAGCAGTTGAGGGAATCGCGGAGGCGTGTCGCACATTCGGCACGCCGGTGGTTGGAGGCAACGTCTCTCTTTATAATGAGAGCCCAGCCGGGGTGGTCGATCCCACGCCAACGGTGGCGATGGTTGGATTGATCGATGACGAAAAACATATCACAACGCAATGGTTTAAAAATGAGGGCGACGCCATTATTCTGGTTGGACCTGTAGTCGGCATCGGTGGGGCCGGCTACAACCTGGGCGCGTCCCGACTTCTAAAGGTTTGCTTCCGGGAAAAAATCGGGCCGGTGCCAAAGCTCGATCTCGAGCTCGAGATGGCGATGCAAGACGGCGTGCGTGATTTGATTCGGCTAGGTCTCGTTAAGAGCGCGCATGATTGCAGCGAGGGCGGACTGGCAGTTGCGCTGGCGGAATGCTGTTTCAATTCTGATGGGTTGCTCGGCGCGGAGACTGATTTCGGAAACTGTGGTGGCAGCCGTCCCGACGATACGCATGCGGCTGTAGCGCTCTTTAATGAAGCGCAATCGCGCATCATCATTTCCTGCGATCCGAAAAATACCGAGCGGGTTTTGTCAGAATTAAAGTCGAAAAATATTCGGCACGCGCAGATCGGCAGCGTAATCGCAGATGAACTTCGCATTACCGTGAACGGCGAAAATCTCAAATGGCCAATCGCGGAGTTGCACGATCTTTGGTGGAATGCGATCCGGCGGGCAGTGGAAAGCGATTCCGAGCCGATCCCGAGCTTATAAAAATGCCGCCATCCCGAGCGTCATTGAACACAACCACGAAATCGACGATGTTTCTTTGCCATGCCCCCTGAAATCCCCGGAGAGCCGTCGGATCACGAAGCGTTCCCGCGACACGAGTGCGGGCTCTTCGGCGTGTTCGGTCATCCAAATGCGGCGGTGCTGACCTATTACGGCCTGTTCGCGCTGCAGCATCGCGGCCAGGAAAGCGCCGGCATTGTGACGAGCAACGGCGCCGGCCAGACCTTTCTCCAACACAAGGGCATGGGACTGGTCTCGCAAGTTTTCGGTCAGGAAGAGCTGGAAAAACTCAAAGGGACGCGCGCGGTCGGTCACACCCGCTATTCGACCACTGGAACGAGCACGCTAAAAAACGCGCAACCTTTCGTGGTCGATTGCGTGCGCGGGCAAATGGCGATCGCGCACAATGGAAATCTGATCAATGCCGATCTGCTGCGCGATGAACTCGAAAGCAAAGGTTCCATTTTTCAAACCACCGCCGATAGCGAAATCATTTTGCATTTGCTGGCGCGCCCCGCCGATAACGGCAGCAGCGTTCTGAGTGCCTTGCGCCGGATCGAAGGCGCGTTCTCGCTCTTGATCATGAGCGAACAGGAGTTGATCGCAGTGCGCGATCCTTTTGGCTGGCGTCCGTTGGTTGTCGGAAAACTCGATGGCGCGTACATCCTCGCTTCAGAAACGTGCGCGCTCGATCTGATCCACGCCGAATTTGTTCGCGAGATCGAGCCGGGCGAAGTGCTAATAATCAACGAACACGGATTGCGCTCGGAGCGACCGTTCCGTGATGAACAACCGGCCTTCTGCATGTTCGAATATGTTTATTTTGCGCGACCCGACAGCATCATCGGTGGGATGAATGTGGGCAAGGTCCGCACCGAGATGGGACGCGAACTGGCGCGAAGATTTCCGGTGGAGGCGGATATCGTGGTGCCGGTGCCGGACTCGGGAAATTACGCCGCGCTCGGTTTTGCCGAGGAATTAAAGATTCCGTATCAGCACGCCTTTGTCCGGAATCACTACATTGGCCGGACGTTTCTGCAGCCGAGTCAGCTCATTCGCGACTTCGATGTGCGGGTGAAATTAAACCTGATCAAGGAAATGGTGGAAGGGAAACGAGTTGTGGTGGTGGACGATTCGATTGTGCGTGGAACCACGGCGCGAGCGCGCATCGTCAACCTGCGGGAAGCGGGCGCGAAAGAGGTGCACCTGCGGGTGAGTTGTCCGCCGCATCGTTTCGCCTGTCATTACGGAATCGACTTTCCCGATCCGGAAAAGTTGATCGCTAACCAGATGTCGATGGAAAAAATCTGCGAATATCTCAATGTCGATAGCCTTGGCTATTTGGACATCGAGGGCATGATCAAGGCCACCGGTCGGCCCGCCAATTCTTTTTGCCTCGCTTGTTTTAACGGGAATTATCCCCTGCCCGTCGATCCTGCGCTGGACAAATTCATCATGGAAAAGCGGGAGCAACGGGCCCGCGCTCTCGCCGAAGAAAGGGACGGTCAGCCGACTTTGTTTGCGGAGTTGAGATGAAGGTAACAGCGCCGTCATCCTGAGCGAAGTCGAAGGATCCCGTTGCGCTGGCTTAAAGCTAACGCTACGGGATTCCTCGACTTCGCTCGGAATGACGAAAAAGGCTTACGCGCGCGCCGGCGTTGATGTTGATCTCGGCAACAAGCTCAAGCGTCGGATTCAATCGCTCGTACGCAAAACGCATCGAGCTGAAGTGCTGGGAAAAATCGGTGGGTTCGGTGGGCTGTTCGCGCCGAACTTTCGCGGAATGCGCGAGCCTGTACTTGTCGCGAGCGTCGATGGCGTCGGAACCAAATTGAAAATCGCCTTCGCCACGAATAAGCACGACACCGTCGGTGCCGATCTGGTGAATCACTGTGTCAACGACATTGCCGTCCTCGGCGCGCGGCCGCTTTTTTTTCTCGATTATATCGGAGCGGAAAAATTAGAGCCGCGAGTGTTCTCGGAATTGCTGGGTGGATTTACCAAGGCCTGTCGCGCGGCTAGTTGCGCCCTCATCGGTGGTGAGACCGCGCAAATGCCGGGAATGTATCGGCGCGGGGAGTACGATCTGGCGGGTTGCATCGTCGGCGTGGTCGATCGCGTTGAGATCATCGATGGAAGGAAGGTCCGCATTGGAGATGTGGTTCTCGGGCTTCGGTCGAACGGATTGCATACCAATGGATATTCGCTCGCGCGCAAAATCCTGTTTGAAAGATTGAAGCTCAAGCTTTCGGCGCGAATTCCCGGGGTTCGGGGAATGCTGGGCGAAGAGTTATTGCGCGTGCACAGAAATTATCAGCCGCTCCTGGCGAAAGTGCCGCGCGGAATCATTCATGGTCTCGCGCATATCACCGGCGGCGGATTAATCGACAATCTTCCGCGGATCCTGCCAAAGAATTGCGATGCCGTGATCGAGACTCGGACCTGGCGTGTTCCTGAAATTTTCAATTTCATCGGAGAGAAAGGAAACGTCGATTGCGCAGAAATGTATCAGGTTTTCAACATGGGAATCGGGATGGTCGCGATCGTCAGCCAGCGCGATCTTGCAGCCGTGAAAGGAATGTTGCGGGCAAAGGTGATTGGCCGCATCGAGCGCGGAAACGGGAAGACAAGATTGTCATTCTGAGCCCCGAATGCTTTCGGGGTCGAAGAATTCCGTGGCGTTATCTTTAAGATTACGCACCGGGATCCCTCGACTGCGCTCGGGATGACCCAAATTGGAGCTTGGGATGACAACGCGCTAGGTCGTGTCTAGGGTGACAACGATGGAAAAACGCCGCCTCGGAAGGACGGACATGGATGTGACCGTGCTGGGCTTTGGCGGCGCGGGCACTTCGGGCGAGAGCGTCGAGAATATAAGGAGGGTGTTGAACAGCGCACTCGATGCCGGCATTAACGTAATCGACACGGCGGAATGTTATGAGGGCAGCGAGGATTCGATCGGCAAGACAATTGGCAGAAAACGGCGCGATGAGTTTTTCCTTTTCACCAAATGCGGGCATCCGCGCGGGATTGGGAGCGAAGACTGGTCGGCCAACGCAATTTTGGAAAGCATCGAACGCAGTTTGCGCCGTTTGCAAACGGACCGCATCGATCTCATTCAACTGCATGGATGTTCGGAAGCGGTCCTGAAAAAGGGCGAAGCGATTTCCGCGTTGGAGAAAGCGCGCGAGCGCGGCTGGGTGCGATACCTCGGCTACAGCGGCGATGGTCATCCCGCGCGTTTCGCGGTGGAATGCAACGCGTTCGATGCGTTGCAAACGTCCATCAATATCGCCGATCAGGAAGCGATTTCACAGATTGCTCCGCTGGCGCGGACGCGGAACATCGGCCTGATCGCAAAACGGCCGCTCGCCAACTTCGCGTGGAAGACCGGACACAAACCGATCAATTCCTATCACCACCAATATTACGAACGGTTGCGAAAACTGAATTTCGATTTTTTGCGCAATGACGAAGAGTCGATTGCCATCGCATTGCGTTTTGTCTTGAGCGTGCCAGGAGTACACTCTGCGATTGTAGGGACAACGAAACCGGAGCGCTGCCAGGAAAACGCGCGCCTGCTCGAATCAAGCCCGCTGCCCCAAAAGGAATACAACGCCATTCGGGAGCGCTGGGATGTGATCGCTCCTAAAACCTGGATCGGACAATCATGAAACAAAGAAAACTTGGACGCGGCGGACCGATTGTTTCCGCGATCGGACTCGGCTGTATGGGCATGTCGGAGTTTTATGGCGATCGCGACGATACCGAATCGCTCGCCACTATCGATCGCGCAATCGACCTTGGGATTACTTTCTTTGATACCGCCGACATTTATGGTCCGCACACCAATGAGCAATTGCTCGGACGCGGAATTCGCGGCAAACGCCATCGCGTTGTCATCGCGACGAAGTTCGGAATCCTGCGCGACCCGGATTCGCCAGGTTTTCGCGGCATTAACGGCAAACCGGAGTACGTGAGGCAAACATGCGAAGCGAGCTTACGCCGGCTCGGCGTTGATTGCATCGATCTCTATTATCAACATCGGGTCGATCCGGAGACTCCGATCGAGGAAACCGTAGGCGCGATGGCCGAGCTGGTTCGTGGCGGCAAGGTCCGCTATCTCGGTTTGTCCGAAGCCGGCGCCGATACCATCCGACGCGCGCATTCGGTGCATCCCATTACCGCGTTGCAATCGGAATATTCACTCTGGACGCGCGATCCAGAAGAGGAAGTGCTCGCTGTTTGCCGCGAACTCGGCATCGGTTTCGTCCCCTATTCCCCGCTCGGTCGCGGATTCCTGACCGGTCAAATCAAAAGCTTCGAAGATCTGGCGGAGGACGACTATCGGCGAACTGCTCCGAGGTTTCAGGGAGAAAATTTTCAGCGCAATCTGGATCTCGTTAGCGAGGTGAGCGAGATCGCTCGGGAAAAACGTTGCACGCCCGCACAGCTCGCCCTGGCCTGGGTCCTGGCGCAGGGCGAAGACATCGTCCCAATTCCGGGAACGAAACGGCGAAAATATTTGCGCGAAAATATGGACGCGCTCGATGTCCTCCTGAATGCGGACGATCTCGAACGAATCAACGAAGTAGCACCAAAAGATGTCGCTGCCGGTTCGCGTTATCCCGAAGCGATGATGAAATTGCTCGGGAAATAACTGGAGCTTCAAATTCACCGTTATCCTAAGCGGAAATGCTAGTCCGGCTCGGACCGAGGGATCCCGCCATGAAACCTTGAATGTAACTTCCGACCAGACTGGCATTGTCTTCGCCGGCTCGGAAATGACGAGATCTCAAGGAACTGATGAGCGCGCCGGTAACATCGCGTTCGCCATAAACGATTGCACAACTTCGCCGCGCTGGTTTTTCGTTACATTAAGAATGCGAATAATGCCGTAACCCGGGCGCGACTTCGAACGCCGCGCTTCCAGGATTTCAATTTCCAAGCTCAATTCGTCTCCAGGTCGGACGGCATTCGGCCACTTCAATTCATCGACACCCATTCCGATAATGCCGCCCGCGACCTCCATGGTGTCGACAAACAAGCGCATCGACACCGCTGCCGTATGCCAGCCACTCGAAGCCAATCCGCCAAACAATGTTTGCTGCGCTGATTTGGGATCGAGATGAAATATTTGCGGATCAAAGGCCCGCGCGAACTCCATAATCGCATCAGCTGTGACTCGATGAGTTGAGGAAATCAAACGAGTATCGACTGGAAAATCTTCAAAGGCGCGCGACATCTGTTGAATAGTTGCAGCCGACACAGCTGCCACTACAAGGTCAAGGATTCAAAAATAGTTTGTTCACATCCACATCATGCACCAACGCTCCGTGCGGCACGGCGTGCACGTCATAAAGCCGTTGAGTGTAAGGGCTGCGAACTATTCCGCCTCGCTCAGTTGGCGTCGCGACCGGGTAACCACCGCGCGCGAATCTTTTCTGCCTGGCAGGATGCTCGCCGGGTTGCGGAACTAACTGAACCGAGACCGGATTTGGATAAAGAGAATTCCATGCGCCGGTTCCAGCATCGACCGCGACACCGACCCCGACCGTGGCAACATTCCCCGCCGTCGCGGCCGCGCCGGTCGTTGAGGGTTTACTTCTAACAGTGACAGTTTGCGAGTAATAACCCGGTTTGCTCACCGTCACCTGAAAACTGTTCCGTCGCCGTTTCACAAATGTCGCCGGCGTTACTCCCTTCTCTCCGGTCGAGAGAGTTACGTCCGCGCCGGAAGGATTGCTGACGACCTTAAGGTGTTCGTGCACACCCCGAATGACGGTGGCGCAAGAGCTCAGAGCCATCGCGATAGCGAGAACACCAATCATTTTTGTAAACATTGCGGCAACGTAGTGGGCCAGGTCTGCCTCGCAACGTCAAAGCAAGCGCATTGTGCCCTTGCGCTCATCGCACCGGACCGGGCTTCCATGTTCTCGTGGAGCCTCCAGTTCCACAGACTCCTGTAGCCGCGTTATCACCAAAGTATCATGTGGCAGTGCACATGAGCGACAGCGCTTTAACTGTTAGCGTGCAGCGGCTGCCGGCGCACCTTCCGATTGGAGATGCATCGCCACTGTTTGCGCGAGCCGATCAGGTAAGTAAGGCTTGGCGAGAAAGAGATGCTCTTTTTCGCGTTCGAACTCCGATCCGAAAAGCTCAGAGCTATAACCGCTGGTAAAAATAACCTTTAAATTCGGTTTATCCAGGATGAGGGTATGCGCCAGCTGTCGACCGGAGATAGATTCGGGCATTACAATATCCGTAAGTAACAAGTCGATCTCGTCGCGGTGTTCGGCCCACACATCAAGCGCATCGCGGCCGTTAGCAGCTGAGAGCACGCGATAACCTAAAGCGGCAAGTGCTTCACTGACGAACTCCCGCAACATTTCTTCATCTTCTACTACCAAAATAGTGATGTCATTAGTCGGTGTGGATTCGGTCGGTGAACTTTCTGGTTTGGCTGATGCAGCGACGAATCCCTCAACGCTCAACGGGAAAAATGTGCGAATGGTCGTGCCTCGACCTGGCGCGGTATCCACCTCAATCCAGCCCCCGTGTTGCTTGAGCACCCCGTAAACGGTGGCCAGGCCCATGCCAGTACCCTGGCCCGGATCTTTTGTCGTAAAAAATGGCTCAAAAATTCGACCGACCGTAGCCGCATCCATCCCGTAACCGGTATCTTTCACCGCCAAGCAGATGTAAGGACCAAGCTGCGATTCGGGATTGCGTGCCCGAGATGCTTGGTCGACTTCGACTCGCGTGGTGGTGAGAGTGAGCTTGCCGCCGTCGGGCATGGCATCGCGAGCATTCAACGCGAGGTTCATAATGACCTGTTCGACATTGCTGGGATCAGCGAAAATCGGCGGTAGATCGGGAGTCAGCTGCAGATCAAGGGCGATGTGTTCCCCGATCAGTCGCCGCAACATCGCAACCGTTTGCTCGACAACCTCATTGAGGGCCAGCGGTCGCCTCTGGATGATTTGCTTTCGGCTGTAGGCGAGAAGCTGGCGGGTCAAAGCAGTAGCGCGTTCCGCGGCGCGTTGCACCTGGTTGAGAGAAGACGTTAGTTTTTTATCGAGCCGCGGATTCCGCAGTTGCATCGACGTGTTTCCAAGAATGACGGTGAGAATGTTGTTGAAGTCGTGGGCGACGCCGGCCGCGAGCCGACCAACGGCTTCCATCTTTTGTGCTTGGCGTAATTCGTTTTCGAGCCGCACGCGATCAGTGATGTCCTGCAAGATGAGCAAGTGATAAGGAGCATTTCCGAGCTCGAGATTCTCGGCTGCGACCAGAACTTCGCGTGTTTCGTTAGAGGTGGTGCGAATGGTCGCGGCCAAGTTGCGCACGGCGTGACGAGCCGCAAGTTCTTCGCGGACAGTAGTGGGGGTGGATTCATCGGCCCAAAATGTCGTGCTACCTGCGAGCACAGCCTCGCGCGATGCAGCGACGAGCTCGAGAAAACTTATGTTTGCATCGAGGCAATCC
>WNGI01002774.1_pt1 | contig 15278 bp, 7 predicted proteins | sample 5400621 | NCBI WGS metagenome assembly WNGI01 (sample SAMN13153374, study PRJNA577476) | soil metagenome | isolation source: 20 cm soil or saprolite under Garry oak tree replicate 1 | place: USA:California | collected 2016-06-15 | reverse complement strand
CCCGATCGCTTCTTGAATCGATCGGACGGCATCGATGGGAGCAAGAGCGGTGTGGAGACCATCGAGTTGTCGCAACGATCGGTCAAGCGATCGGTTTGTGGTTTCCAGTTCTTTCGTGGAACGATGGGTCTCTTCGTATAGCCGGGCGTTATGAATGGCGATGGCGGCTTGGCCGGCGAGAAGCATCAGCGATTCAATCTCCCCATCGGAAAATGAGTGCTCTTCTTTCGTATAGATGCCGAGCACCCCGAGAACCTCGTCTTTGGCGATCAATGGGATTCCCGCGTACGAAGTCAGCCCCTGCTCGCGATAGAAACGTGGGTTTTGCGTCCGGGAATCGGTTTGTAAATTGACAATGACCAGGGGCGATTCCTTTTCTATGATGACTCTACCATACGACTTTGCGTCGTGTTGAATGCCGCGCATCGCTTTGGCCCATTCGCCTATTTCGATATTCCGAGCCGCTACCGGCTCTAACAGTCCGCTGTCTTTGTCGAATAACCTGACCGTGGCGGCCGAAGGATAGCCAAGGAAGATATCAATTTTTTCCATGAGAATATTCAACACGGTGTTCAGGTCCAGCGTCGAGGTGATCGACTTCTCAATCTCACGCAGCGCCTCGATGCGCTTGAGCTGCCGCTCTGTTTGCGCGTAGAGGCGGGCGTTTTCCAAAGCGAGAGCGGCTTGATCTGCGGAGGTTTTCAGCAGGGCGACTTCATTATCGGAGTAGGCGCGTCCGGTTCGGTCCGAGAGCAACAGTGTGCCGATAAGCTTGTCATGAGCGCGCAGGGGCGCGACTATCATCGACCGGTTTCCAGAGTTGATTTGGTATTCCCGCATTTCAGGAGTGAGAACGATCTCGGGATCGTTCACTATGTCCCTGGACCAGACTGGCTTTGCTTCGGCGATAGCACGGCTCGTAAGCCCGGCACCCGACAGCACGGCGTCTCCCGCGGAAGTTTGGGAAAAGGTCTCGCCGGACGACGCCAGCCGTCGAAACGATCCGTCGACGTGGCGCAGCCTTAAGGTGGAGCCCCGGACGCGGAAGAGTTCTCGGACGCTTGTCACGATGCGCTCACCGACAACATTCGGGTCCAGGGTTTCCGTAAGGGCTCCCGCCACTCGCGCCAATTCCTCCGCTTCGTGCCGGCGCCGCTCGGTCTCTTCGTAGAGACGCGCGTTGTGGATCGCGATCGCCGCTTGACGGGCTAGGATCGTAAACAATTCGATCTCTTCCGCGCTAAATTCATGCTGCTCTTTTGTGTAGATAACCAGGTTGCCGATGAATTCGTCTTTGACGATCAACGGGACTCCGAGATAAGAGACCAAGCCATACTTGCGCGCAAAGTTGTGCAGCGACGTGCGAGAATCCGTCAGCATGTTCAAAATGACGATCGGAGATTTAGTCCCGGCCAGTTGACGGCTCAGAAGTCCTCTAGCCCGCGCAACATGGTCCCGCCATTCTTCCAGGGGAATATTCCGCGCGGCAATGGGAACTAATTTCCCGCTTTCCTTGTCGAGAAAGCGGACACCGGCGGCGACGGCGATGGGGCAAAGAGGTTCGATTTTTTCCAGCAGCACCTTCAGGACGTTTTCCAAGCTCAAGGTGGAAGTAATCGCGTTATCGATCTCATTGACCGCCTCGATGCGTCTCAGATGACGCTCGGTTTGCTGGTAGAGCTGGGCGTTGCGAATGGCGACGGCTGCCTGGCCCGCAAGGGTGGTGAGAAATTCCATTTCCTGGCTGGTAAACTCGTGCTCCTCTTTCGTGTAGAGGTTGAAGACGCCCAACGGTTCGTCCCTGACGACGAGCGGCAAAGAGGCGTACGAAATCAAACCGTGGCGGCGATAGAAGGAAGCGTTATGAGTGGTTGGATCGGCGGCAAGATTGCGCACAGTGACCGGCGCCATGGTTTCCAAGACGCGCCTGGCTCGTCCCCGAGAGCCGATGACGAATTCCTTCTTCCACTCCCCGGCGTCGATGTTGCGGCAGGCAAGCAACTCGAATTGGCCGTTGTCTTTGTTTAGCAGTCGTACCGTGGTCACCGATGGATAGGTGATAAAAAGATCGATTTTTTCCAGCAGCACTTGCAGGACGATATTAAGGTCCAGAGTCGAATTGATGGCGACGTCGATTTCGTGGAGCGCCCTGATGCGCTCTAGATTGCGCTGAATCTGCTCTTCCGCATGTTTGCGCCCGGAGATGTCGCGAATGAAACCGGTAAAAGTTGGCGGCCCGTCCATTGAACTCCGGCTGACGATCAACTCGGCGGGAAATTCGCTACGATCCGCGCGCATCGCGGTTATTTCAATTCGCTTGCCGAGCACCGGACCCTCAGCGGTGCTCAAATAATGCGCCAGACCACGGCGATGCCTCTCGCGCAAGGACGGCGGGATAATCAACTCGCTTAGTTCCTTGCCGATAACCTCGGCGCGGATGTAATTGAATGTCTTCTCGGCCGCCGGGTTGAACTCGACAATTTTACCGTCGCGATCCATGGTGATGATGCAATCGAGCGCGGTGTCGAGAATCGCCTGGATGCGCTCGAAATTGCGCCGGGTTTGTTCGTGGAGCTGGGCGTTGTGAATCGCGATCGCTGCTTGGGATGCCAGGGTCATCAAAAATTGGATTTCTTCCGGGCTAAACACGTGCTCCTGCTTGGTGTAGAAGTTCAAAACGCCCAAGGCTTGGTCTTTTGCGACCAGCGGTAGACCGATGTAAGAGACCAAGCCATATCTTTGAAATAGTGTGGGGTTGACGGTATCCGAATGGCCCAGCACGTCGCGCACGAGCAGAGGGGCGTGGCTTTTGAGAACCTGATAGGCGCGCCCGCCGCGCTGATCCAGGAAGCTTTGCTTCCAATCGTCCAGATCGATGTTATGGCAGGCCAATGCGTCCAATTCGCCGGTTGTCCGATTCAACAACCGAACGGTCGTGACCGTGGGATAGGGGAAAACATTTTCGATTTTTGCCAACAAGGTTTTCAAAATCGTCGGCAGATCCAGGGTCGATGTGATCGCTAGATCGATGTCGCGCAGCGCCCTGATGCGGTTGAGATTCTGGTTTACTTTTTCTTCGGCTTGCTTGCGTTCCGAAATGTCGGTTGCAATGCCGACGACCCGCACTACTTTGCCCTCGGCATCCTTGACCGGATACGCTCGTGAGCGTAGCGTGCGTATTTCTCCATTCGGTTTCAAGATGCGATACTCGTGATCGAGATCCGCAGAATTGGCCCGCAAAGCCTGGTGAACCCGCGCGCGGTCATCCGGGTGAATGCATTCCAGCCACGCATGCGGATTTTGGTAGAGCTCAGCGCACTTTTGACCTGTGATTTGTTCGTAAGCGGGATTTACGTAATAAACCTGTCCTCCCTCCGGAGCGGCGACGAAAAATATTTCGTTGACGTTTTCGGCCAGCTCGCGGAAGCGCTCTTCGCTCCCGCGTAACTCTCTTTCGGTGAGTTGCCGTCGAATACCGACCGCGATGCTACGAGCCACCGAATCCATGGCATCCAGGGTATTTTGACTGAAAGGTTTGCGCGCAAATGTCGCCATGACGCCGACCAGGTGATCGCCGATCAACAAGGGATAGCCCGCGAAGGCCACCATATCCCCGCGCTTTGCACATTCTTGATCATGCACCTGAAGATCACCGATGACTGCGTTGGTCAGATGCGGTTTTCGTTCCTTTGCGATGCGACCGATTTTAAATTCGCCCACTGGAACGCGCGAATGACCGCCGTCGATGCGGGTGTACATCCCCGAGCTTGCTTGCAACTCCAAAACGTCTTCTTTCTCGTTAAGTGTCCAAATGCGCGCCAAGGCCGCATCCAAGTGCTGAACCATCGCATCACAACAGCGTTGCAGCATCTCTCTCAAGTCGTTGGCATCAGAAAGTGTCGTGCTGACGGATGCGATAAACTCAGCGAGCGTGCTGCGCTCGGCAAGATTCTTGTTGGCTTCGGATAGATCGACGATGGTTTCTTCGAGCTTGCTCACCAACACCTGGCTGTAGGCTCGCATCACGCCGGCTTCTTCGGGAATTTTGACCTCGATTTGGTCGCGGTTCTGAACCGACTCGACGACCTGATGGAGTGTCTCGACGATGCTGTTGGCGGACGCGGGCTTGCGGAGAAATCGATCGGCGCCGAATTGCATCGCGAGTTTCTCGTCTGACGCCGACGTATAACTCGCCGTATACACAATAAACGGCAGCTTGCGGAGCTTCGGGTTTCTGCGGATTTCGAAACACAAGCGAAACCCATCCATGCCGGGCATGAGAATATCGGAGATCACCGCATCCACCTGCCCTTGCTCGAGAAATTTCAGGGCTGTGACCCCGTTGTCGGCTTCGAGCACGGTGTCTCCCGCGTATTCCAACACCGTGCGCAGCAATTTGCGGTTGGTGACGTTATCGTCGGCAATCAGCACGTTGATCTGAGACGAGGCGATGGATTGACCCGCAACCGGCACCGCCACTTCCTGAGATCGTGGATCGCGGGTGTTTGCTTGTCCCATCTAATTTAATGCTGAGTGTCCGATACCCGTCGTTACTCGACGGCGCGGGCGGGCGGGCCGATGCCCCAAGGCGACTCTTTCAGCCAACGTTCAACCTGTTCGGCCGGTAGCGGCCTGCTCATGTAATAACCTTGCGCCTCATCGCATCCCATGGCGCCGAGCCTCTCCCAGGTTTGTTGATCCTCCACGCCTTCCGCGACCACTGACAGCCCCAAGTTGCGGCCGAGATCAATTGTAGAGCGCACGATGGTTGAATTGTCGGCGTCGGTCATCAGTGTGGAAACGAAGATTTTGTCAATTTTTATTTCGCTCACCGGGAGGTGCTTCAGATAAGCGAGCGACGAATAGCCGGTACCGAAATCGTCGATCGAAAAGCGTATGCCATGATGGCTCAGCAAGATAAGCACCTTGCGTGCTTTCGCTGGATCTGCCATCAGGGCGCTCTCGGTTATTTCCAAGGTCAGGCCGTTGGCTGCCATCCCGTCGTCTTTCAAGAGCGAAATCACCCGATTTGGAAACGACGCTTCGAGCAGATTGCGAACCGAAAGATTAACCGCCACTTTGAGATCAAAGCCCGCTCGCCGCCAGACCGCGGATTGACGAATCGCCGTCTTGAGCACCCATAGAGTCAGCCGCTGAATCGCGCCGGTCTTTTCGGCGAGCGGAATAAACTGATCAGGCACAATCAGGCCGCGCTGCGGGTGCTGCCAGCGCACGAGCGCTTCGACGCCGACGATACGTTCTGTTTTTAAACTCACCTTGGGTTGGTAATACAAAGACAATTCATCGTTATCGATGGCGTAACTCAGCTCGCCCATCAACGTCAGGCGCTGCGGATCGTACTGATCGATGGCGTCGGTGTAGAGTGCGTACCCCGCCGACGAACGTTTCGCCGCCCGCATCGCCATATCGCCCCGGCGTAACAGCTCTTCGGCGCTTGTCGCGTGCTGGGGAGCGAGCGCAATGCCAATACTCGCGTGAACGTCCAACGGCAATCGATCGATCACAAAAGGCGCCTCGAGGGAGGATATGACGAAGCGGGCGATTTCCGGCGCGACCTGTGACACACCGCCTCGGGCTACGACGATGCCGAACTCGTCGGCGTCCAACCGCGCGATCATGTCCGGGTCACTGACGGCGTCCTTCAATCGCTTGCCGAACTGGCGCAGCAGTTCGTCGCCGTTCCGGTAGCTCAGAGCATTGTTGATTTCTTCGAAGCGATCGATATTGATCCGCAAGAGAGCAACTTCGACGGGCACGTCCTGACGGTTGAGAAGCTGCTGCAAGTGCTCCGTCAATCGGGAGCGGTTCGGCAAACCGGTCAGAGGATCGTAGTCGGCCAAGAACTTCAGCTGGGCGATAGTTTGCCAGAGCGCCACGGCTTGGCTGATTTGGCCGTGAATGAGTTTGGAAAAGTGGATCCATTCCGGATAGAGCTCTCGAGTGTCGGAAAACAGGGCAATCACGCCGAGCGGTCGGCCGTCGAACGCCAAAGGCGCCGTAAGGATCGAACGCACCGATGCCTCGGTCAATAGCGCTTGAAAGCGCGCGTCGCTCGCCGGCGAGCTGATCATGATCGGCTCGTCGCCAGCCATGATCTCCTGGAGCAATTGCGCGTGGCCGAAAAAATTCGCCAATACGGCTTCGTTGGCCTGAGAAAATCCAATCTGTCCCGATAACTTGAGCCGCGCGTCGGCGTCCCGCAGATACACTGCGCCGCGGGAAAAACCGATGACCACCAGGTAGTGCGCAAGGATTTCCGAAAGAAGGTTTTCAATGTTTTCGCCGGATCGCAAAAAGTTTTGCGCCGCGCTTGCAAGCACCGAGATCTGGGCGCTCTGCGCCGCGCAACGGCGCGCCAGATCGACGTTAAGCCGCGCTTGGCGATTGAGCTGGCGCAACAAGCTTTCTTTGTGTTCGGCTTCAAACGCCGCGTCATTGCGCGCTGGTAACGGCGCCGGACGATCCAGACTGGCGAGCAGGACCTCGACCGCTTCTTTACAATCGGGCGTGCGGTGCACCAGTGCGTTGGCGCCGACGTCCGCCGCCAGGCGTCGATCGGCCTCGTCGCCGTAATTATTGGTCAACAGCACCACCGGAGTGTTGCCGAGCCGTTCATGCTGCCGAATCAACCGGCAGAGTTCGAAGCCGTCCACTTCAGGCATCAAAACGTCCGTGAAGACCGCGTCCGGCATGGTCGTCTCGGCTTTGACTATGGCATCAGCGCCGTCCGTAGCCGTCGTGACGCCGAAACCGAGATTGGCGAGATAGGTGGCCAAAAGTTTAAGTTGCGTCGGATCATCGTCGACGACAAGAATAATCCGGCCCTCTCCCGGCATATGCTCCGAAGTTTGACTGGCCGCCAGGTGAGCGCGCACTGTACTGATCAAAAACGACGGCTCTACCGGTTTGAACAGATAATCCGCGAAGGGCGCCGTCGGCAGTTTTTTCTCATCTCCCACTGAGATCAGTCCCGTAAGCGCCAGGATGGGAATTTTCTCTGCGCCGGGCAGAGAGTGTAATCGATTGACAATCTCGAAGCCGTCCATGTCGGGAAGAAGGATATCCTGGAGAATAAGATCGGGCATTTCCTGAGTGACATAATCGATCGCCGACCGCCCATCCACCGCCTCAATCACGGAGAACCCCTCCGCTTCCAGCGCCAGACGGGTAAGCTTTCGCGATATCGGGTTATCTTCAACCACGAGAATCTTCATCGCAGGAATAACCGTGGGGGGCATTTCTGAATTCATATGCATGGTATTCTCTCGAATTCCCTCGCGGTCATCTTTCCAAATAGTGCCCAATCACTTTTGGTAACGTGCGTGTGTCAATGGGTTTCGCGATGTAGCCGTCGCAGCCGGCTGCCAAGATCTTTTCCTTGTCACCCTTCATCGCATACGCGGTCAGTCCGAGAATCTTGATACCCCGAGTCGCCGGATCTGCCTTTAGCCGGCGGGTCAATTCAAGACCGTCGATACCCGGAAGCTGGACATCCATGAGGATCAAATCCGGATTTAGCCCCGCTAAAACCCGTAACGCCGCCTCGGCATCTCCCGCCGTATGAACCTCGTATCCCTCTCCGGCCAGCAAAACACGAATGAGTTTTGAGTTCACCGGATTGTCGTCAACGATCAAAATCGATTTATCCGCCATGATTCATCTTGCTCCTCTCAAACGTGTTGAAACCCTTCGAAAGCCATAAGACTTGCTCCCGTCACAGCGTGGGTGCGCGGGTTCATTACGTCGCCAAATGTATCTGCAACTCGTCTACGACGGCGTCGATGACGCCGTTATGTTTCAGCGCCACGGATGGCGTCGATGACGCTCTCTTTGCGCGACAAAACGGACGCCGTCAATTCTCGATAAACTCTTGCATAGTTGATCGTCGTCATGACCGCGGTTGGGCTGATGAACAAAACCGGAGCGAGCGCGCGCAGCCACGGCGTCGCACTTCATCCGCAAACTGTCGCCGCCAATACGTGATTAATGGCTCTATTTTCACTTCCCATTGCAAATTCTTCATTATGCGTGCGACTGTATTTGCCACTGCCCCGTGACTGTGGATGGATCGTCTATGGGCTCTTGAACGGATAGGTCCCGCGGCAACACCGCAAAAAATACACTGCCTCGGCCCAGCACACTGCGGACCCCGACCTCGCCCCCCTGCGCCTCGACGATTTTTTTCGTGAGCGCCAATCCTAAACCGGTCCCGGGGTATTTCTTGGTGCTACTGGAGTCGAGCTGTTGGAATTCCACGAATAGACGTCCCATGTCCTCCGCTCGTATGCCAATGCCGTTATCTTCAACCTCGATGCGAAATCGATTGCCCGCCTCGCTGCCGGCGCGCACAACGATCGTGCCGCGGTCGGAGGTAAACTTAACGGCGTTGGCAAGATAATTGTACAAAACCTGCTTCAGCTTACCGGAGTCGATGATCAATTCTTCGACCTGCGCATCGAGGTCGAGCTTAATCGCAATCTGCTTTCGTACCGCGATCGCCCTCACGACATCGCGGACCTCGCCGACAATTTTGCTCAGTTTGACCGGCGCGGGGCGGAACTCCAACTTGCCCGTTTCGACCTTGGAGAGGTCAAGAATATCGTTGATGAGATCCAGCAGATGCTTGGCGCTGGTTAAAACGTCGCCGAGATATTCCTTGTGGTTGGGGGAGACCGGGCCAACTTTGCCGTCGTGCATGAGCTCGGTGAAGCCGATGATGCCATTGAGCGGCGTACGCAGCTCGTGCGACATGTTGGCGAGAAACTCGCTTTTCATACGGCTCGCGCGCTGGACAAGACGATTTTGTTCTTCCAATTCCTGGTAGGCGGCTCGCAACTGATTGGGACTGGGCAGTGCCAGTGCTTTGGGAATGAGCGGCCAGAGCAATATCGCGGTAATGAGCGACACTGCGGCGGTGAGCGCTTTCACGACGCCGTCCAGCCAATAGGCGGGGCGCCAAATCATCCATATGCCGAGCACGTGCGTCGTACCGCACGCGACGATGAAGATCGCGAACAGAACGAATATCCAACTGAAAGCCAAATCCTTCCGTTTGCGCACGAAGAAGATAAGCGCGATGGGAATGGAATAGTACGCCAGCGCGATGATGGAATCCGAAATCACATGCAAGAGAAGTAAAGACTGATCCCAAAGAAGGCACACGCCATGGGGCAGAAACTGTGCGAACGCGTTCGCACTCTCGGATCGAAAGGCGCCGTTCGCGGGTGAAGCTAGGATCGCGCTGCCGCCCGTTGCCTCGGCGACGGACGACTGCGCGCCTTCGTGCGCCCAAAGCTCTTGGAGACCACCGGCTCGCGCCCCCTGGATAAAAAAGAGGCCGAGGAACATTAGCGCTATCGCGAGCGAGCGTCTCAGAATCGGTTCTGCACGCAACAAAGGCGGTTTACCGCCTTGGTGATTACGTTCGATTTGCATGAAAAAAATAAGAAAGCCCGGCTGGCGGTTTCCAGCCGGGCTTTCGTTGTCGTACTTAGCCACCAGTTCCAGGCGCGTCACTTGAGATCCAGCCAGGGGCCCGAGTTCAGCCACTAGAGAATAATCGCCCTTCGCTAAAAATTTCTTTAATTACGTCGACTTGCTAAATCACAACACGTCGTCCAATCCATTGCGTGATCCACATCCACCGAACCTCGCGCCAATTCCCGTAATGGCGATAGATATGCGAGCATTTTTTGTACCACCGAGGCCTTTGTGCGACTATCCCAACCTAAGGCCGAAACAGTGTCTTTCTGAATACGACTTTGCGGAAGGAGGTTGCTAAAAATACCTTAATTTACCAACCTAAATTGTTTGGATTGCTTGAGTGAAAAGCGTCCAAAAGTGTACGAATAGGGAAATAGCTATCCGATCGCTGACGGCTGTGAGCATCGCGGGTCTGGTATGGAATCAACCGATTACCGCGAAACGCAGGAATTCCCCCGGGGAAAAGAAACCCGGCGCAGCGGCGCATGACTATCGGCGTGAAATAAAGTAGATGAATTTCTCCCGACGCTAAACTTTGCCGGCAGCGATAGATAAAATTTTTTTGCGACAGACAACGATTTGTCAGTGAACGACTTAAGGTTGATCGGCGCAACAACCTACTGGAGAGTATTCGCCGATCGGCGGGCAATCCAACTCACCTAACGCTCGTAGAGTTTTTTGATAAAACCGCTCTCATCGATTTCGCGCAGTAGACTGTCATCAATAAATGATTTTGGATCGACGCTCTTTGCCTTGGGATCATCTTTTTCCACCAATCCGAGCAACGTCTCGACGTCGCGCAGCGAGGGATAAGGCGTGCCTTCATAATATTTCGTCGCCAAAAGGTCGTAAGAACGTTCGAGATTACGCTCTTGCTCTGTATTGACGCGGAGTTTCTTTCTGACGATTTCCAGACTCTCCTTTTTGTTATGCTTGAAATAGGCGATGCCCTCAAGGAACCCCTTGAGAAATCTTAACGCGTTGTCGCGATTGGCCTTGATGTAGCTTCGCGTGGAAGCGATCATGGTGTGAAGATAGTAAATATCCGTTTCCGCCAGATCGACTAAGACGCGAAAACCGCGATCCTCGGCGATGAACACGAAGGGGATCGTCATCACGGCTCCATCGATGCCGCCCTTGTCCAACGCTTGGAGCATGTTCGGCGAAGATCCGAGCTGGAGAACCTGAACGTCTGTCGGGCTCATGTTCCAGCGTTTGAGCATCATCAAAAGAACCGAGTGAGACACCGCGCCGATGCGAGTCGCGCCGATCTTTCTTCCCTTAAGATCCGCCGGAGTTTTGACATCCGACCGCACCATAATCCTGTTCAACCCTTTATTGACACCGGCCGCGATCATCACGGTCTCGCCGCCGCGCAAGGCGGCGTTAACCAGAGAATCTCCGCCGGCGCTGGCGATCTGGATATCGTTGGCGAGCAAAGCGCCGATACCAGCCGTAGCACCCTGGCCGGTGACGATGATTTCCGTTTCGATGCCGTGCTTGCGAAACAATCCTTTTTGCTCGGCGACCCACATGGCTCCATGAAGGGCGCTCACCGAGCTCAAACCCACTCTTATTTTGTCCTGCGCGACCGCATGGCTGTCGGAAATAAGCGAGAACCCGGCGGCAAATAGGCCAAGGCAGAGCTTTTTCATCGGTGTGTCAGTAACGCAAACTTCTTAGCGTTGATAGAGCGTTTTGATGAACCCGCTGGCTTCGATCTCGCGCAGCAGGCTATCGTCGACGAACGATTTTGGATCCGCGCTCTTTGCCTTTGGATTATCTTTTTCGACGAAGCCGAGCACGGTCTCGACGCCGCGCATCGACGGATAGGGGACGTTCTCGTAATATTTCGCAATCAATAAATCGAGGGAACGTTCTAGGTTTCGTTCCTGCTCCGGGCCAAGCCGAAGTTTTTTCTTGACGATATCCAGACTTTCCTTCTTGTGTTGCTTCACGAAGGCGATGCCTTCCAAGTATCCTTTGAGAAAACGCAAAACCTTATCGCGATTGTTCTTGATGTATTGGCGCGTCGTCGCGACCATCGTGTGCAGGTAATAAATGTCGGTATCCCCCATGTCGAGCAAGACACGGTAGCCGCGGTCCTCGGCGACGAACATCGACGGAATCGTCAGCACCGCGCCCTCGATGCCGCCTTTGTCGAGGCTCGCCAGCATACTCGGCGACGAGCCGAGCTGCATGACCTGCACGTCGCTGGGGCTCATTTTCCACTGCTGCAGCATCATCAGCAGAACCGAATGAGAAACCGCGCCGATCCGGGTGACACCGATCCGCTTGCCCTTCAAGTCCGCCGGTGTTTTGATCTCCGGTTTGGTGGCCAATCGCTGCAACCCTTTGTTGACGACGCCCGCAATCATCACGGTGTCACCACCGCGCAACGCCGCCGCAACTAGAACATCACCCGCTGAATTGACTATCTGGACGTCGTTGGCGAGAAGCGCGCTGATTCCCGCTGTGCCACCCTGACCCGTCACGATGACCTCAGCGTCAATACCGTGTTTGCGAAACAAACCCTTCTGTTCCGCAACCCACACCGCGCTGTGGAGCCCGCTCACTGAGCTGAGACCCATTCTGACTTTGTCTTGAGCCGTCGCCGGTCGCCACATGAACAACAAACCGATCAACGGAATCATTCCGGTAATAATGGTGCGCGAATTCATCAGATCTCCTTACCCCTGACGCCTCACCCCTCACCTTTTACCAATCTCCGCCATCGCTTGCTTGAGATAACTTTGGTCGATGTACTTCGTTGGTTGCGGCAACGGTTCCTTAAGAATGCCTTGCTCGGCGGTGATTTTGATCAGCGTGCGCACGCCCTCCACGTTCAGATCGGCGTTGCGATCCCAAATGCGGTTTTTCCAGTTATAGTCGGAAGCGTAACGGCAGTGATCCACGCTGATCGCCATTTCCTTCGACAGATAGGCGCAGGCGGCCTCGGGATTGTCCATCATCCAACGCATCGTCGAGACCATCGCTTTCATGAAGCGCACCACCAGTGGCCGGTTTTTTTCGGACCAGGACCGTTTGGCGATGTAGACGTTGAACTGAAAATTGGGCTGATCATCGGCGAAGTAACCGATGATGTTGAAGCCTTGTTGCTTGGCGACGAGATCGAGTGGCACGCCGACGGGCGCCGAAGAAATTTGGCCGGAGGTTAATGCCTGATAGCGGTCGGCGGCGCCACCGATATTGAGTAGCTTATAATCGCGTGGGTATTCCATGCCGTGAACTTTCAATACCAGCCGTAGAGCGAAGCCGGTGCCGGAGGTGAGCGTCTGCGTGCCGATCGTCGTGCCGCGCAGATCGGCATAGGTCTTGTACGGCTTGCCGCCGATCATGCTCAAGCCGAGGCCGTTGATCAGGCCGCCGATCATCGTTATGTCCGCGCCGCGTTCATAGGCGCTGATGAGAGTGTCCACTGTCGCATTGGCAATGTAGATGGAATCGGCGGTCAACGCTTGAATCGTCAACGGCGACCCGCGCATGGTAACGATGGTCACCTCTAAGCCTTCCTTGTCGAAGAAACCCATTTTCCCAGCAACCCAAAGCGGGCCGTAACTCAAAGTCTTCGAAGACTCGCCGATCGGAAAGCGAAATTTCTCCTGCGCCGCGCAGGGCGCCGCCAGCACAAACGCAAGCACGAGAATCGCCGCGGCGCGACCGATTCTCAATCCTCCATCCTCGATCCTCTCCCGCATCATTCCATCACTCCAACACTCCATTACTCCAAGTTTCACCGAATCGGCTTTATCACACAAAGCGTATTCCGTCCCGTCCACATCGGCAGGAATACCGAGTGTCGGTGCTTGCCGCCGACGACGATCACCATGATGTCTTCCGGCTTCGATGACAGATGGACGACCATGTCCGGCGTGACGTGCGGCGCGTCTTTCAATAGTTCGTCCTCGCTCTTGTGTCCTTTACGTCGCGCCGGGATTTCAGAAAACTTGAGCGACGCATGTTCCCACAAGTAATCTTTGACCTGCTTCTTGGTAATACCGTCGCGCGCCATGATCTCGGCATCTTCGATGCCGAGCGCGATCAGCGGCGTGCCGCCGCCGAAGCTGCCGACGTCGAGGTGACTCACGCCGTGATGCATCTTGAGCACTTCGGCCAACGATGAGAGCGCTTGCTCGCCGCGATTACCGGCGGTGTGAATAGGCAGAAAGCCATTGATGCCGAACACCGTGACGGCGCTTTCGTCAGGTTTAAAGCCGAATTCGACATGGTACGGCTCCCACGGACTTTTCTCCTGGTTCTCGCCGAAGCACATCGTGTACTTGCCCGGCCAGCCAAACGTCGATCGATCCGTGTCTCCCGGATAGCCGCCCCCGACGGTGATTAAAATCAATCGTATGGCGCGGCCGATGGTCGCGTTGGAACGAAACCCGGGACCGAAAACACCGGAGTCGCAATTGACGTTGAGCTGTTTTCTGATCGGGCCGTTGAGCAACAGCGCCGGCCCGACATACCCCGTCGTCGCCTGCACGCCGTAAAGATTGAAACGCGGCTCGCAGATCGCTTCGACCGCAGCGATAATCACCGGCAGATATTCCGGCAGGCAGCCAGCCATGACCGCGTTGATCGCGATCTTCTCGATCGAGCACGGCGCCCACTTCGGCGGTATCGGCCCGATGATTTCCTGCGGATCGCGCGCGGTCGCGCCGAGCATTCGCGAGACGCGTTCCGCCGTCGGCGGCACGATCGGCAAACCATCGCTCAGCTTTTCATTGCAGAACCAGTCATTGACCGCTTCCCAGCTGTCTTCGACTTCGATGAGGTTTGAGGTGAGAGTTAGCATTCACTGAGTCTCCCATATTATCGCTATTGGAAATATTTGCGTTTCAGTCTGCTATATTCGCTTCTTCGAATCATTCCTCCCCCGAATCGGGGGAGGACAAAGGTGGGGGCATATTCAAGGTTTGAAATATCACCTCTTTGACGCCATCAATTTTTGTTAGAACTTCATCGTTCCAGAATCTTAAGACTTCATAACCTTGAGAACGTAACCATCCGATCGCGTTTAACATCCAAAGCTTGATTCTCGTCGTGTTGTCCACCATCGACTTCGATGACCAGCTTCTTTTCTAAACAGACAAAGTCAACGATATATGGCCCGACGGGTCGCTGCCGGCGAAACTTATGACCAGAAATTTGCCGGAACCTCAGATGACGCCAGAGATAATTCTCAGCGTCGGTCAGATTGCTTCGTAAACTTCTCGCTCTCGCGATTGTTGCTCGCAATGGACCCTCATCCTGACCTTCCCCCGTTCACACGGGGGAAGGAAAGAGGCGATTATTTCAGACTGCGATCGCCGAGAAACTGTTGCCGCTCAAACTTTTTCTCCCTTTTTTTTGCTTCCTCCCCCGTTTCGGGGGAGGAAGAAGGTGGGGGCTCACGCCAGTTGCACTTTCTTTCATGCAGCCCCACCCAGCGTCAACTGCTCATTGACCAAACTAATCGCACCCTCCGCGTCCGCCCGATGCTCGCCAGGCCTTGCGCCGCCGCTGGGATGATGCGGGATTTCGACTAGAGGCAATTTAACGATGCCGAAAAACTTCGCCTCGGTGCGCGCCAGCTCCATGAAGATCGACTGGCACAACGTGACCGTCGGCTTTCCTTTCTTCTGCAATTCGATGGCGTCGTGGACACTCCACGACGTGCACGACCCTCAAGCGCCCAAACCGGTAATCACCGCGTCACTCCGGTTTAAGATTTCTTCCATGATCGGTTTCGGCGCGCCCTGCATGTG
>WNGI01002772.1_pt1 | contig 15280 bp, 16 predicted proteins | sample 5400621 | NCBI WGS metagenome assembly WNGI01 (sample SAMN13153374, study PRJNA577476) | soil metagenome | isolation source: 20 cm soil or saprolite under Garry oak tree replicate 1 | place: USA:California | collected 2016-06-15 | reverse complement strand
TCCTCACCGAGAAGCACCCGACCATCCGGTTCGAGTCGACCGGGATCCGGATCGGCGAAGGCAACGAGTTCGAGATCGACGGCAACCTGACGATCAAGGACATCACGAACCCCGTGACGTTCAAGGCGGAGTTCCTGGGCTGGGGCCCGGGGATGGGCGACGCGACCCTCGCCTCGTTCTCCGCCAAGACCACGATCGAGCGTGCCGACTGGGACCTCACGTGGAACATGTCGGTGGAGACCGGTGGTCTGCTGGTCGGCAAGAAGGTCGACCTGGAGATCGACGCGGACATCCTGAAGGCCGAGTGACCTTCAGGTCATCGGATCCAAGCCGAGATCGCGCGAGAGCACGAGCTTGAGGATCTCGCTCGTGCCCTCGCCGATCTCGAGCACTTTCGCATCCCGGTAGAAGCGAGCCACCGGGAACTCCTCGGTGTAGCCGTAGCCCCCGTGGATCTGTACGGCCTCGCGTGCGCATACGTTGGCGATATCACTGGCGCGGAGCTTCGCGGTGGCGGCGGCCGCAGCGTAGGGGCGACCTTCGTCCTTCAGCCATGCGGCGTTCCAGGTGAGCAGACGGGCAGACTCGATCGCGACACGCATGTCGGCGAGCTTGAACGCGATCGCCTGGTGCGCGCCGATCGGGTGGCCGAAGGCTTCCCGATCGCGCGCGTACGCGAGACTCGCGTCGAGACACGCTTGAGCCAGTCCCACCGAGATGGCCGCGATCGCGATCCGGCCGTCGTCGAGCGAGCCGAGGCATTGCCGGAGACCGCGGCCCCGCTCGCCCAGCAGGTGATCCTCCGGAACCCGACACCCCTGGAAGACGACCTCGTGGGTGTCCGTCGACCGCCAGCCCATCTTCCGGTACTCGGAGCCGATCGCGAGACCGTCGGCGTCGGCGGGGACGATGATCGTCGAGACGTCGTGCGGCGGTTCGTCGGTGCGACACGCCACGACGAGGAACCCGGTGATCGGGGTTCCGCTGTTCGTGATGAAGGACTTCGAGCCGTCGATCGTCCAGGTGCCGTCCGCGAGGCGCGCGGTGGTCCGGAGCGCCTTGATGTCGGATCCGCCGCTCGGCTCCGTCAGCGCGAATCCGGCCAGCATCGCTCCCGCGGCGATGTGGGGCAGCCAGCGCTCCTTCTGCGCCGGGGTCCCGAAGCGAGTCACCATCCCACCGGCCAGGCCCGAAGCGACCGACAGGGTGACCGCCACGCTCGAGTCGACCCGTCCCAACTCTTCCATCACCAGCGCCCACGTGACGGCGTCGGCCCCGAGGCCGCCGTACTCCTGCGGGATCGGGAGCCCGAAGAGTCCGAGGCCGCCCATCTTCTTCACGATGTCGATCGGGAAGATCTCGTGTTGATCCCGCTCCGCGGCGCCGGGCGCGACCTCCTTCTCGGCGAACTCGCGAACGAGCGCGCGCAGCTGCTCCTGCTCGTCGGTCAGGTCGAAGTTCATACCGGCTCGAACCCCTCGAGGTCGTGGATCGACCCCGTGCGGTCCTGTCGCAGGACGGTCCGGACGCGTCCACCGATGTCGCTCGTCCCCAAGAGCCGGTGCAACAAGACGGTGTCGGCGCCGTCGAGCCGCACGAGCGCGAACGTCACCGGGGGCTCGAGCCGGGTCCCGTCCACGTCCTGGCGGGCGACGGTCCAGGACTCGACGGTCCCTTCGGGGCCGCACTCGGTGTCGGGCACGAGCCCGGCGAGACAGCGTTCGCAGAAGATCCGCGCGGGCACGTACGTGACGCCGCAGTCGGCGCACCGCGAGCCGAGGAACGTTCCGCGGTCGCGGAGCGCCTCGAAGAAGGCGGTGTTGCCGACGCCGGGCGTGTAGCGGAACGCCACCGGGAGCTCGCCCTCGATCCGGCGGACGGTCACGGGGTCATCTCCAGCGCTGCGGCTGCGACGAGCTCGCGATCCGGTTCACGATCGCGTGGCCGGAAATAGGCGATATCGAGGATCGATCCGGTGCGATCGTCCATCGGCTTCCAGACGGCCTCGACCGCCATGCCGATCCGAACGTCGTCCGGCGCGACCTCGCCGAGCTTGTGGAGGAAGCCGCCGTCGCTCGAGCCGTCGATCCTGATCACGGCCGGGAGCTCCGGTTCGTCGAGCGGGCGCATGTCCCACGTCACGTGGCAGATCGAGAACGTCTCGACCGTTCCGGTGGCGGCCAGCTCCATCCACGCATCGGTCGGTCGGAAGCACCGTTCGCAGAAGGCACGGGGTGGAACGAGGGTCCGCCCACAGGATGTGCACGTGGTGGCGAGGATCCGCCCGTCCCGGAGCCCATCGAGGAAGGCGCCCACCGCATCGCCCGGGTCCCACGCGTAGCGAGCGTCCAGCGGCGCGTCGACGGCGCCGGCGGCACTGCGGAACTCGGCATCGGACAGCGATGTCGGCCCGAGCATCGTCGCGGGCTGAGCCGTCGGCTGTCCGACCGAGCCCTTTCCACGTCCGTCTGCGCCCATCACGACCACGGTCCCCACCTGCATCAGATCGCCCCATGCCTGTGCGACGCCGCGCTCCGGCGTCCCGGGGACCTGCCGCGCCCCGGCCTCGCCGCGGAGCTGCCAGAAGAGCTCGGCGATCTTCATGAGCCCGGCGGCGGCGATCGGGTTGCCGACCCCGAGCAGGCCTCCGCTTGGACAGCAGGGAAGGTCGCCGTCGCGGGCGGTCACACCGGCGGCGGCCGCCTCCGGAGCCTTCCCCTTGTCGAACAGCAGGAGGCCCTCCAGGTGGTGAAGCTCTTTGTAGTCGAACGGGTCGTAGGGCTCGGCGACGTGGATCTGCTTGCGTGGTTCGGTGATGCCGGCCATCCCGTACGCCATCCGGGCGGCGTTCTCGACGTACTCGGGGTAGGACAGGTCTCGGTTCGTCCAGTAGGTGGAATCGAGGTTCCAGCCGACGCCGTCGATCCACACCGGAGCGTCGGTGAGCCGCCGGGCCGCGTCCTCGGAGGCCATGATGATGGCGACCGCTCCGTCGCTGATCGGGGAGACGTCCAGCCGCTGCACCGGCCACGCCAACACGTCGGACGCGAGCACGTCCTCGACCGAGATGTCGGCTTGTCCCAGGAGCGCGGCCGGGTGATCGGCGGCGTTGCGCTTGTTCTTGACCGCGACGGCGGCGATGTCGCGCTTCTCCAGCCCGTAGCGCTGCATGTACCGGTTCATCTCCAGCGCGAAGATCCACAGCAGGTTCGGCCCCAGCGGTCGTTCGAGGATGTTGTCGAAGATCGTGAGGAACGCTCCCTGCGGATGCGGCTGGCACGACGACATCTTCTCCTCGGCCACGCAGAGGACCACGTCTGCTTGCCCGGAGGCGACGGTGTACCAACCCTGGATCGCGGTGAACACGCCGCTCCCGCCGCCGACGTACGTCCGGATGAAGGGCTTGTTCCATCCGCCGGCGCCGTCTGCGAGGTAGTCGCCCTTGCGGTGGACCCCGTCGAACGCGTCGGGGGCGCTCGTGAGGCAGACCGCGTCGACCTGGTCGAGCTTCATCTCCGCCGCGTCGAGCGCCGCCCGTGACGCCTGGAAGGCGAGCTCCTTGCCCGTTTCTTGCGCGCGACGGACGAAGCGCGTCATCCCGGCCCCGACGACCGCAACCCGGCGGCTGGTCATCGATGGGCCTCGTTGGGCTCGCTCGCCTCGAAGTAGGCGAGCACGTTGCCGTCGGGGTCGGTGAAGGTGGCGAAGCGCTGCCTGCCGTCTTCGCCCCCGCCTTCGTGGTCGATCGCGACACCCTTCGCCCGCAGCCCGGTCACGGCCGCATCCAGATCGTCGACCGTGAAGCCGATCGTGCCGCCGGGCTCCATCGGCTCTCCGGGGCGAACACCGTGCAGCCCGAGCGCGATCGTGCCGGTCTCGAACTGCGCCCAGTCGTTCCCCGCGCGGACGTGCAGCCGAAGCCCGAGCGTCGTCTCGTAGAACCCGACCGCGCGGTCCATGTCCTGGACGAAGAGGTAGACGAGGTCGATCGGAGGCATCGCGCTTATCGATCCACCTTCAAGACGGCGACGGCCGCGCTGGTGCTCGGGACACCGCGCCAGGACTGGACCACCGCCGCGCGGCCGTCGCCGGCGCGGAGGTGCTCGACGGCGGCGAGGGTCCTCGCGAGGCCGTTCGCCTCATGCAGGTACCCCTCGCCCAGGGCGCCTCCCGAACGGTTGACCGACGCGGGATCCATGTCGGCGAGCCCGAGCGCGTCGAGATGCTGGAGCTGCTTGTACGCGAACGTGTCGTCGACCTCGGCGGTGTCGATATCGCTGGGTTTCACCTCGGCCTGCGCGAACGCCGTCGCGGCCGCGCGTTCGGCGGCGATCGCCCGCGACCAGTCGCGGCTCTCGACCGAGGGCGCGTCCTGGCTCCAGCCGATCCCGTCCAGCCACACGGTCGGGTGCCCGGCGGCCCGATCCTCGGACGCGAGGACGATCACGACGCATCCGTCCGCGCTCCGCGCGGCCTGATGCGTCGTGAGCGGGTCGAACAGCGGTGCATCGTCGCCGTCGACGCCGGCGAACGATGCGCGCCGGTTCGACGCAGCGTGCTCGCGATTCCGGGCGGCCACGTCGTCGCACTCCTCGACGGTCCTGCCGCTCGCGTGCAGGTAGCGCCGCATCTCGAGACCGGCCAGCGCCAGCGCGGACACGCCCAGCGGGCGGTTGAGCACGGGGTCCAACGCGAACGCGTCGACCCGGCCGGGCGTGAGGACGTCCGACGCCTTCGAATGTGCCTCCACCGCGACCACGTTCGCCACGCCGCTCCGGATCAACATCACGGCCGTGCCGACGGCGAACAGACCGTCCGAGGCGACCGTCTGCACGGGCCGTTGGACCGCGCCGAGCTGATCCGGGACGTACTCGTCGAAGATGCTCGTGCCCTCCTCGATGTCCTCGGAAGCGCACACGAACGAATCGACCTCGGTTCGCGGGTCGACGCCGGCGTCCAGGTACGCGGCCGACGCGGCCTCGAACATCAGCTCCTTGTAGCTCCGTCCGGCGGTGGCGGGCGTGAACCCGGACCACCCCACGCCGGTGACACCGATCCGCGGGCTCATCGGCCCCGGTTCTACCATGCAGCCGTGAACGACGTCGTCTGGTCCCCGCCACCTGCGTATGTCGAACGGGCCAACGTCACCCGATTCATGCGGGCGCACGGGATCGAGACCTACGACGAGCTGGTCCGTCGTTCCGTCGAGGACATCGGATGGTTCTGGGGCGCCGTCGTGCGCGACCTCGACATCGAGTTCTTCGAACCCTATCTCGAGGTTTTCGACACCCGTTCCGGGGTCGAATGGACCACATGGTTCACGGGCGGGACGCTCAACCTCGCCCACCAGTGCGTCGATCGGTGGGCCGCGAGGACGCCGGACGCCGCCGCCGTGATCGGGGAAGGCGAAGACGGCTCGGTCCACACGTGGACGTACGCGGACCTGCGCGACCGAACCGATCGACTGGCGCGCGGGCTCCGGTCCCTGGGTGTCGAGGCGCGGGACACCGTGGGCATCTTCCTGCCGATGATCCCGGAGGCGGTGGCCGCGATCATGGCGTGCTCGAAGATCGGCGCGACCTGGGTGCCGATCTTCAGCGGCTTCGGCCCCGACGCGGTCGCCGCGCGACTGGCGGATGCGCGAACCAAGGTGCTCATCACCGCCGACGGCTCCCTCCGTAAGGGCCGGGTCGTTCGAATGAAGGCGACGGCCGATCGTGCGGTGGAGATCGCCGGGCGCGTCGAGCACATCGTCGTCGTGCGGCATCTCGATGACCCCGGGACCCCGTGGAACGAGGAGCGCGACCGATGGTGGGACGAGCTCGCGGACGACGACGAGCCGCTGCCCTCCGAGGCCCTCGAGGCCGAGCATCCGCTCTTCATCGGCTACACGAGCGGCACGACGGGCAAGCCGAAGGGCGTGGTGCACGTTCACGGCGGGTTCCTCGTCAAGATCGCCGAGGAGGTCGCCTACCAGGTCGACCTGCATCCCGGCGAGGTGCTGCACTGGGCGACCGACCTCGGCTGGATCATGGGACCGTGGGAGATCGTCGGGTCGCTCGCGCTCGGCGCCACCGTGCTGCTGTTCGAGGGAGCCCCGACCCACCCGGGGTCCGATCGCCTCTGGTCGCTCGTCGAACGTCACGGCGTCACGGCGCTCGGCGTGTCGCCGACCCTGATCCGAGCCCTGATCCCGCACGGGCTCGATCCCGTCCATGCGCATGACCTCTCGAGCCTGCGGATCCTCGCGTCCACCGGCGAGCCCTGGGATCCCGCATCCTACGCCTGGTTGTTCGAGCGGGTCGGTGCCGGGAACCTGCCGATCATCAACCTGTCCGGCGGGACGGAGGTCGGGGCGTGCTTCTTGTCTCCGACGCCGATCTGCGAGCTGAAGCCGCTCACGCTCCGCGGCCCGGCGCTCGGCATGGCCGTCGACATCTGGGCTCCGGACGGTACGCCCGCTGGACCGAACGAGGTCGGCGAGCTGGTCTGTACGCAGCCGTGGCCCTCGATGACGCGCGGGATCTGGGGCGATGCCCAGCGGTACCTCGACACCTACTGGTCGCGGTGGCCGGGGGTGTGGGTCCACGGCGATTGGGCCGTCCGTGACGAAGACGGTTTCTGGTTCCTCCGAGGACGCTCCGACGACACGCTCAACATCGCCGGGAAGCGGATCGGTCCGGCCGAGGTGGAATCGGCGATCGCCACGCACCCGTCCGTGGCGGAATCGGCCGCCGTCGGCGTTCCCGACCCCGTGAAGGGCGAACAGGTGTGGTGCTTCGTGGTGCTCAAGCCGAACCAGCCCGCGGAGGCCGACGAGCTCCGTCGGGTGGTGGCCGATCACCTCGGGAAGTCGTTCACGCCGGCGCGGATCGTGTTCGTCGGCGAGTTGCCAAAGGCCCGAAGCGCGAAGATCGTCCGCCGGGCGATCCGAGCGGCTGCGTTGGGCGAGGATCCCGGCGATCTGTCGGGCCTCGAGGATCCCCGATCCCTCGACGCGGTCCGCGAAGCGGTCGGCCGGTAGGCTCGGTCGCGATGCGCGTCGCGGTCTGTCAGATGAACGCGGGCGGTGGCGACGTTCCCAAGAACGTCGCCACCGCCGTTCGGTTGCTGGACGAGGCCGGCGCGGGCGGCGCCGACCTCGCGGCCCTGCCCGAGCTCTGGCCCGCCTACGGATCGTCCGCAGCGATGCGCGCGTCCGCGGCGCCGATCCCCGGGCCGCTGACCGACGCGGTTGCGGAGGTAGCGCGCACACGCTCGATGTGGATCGTCGGCGGCTCGGTCCCCGAGGCCGCCGACGACCATGTGTTCAACACCTCCTGCCTGTTCGATCGCGACGGGGAGATCGTCGCGCTCTACCGAAAGATCCATCTGTTCGACGTGGATCTGCCGGGCCAGCCGCCGCACCGGGAGTCCGCCGTCTTCAGCGCGGGCGACGAGCTCGTCACCCGCGACACGGATCTGGGACGGATCGGGCTCTCGATCTGTTACGACGTCCGCTTCCCCGAGCTCTACCGTGGGCTGATGACGCTCGGCGCAGAGATCGTCTGCGTCCCGTCGGCGTTCACGGAGGTGACCGGTCGTGCGCACTGGGAGGTGCTGCTGCGAGCGCGAGCGATCGAGGAGCAGAGCTTCGTCGTGGCGCCGGCGCAGTGGGGGCCGTGGGGACGCCCGGAGGATGGCCGCCGCACCTACGGCAACTCGCTCGTGGTCGATCCGTGGGGCGAGGTGCTGGTGCACGCCCCAGACGAGGGAGACGGCGTCTGGTTCGCCGACCTCGACATGGCCGCCCTCCAGCGCGTCCGGAAGACCCTCCCGGCACTGCAGCACCGACGCCTGGGACCGGTCTGCTGATGCGCCGTTCCCTGCCGGACGGCTTCGAGCTGGATGACGACCGCGATCGTGTGGACGTCGACGTCGTGCACCGCTACCTGTCCGAGGAGGCGTATTGGGTGCCGGGCCGGTCACGCGCGACGATCGAGGAGCTGATCCGATCGTCGACGCGCGTGATCGCGGCGTACGAACCGGACGGCGGGCTCGTCGGCTTCTGCCGCGTGATCTCCGACGGATCGAACATGGCGTGGCTCGGCGACGTCTTCGTGCTGGAGCCGTATCGCGGTCGGGGTCTCGGCATCGCCTTGGTCCGTGAGGCCGTCGAGGATCCGTTCTCGGCCGACTGCTACTGGTACCTCAACACCCGTGATGCGCAGACCTTGTACCAGCGGTTCGGGTTCGTCGGCGCGGATCCGCATCGCACGCTCGTGCGCCCTCCTCCCGAGCGCAGCTAGGGCTCGAGATCGTCCCGCGTGTCGATGTCCCGCGGAACGGGGCGGTCGATCGCGGTCTCCTCGACCCAACCAGGGTGCGACGCCATCAGCACCCGAGCGCCCGCGTCGCCGTGCAGGTGCCCCGCGTCGGCGTAGATCTCCCGGGAGAGCAGGGCCGGTCCGGCTCCGTCCGTGAACCGCAGGCGCGCGATCCGGGCTCGCGTCGTCCGGAACGTCTCGATCAACGCCCGGACATCGGTTCCGACGATGCCCGGCTGGTCGGCCATGAGGACGACCGCCGCCTCGCTCCGCTCGTCGAGCGCGTGGATCGCCGCGGCGAGCGAGGTCGATTGCCCGTCCCGGAACGAGGTGTTGCGAACCGCGCTGACCTCGGCGGGGAGGACGGCCTCGACGGCGTCCGCATCGTGACCCGTCACGACCACGATCTCGTCGACGCCGCCTTCGCGGAGCGCGGCGACGGCGTGGAGCACGAGGGGCATGCCGTCGAGCTCCGCCAGCTGCTTCGTGCCGCCGAACCGCGAGCCGGTCCCGGCCGCGAGCACGATCCCCGAGATCACGCGCGCGGCGGCGTCGAACCGCCGAAGAGCCTCCGGAAGAAGGAGACGACCGCGCTCCACGCGGCGGCGAGGCCGAGCCGGATCCCGCCGACGGGCTTCGCGGCGGCCGGCGCCGCTGACGGGGTCGACGCGGCAGCCTGTTCGCCGGCGCCGGCCGCCGCGGCGATGCTCTGTTCGAGGCAATCCGCGAACTGCTGCGTCAGGCGTTTCGAGACCTCCGGGAGCAGGCCGCGCGACAGCTGTGCGGCCGCGCCGGTGAGCGTCATATCCGCCTGCATCTTCACCGCCGTCCCGGCGTCCACGGCCTCGAGCCAGGAGGTGACCGTGGCGTCCGCCGCTCCCTTGCCCTTCTGCTCGGTGCCCTTCGCATGCAGGACCACGCGGTGGCCTGCTTCGTCGCGCTCCTCCAACGTCACCGACCCCGCGAACGACATCGAGACGGGCCCGAACTTCATGGTGAGCTTGCCCTTCCAGTTGCGATCGTCGATCGTCTCGGTGAGCTCGGCTCCGGGCATGCACGGCGCGACCTTGTGGACGTCGAGGAGGTAGTCCCACACCTGATCGAGCGGCTTCGCGACCGTGAACGCGTTCTCGATGAGCACGGCCGCAGCCTAGCGTCCCGGCATCGTTGCTCGCATGGATGACCCTTCGTCGATGCCGGCGCCACCCGACGGCGACCGCGTCTTCGAACTGGTCGAGAGCACGCGCCGCTATCTGCTCATGCGCAAGGAGGACGCCTACGCGGTCTGGGACGCCGAGGGGGACGTGGACGAGCCGGTCGAGACGTTCCCGCTCACCGACGACGGCGAGGAGGATGCTCGCGATCTGTTCCAGTCATTGCGATCGGTGTTCATCGGCGCCTCGGTGCTCTACGTGGTCCTCTGGATCTCGCGCCGAGCTCCGTCCTGAATCAGGGGCGAGCTTCCGTTCCGGGCCGCGGACGGTCGTGGATGGGTGTGGGTCGTTCCTTGAGGAAGCCGCCGTCGCGCCCGCGCCGCACCGCGACGATCTCGCCGATGATCGCTTGGGCGATCTCCTCCGGTCCTTCGGCGCCGAGGTCGAGGCCGGCCGGGCCGTGGATGCGCGATCGTCGTTCTTCCGTGATCGGCGTGCCCTCCTCTTCCAGCTCCATGAGCAGCCGTTGGGTGCGCGCCGCCGGACCGAGCATCGCCACGTAGCGCGCGTCCGTCATCAGCAGGCCGCGGAGGTACGCCTTGTCACGGAGGAAGTTGTGCGTCATCACGACGACGAACGTCCGAGCGTCGACCGTGATCGCCTCGGCGACCTCCGACGGGTCGTCCACCGAGGCGAACCCGTGTGCCTCGGGGAACCGTTCACGGTTGAGGAATGCCGGCCGGTCGTCGACGACCGTGACGTTCCAGCCGAGGAGCGAGGCCGCCCGAACGAGGGGGACGGCATCGTGTCCCGCTCCACAGATCACGAGCCGGAGCGGTGGGTCCAGGATCTCGACGAACGCGCGGATCCCCTCGGCGACGGTCCGGATCTCCGAACGCTCGGTCGTGAGGAGCTCGCGCGCCGTGGCGATCGCCTCGGCGTCCACATCGGAGCGGCCGAGAGACCCCTCGACGGCGCCGTCCGGCATCACGATCAGACGCGCGCCGGGGGCGATCGCCTCCGGTTCGGTTGACTCGATGACCGTGACGAGGCTGATCGGCCGTTCCTCCTCGAGCGCGGTGCGCAGGGCGCGCGCGGCCTCGACGGCGCGGTCGGCGGGTTCGATGAACACCTCGATGGCGCCGTTGCAGCCGAGCCCGAGCCCCCAAACGGCGTCGTCGTCGGCGGTCAGGTCCCAGCCCGCCAGGCGGGCCCGTCCTTCTTCCATGACGAGCCGGGCCATGTCGGCGACGTCCCCCTCGAGGCAGCCTCCGCTGATGTTGCCGATGGGTGCGCCTTCCTCGGGGACGAGCAGCCGGGCACCGGGCCGGCGATAGGTGGATCCCCGGACGGCCACGATCGTGGCGAGCGCCATCCGCTGGCCGCTGGCGGAGAGGGATCCGATCGCCGTGAGGACGTCCGTGATCTCGCTCACGGAGGCGATGGTACCGAGGTTCAGATGGTCGCACGGGTGCCGATACCAGCTGGGATGGACGACTCCTTCGCGTTCGGCAAGCCGTCGCGCAAGCGCTCGCTCCCGGCCGCCCCACGACCCAAGGCGCAGCGGGCGGTTCCCGGCTCGGGCCGCGGGCGCATCGTGGCGGTCGTTGCCGCGGGCGTGGTCGTCGTGCTGCTCGTCGTCGGCTTCATGACGTTCGTGAAGGGCAGCGGCGAGCAGATCGCGTCCGGCCAGCAGAGCGTCATCTCGCAGATCGGCGCGGCCAAGGACGTCGAAGCGCAGACGACCGAACAGCAGGCGATCACCGCGGTCCAGGAGCTGTACGCGGAACAAGGCTCGTTCGACGGCGTCACCGTGGCCGCCTTGAAGCACGTCGAGCCGGCGTTCTCGTACACGGACAACGCTTCGAGCGGTCCGAAGGTGATCGCCGTGGGCGCGTCGTCGAGTGGGGTCGGCCTCGCCGTCTTGTCGCAGTCGGGCACGTGCTTCTACCTCCACATCGCGGCGTCCTCCGTTCGGTACGGCACCGGCACCACGTGCACGGGCACGGCCGCGTTGTCGGCGGCCGCCACGAGCTGGCCCTCATGAGCGACACCTTCACGTTCATCGCGCCGGTGATGCCGCGGCGCCAGGTCGATCCCTTCGCCGTGAAGCTCGTGACGTCCGGTGTGGTCCTGCTCCTGCTGGTCTCGGCGTTCGCGACGTTCGTCGTCGCGAAGGAGCGCTCGGCCGATGTCCGGCACGCGGCGCTCGAAGCACAGGATCGGGCCGAGGAACAGGAGAACGCCGACCGGCTCGCGTCGATCCCCGTCGCGACCGCCGCCGTCCCCGATCCGATCGTGACGGGGACGGTGCCCGCCGGGGTGGCGAAGCTCCTCGATGGCCCGGCGAGGGACGCGGCCGAGCGCGCCCTCGCGCTCGCGCGAGGCGCGCTCGGCCGCGGCGACCTCGCGGCGACCGACGCGGCCCAGCTCGCGGACGCCGACCCGACGCTCCTGTTCGTCGATGGACCTTCGACGGCGCCGACGATCGTCAGCGTCGCGGTGAGCGCCGGGGTCTGGGCTGCCGCGGTGATGGGTCTGTCCGGGGCGTGCTACGGGGTGTCGATCGACGCCCACGGAGCGGTCCGGTACGGCCACGCCGGCGCCTGCTCGGGGCGAGCCGCGCTCGCGGTGTCTCAGACGGCCTGGTAGTCCGCCGGTCCTCGCTCCCGTACTCCCTCTGGTGCAACTCGCGCGTTCTCCACCTCCGTACTAGGGTCGCGTCCTACCCTGCACCGCGCTCCATCCGGAAGAAGGAGGACTTCGTGACGCAGATCGCGGTCACCGTCAACGGGACGCGGCGCGAGGCGGATGTCGAGCCTCGCACGCTCCTCGTCTACTTCCTCCGAGAGCAGCTGGGACTCACCGGAACCAACGTCGGGTGCGACACGTCGTCCTGCGGCGCGTGCACGGTGCACCTCGACGGCGAGTCGGTGAAGTCCTGCACGCTCCTCGCCGTCCAGGCGGACGGCCGCGAGGTCACGACGATCGAAGCTCTGGCGGGGGCAGACGGGACCCTGCACCCGCTGCAGGATGCGTTCCATCGCCACCACGGACTCCAATGCGGATACTGCACGCCGGGCATGCTGATGGCGGCCGCGAGCTACCTGAAGGAGAACCCGGCGCCAACCGAGGCGGAGGTCCGCGAGTCCCTCGAGGGGAACCTCTGCCGGTGCACGGGGTACCAGAACATCGTCGAGTCGATCTTGGACGCCGCCGGTCAGATGAGCGGCGCGAAGGCCTGAGGGGGAACCCATGGCAACGACGGAGACGTACGTCGGCCGCCCCATCCTCCGGAAGGAAGACGCCCCGCTCATCGAGGGCCAAGGCACCTTCGTCGACAACCAGTCGATGGCCGGCATGGTGTGGATGGAGCTCGTTCGGCCTCCCTATGTGCACGCGAAGGTCGACTCCATCGACGTCTCGAAAGCGTCGAGCATGCCCGGCGTCATCGGCGTGTTCACCGCCGCCGACCTCGAAGACGCGTTCCCTGCCGGCCTGCCGATGGTGTGGCCCATCACCGAGGACATCAAGATCCCGACACACTGGCCGCTCACGAAAGACGTGATCAGGTTCGCCGGCGACGCGGTCGCGATCGTGATCGCCGAGTCGCGCGGTCAGGCGGAGGATGCGGCCGAGGAGGTCGCGGTGCAGGCGACCGAGCTTCCTGCCGTGCTCGATCTGGAGGAAGCTGCCACGGACCAGGTCGTGATCCACGAGGATCTCGGCACGAACGTCGTGGTTCACTGGAGCCACGGGGGAGCCGGGGACCAGGCGATCTTCGAGTCCGCGCCCGTCGTGGTCCATGAGCGGTACACGCAGCCGCGTCTGATCCCGAATGCGATCGAGGCCCGAGGTTGTCTCGCGTACGGGACGCCGGCGGCCGGTGAGTACACGCTCGTGTCGGCCACGCAGATCCCGCACATCGCCCGCGTCGCGCTCTCGATCGCGACCGGGATCCCCCAGTCGAAGCTGCGGATCATCGCGCCCGACGTCGGTGGTGGCTTCGGCTCGAAGCTGAACGTCTACGCCGAGGAAGCCCTCGCCCTCGCCGTCGCGCGACACCTCGGGCGGCCCGTGAAGTGGATCGAGGATCGGCAGGAGAACTACGTCGCGACGATCCACGGTCGCGGGGTGCTCCACGACTGCACCCTCGCCGGGACCGAAGACGGGAAGATCCTGGGTTTGAAGTTCGTCGAGCTGGCCGACATGGGGGCGTACTTCCAGCTCCTCACGCCGGGGATCCCCGAGTTGGGCGGCTGGGTCTACATGGGTCCCTACGACGTGGAAGCGTATTGGTACGAGTTCACGGGGATCATGACGAACGCGACGCCGACGGACGCCTACCGGGGCGCGGGTCGGCCGGAGGCGACCTACGTGATCGAGCGTTTGGTGGACGCCTTCGCCCGCCGGATCGGCAAGGACCCGGCCCAGGTTCGTCGGATGAACCTGCATCCGCCGCACGCCGACGCCCAGACCTCGATCATGGGTCTCAACGTCGACTCTGCGAACTACGAACCCACCTTCGACCGGGCGCTCGAACTGGCCGAGTACGACCTGATGCGGAAGGAGCAAGCCGCTCGTCGCGAGTCCGGCGACGTACGGCAGATCGGGATCGGTCTGTCCAGCTACATCGAGATGTGTGGCTTGGCGCCGTCGGAGATCCTCGGCGCTCTTCGGTACGTGGCCGGAGGCTGGGACGCCGCGGAGATCGAATGCCGGCCGTTCGGCAAGGTCGTCGTGCGAACCGGAACCTCACCGCATGGACAGGGTCACGAGACCTCGTGGTCGCAGATCGTCGCCGATGGACTCGGCATCACCCCGGATGATGTCGAGGTCCTGCACGGCGACACGTCCGTGTCGCGCCTCGGCATGGATACGTACGGGTCGCGGTCGGCCTCCGTCGGAGGTGAGGCGCTCCGGCAGGCGGTCGAGAAGGTGAAGGAGAAGGCACGGATCATCGCCGCGCATGAGCTCGAAGTTTCCGAAGACGACCTCGAATGGGCCGATGGTGCGTTCCGCGTCAGGGGCGCTCCCGACAAGGCACGGACGATCCCCGATCTGGCCACGTCGGCCTGGCACGCCCACTCGCTCCCGAAGGGCGTCGAACCCACCTTGGAGGGGACAGCGGTCTACGATCCACCGAACTTCACGTGGCCGGCGGGGACGCATGTCTGCGTGGTGGAGGTCGATACGGAGACGGGCCAGACCGACGTCCTGCGGTACGTCGCCGTCGACGATTGCGGCGTCGTCATCAACCCCATGATCGTGGAAGGGCAGGTGCAGGGCGGTGTCGCGCAGGGCATCGCGGAAGCGCTGTACGAGGAGGCTGTCTACGACGAGTCCGGGAACCTCATGACCTCGTCGATGACCCAGTACCTGATTCCCTCCGCGATGGAGATCCCCGACATGATCCTGGATCGCACGGAGACGCCGTCGACGACGAACGCTTTGGGCGTGAAGGGCATCGCCGAGGCGGGAACGATCGCCTCGCCGCCGGCGGTGATCAACGCGGTCGTGGACGCGCTGTCGCACCTCGGCGTCACCGAGATGGGGAAGCCGGCGTCCCCCGAACGCGTCTGGCGAGCGATCCAGGAAGCGACCAAGGGAGGGGCGACGTGATCCCGGCACCGTTCGACTACGCGCGTGCCGGATCGGTGGAGGAGGCCATCTCGCTCCTAGGCTCGGACGCCGACGCGAAGATCCTGGCCGGCGGCCATTCGTTGCTGCCGGCGATGCGACTGCGCGTCGCACGGCCGTCGATGCTCGTCGACATCGGACGGATCGCCGACCTGTCGTACGTCCGCGAGGACGGGGATC
>WNGI01010822.1_pt1 | contig 15285 bp, 11 predicted proteins | sample 5400621 | NCBI WGS metagenome assembly WNGI01 (sample SAMN13153374, study PRJNA577476) | soil metagenome | isolation source: 20 cm soil or saprolite under Garry oak tree replicate 1 | place: USA:California | collected 2016-06-15 | reverse complement strand
GCCGCCGATGTTTATCCGATCGGCACCGGCCCGTTCGAGTTCGGGTCCTACCAGAAGGACGCGGTGATCCGTTACAAGGCGTTCGACCGCTACTGGAAGGGTCGCACCAAGATCGACAATCTGATCTACTCGATCACCCGCGACGCGACCGCGCGCTATGCCAAGCTCAAGACGGGCGAGTGCCACGTGATGGCGTTCCCGAAGCCCGCGGATCTCGACGAGATGAAAAAGGACCCACAGCTCACCGTGCTGCAAAAGGAAGGGCTCAACGTCGGGTACATCGCGTTCAACACCGAGAAGAAGCCCTTCGACAACAAGCTCGTCCGGCAGGCGCTGAACCTTGCGACCAACAAGGAAGCGATCCTCAAGGCCGTCTATCTCGGCAACGGCCAGATGGCGAAGAACCCGATCCCGCCGATCCTCTGGAGCTACAACAACGCGGTGCAGGATTACCCGTACGATCCGGCGAAGGCCAAGCAGTTGCTCACGCAAGCAGGATTTCCCAACGGCTTCGATGTCGATCTTTGGTATCTGCCGGTCACCCGGCCCTACAACCCCGACGGCAAGCGCATGGCGGAGATGATCCAGGCCGACTGGGCAAAGGTCGGCGTCAAGGCGACGCTAACGACCTACGAGTGGGCCGAGTATCGCAAGCGCTCCAAGGGCGGCGAGCATCAGGTCGTGATGTTCGGCTGGTCCGGCGACAACGGCGACCCCGATAACTTCTTCGTGCCGCTGCTGGGTTGCGAGGCAGTGAAGGGCGGCGGCAACAGCGCGCGCTGGTGCAACAAGCCCTTCGAGGACCTGATCATCAAGGCCGCGCAAACTCCGAAGCAAGCCGATCGCGCCAAGCTCTACGAGCAGGCGCAGGTCATCGTCAAGGAAGAAGCGCCGTGGATCACGGTGGCTCACTCGATTCGCTTCGAGCCGGTGCGCAAGGAAGTCAAGGGCTACAAGATGGACGCGACGGCGCATCACTATTTCTACGGCACCGATATCGCGACGCAACCAGCGCCCTGAGTCGCCGCTCGCGTCGGATTGACGTCCGTATGGATTGGCGTCTGCACGGTTGACGTCCGCAAAGATTGACGTTTGTTTCGCGTTGCGAAACTGTGTGACGCTGGCATCCTCGAAATCGTCGTTCCCGCGAAAGCGGGACCCCAGTGTCTCTTTGACGAACGCCGCTGGGTCCCCGCTTTCGCGGGGACGACGCATACATCGGGACCAAATTCATTCGGTCCGGTGCCAGCGAGCGCGGTCGCGGGTGGACAATCGTTTGCCCACGGCACCGAGACACACCGTCCCATGCTCACCTACATCCTCCGTCGCGTCGCGCTGATCATCCCGACTTTTTTCGGCGTGACGCTGCTCGCGTTCGCCTTGATTCACCTCATCCCGGGCGACCCGGTGGAGAATGTGTCGGGCGAGCGCGGAATGGACCCTGCGCGGCGCGAGCGCTTGTTGCATGAGTTCGGTCTCGATCGTCCGCTGGCGGTGCAGTACGCGACCTATGTCCGTCAGGTGCTCAAAGGCGATCTGGGCATCTCGCTGACCACCCACGAGCCAGTGCTCGACGAATTCCTGACGCTTTTCCCGGCCACGGTCGAGCTCGCGTTTTTTGCGATGCTGCTCGCGGTGTGCATCGGCCTGCCCGCCGGAATTCTGGCGGCGCTCAAGCGCAACACCGTCGCCGATTACGCGGTTATGGGCGTGTCGCTCACCGGCTACTCGATGCCGATCTTCTGGTGGGCGCTGCTGCTCATTCTCTTTTTCTCGGTGCAATTGGGCTGGACGCCGGTGTCGGGACGAATCGCAGTCGAGTTCGACGTCCCGGCGTCGACCGGCATGATGTTGATCGACACCTTGCGCGGCGGCGAGACGGGCGCCTTCCGCTCGGCGCTGTCGCACCTCATCCTGCCCTCGATCGCGCTGGGCACGATTCCACTTGCGGTGATCGCCAGGATGACGCGCTCGTCGATGCTCGAAGTGCTGCGCGAGGATTACGTTCGCACCGCCCGCGCCAAAGGTCTGCCGTACTGGCGCGTGGTGCTGATTCACGCGCTGCGCAACGCGCTGATTCCGGTGATCACCGTGATCGGTCTGCAGGTCGGCCTGCTGCTGTCCGGCGCGATCCTGACCGAGACCATCTTTTCCTGGCCGGGCGTGGGCAACTGGCTGATCCACGGCGTTCAGTCGCGCGACTATCCGGTCGTGCAGGGGGGCATATTGCTGGTGGCGAGCGCCTGGCGCGAATTCTGGCAGGCGTACTCGCAAAGCCGCGGCGCGCTGATCGGGCTCGCGCTGGTGATCGCGCTCATCCTGCTGGCGGTTTTTGCCGACGTCGTGTCGCCGCACCCGCCCAACGAGCAATATCGCGAGTTCACTTTGACGCCGCCCGCATGGCATGAGGGCGGGACCGCGAATTTCATGCTCGGCACCGATCCGGTCGGCCGCGACATGCTGTCTCGCCTGATCCACGGCACGCGGCTGTCGCTCCTGATCGGACTGATCTCGGTGACGATTTCGCTTGTCCTCGGCGTCGTCCTCGGCTTGCTTGCGGGATATTTCCGCGGTCTGCTCGAGACTACCATCATGCGCGTGATGGATGTGATGCTCGCGCTGCCGAGCCTGTTGCTCGCCATCGCCGTCGTCGCGATTCTCGGTCCGGGACTCATCAATGCGATGTACGCGATCGCCATCGTGCTGCTGCCTCATTACGTGCGTCTGACGCGGGCTGCGGTGCTTGCCGAGACGGGCAAGGAATATGTGGCCTCGTCGCGGATCGCCGGCGCCGGCCCGATCCGGCTCATGTTCGCGACCATTCTTCCCAACTGCGTAGCGCCGCTAATCGTGCAGGCGACGCTGGGTTTCTCGAGCGCGATCCTCGACGCCGCGGCGCTAGGATTCCTTGGCCTCGGCGCGCAACCGCCGACGCCTGAATGGGGCTCGATGCTTGCCGGCGCGCTCGAATTCATCCAGCGCGCATCGTGGGTGGTGACCTTTCCCGGGCTCGCGATCCTCATCACCGTGCTTGCATTCAACCTGATGGGCGACGGCTTGCGCGATGCGCTGGACCCGAAGCTCAAGCGCTAGCGTGATCTGATGGCGCTGCTCGAAATCGAAGGGCTCACCGTCGAATTCGGAAGCGTCGCGGCGCCGCTCATCGCGGTCGACAATGTCGATCTGACGATGGAGGCCGGCGAGATCGTCGGCTGCGTCGGAGAGTCGGGCTCCGGCAAGAGCGTCACCGCGCTGGCGTTGATGGGCCTGGTCGATTTTCCGGGCCGGGTGCGCGCCAAGCGCATGAGCTTCGACGGGCGCGATTTGCTCGGCCTTTCCGATGCGGGACGGCGGGCGCTGGTCGGCAAGGACATCGCCATGATCTTCCAGGATCCGCTGGCGAGCCTTAATCCGTGCTTCACGGTCGCGTTCCAATTGACCGAGACCATGAGGATCCACGGAACCGACGCGGAGCGACGCAGCGCCAAGCGCCGCCGTGACCGTGCGCTGGAGCTTTTGCAGCAGGTGGAAATACCGGACGCTGCGACGAGGCTGGGCGCGTTTCCGCATCAGCTCTCGGGAGGCATGGCGCAGCGGGTCATGATCGCGATGGCGATTGCCTGCAACCCGCGGCTGCTGATCGCCGACGAGCCGACCACGGCGCTGGACGTGACCGTCCAGGCACAGGTGCTCGAGCTGCTGGTCCGGCTGCAGCATGAGCGCGGCATGGCCTTGCTGCTCATTACCCACGATCTCGCGGTCGTCGCCGAAACAGTGCAGCGGGTGATCGTGATGTACGCGGGACAACAGGTCGAGAGCGGGCCGGTGCCCGCCATTTTCGAAGCGCCGGAGCATCCGTACACGCAAGCGCTGCTGGCGGCGTTGCCCGAGCACAACCTCGAACGCTCGAGGCTCAAAGCGATTCCCGGCATCGTGCCGGGGCAGTTCGATCGGCCGGTCGGCTGTCTCTTATCGCCACGCTGCGATTACGCGCTCGAGCGTTGCCATCGCGACCAGCCATTGCTCGAGGGACCGGAGGGACGAAAGGTGCGCTGCCACTTTGCACTGGACCCCGCCGGATATCCCACCGGCGGCTGGAAGGCAGAGTTGCAGGCGCAGTTGCCGGCTGAGACTTCGGCGGGCGCCTGAGTGCCAAGTGAGTGCCAAGTGAGTGCCAAGTGAGCGCCAAGTGAGTGCAGTCGCTCCGCTGCTCGAGGCACGCGCGCTGGCCCGGCATTACACCGTCTCGCGCGGACCGTTCAAAGCGAAGGGTCTGGTGCGAGCCCTCGACGGCGTGTCCTTCAGCGTACGCGAAGGCGAAACCTTGGCGATCGTCGGAGAATCCGGCTGCGGCAAGTCCACGCTTGCGCGACAGGTGACCATGATCGAGCGTCCGACGTCCGGCGAGTTGAGGTTACACGGCGAGGATGTCGCGCACGCCGACCGCGCGACGCTCAAACGCCTGCGGCCGCAAGTGCAGATGGTGTTCCAGAATCCGTACGCCTCGCTCAATCCGCGCAAGCAGGTCATGACGCTGCTCGGCGAGCCGTTGGCGATCAACACCGACCTCACCGCGACAGCCCGGCGCAACGCGGCTCGGGCGATGATGGCGCGCGTGGGCCTTCATCCCGAGCACGAGCGCCGCTATCCCCACATGTTTTCGGGAGGACAACGCCAACGAATTGCGGTGGCGCGCGCGCTGATGTTGCAGCCGCAGCTCCTGGTTGCCGACGAGCCCGTGTCCGCGCTCGACGTTTCGATTCAGGCGCAGGTGCTGAATCTGCTGATGGACCTGCAGCAGGACATGGGCATCGCCTATCTCTTTATTTCGCACAACCTTCAGGTCGTGCGCCATATCGCCGAGACGGTCGCGGTGCTGTATCTGGGAAAGATCGTCGAATCGGGACCGAAAGCGCCGCTGTTCCGGCGCCCGGCGCATCCGTATACGCGCGCGCTCCTCGCAAGCACCCCTTCGCTGCGAAGCGCAAACCGACGCGCGGCAGCGCCTTCCATCTACTCTGGCGCCGGAGGAGAGCGGGAAGGGGAGAAGGTCACGAGCCGCACGAGCACGGTGCTCAAAGGGGAGCCGCCGTCACCGCTGAACCCTCCCTCCGGGTGCGCGTTTCACGGGCGCTGCCCTTATGCCGTCGAGCGCTGCCGTGTCGAAATCCCATTGCTCGAGCCCTTCGACGGAGAACTGGTCGCGTGCCATCGCGTGGCGGAGATCAACGGGTAAGGCCGAGGTCCTCCGGATAATCATTCCCGCTCATTTGGCAACTGAGCGGGAATCCAGTGTCTTGGATGAACGCCGCTGGGTCCTCGCTTTCGCGGGGACGACGAGCGTTTTGCCGGAGCCGCGAGAGGGGCCGCCACATTGACGCTAGAGGGCGCTTTGGGCATGATCGGTAGCGTCATGCTGCTGTCACGAACGGCCGACGTGACGCTCATACCTTCACCCCGTGCTCGCCTTCATCCTCCGTCGCATCCTGCAATCGGTCGCGGTCTTGGCCGCGGTGGCCTTTATTGCATTCGCCTTGTTCACCTATACCGGCGATCCGGTCACGTTCATGGTCGGCCAGGACGCGACCCAGGAAGACCGGGCACGGCTGCGCTCGGACTTGGGCCTCGACCAGCCGTTCTATATCCAGTTCGGGCGCTTCGTAGGGCGAGCCGTTCAAGGTGACTTCGGGCTTTCGCTGCGCCAGGGCCGTCCGGTGTCGACGCTGCTCAAGGAGCGGCTACCTGCGACACTCGAGCTCGCGGTCACTGCGGCGTTGCTCGCGGTCCTGCTCGGCGTCCCGGCCGGCGTCTATACCGCGCTCAATCGCAATTCGTGGCTATCGCATATCCTGCTCGCGGTTTCGCTCATCGGGATATCGCTGCCGACGTTCCTGATCGGCATCCTGCTGATCCTCGTCTTCGCGGTGATTCTGGGATGGCTGCCGTCCTTCGGGCGCGGCGACACTATTGCGCTGGGTTGGTGGACCACAGGCTTTCTGACCAAGAGCGGGCTGAAAGCGCTGATCCTGCCCTCGATCACGCTCATGCTGTTCCAGATGACGCTGATCATGCGGCTGGTGCGCGCGGAGATGCTGGAAGTGCTGCGCACCGACTACATCAAGTTCGCCCGTGCGCGCGGCCTGACCGACCGAGCGATTCATTTCGGTCATGCGCTGAAAAACACGCTGGTGCCGGTGCTCACGATTACCGGCCTGCAGCTTGGCGCGATCATCGCCTTCGCCATCATCACCGAGACCGTATTCCAATGGCCGGGCATGGGCCTGCTCTTCATCCAGGCAGTCGGATTTGCGGACGTGCCGGTGATGGCCGCGTACCTGTGCTTTGTCGGCTTGATTTTTGTGCTGATCAATCTGGTTGTCGATCTGCTGTACTATGCCGTCGATCCGCGCCTGCGCATCGAGCGGCTTGCAGCAGCGAACTGAATCGATGAGTGATTTCATCAGTGAGCTCATGAACCCCGTGGAGCACATTCGAGCCGATCACGCCGAGCTGACCGCATTGCGCCGTGATCTGCACGCGCATCCCGAGCTCGGTTTCGAGGAGCACCGGACCGCGGAAATCGTGGTACGCGAGCTCACCGCCTTAGGAATCGAGCATCACTCTGGGATCGGCAAGACCGGCGTCGTCGGGGTGATTCGCGGCGAGCGCCGCGACAGCGGCCGGGCGATCGGCCTGCGCGCAGACATGGACGCGCTGCCGATGCACGAGGAAAACGCATTTGCGCACGTGTCGCGATTCAAGGGGCGGATGCACGGCTGCGGACACGACGGTCATACCACCATGCTGCTCGGCGCTGCGCGTTACCTGTCCCGCACCCGGCGCTTCGACGGTACCGTGTACCCGACGACGGGCTCTTCGAGCGCTTTCCCGCCGATGAGATCTACGCGCTTCATAACTGGCCGTCGCTGCCGCCGGGGAAAATAGGCGTCCGACCGGGGCCGGCGATGGCGGCGGCGGACAGGATAGAAATTCACATCGAGGGCCGCGGCGGGCACGGCGCGCACCCGTACCTGACGATCGACCCGGTGCTGGTCGCGGGCCACATCATCACCGCGGCGCAGTCGATCGTGTCCCGCAACGTGAGTCCCATCGATACCGCAGTGGTCAGTCTGTGCGCGATGCATGCCGGCAACATGGCGGCGATGAGTGTCATTCCGCGCGAGGCGCGCCTCGTCGGCACTGTCCGCACCTTCCGGCCGACGACGCAGGCGGCGATCGAAAAGCGATTGACCGAGCTCGTGCATTCCATCGCAGCGGCCTTCGGCGCCACCGCCACGCTCAAGTACGACCGCGTTTACCCGGCGACCATCAACAGCGAGCGCGAGGCCGTCTTTGCGGCGGACGTCGCCGACACCTTGGTCGGTGCCGAGAATGTGGTGCGAGACCTGGAACCGTCGATGGGATCGGAGGATTTTTCCTTCATGCTCGAGCAGCGGCCTGGCGCCTACGCGCGGCTGGGGCAGGGCGGTGCGGAAGGCGGTTGTTTTCTGCACAATGCGAGCTATGACTTCAACGATGAAGTGATTCCGCTCGGCGCGGGCTATCTCGCGGCGCTGGCGGAGGCGGCGATGCCGATTTGCCGATGAATGCGGTCCCGCATTTTTCGCAGAGCTATGCCGAAGCGCGCGACAAATTCCTCGCCGCGGCGCGGATGCGCGGTGCGAAGCTGATGCATCACGTGCATCCCACCGAGCGAGGCGCCGCGCGCGAAGAGCTGTCGATGGATTTTGCGCTGCTCGGCAGCGCCGACGCGGCCGGCCTGCTGCTTCTGATTTCGGGTACTCACGGGGTAGAGGGCTTTTGCGGATCGGGGTGCCAGGTGGCGCTTTTGCACGACCCGACGTTCATTGCCGAAGTCGAGCGATCGGGCATCGCGGTGCTCATGCTGCACGCGTTGAATCCGTATGGCTTCTCGCATCTGCGACGTGTCAACGAGGACAACGCGGACCTGAATCGCAACTTCGTCGACTTTGGATCGCCGCTGCCGGTCAACCGCGCTTACGCGGAGATTCATTCCATGTTGCTGCCTGCGACGTGGCCGCCGGGCGATAGCGAGACCAGGCTGAACACATGGATCGCGCAGCATGGCCGCAAGGCCTACCAGGCAGCCGTGAGCGGTGGCCAGTATCAATATCCCGATGGCTTGTTCTACGGTGGCAGCAAGCCCGCCTGGAGCAACGAGGTCCTGCGGGGAGTGCTCCATCAGTACGCATCCCAGCGCGCGCTCCTGGGATGGATCGATATCCACACCGGGCTGGGACCTCGAGGCCACGGGGAAAAGATCTACGCCGGACTGGACTATGCCGCGGACGTTGCACGCACCAAGGCTTGGTGGGGCGATGACGTGACGTCGTTCCTGGACGGGACATCGACCTCCGCGCCGCTCACCGGGATCAACGGCACCGCAGCGCACGACGAATGTCCCAACGCCGTATTTGCGGGTATCGCGCTCGAGTATGGGACTTATCCTATCGAGCCGATACTGGAGGCGTTCCGGGCCGAGCACTGGATCCACAATCATCCGAAGGCGCCCAAGGCGCAGCGCCAGGAGATCAAGCGGAATCTGCGCGACATGTTCTACATCGATGCCGACGATTGGAAACAGATGGTTTACACCCAGGCCGTGGAAGGCTGTATGCGCGCCATCGATCATCTCGGCGAGACGCGGATCTATGCGTAACCAGCTAAACGCAATCCCAAGGAGCGCAAGAATGAACACCATTCAACATCTGCTGGCGCGAGCGTCGATGATCCTTGTCGCGGCCACGTTGACCGCGTTGAGCGCATCGGCGGCGACGTTCCGGTTTGCCGATCAGGGCGACGCCCTTTCGATGGATCCCCATTCGCTCAACGAGTCGCTGCAGCTCACGATCACCGCTAACGTGTTCGAGCCGCTGGTTGGCCGTGGCAAGAAGCTCGAGCTCGTTCCTCTGCTGGCAACGTCATGGAAGCAGACGGCGCCGACGGTATGGCGCTTCACCTTGCGTCAGAACGTCAAGTTCCACGACGGCACGCCGTTCAATGCCGACGACGTCATATTTTCGTACGAGCGCTCCAAGGCCGACGGGTCCGACATGAAGACCAAGATCGGCACGGTCAAGGAGATCAGGAAGATCGATGACTACACGGTCGACTTTGTCACCAACGAACCGTTTCCCATCCTGCCCGACACGATCAACACCTGGTTCATCATGAGCAAGGTGTGGTGCGAGAAGAACAGCTCCACGACGCCCGTGGACGTGCGCAAGGGCAAGGAGAACGCGGCGACATTGCGCGCCAACGGAACCGGCCCCTTCATGCTGAAGTCCCGGGAGCCGGGCGTGCGCACGGTGTTCACGTCGTTTCCCGGTTACTGGGACAAGGTCGAGAGCAATGTCACCGAGGCCACCTTCACGCCGATCAAGAACGACGCGACGCGGGTCGCCGCCCTCGTCTCGGGCGACATCGACATGATGGAGCCAGTGCCGCTGCAGGACATCGATAAACTGAAGGCCGCTTCGAATCTCAAAGTGCTGCAAGGCCCGGAGTTGCGCACGATTTTTCTCGGCATGGACCAATCGCGCGACGAGCTCCTGTTCTCGAATGTGAAGGGCAAGAATCCGTTCAAGGACAAGCGCGTGCGCCAGGCGTTCTACCAGACGATCGATATCGAGGCAATCAAGACCCGTATCATGCGCGGCGCGGCGACGCCGACCAATCTGATGATTGCGCCGGGAATCAAGGGCTTCGTCCCGGACCTGAACAAGCGGCTGCCGCACGACGCCGCTGCCGCTAAAAAACTGCTTGGCGACGCCGGCTACCCGGACGGCTTCGAGGTCGGCATGAATTGTCCCAACGACCGTTACGTCAACGACTCGGCGATTTGTCAGGCGATCACGGCGATGCTGGCGCAAATCGGTGTCAAGGTGAACCTGATGGCGGAGACCAAGGTCACGTATTTCCCGAAGATCCTGTCGCGCAACACGTCGTTCTACATGCTGGGATGGACGCCGGACTCGTACGATGCCCAGAACGCGCTGTTCGCCCTGATCATGACTCCCTCCCCGGCGGGCCAGGGGCTTTTCAACCTGGGAACCTATTCCAACAAGCGGGTCGACGAGTTGAGCGCCCAGATTGCCAGCGAGCTCGATCAGACCAAGCGCAATGCGATGATCGCCGAGGCATTCAAGATCCACGGCGACGACATCGGCCACATTCCGCTTCATCAGCAGGCGTTGGCCTGGGCGATGAAAAAGAATGTCGAGCTGGTGCAGCTTGCCGACAACTTCAACCTGCTCAAGTGGGTCGTCATCAAGTGACGATTTGCGCGGGAATGACGGCAGAGGCATGACAACCTCCACCGCACCCGCAGGTCGTCTTGCCCGCTGGTGGGGCAGCGATCTGGCGTACAACTTCCGCCACTCTCCGGTCGCGGTCGTGTCGGCGGTGGTGCTCGTCATCTGCCTTGGAGCGGCGTTCTTCGCGCCGTGGGTGGCACCGCACAATCCCTTCGACCTGGCGACGCTGAACCTGATGGACGCGCTGACGCCTCCCCACGGCGTCGCCGGCGCGCGGCCGGAGTATCTGCTCGGTACCGACGATCAGGGCCGCGACCTCCTGTCGGCCATCATGTTCGGAGCGCGAATATCGCTGCTCGTCGGCCTCGCCTCGGTGATATTCGCCATGTTGCTGGGGGTGACCCTCGGCCTGATTGCCGGATATGTCGGCGGCAAGCTCGACGCTGTCATCATGCGCATCGCCGACGTTCAGCTCTCCTTTCCGGCCATCCTGATCGCTTTGCTGATCGACGGCGTGGCTCGCGCGGTGCTGCCTCGCGATGCCCATGGCCCGGTGGCGCTGTTCGTGTTGATCTTCGCGATCGGCATTTCCAACTGGGTGCAATATGCGCGGACCGTTCGCGGCTCGACCATGGTGGAGAAGAATAAGGATTACGTCCACGCGGCGCGCGTGATCGGCATCCGGCCGCTGGGCATCATGCGGCGCCACCTGCTGCCGAACGTGATGGGACCGGTGCTGGTGCTCGCGACGATCAATATCGCGACCGCGATCATCACCGAAGCGACGCTCTCGTTCTTGGGCATTGGCGTCCCGCCGACGCAGCCTTCGCTCGGAACGCTGATTCGCGTCGGCAACGATTTTCTTTTTTCGGGCGAGTGGTGGATCACGGTCTTCCCGGGCGCTGCGCTGGTCATCATGGTGCTGGCGATCAATCTGCTGGGCGACTGGCTGCGCGACGCGCTCAATCCGAGGCTGCAATAGTCGCCGGGGCGGGACATTGCGGGCCGCAAGCTCGACGCCGCGCGCAAATGACGCTACCTCGCGCTCGCTCCTTCCATCCGACGACTGCGTGAAGTCCGCGGATCCGCTGCTGGTCGTCGAGCATCTCCGTGTGGAGTTTCCCACGCGCCGCGGGACGCTGACCGCAGTCGACGACGTCTCGCTGTCGATCGCGGCGGGTGAGGTGCTCGGCGTCGTGGGCGAATCCGGCGCCGGGAAGTCGCTCACCGGCGCGGCGATCATCGGCCTGATCGATCCTCCCGGGCGCATTGCCGGCGGAGAGATTCGTCTTGCCGGGCGCCGCATCGACAACCTGCCGCAGGAAGCGTTGCGGCGCATTCGCGGCCGCGAAATCGGCGCGGTGTTTCAGGACCCGTTGACGTCGCTCAATCCGCTTTACACCGTCGGCCGGCAGCTTGTCGAAACCATCACCACGCACCTCGACCTGGGACAGAAGGCCGCGCGGGACCGCGCGTTGAGCCTGTTGAACGAAGTCGGGATTTCGGCAGCAGAGCGTCGCATCGATCATTATCCGCATCAGTTCTCCGGCGGAATGCGGCAGAGGGTGGTGATTGCCCTCGCACTGGCGGCGAAGCCCAAGGTCATCATCGCCGACGAGCCGACGACAGCGCTCGACGTGTCCATCCAGGCGCAGATCATCGCGCTGCTCAAGCGGTTGTGTCGCGATCACGATACCGCGGTGATGCTGATCACGCATGACATGGGCGTGATCGCCGAGACCGCCGACCGTGTCGCGGTCATGTACGCGGGGCGCGTGGCTGAAATCGGCCCCGTCGCGGATGTCATTCATCGGCCGCAGCATCCTTATACCGCCGGCTTGATGGGATCGATTCCGTCGATCGTCGCCGAGCGCGAGGAGCTCGCGCAGATCGACGGGACGATGCCGCGCCTGACGGCGATACCGAACGGGTGCGCGTTCAATCCGCGCTGCCCGAAGGTATTCGAGCGCTGCCGCCACGAGCGACCCGACCTGCTGCCGGCCGGCAGCACGCTGGCCGCTTGCTGGCTGCATGCGCGCGATGTGATCAGCGTCCAATGAGCATCCATCCAGTGCCCAACGAGCGTGCGATGAGCGTCCCGCTCGTCGAACTGATCGACGTCGCACGCTATTTCGATGTCTCCCCGCCGTGGCTCAACCGCGTCATCGAGCGCAAGCCGCGGCAGATTCTGCGCGCCGTCGACGGCGTGAGCTTCGCCATCGAAAAAGGCGAGACGCTGGGCCTGGTGGGCGAATCCGGCTGTGGCAAGTCGACCGTGGCGAGGCTCATCGTCGGCCTGTACCGCCCCACGCGCGGCGAAATCCGCTACGCCGGCCGCCTTGTCGACTTTGCCGATGCAGAGCTTGCGCTGCGGCGGACCATGCAGATGATCTTTCAGGATCCCTACGCGAGCCTCAATCCGCGGTGGAGGGTCAAGGACATCGTCGCCGAGCCGATCCGCGCTCACGGACTCGCCCAGACGCCAGCGGCATTGGCGGCCAAGGTCGTCGCGCTTCTGGAGCAGGTCGGCCTTGCCGGCGCCGATGGGGCGAAATATCCGCACCAGTTCTCGGGCGGTCAGCGCCAGCGCATTTCCATTGCCCGCGCGCTGGCGACCGATCCGGCTTTTCTGATCTGCGACGAGCCGACGTCCGCGCTCGACGTTTCGGTCCAGGCCCAGGTGCTGAACCTGATGCGCAACCTGCAGCGTGAGCTCGGGCTCACCTATTTGTTCATCTCGCACAACCTCGCGGTAGTCCACCATATCGCCGATCGAGTCGGCGTCATGTATCTCGGCCGCGTTGTCGAGTTCGCGCGGACACGGCAATTGTTTACCTCGCCACAGCATCCGTACACGCGCATGCTGCTGGCCGCGGTGCCGGATCTGGCGATGACCGGCGTACCGCGCACCGCGGTGGGCGGCGAAGTGCCGAATCCACTCGATCCTCCTACAGGCTGCGCCTTCCATCCCCGTTGTCCCTACGCCAACGAACGCTGTCAGCGCGAGACGCCGCTGCTGAAGACGGCCCCGCTGGCGGAACCGGGCACCGGCCAGGTCGCGTGTCACGCGGTCGAGGAAGGACGTCTCGCGCCGGTCGCGTTGGCGCTGCCCTCAACGGCTTAGGCGCCTTCGTGAATCGGTTATAATTCGTTTCTTTCGAACGGCATCGCCGGCCTTCGGCGGGTGCCCCAGGAAATCCGGGTGTCTCCAGCGATCTCCTCTTCGAGGCGCGTCGCGTTTGTCCAGAAGAATTCGAATTGCGCCTCACTCAGATCAAGCTGGCCGGTTTCAAGTCATTCGTCGATCCGACGATAATCGCCACCCCCGGTCAACTCGTCGGCATCGTCGGTCCCAACGGTTGCGGCAAGTCCAACGTCATCGATGCGGTGCGCTGGGTCCTGGGCGAATCGAGGGCCTCGGCGTTGCGGGGCGAGTCGATGCAGGACGTTATCTTCAATGGAGCAGGGGAACGGGCGCCGGTAGGTCGCGCCTCGGTCGAGCTGTTCTTCGACAATAGCGAGGGCAGGATAGGCGGCCAGTGGGGCCAGTACGCCGAGCTTTCGATCAAGCGCGTCCTTTCCCGCGATGGCGACTCGACGTACTACATCAATAACATTCCGGTACGTCGGCGCGACATTCACGATGTCTTCCTCGGTACGGGCCTGGGCCCGCGCGCTTACGCCATCATCGAGCAGGGCATGATTTCGCGCGTGATCGAGGCCAAGCCGGAAGAGCTGAGAATATTTCTGGAGGAGGCCGCCGGCGTTTCCAAATACAAGGAGCGGCGCAAGGAAACGGAGGGGCGCCTACGCGACGCGCGCGAAAATCTGGCACGCGTGGAAGACATTCGTGCCGAGCTCGCCGCGCAGCTCGCCAAACTAGATGCTCAGGCCAAGGTCGCCACCGAATATCGCGACCTCGAGGCGCGGCTCAAGCAATCGCAGCACATGATGTGGTTCGCCAAGCAGCAGGACGCGGTGCGCTTGCGCGAGAAGCACACCACCGAGATCGCCAATCTCAGCGGCGGGTTCGAAGCGCTCCAGGCCGAGCTTCGCGCCGCGGAGGCACGCCTGGAGTCTCTTCGCGCCGACCACTATCATGCCGGCGACGAGATGCACGCCAAGCAGGGCGCGTTCTACGCCGCGAACGCGGAGGTAACGCGACTCGAGCAGCAACTGCAGTTCGCGCGCGAGAACGAAGGCAGGCTCGCGCAGCAGGTCGAGCAGATCACCGCTCAGGTGGCCGCGTTTACGCTCCAACTGAATGAGATCGCGCAGGATTCGCGGTCGGCAGACCACGATCTCGAGGCGGCGATCGCCACGCGGGAGGCGACCGGCGAGGAGGAACGCGCCGCGGTCGCGGCGCTGCCGGCGCTCGAGCAGTCGGTCGCCGAAGCATCGCGGCTGATGGTCGAGATTCAGCAGCGTATGAACGAGATCGAGCAGACGATTCGCGTCGGCGACACGCGCCGGGAGAATGCCGCCAGGGTGCTCGGGGCGCTTGGCGCACGGCGCGAAAGGCTGGATGCCGAAACGCGCGAGCTTGCGCTGCCGGTGAGCGACCCGATCGCTGCCGTCGCGGAACAGCTCGAGCAGGAAAATGCCGATCTGGCCGGACGGGAGTCGGCGCTAGCCGAGCTGAACGCCGTCGTCCAGTCGCTTCAGGAGCGACATCGCGCCGCCGGCGATACCTGGCAGCAGGTCAGCCGCGCACTGACCGATCGCGAGGCGCGTTCCGCGGCGCTCGCGGAATTGCAGGCCAAGATCGACAGCGGCGAGGATTCCGCCGCATGGCTGGCCGGCAAGGGGCTGCAAAACGTTCCGCGGCTGTGGCAACAGCTCGATATCGAGCGCGGATGGGAAGATGCGCTGGAGGCCGTGCTACGCGAGCGCTTGAATGCCCTCGAGTTGCCCTCGCTCGACGCCGCACTGGCCTGGATGGAGCCGGATGTGGCGCTTCCCGGTCGTGTCGCAGCCTACGCGCCGG
>WNGI01006457.1_pt1 | contig 15286 bp, 11 predicted proteins | sample 5400621 | NCBI WGS metagenome assembly WNGI01 (sample SAMN13153374, study PRJNA577476) | soil metagenome | isolation source: 20 cm soil or saprolite under Garry oak tree replicate 1 | place: USA:California | collected 2016-06-15 | reverse complement strand
CACGCGATAGCCGAACACGGAGTGGGGCCCGTGCGGCACGCGCAGCGGGCGCACCGGAAATCCGGCGAGCTCCACGTCCTGGTCGGGCTCGAGGACGTGGGCGTGCAGCTCGGGCTTGGTCGTCCCCGGTAGGGCCTTCCGCGCGCGGTCGAAGATGTACTCGAACCGGCGCGTCAGCTCAGCCACGGTGTCCGCCGAGCCGTACACGGCGAGGCCGCCCGCCTGTTTCACCGAGAGGGCGCGCAGGTCATCGATGCCGTGGACGTGATCGGCGTGACCGTGCGTGAAGAGGACGCCGTCCAGCGCGAGTACCCCGGCCGCCACGAGTTGGAGGCGCAGCTCGGGTGGCGTGTCGATGAGCAGCCGGCGGCCGCCCGACTCGAGCAGCGCGGCGGTGCGGGTGCGCTTGTCGCGCGGGTCGCTCGACGTACAGGTACGGCAGCCACACCCTACCTGCGGCACCCCGAACGAGGTGCCGGTGCCCAGAAACGTCAGCCGCACCTCACACCTCTTCGACCTTCAGCAGGTTCGTCGCGCCCGAGACCTCCCACGGCACGCCGGCCGTCATGACGATGCGGTCGCGCGGCTTCGCATAGCCGCGCTTCAGGATCAGGTCCCGCACGACCGCGAGCATCGCGTCGTACCCCGGCACCTGGTCCACGCGCACGGGAGTCACCCCCCACACGAGCGCGAGCTGGCGGTACGTCGCCGCCTCCGTCGTGACCGCGAGGATCGGCGGCGGCGGCCGGAGGGCGGCCACCTTGCGCGCCGTGAACCCACCTTTGGTCAGCGTCACGATGAGGGGCGTCTTGAGCATGCGCGCCACGGCGCTCGTCCCCAGCGCGATCGCGTCCTCCACGGACACGTCGTCGGTGACCGTGGCCATCCGCCGCTCGGCAGGCCCCGTGGCGTCTCGCTCCATCTCGCGGATGATGCGATCCATCGCCCGCACCGCCTCGAGGGGATAGGCGCCAACCGCGGTCTCCGCCGAGAGCATCACCGCGTCGGTGCCGTCGAGAATCGCATTCGCCACGTCCGAGGCCTCCGCCCGCGTGGGGCGAGGATGGTGCACCATCGACTCGAGCATCTGCGTCGCGGTGATGACGGGCTTGCCCCGCTGGTTCGCCTCCCGGATGAGGCGCTTCTGGACGATTGGGACCCGCTCGAACGGCAGCTCCACTCCCAAGTCCCCGCGGGCGACCATGACCGCGTCGCACGCCGCCAGGATGTGGGGCAGGTCTTCGAGTGCCATCGCCTTCTCGATCTTGGCGATGAGCTTCGTAGCGGGCGGCACCAGGCGCCGCAGCTCGTCCAGGTCCGCCGCCCGACGCACGAAGGACAGGGCCAGATAGTCGGCACCGTGCTCCACCGCGTGCGTCACGTCCTCCCGGTCCTTTTCGGTGAGCGCCGGCGCGCTCACATGCAGCCCCGGTAGGTTCATCCCCTTGTGCGAGGTGAGCGTTCCCCCGTCCACCACGCGCCCCTCGACGCGCGGCGGCGCGATGCGCACCACCTGTACCGACAGGAGGCCGTCGTCGAGCAGGATGCGGGCGCCCACGCGGGCGTCCTTGGCGAGGTCGGCGTAGGTGGTCGGGATCTCTTCCGGCCTGGCGACTTCTTCGGGCGCGAACACCACCGGTTGGCCCGGCTCGAGCTCCCGCGGCGCCGCCAGGTCCCCCACCCGGATGCGTGGACCTTGCAGGTCCACGAGCACCGCAACGGGCTGCCCTGCTCGATCCGCCGCGCAGCGCACGCTCTCGATCCAGCGGGCGCGCAACTCGGGCGTACCATGAGAGGCGTTGATCCGGATCACGTTGGCCCCGGCCTCGAGCAGCCCGGCAATCGCTTCGTCGCTGCCCGTGGCCGGGCCGATGGTGGCGACGATCTTGGTCCGGCGGATCACGACGGCCCCTCCGTTTCAAGGTCCCGGTCTATGAATGGTAACTGGCGGGCGGAGTAATCCACATTCTCCCACAAGACCTGAGATGTGGAAAACTCAGGCGCCAACGGCGGCCATGTAGACACCACCACCGAGCCCGACGTGGAGGTCCGGCGGCAGCGGCTAACTGATTGTGTCCTGCTCCCGTACTGCATCCACCTCAAGCAATACCTAGGGCGCGACGCCCCGCCCCACCGGGCACCCACACCCGCCGTATAAACATGCGCACATTCGTATGGATTCCTAAGACACTACGCGGATCTGCTTCTCGTCCAGTCGCTGCTTGAACTCGCGCAGCAGGCTGACGGCGCGAGCGATCCCCGAGGCGGGCATCCCCTCGATCGCCCGGGCCGCGAGGCGCCGCTCCAGGTGCCCGACCCGCAGCAGCACCTCCAGCCCGCGGCGCGTCAGCGTGACGCGCACCCCCCGGTCGTCGTCTGGGTCGGGAGTGGTCTCGACGAACCCCTTGGTCTCGAGGCGCTGCACGAACGTGGTGGCCGCGGCGCGAGACACGCCGAGGTGCTCTGCTACGTCCTTGGGGCGCGCCCCGTCCGGGCCGCCCTGGTCCACGGCGCAGAGGGCCTGGTGAGCGCGATGCGACAGGCCGTGCGAGCGGAACGCCCGGTCCGCGGAGCGCTCGAGGGCGGCGCGCGCGCCCGCGACGGCGTCGCCGAGCTGGAGGGCGAGCTCAGAGCGGTCGGTCATACAGTTAACATGTTGACTGTTAATATACTAATCAGATGCCGGACCCACAAGCGGCGCTCAGCACGTCTCCGACCAGTCCACCGGGGCCGTCACGCCGCAGCCGGCGCACGCCAACGTGGCGGGCCGGCCGGTGAAGTCCTGGCGCTGCTGGCAGCGGGGGCAGACGGCATACGTGTTCACGACTTCCTTCCCCTGCCCTCCCAGCGTGGGGCGCAGCACTCCCGTCCGTACCACGATGCTCCAACGGTCCGGCGGCTCGCGGCGCAGGCTGATATCGGCCGTGCTGAGGCGCACGCGGCGCCCGCGCACGTCGACCTGGATGTGCCCGTCCGCCGACTCCTCCACGATCGGGTACCACGCCCCCCGTCGCAGGACGTCCGCCACGTTATCGGTGCATCGGGCCCAGCCGAGGGTCGCCATGGAGCGTCGTTCCCATGATATCACTTTTCGCTAGATTCCGTTATGCGCCCGCTCGGCTCGATCGTCCGCCTGCAAATCCAGCGATCGTCGCTCAAGACCGGCGTCTCCCCGCACCGCGTCTACGACCCGGCGCCGCTGCTCGCGGTGCAGCGCCTCGCCGTCGGGCCCGACGGAACGCTGGGCCACGACGCCGCCCAGGGCTGGATCGTAGACGTGCACCACCGGGCCCACCCGGACACTAAGAACCCCGACGGTCAGCATGGGATTTCGCTGGGGTTCACGGGACACTACGACGCCATGCGCAAACGTTTCGGCAGCCGGCTCGAGGTCGGCTGCGCCGGCGAAAACATCATCGTGGACGCGCCCCACCGATTCACGCTGGACGACCTGGCGGCCGGGGTCGCGATCCTGTCGCCGGACGGCGCGGAGGTCGTGCGCCTCGCGGTGAGCGACGTCGCCCACCCCTGCCGTCCGTTCACCGGGTGGGTGCTCGGCGGGGTGGTCGAGAGCGATGTCCTCAAGGGACACCTGCAGTTTCTGGAAGACGGGATGCGGGGGTTCCTGCTGGCAGGTGAGCGGACAGCCGTGGTGTCGGTGGGAGATATTGTAGCGGTTCTGTAAAGACGGGAAAGGGGAAAGGTAGCCCAGTGCGGACCACCTTTCCCCTTTCCCGTTTCCCCTGTCCCGGTCTCTCTTAGCTCAACTCATCCCACGCCATTCCCGCCGTCGTGTGGCAGCGATCGCACGTGAGCTCACGCGAGTCTCCGGAGAATGCCTGCCGGTGACGGCAGCGAGGACAGACCGCGTAGGTGAGCGGGAAGGGGCGACCGACGCGCTGCAGCTCCCGGGGCTCGCATCGCACCACGCTCCAGCGCTCCGGTGGATGGTAGCGGATCTCGAGGAAGCGCCGATCCACGGGGACGTTGCGGCGGTTCACGTCCAGCACCACGATGTGGCTCGACGAGATGCGGACGACCGGATACCAGGCGCCGCGGCGCAGCAGGTGCGCTCCGGTTCGACCGACGCGCGCCCAGCCCTTGGCTTGGAGCCGCGTCGGCGTAATGGGACGAGACGGCGTAGAGGGCGTAGTCACGGATATATGATACACAGAACGGCCCCGCCGGAGGCGTGACACGGGTCACAGGGTCCGCGCCACACCGGATGGTGACGAGTGACCTATCCGCACTCCGAGTAGCCGCACACGTGGCACTTCGCGCACCCTTCGGCGAAGGCCAGCTGTGAGCCGCAGTCGGGGCAGGCGCCGAGGAATTCCTGGTCGGGGAGCCGGTCCCGGGCGGCGAGCTCGCCGGCCGAGCCGGGAACCACTTCCCGGGCGGGGAGCGCTGGGGCGGCAGGCTCGCCCAGCAGCTCCTGCTGGACGCCCTGCTTCTCGTGCATCCACTTCTCGATCGTGATCCCGATGGCGTCCGGCACGGACGACACCTTGAGCGGCCCCAGGCCGATGGCGCGATCGCTCGAGATGCCTCGCAGCTGCCGGTAGATCTCCTTGATCGGGATCCCCGAGCGCAGCGCCAGCGAGATGAGCCGACCGATCGCTTCGACGTCGGCCATCAGGGCGCCGCCCGCCTTGCCGAGCGAGATGAACATCTCGAAGGGCTGGCCGCGGTCGTCCTCCGTGATTGTGCCGTACATCGTGCCGAGCGGCGTCTCGATGCGGCGCGTGGTGCCCGTGAGGAGGTCCGGCCGCGAGCGCTTGGCGCGCCGCTGCAGGTTCTCTGCTTCCACGTCGTGCAGCCGGTCGCGGGTGCGCTGCAGCTCGGCCTCGAGCTCCGCGATCCGCCCCAGCGCCTCGGCGAGGGGGCGCTGACCCCCCTCCCCCTCCCCCTCCCCCTGCTCTGCTGCCTGCGCCTGTACGCGCTTCGCGGTGGCACCGGTGGACAGCACCTGGTTCTCCCGCGACGCGTCGCGGTACACGGTCACGCCCTTGCAGCCTTGCGCGAAGGCAAACCGGTAGATCTGGTCGACGTCCTGCTCGGTCGCTTCCCGGGGGAAGTTGCACGTCTTCGAGATCGCCGAGTCGGTGAACTCCTGGAACGCGGCCTGCATGCGGATGTGCCATTCGGGCGTCACGTCGTGAGCGGTCACGAACACGCGCTGCCACTTCTCGGGCACCTCCGGGAAATGGATGTGACCGGCGGCGGCAATCCGCTGGATCAGCGGGTCCGAGTGCCAGCCCTCCTGCCGCGCTATCGCCACGAAGTCCTCGTTCACATCCGGCATGAGGACGCCCGCCTGGTTCCGCATGAACGCGACCGCGAACAGCGGCTCGATCCCCGACGAGCACCCCGCGATGATCGAGATCGTGCCGGTGGGCGCGACGGTGGTCAGGTTGCAGTTCCGCAACCGGCGCATCGGCCGGATGCGCTCGCCGTCGGGTCCGCGGGCGCACGTCGCGTCGGGACCCCAGATCGACCCCTCCCACTCCGCGAACACGCCGCGCTGCTCAGCCAGCCGCTCCGAGGCGCGCTTCGATTCCTCGTCCACGAACGCCATCAGCTCGCGGCCCAGCTCGACCGCGGCCTCCGAGTTGTACGGGATGCCAAGCCGCACCAGCAGGTCCGCCCAGCCCATGATGCCGAGGCCGATGCGGCGAATCCGCTTCGCCAGGTCATCGATCTCAGGAAGGGGGTACCTGTTCGCGTCGATGACGTTGTCGAGGAAATGGGTGCAGAGCTGCACGGCCGTGCCGAGCCGCTCCCAGTCGACCTCCCGCCCGTCCCCCCCGTCCTTCACGAACAGCCCCACGTTCACCGAGCCGAGGTTGCAGACGTCGTAGGGAAGCAGCGGCTGCTCGCCGCACGGGTTGGTGGCCTCGTAGCTGCCGAGGCGCGGGACGGGATTGTACTGGTTCGCCCGGTCGATGAAGTAGACGCCCGGCTCACCGGTCTTCCACGCGCCGTGCACGATCGTGCGGAACACCTCGCGGGCGTCGAGCTGGCCGACCACGGCGCCGCTGCGGGGGTGGATCAGGTCGTAGCTCGCGCCGGTCTCGACGGCGTGCATGAAGGCGTCGGTGACAGCCACGGAGATGTTGAAGTTCGTCACCTGAGTGAGGTCGTCCTTGCAGGTGATGAACTCCAGGATGTCGGGGTGGTCCACCCGCAGGATGCCCATGTTGGCGCCGCGGCGCGTCCCCCCCTGCTTCACCACGTCCGTGGACGCGTCGTACAGCTTCATGAACGACACGGGGCCCGACGCCACGCCCATCGTGGACCGCACCACGTCGTTCTGGGGCCGCAGGCGCGAGAACGAAAAGCCCGTGCCGCCGCCTGACTGGTGCACCAGGGCCATGGCGCGCAGCGTGTCGTAGATCCCGCTCCGCCCGTTCGACAGGCAATCGTCCACCGGCAGCACGAAACACGCGGACAACTGCCCCAGCGGCCGACCGGCGTTCATCAAGGTGGGGGAGTTGGGCATCCACACCCGCGTCGCCATCAGCTCGAAAAACGTCTCAGCGAGCCCCTCCACCGCCTTGTCGGAGGCACCGTACGCCTGGTCCGGAGCGGCGATGGTGCGCGCCACCCGCCAGAACAGGTCCTCAGGCCCCTCCACGGCGCGCCCGGCATCGTCTTTGACCAGGTAACGCCGTTCCAGCACGGTGACGGCGTTGGGGCTCAGAGCGAGCGAACCCTTGGAAGCAGAAGCGGTCATACGGGCTCATCCCTCACGGCGAGAGCGGCTGCCACGACAGCGGGTGCCACGTATTGAAGATACAAACGTGGAGGGGCAAGGTAGGAACGCCACGTGGGCCGGGCAAGGCGCGCGAAAACAGCGGCGGGTCCGCGACCTTCAGATATGCACATCACAAACCTGTGCGCGCGAGCGGGAACATTCCGGCGCGGTGCCGCTCCGCCTCCGCCACGTAGTGCTCCCACGTGGCCCGAATGCGCGCCCGCAGCGCGTCGTCCACCGCCCGCGTCACTCGCGCCGGTACGCCCACCAGCAGCGAGCCCGGGGGAACCGCCAGTCCCTCCGGCACCACCGCCCCGGCCGCCACGACGCTCCCCGCGCCGATATGCACCCCGTTTAAGAGGACGCTCCCCATGCCGATCAGGCAATCGTCGTCCACCGTGCACCCATGGAGAATCACTCCGTGACCGATCCCCACCCGGGCGCCGACGGTCGTGGGGACGCCCTCGTCCACATGGACGATGGTGCCGTCCTGCACGTTCGACGCCTCACCGATCACGATGGGGGCGGTGTCCCCCCGGAGTACCGCTTGGTACCAGACACTGGCGCGCGGTCCCAGGGTGACGTCCCCGAGCACCACCGCACCGCGCGCGATGAACGCCGTCGGGTGAATGTTGATTACTGGGTCACCGGCTTGGGCACGAAGAGCACCTGCACCCATCCGTCTACGGGCTCACCGTCCTTCTGCGCGGGATTCCAGCGCAGGGTCTTGGCCACGTCGAGGGCTTGATCGTTGAATGTCTCCACATTGGAGCGGGCGAACAGGCGGGCCTCGATGGTCTCACCCGAGCGGGAGACGTGGCACAGCAGCGTCGCCGACCGCGGAATGACCGGCGCATCGGCCGGCACGGGAATGTAGGTCTGCGAAAGCGGCACCGGCCGCGCGTCGAAGCAGAGGTGGTCCTGGTTGTAAGCAGGCCCGTACTGGTCGCAGGGACCGCCCCCGCCGTTTGCGTCTCCACCGTCTCCCGCACCCGCGCGCGCCAACTGCACACTGACGGTCTTCGCGGTGCCTGGGGCCATGACGATCTGACGCTCGAACGTCTCGTACCCAGGCAAGCGCACGGCCAGCTTGTACACGTTGGGCGCGAGGTCGACCTGCGTCCCTTTGACCGGCTGGCCGTTGAGCGTCACGCTCGCCCCCGCCGGGACTCCCTGGAGTGTGAGCCGGCCCGGAGTCCCGGGTGGCACGCGGTGCGCGGTGTCGGACGGTGGGGCGCCGGCCCCTCCCCCTGTGCCGTCGCCCGTCGCAGTTGCGGTCGTATCGGCCGTCTGCCCGGTGGTGTCGTGCTGAGCGGCGACGGCGGCCGAATCGGGCCGCACGGGGTTCGGGGCGGCGAGCAGCCAGCCCTGCTTATACGCATAGAACCCACCGCCGCCCGCGATCGATCCGACGATGAGCAGCCACAGGAGAATGGTCCCGGCGACCGAATGCTTGGCCTGCTCCTCCCGCTCGGCGATGCGCGCACCCAGGCCGCGGGGCAGCGGCGTGGTCGGCGCGCCCGTGAGGCGTCCACCCAGTGAGGGAATGGCTTTGGTGGCGGCGCTCGCCAGGTTCACCGTGGCGAACCCGCCCGCTCCCTCGAGGCCGAGGACCAGCTCGTCGGCGCTCTGGAACCGGTCCTCGGGCGACTTCGCCATCATCTTGCGGACGACCTCGAACAGCTCGCGCCGGTCGACCGACTCGAGCGGCGGCGTGGGCACCTCTTCCATGATGTGCTTGTAGCCGATCGAGAACGAGTCTTCACCGTCGAACGGGACCTTGCCCGTGAGGCACTGGTACGCGACGACGCCCAGCGAGTAGAGGTCGCTCCGTCCGTCGAGCGTCTGGGCGCGCGCCTGCTCGGGGCTCATGTAGTGCGGGGTGCCGATGGACATTCCCGTCCCCGTGAGCTTGCCGCCTGTGGCAGCCTTCGCGATGCCGAAGTCCGTGACCACCGCGTGGCCGTGCTCGTCGAACATGATGTTGTCGGGCTTGATGTCGCGGTGCACGATCCCGCCTTTGTGCGCGTAGGCGAGGGCGCGACCCACCTGCGCCAGCACCAGCCGGATCTCCCCCGGCGGGAGCGAGCCGCGCGCCGCGAGCACGGACGACAGGGGCTTGCCGCGCAGGAACTTCATGACGAAGTAGATCACGCGTCCCGATTTGCCGACGCGGTAGATCGGGATGATGTTGGGATGCTCGAGCTTGGCGGACGTGCGCGCTTCGCGCTGAAACCGCTCTACGAATTCCTTGTCGAACGCGAGCGAGAACGGGAGGACTTTGATCGCGACGTCGCGCTCGAGCTGGCGCTCGCGGGCCTTGAACACGATGGCCATCCCGCCGCGGCCGAGCTCCTCGACGATGTCGTACTCCTCTTTCAGCTCCTGGCGGACGAGATCGACCTCGGACACCTCCGGCTCGCCCTTGAGCGGCGTCGAAGCCAAGTCGAGGCCGCACGACCGGCAGAACTTACTGGCGTCATCGTTTTGTGTGCCGCAACGGGAACAATACATCCAGCATCCAAGGGGAGTCGGGGAAACTTACGGGCGGCCGCGCGGCAGTGTCAACAACCGCGCTAGTGTGGGACTACGGCGAAACGTTGGCGCTGCGTCAGCGCGCGCCCGCTGGCGGGGTCGCTGATCCGCACGCTGAGGACGTACTGCCCGCGCGGCACGTCGCGCAGCTCGAGGCGCCGATGCACGCGCGTCACCGGCCCGTCGCTCGGGGCGTCGAAACCGAACACCACGGGCCCGCGCGCGCCACCACCGAACAGGTGGGCGATGGCGCCGAACAGGGAGCGGCCGCCCGCGCGCTCAAGCCGCACGACCGTGTGGTACGGCGTCCCGAGCGGCAGCCCGTACACCTCGTAGTACAGCTCGGCGGCGCCGCCCTGCGGGAACTCCTCCAGGGGATTGAGAAACACGGTGTCGCCGCGATCGCTCCACACGAGCCCGGAGCCCGCCCGCCCCACGACGAGGTCGCTCACGGCGAAGGCCTGACCGGTGAGTGCATCCACGGCCACCGAATCGCGCGTCACGAGATCGCCCGCACCGCCCCCGGACTGCTCCACGAGGAGCCGATACGCGTACCGACCGGCCGGCAGCGGGGCGGCGAGCTGCCCGGTCAGGTAGGAGCCGGCGGACAGCGCCGCGCGCGCCGCGAACACGCGGGTCGTGTCCAGCCGGGCCACCACGCGGTCGGCGCCGTCCGTCACGAGCAGCCGGAACGTCAGCGGATAGACCACGCGACCGCTCACGGGCAGTGGTGCGAGCCGCTGCGCCGGGATGGCGAAGACCACGTGCAGCGCGGTCCCGACCGACCCCGAGTCCCCCACGACGAACTGCGACGCGATCACGTCCAGCGGCATGTCGAAGACGCGCCGGTAGCTGTCGGTGCTGGTGCCCACCGCGATGCTGTGCTGGCCCACGAGGCGCTCCCGGGCGAGCTCTCCGCTCAGGTTCGCGGTCGAGAGGCCGCCGCCCAGGCGCGCGTACAGGGGGCTCAGGTCCGCGCGGGAGGCGAACAGGGCGCTCGCCACTGCGCCGGGCCCCCCCTGGCCCTGGAGCGCGAGCGCGCCGCCCAGTCCGGAGGACAATGCGTCGGCGAGGCTCTCCACGAGCTTGTAGTCCTGCCCGCCGGTCCGCGCGACGAAGTGAAAGATGAGATCGCCCTCGGGGGACGGGCGGCGATACAGCCACGATTCGTTCGGCTCCACGCCGCCCGAGCCGATGTAGCTCGCGCGCCGGTCCGGGGGCCCGTGTCGCAAGTAGACGATGCCGCGATCGTCGAGCTCGCTCTGCCCGGTGCGGTAACGCTCGGTGACGTCGTAGTGCCGGTGCTCCGCGAGGCGCTCGCCCGGATCGCGCGCGTCGGTGACGTCGCGCCGCTCCCAGAACGTCGCGAGCCACGCGCCACGGGCCGGCCCGCTGCCCAGCGAATCGAACGCGGCGCGCTCCCCCGGCGCCGCGATCCACAGTAGGTCCTCTCCGTACAGCGCCACCGCCGCAGGGGTGTCGCTCGCCCGCGCGCCCGCGAAGTAGTCGCGATACGCCGCGCCAGGCTGCCGTGCGAAGTATTCGGTGCGCGCCTGCTCGAGCAGGCCCACGCCGGAATCGCCCCCGCACGCCAGATACGCCCGGAACGCAGCAAGCGCGGAGTCCGCGTCTCCCGCCGCCCGCTCGACCCGGCCGCGCGCCAACTGGACTGCCGGGGTGCGGCCGGCCGGGGAAGCGGCGGCCTCGCGCACCGCGCGCAGCGCCAGGTCGAGTCGCGGCGCGATGCGCTGGGCCAGCGCGGCCCGCGCCAGGTCCACCGTCGCCTCGGCGTACGCCGGATCGGCCTCCGCGGCCTTGGCGAACGCGCGGGCCGCCTTGGATAGGTAATCCTTGCGCAGGATCTGCCGCAGGTTCTCGATCCCGACGACGGGATGCTCGCCGAGCGCGAGCTCCGCCAGGCCCTCGCCGTACCAGGGGTACGGCCAGCCGGGTCGCAGCGTCGCGGCCCACTCAAACTCGCCGGCGGCGTCGTCGAAGTGTGACTTGGCGGCCATCTCCCCGAGCCGATACGCGATCAGGCCGAGGCGGAGGTGGATCACCGGGTCTTCGCGGTTGCGTTTCGCGAGGTCGATCGTGGTCGCCTCGAGGCGCTTGAGGGCAAGGCTGTCCGTCACCCGCGCGAGCGAGTCACGCAGCGTGTCGAGCGCCGCGCGCTCGCCCGGGTCCTGCGCGCGCAGGGCAGCGACGAGCGCGGCGATCGCCAGCGAAGGGAGGGAGATGCAGGCACGCAACATAGCGGTCGCGTTCATTATATCACTGCGCGCCTCTTTCGAGCCGTCCGTTTGTCCAATAGATTGGCAGACCGTCACTTCTGCGCTTTGGAGCACCCCGGTCCGTGACCTGCACGTACTGCGGCCGCGACAACGAAGCGGGCGCCCAGTTCTGTATCGATTGCGGCAAGCCCCTCGGGAAGTCCTCCGGGATCAAGGCGGCCGCGGCGGCATGGAGCGCCCGTGGGGTTCAACAACCCGGGCACGAGGCCGTGGCGCCGGAGGTGGGCGCCTGCCCCTTCTGCGGGGCCCACGCCAACGGGGGACTGCCCTTTTGCCCGCACTGCGGACGGCGCCTGACCGCCCCCGGGTCAGGGCCAAGCTGCGCGCGCTGCGCATCGCCCCTAACCCCTGACACGCGCTTTTGCGCCACGTGCGGCGCGCCGTTCACGGAGGCGTCGCAGGGGTTGGTGCGCACGTCGCCGTCCCGGCATCGCACCGGCGGCACCATCACCCTCGTGTTGCTGGACGAAACCGGCACCGTCATGCAGCGCTTCGACGGCCGGGGCGCGGCAGTGACCATCGGACGGCAGGAGGGTGACCTCCGCTTCCCCGACGACCCGTTCTTGTCCCCCCTGCACGCCAAGATTTCGTGGGAGCGGGATCGGCTCGTGGTTCGCGACCTGGGCAGCCGCAACGGGACCTGGGTGTACCTCCGCGCGCCCCACCTGCTCGCGGACGGTGACCTCCTGTTGATCGGCTCCCAGGTCATTCGCTTCCGCCGTCTCGGCTATCCGGGTCCGCACGCGCCGGACGCCGATGCGACCAAACGGATGGGGAGCTTGATCCCAAGCGCCGACATCGCGAGCCTCACGCAGCTGCGCTCCGACGGCAGCGCCCGCGATGTGCTGCAGCTGTCACCGGGTCGTGACGTCCAGATCGGCCGGGAGCGGGGAGACTGGACGTTCCCCTACGACCCGTCGATGAGCGCGGTCCACGCGACGGTCCGCTCCGAGGACGCGGACTTCGTCGTGATCGACGCCAACAGCCGGAACGGCGTCGCACTCTCGGCGCGCGGGGATGTGGCCTTGCGCCACGAGTCGCGCGTCCTGGTGGGCGACAAGCTCCTGCGGGTCGAGCTTCCCGACGCATGAAGCTCTGTCCCGTCTGCTCCACCGAGTACCCGGACGACGTGAGGTTCTGCCCGAACGACGGGCAGACGTTGCGGGCCGCGGCGCCCGCCGGCGACCTGGTCGGCCAGGTCGTCGCCGATCGCTACCACGTGCTCAGGAAGCTGGGCGAGGGCGGGATGGGCCAGGTGTACCTGGCCGAGCATGTGAAGATGGGCCGGCGCAGCGCCATCAAGGTGATGAATCCGTCCATGGTGCACGACCCCGACGCGGTCTCCCGATTCAACCGCGAGGCGGCGAACGCGAGCCGCATCACGCACCCCAACGTGTGCGCGATTTACGACTTCGGGGAAACGGCGGACGGCACGATCTACCTGGCGATGGAGTTCATCGAGGGGGAGCCGTTGACGAGCCTGCTGGAGCGCGATGGCGCGCTTCCGCCGCTTCGCGCCGCGCACATCGTCGTTCAGGTGGCCGAGGCACTCCAGGCGGCGCACGACCTCGGGATCGTGCACCGGGACCTGAAGCCCGACAACGTCATGGTCGGGCGCGGACGCGACGGCGCGGATGTGGTGAAGGTGGTGGACTTCGGGATCGCCAAGGCCGTGGGAGGCGAGGACAGCCAGAAGGTCACGAAGACGGGGCTCGTCGTCGGGACGCCCGAGTTCATGAGCCCGGAGCAGCTGGCGGGCGACAAGCTCGACGGGCGCAGCGATATCTATTCCCTCGCGCTCGTGCTCTACAAGATGCTCACCGGAAAGCTGCCATTCGAGGCGACGACGGTGCAGGAGACGATGATCAAGCGTCTCACGGACGACCCGCTCACGCTCGCGGCGGTGCGGCCCGATCGCACCTTCCCCGCCGGGCTGCAGGAGACCCTGGACGCCGCGCTCACCCGCAGTCCTGCCGACCGCTACCAGTCGGCGGCTAAGTTCGCAAACGACCTGGCTGCCGTGACGGGGTTGAGCCGGGGGGGGGGCGCCGGAGCGGCGAGCCCCCTTCCAGCGACCCGCGGGGGAGGCGACGAGGGGAAGACGCAGCTGCTCGACGCGGGCGGCACGGCCAGGATCGCGGCACGGACGCCGCCGGTTCAGCGGCGGTCGTTCCTGCCGGCGATCGTGGGCGCGGTCGTCCTCGTCGCGGCGGGAGGCGGTTATTTCGCGCTCGGGCGTCGCAGCGGTGCGAGCCACGCAGAAACGACACAGCCCCTGGCAACCGACACTGCGCGGCGCGACTCTGCGTCGAGCCAGCGCATGCTCGGTACCCACAACCCATCGCGCATCGATCCAGCGAAGGTCGGGGGCCTGTTAGACGCCTTGATCGATCGTCCCACCGCCGTGATTCTGGACTCCGCGTCCGTCGTCTACGAAACCCCGGGCGTCAGCGCCAAGGACCGTGCGTTCGCGGCGTGCATGTTGGCGCAGGCGTACAGCACCGAGCGGAACGATGCGAAGGCGCTCGATTGGGCGAAGGCGGGCTTGCGCCTCGACCCCAACCTGCAGTCGTGCCGGCGCATCGTCCAAAGCGTGGAGCCCTAGCCGATGTTCGGACGCGACCGCAAGTCCATCCAGATGGAGGTCTTCGCGAAGACCGACTTGGGCCGCACACGCGACCACAATGAGGACCGGTTCCTCGTCGCCGACCTGACGCGTGCGGAGGCCTCGCTGCAGCCGCGCGTGCGCGACCACGAAGTCGGTGAACGCGGCTCACTGCTCGTCGTCGCCGACGGCATGGGCGGCGCTGCCGCGGGCGAGCTCGCGAGCCAGATGGCCGCCGACACGATCTATGACCAGATGCTCAAGATGTGGAGCGCCGAGCCGGAGCGGACCGGCCAGCGGTTCGCCTTCCGGCTCAAGGAAGCGGTGGAGATGGCGAACAGCCACATCCACGCCTACGCCAAGGCGCATCCCGAGGTGCGCGGTATGGGGACGACTACGACCGCGGTCGGGGTATTCGGCGACCACGTCTTCCTCACACAGGTGGGCGACAGCCGCGCGTACCTCATCCGCAACGGCACGGCGTACCAGCTGACGAAGGATCAGTCGCTCATGCAGCGCCTGGTGGAGGCGGGCGAGCTCACGGAGGAGGAAGCGGCGCAGAGCGAGCGCCGCAACATCATTCTCCAGGCGCTGGGCCCCGACGCCAAGGTCAAGGTCGACCTGACCCATCAGCAGCTGCGCCAAGGCGATGTCCTGGTCCTTTGCTCCGATGGCCTCTCGGGCCAGGTGAGAAAAGAGGAGATCGCCGAGATCGCGGGCGGCGCGAGCGACCTCCAGGCGGCGTGCGACCGCCTCATCGCCCTCGCCAACGGGCGCGGCGGCCCGGACAACATCACCGTCGTCCTGGCCCGCTTCGAGGGCGATGGTCTCCCCGCGACCGATGCGCGCGAAGCGGTCGGCCACCAGGTTTACCCCCTGATCGATACTGAGACCAGCACGGAGCCGGTCCCGGTGTATCGGGGCAGCCGGCCGCCCGAGCCAGCCAGGCGCGCCCGCTGGCGCGCCATCGTGGCGATAGTCGGGGCCGGCGTGCTGGTGGGCCTAGCCGTGTACCTGTACCGCGTCCTGCGGAGCCCGTGAAGGTCGAGCTTCGGTTTCTGTCCGGCGCGCGTACCGGACAGGTCGAGGTCTTCC
>WNGI01002767.1_pt2 | contig 15288 bp, 15 predicted proteins | sample 5400621 | NCBI WGS metagenome assembly WNGI01 (sample SAMN13153374, study PRJNA577476) | soil metagenome | isolation source: 20 cm soil or saprolite under Garry oak tree replicate 1 | place: USA:California | collected 2016-06-15 | reverse complement strand
TCCCTCACGCAGCGCCCGGTTCCGTCGCGGTTCGCGCGGGCCACGGGTGGCGCCCCCCGACATCCCGAAGATCGGGGTCGTCGAGATGGACCCGAATTTCAAGCCTCGGATCGAGCTGGTGCCGCCCAAGCTCCCCCCCCCACCGGCCCCGGCGGCACCGGAGCCGTTCGGCGGCGACAGCGCGCCGGCTGGCGCGGGGGGCGCCGAGCGCGGAGCACGCAGCCGCGGCGGACGCGGTGGCCGCAGCGGCAGTGGCAGGGCCACCGGTCGCGACGAGCGCGCCGACGCGGGCGAGCGGCCGGAGCGGGGAGAGCGGGGAGAGCGTGGAGAGCGAGGGGAGCGGGGCGGTCGGGGGCGCCGCGGTGGTCGCGGCCGCGGCGGCCGCGGTCGTGGCGCGGGCTCTGAAGGTCGGGCAGAGCGCGGGGATCGGCACGACCGGGTCGAGCCCCGAGAGGCCTCGGAGTCGCGGACGCACACGGCCGAGTCCACACCGCCTCCCGCGCCCAAGCCACCTCCACGTGAGCCTGATGTGGATACCGGGGGCGCGGGCGAGGGGGAGTCGTTCTGGTCGAAAGTAAAGCGTGGGCTCACCGGCGGGACGTGAGCAGCGCTGCACTGCCGGCGTCGTTCTACGCGCGACCTACTCCCGAGGTCGCGCGTGGGCTTTTGGGGCACGTTCTCCTGAGCGAGCTGGGCGGCCGGCGCACCGCCGGCCGGATCGTCGAAACCGAAGCCTACCTCGGCACCGATGACCCTGCATCGCACGGCTATGGCGCACGCCGCACGCGCCGCAACGCCAGTCTGTTCGAGCGCCCGGGCACTGCGTACGTCTATTTCACCTATGGGATGCACTGGTGCCTGAATGCCGTGACCGAGCGCGCCGGGCTGCCCGCCGCCGTCCTGATCCGCGCGCTCGAGCCGCTCGAGGGACTGACGACGATGCGGCGGCGGCGCGGGGGGGCGCGCGTCGCTGACCGCCAGCTCTGCTCGGGTCCGGCCAAGCTGTGCCAGGCGTTGGGTGTCACCGGACGGCACGACGGCCTGCCGCTCACCCGGGGCCGGCTGCGGATCGTGCGAAACCAATCACGACAGCATCACGCCATCAAGGTGACACCACGTATCGGCATCACCCGCGCCGTCGACTGGCCGCTGCGGTTCCTGATCGAGGATTCCCCATGGGTCTCCCGCTAGGACTGCTGCTCGTGCTCCAACAGCCCATCATCGTGGACGGCCACATCGACACGCCGCAGCGCATGCTCGACATGAAGACCGATATCACCGCCCGGCTTCCCGACGGGCACATCGATGTTCCGCGCATGCGCGAGGGTGGGCTCACGGCAGCGTTCTTTTCGATCTGGGTCGACGCGCGCTATGCCCGCGGCACCGCCTTTCAGCGAGCGCTGGACCTGATCGGCGCCGTGCGCGCGCTCGCGGACACCAACCATGGAGTGGAGCTGGCCACCACGGCGGATGACGTGCGCGCCGCGGCGGCGCGGGGCCACATCGCGGCGCTCATGGGGGTCGAGGGCGGGCATGCGATCGAGAACTCGCTCGAGAAGCTCGACTCGCTGTACCGGCTCGGGGTGCGCTACATGACCCTGACTTGGAACAACGGCAACGACTGGGCGGGCTCGTCCCTCGACCCCGAGCGGCACGGCGGACTCTCGACCTTCGGGCGCCAAGTCGTGGCACGTATGAACCAGTTGGGCATGTTGGTGGACGTGTCCCACGTGTCCGACGCGACGTTCCGGGACGTCCTGGCAATCAGCACGCGACCGGTGATCGCGTCGCACTCGTCGTGCCGGACTCTGGCGCACCACCCCCGCAACTTGAGCGACGAGCAGCTCCGCGCCATCGCTCGCAACGGCGGCGTGGTAGGGATCAACTTCTATCCCGTGTTCCTGGACGACCACTTCCGACACGAGTACGAAGAGATGCGGCGCCGGCTGAAGCCTCGGACCGACTCGATCCGGGCGCGCCACCGGGGGAGTCCCGGGGAGTCCGCCTTCGAGGTGGACAAATTCATCGGCCAAGCGGCCGAGAGCCTCGACGTCCCCACGATCGACCGCCTGGTAGACCACATCGATCATGCGGTGCAGGTAATGGGGATCGACCACGTCGGGCTGGGCAGCGATTTCGACGGGATCAGCGTCCTGCCCCGACCCATGAAAGACGCGACGTCCTTGCCCGAGCTCGTGCGGGCCCTGGTGGCCCGCGGCTACTCGGACTCGGACGTCCGTAAGATCCTGGGCGAGAACTTCCTGCGGGTGCTTACTGCCGGTCCGTGACGCCCTCCTTAGAGGTCCCGAGGGAATAGCGGACGCCGCCCTGGAAGGTGTGGGTTGTCCCTTGGATCAGGAAGTTGGCCGCCGCCGATGTCAGGATGTAATGGCCGAACAGCGCCAGCCGACCCTGCTTGATGTCGATCCCGCCCATCCACCAGAAAAAGGCCTTGGTTGCCGCCCGGTCGGCCTCGTCTTGCAGCTGACCGATGTCCGAACCGCTGCAGCTCGCACAGCTCACCTGGACGTTCAAGGCTTCCATGATCGCGAACCCGCCGCCCGCGAACGGCTCCACCCGCAGCTGCGCGGGGAAGGCGACCACGCCGACCATGATGCGGCGCAGATTGTCGAACTGGACGTTCCCAGGGTTTACCGCACCGCTGGGCTCGACGATGGTCACGTGCCGGGGCGAGATGAAGAGCGACTGCTCGAACGACGCATACAACGCCGTCCGCTTCCCGGTGATCAGCCAGTGCCCGCCGAACGTCGGCTCGAAGGAGTAGCTGTCGAAGTTGGTACGGAACACCATGATACCGGCCTGGCCGCCCCAGTACCATTTGTGCTGCCAATCACTCGAGCGCGACTCGTAGCTGGGTCCACCCACCGGCCGCGCTTCGGGCACCTTGCCGCCCACAGCCAGGATTGAATCGCGTTTTTCCTTCGGGATCTCGGGATACGCGGATTCGCGATGGCTGGGTCCGAGGAAGAGCGACAACCCGGCCGTACCGACCACGTGACCGGCCCAGCCCCCGAGGGGGGACTGGGTATTCGGGGCGTAGTAGGCGCGCGCTTCGAGTCGCAACGCGGCCCGATCCGAGATATAAATCCGGTCGCCGATGGCGCCATGCACTGCGGCGTCCCGGAACCCCCCGGCGGCACCGCTGTTGTAGTCTATGGCCGAGTAGCCGCCCAGGATGTAGAAGCTTTTCTCGGAGCCGAAGTTCAGCACCAGGCTCCCCGAAGCGATCCACACCGGGAAGTCGGTCCCCGCTCCGCCGCCCGTCGCGTGGGGCCGCATGTACAGGCCGTCCCCCTCGATCCCCAGCCAATTGGTGATCCAGAAGCCGATCCGGCCCCCGCCGCCGATCTGGTTGTCGAGCTGGAAGGCGCGGTCGAACCGCGTGAAGCTTGCGAACCCGCCGATCTCGAACTGGAAGCGGTGCTGGGCCTCGAGGGTGGCGGCCCCGCCCAGCAGCAGAACCGCGATGACCGTGACTACCCGCATGGGACGACTCCTCAATGGTCAAAAAGCGACCCCCAAAATAGGGAATTCGTCCGGAAAACGCGATAGCCCTTCGCTTTAAGCCTCTGACCCTTGAAAGTACTTGAAGGTGGGAGGGGCAGGTGGGCAGCCCGATACCGAACATATCCCGAAAACCAGGCCACTTCTCGCCACTTTTGGGCCGCCGGGCGATCCCGACCTTAGTGGCCCTTCCTTTGTCCGCCTCCGCCCAGCAGGAACGACAGGCCGGCCGTACCTGCGAAGTGCCCGACCCAGTGAGGGCTCGCCATGCCGCCGCCCGGCCCGCGGTAGTAGGCTCGAGCTTCCACACGGACGGCCACGCGGTCGCCGGCGAAGAAGATCCGCTCGCCGAGGGCGCCGTGTATCGCGTTTAGCTCAGAAGCAGAGTTCGGTGGATTCGGCCCCACGTGGAGCCGGGAATAGCCGCCCAGCACGTAAGCGCTGCCCGAGCTGATGACCAAGCTCGCGCTCCCGAACGTGGCGGTGGTCTTTCCTACGCCACCGAACTTCGAAAGCGGCTGCGCTACGTTTCCGTCGACCTCGAGACTGAAATGATCGCCGAGGAAGAACCCGAGACGACCACCGCTACCGAACTGGTTGTCGAGCTGGAAACCGCTGTCATACCGCGTGTAGCTTCCGAACGCGCCGATCTCTACTTGGCCGCGATGCTGCGCGGTGAGGGACCCCAACCCGCCAGCCAGCAGCAGCCCAATGCCAGTGAGCACCCGCATAGGAGAACTCCTTGGGGGTATGGAAGCGGGCGCCCCCCAAAATAGGAGTTTCCCTCGGAATACGCGATACACCCCGAACCATCGGAAAGTGCTTGGAGCCAGGAACGGCCGAAATCGACCCCGAAAACGGCCCGGCTCACACGAGTCCCAGCTTGGTCCCCGCCCGCTTGAATGCCAACAGAGCGAAGTCGAGGTCATCTCGGGTGTGCGCTGCGGAGAGTTGGCAGCGGATCCGGGCATGCCCTTGGGGGACTACTGGATAGCCGAACCCGGTCACGAACACGCCCTCGTCCAGCAGGGCCTCGCTCATCCGGATTGCCAGCGCCGTTTCACCCAGGATCACGGGCACGATGGGTGTCTCCCCCGCAAGGGGCTTGAAGCCCAGGGCCAGGAGGCGTTCGCGGAAGTAGCGCGCGTGCGCGTGCAGCTGGGTCACGAGCTCGGGGTGGTGCTCGAGGTGGCGCACGGCCGCCAGGGCACTTCCCGCCACCGTCGGGGGGAGGGCGTTGGAGAAGAGCTGCGGACGGGAGCGCTGCGTGAGATAGTCGGCCAGGGCGGCGGGGCCGGCAGTGAAGCCGCCTGCGGCGCCGCCCAAGGCCTTACCCAGCGTGGACGTGATGATATCCACCTGGCCCAGCATGCCGTAGTGCTCCGCGGTGCCCCGGCCCGAGCGACCGAGCACGCCGGTGGCATGCGAGTCGTCCACGGCGACGACCGCGTCGTACTTGCGCGCCAGGGCCACGATGTCCGGCAGCTTGGCGATGTCGCCCTCCATGGAGAACACGCCGTCGGTAAAGATGAGCTTGAGACGCGCCTGCTTCGCCGCCTTCAGCTTGTCCTCGAGATCGGCCATGTCGGAGTGCCGGTACACGGCGGTCTGGCATTTCGTGATGGTCTTCGCGAGTCGGATCGCGTCGATGATGGACGCGTGGTTGAGCTGATCCGAGATCACGATGTCCTGCTCGCCCAGCAATGTCGGGACGAGGCCCTCGTTGGCGTTCCAGCAGCTGACGTACGTGAGTGACGACTCACATCCGACGAACCGGGCGAGGGCTGCCTCGAGCTCGCGGTGAATCGTGAATGTACCGCAGATGAACCGCACCGAGCCGGTGCCGGCACCGAACTCATCGAGCGCCCGCTTGCCGGCCGCGACCACGTCGGGCGCGTTGCACAGACCCAGATAGTTGTTGGACGAGAGAATCACCACTTCGCCGCGACCGTGCATCCGGGTTCGTGCGGCCTGTGGCGCTTCCAGGTAGTTCAGGCGCTTGTAGACCCCGTCCTGCTTGAACTGCTCGAGTTCGGCCTCGAGCCGGGCGGCGAAGCTCATGCGATCTCCAGGATGATCTTGCCCGCGTCGCCCGCGCGGATGGCAGCGAGGGCCTCGTCGATCTGCGCGAGCGGAAACTGGTGGGTGATCACCGGCCGGGGATCGAGCAGCCCGGCGGTGAGGTAGCGGCGCATCTGGTGCCACGTCTCGTACATCTTGCGGCCGATCACACCGTACACCGTGATCCCCTTGAAGATGATCTCGTCGGCAAAATCGACCGGCACCTCACCCTTGGGGATGCCGAGCAGTTGGACCCGCCCGCCCAGGCGCACGGCGGCGAACGCCTGGTGCAGGGCCGACGGCACGCCCGACATCTCGCACACAACGTCGGCGCCCTCGCCGCCGGTCTCATCCAGCACGGTGCGCACCACGTCGTCCGCGGCGGCGTTGATCGTCACGTGCGCCCCCATGAGGCGCGCCAGTGCCAGCCGCTTCGCGTTCACGTCGGAGGCGATCACCTTGGCGGCCCCGGCGGCGCGGGCGATGCCCACCGCGAAGCAGCCGATCGGCCCGCACCCCACCACGAATACGGAGCTGCCGTTGACCTCGGCGCTCAACACCGCGTGGAAGGCGTTCCCCATGGGATCCATGATGGCGCCGACCGTGGTCGGCACGCCGTCGAGCGGCAGGACGTTGGTGGCGGGCATGGCGATGTACTCGGCGAACGCCCCGTCGCGATCCACGCCGATGATGCGGGTGTTCTTGCAGATGTGGCTGTTCCCGGTGCGGCACTGGAGACAGTGCCCGCACACGATATGACCCTCCGCCGTCACGAGCTGGCCGGGCCGGAGCTCGGACACGGCGTCGCCCACTGCCACGATCTCTCCGGCGAATTCGTGGCCCACGACCAGCGGCGGCTTGATGCGGCCCTCCGCCCACGCGTCCCAGTCGGCGATGTGGACGTCGGTGCCGCACACGCCGGCGTGCCGCACCGCGATGAGCACCTCGCCCGAGCCGGGCGATGGCTTGGGCACGGTCGTCACCTTGAGACCGGGAGCACGCTTCTCTTTTACGATCGCTTGCATTGAAGCCGGGAAAGGGGAAACGGGAAAGGGGAAACGTTCAAAAAATGGATCGTGTGAATCCCCCGTCCACCTGCAGCACGGCGCCGGTAATATAGCTCGCCCGTTCGGACGCGAGGAACGCGACCGCTGCGGCGAGCTCGTCGGTGCGGCCCATGCGGCCAAGCGGGATCCCCGCGACCAGCTCGCGCATGACGTCCTGCGACGCACGCTGCTCGCGCCGCGCGCGGGTCTCCGTGAGCTCCGTGATTCGCTCCGTGGCGATGTAGCCGGGGCATACGACGTTGACGGTGATGCCCTCGGCGGCGACCTCGTCGGCCAGGGCCTTCGCGAACCCCAGGACGCCGGCGCGCGCCGTGGTGGAGAGGATGAGCCCCGGCAGGGGTTGTTTGGCGGCGACCGACGCGAGGCAGATGATCCGGCCCCATTGGACCTTCCGCATGATGGGCACGGCGGCGCGCGCGAGATTGACGGTGGACAGGAGGTTCAGCGCCACCGCCCGCTCGAAGGCTTCGGCTGGCTGTTGGGTGAACGGGGCCGCGGGCGGACCACCCGCGTTGCAGAACAGCACGTCGAGACGACCCATCTCGCGGTGCACCCGCTCCACCAGGCCTGCGGCCTGGGCGGGATCGCCCACGTCGGCCACGAACGGCATCACCGCCTGCGCGGCCTCGGAGGAGAGCTGCTGCGCCGCCTGCTCCACGGAGTCGTCGTGGCGGCCGTTGACGGCCACGCGCGCGCCCTCCTGAGCCAGCGCCCCCGCGACGGCACGCCCCAACCCCTGGGTGCTGCCGCATACGAGGGCGACGCGGCCCGCGAGACCTAGATCCATGAGGGCGGGAATCTATTCCCCGGAGGGATAACCGGTTAGGTCACCGCGGTGCGGAATGCGGAGTGGGGAATGCGGAGTGTAAATGCGAGCGTCGCTCGTTGCACGACCTCCCACGTCAATTCCGCATTCCGCACTCCACATTCCGCACTTCGATTAGTCCGCTACCGCCACGTGCGCCGGCTCGAGCCGCACCGCGCAGCACTTGAGCTCCGCCATCTTCGCGTAGGGATCGAGCACCGGATTGGTCAGCAGGTTGGCCGCGGCCTCGCGGAAATGGAACGGCACGAACACCTGGCCCCGGGCGACGCGCCCGGAGATGCGGCACGAGCTCACCATGGTGTTGCGGCGCGAGGTCAGCCGCACGAGGTCGCCGTCCTCGAGCCCGAGCGCGCGCGCATCGTCGGGGTGAATCTCGACGATCGGCGTGGGCTCGCGCTGGTCCAGGCCCGAGGCGCGCCGCGTCATCGTTCCCGTGTGCCAGTGATACAGCTGGCGCCCCGTGTTCATCACGAACGGGTACTCCTCGTCGGGGAGCTCGACCGGCGGCGCGTACTCGACGGGGACGAAGGTGCCTTTCCCATCCGCCGTCGGGAATCGGTCGTCGAACAGGAACGAGGTCCCGGCGGAATCGTCGGTCGGCACTGGGTACTGCAGTCCCGCCCCTTCGAGCCGCTGGTAGGTCACGCCGCGCCACGAGGGCGTCACCCGCGCGATTTCCCGCATCACCTCTTCCGCGGCCTGGAATCGGGTCTCGAGCCCGAGGCGGTTCGACAGGTCGATCAAGATCTCGAGGTCGCCACGCGCCTGCCCCGGGGTGTCCACCGCCTTGTGGGCGAGCTGAATGCGGCGCTCGGTGTTCACGAACGTCCCCGTCTTCTCGGCAAAACTCGAGCCGGGCAGGACCACGTCCGCGTACCGGGCGGTCTCCGTCAGGAACAGGTCGTGCACCGCGAGGAATTCGAGCTCCTGGAACCAGTGCTCGGCGTGCGCGACGTCCGGGTCGGAGATGACCGGGTTCTCGCCCATGATGTACATCCCCCGAACCCCGCTCTCCGGCTTCACGATCTCGGTCACCATCAGCCCCTCTTTCAGCGAGAGGGACTCCGGCGCGACGCCCCAGGCCGCGGCGTACTCCGCCCGGTTCGTCGGGTCCTTGACCGGTCGGTAGTCGGTGTACACGAAGGGAATCGCGCCCACGTCGGAAGCGCCTTGGACGTTGTTTTGTCCCCGGATGGGCATCATCGCGGCACCCCAACGCCCGATCATCCCGCAAGCGAGCATCAGATTCAGGAGCGAGGTGACGAGATCGGTCCCGTTGGCGTGCTGCGTGAGCCCCATCGCCCACAGCGTGCTGGTGCGCGGCCCTTTGGCGTAGATCTCGGCGGCCCAGCGGATCCGCTCCGCCGGGACGCCGGTGATCTTCGCCGCCACGTCCGGCGTCATCGCCTTGACCGACTCGCGTACCTTGTCGAAGTCGTGCATCCGCTCGGCCACGAACCGCTTGTCCTCCAGGCCGCGCGTGACGATGTGATGCAGCATGGCGTTGAAGAGTGCGACGTCCGTGCCCGGTTGCATCTGGAGGTGGATGTCCGCCCGGCCCGCGAGCTCGGTCTTGCGAGGGTCGGCCACCATGAGCGTGGTGCCGCGCTCGTGGGCGCGCTTGATGGCGGCCCCGAACACCGGGTGCGACTCCGTCGTGTTCGCGCCGGCGATGAAGATGACGTCGGCGGCGTGCTCCACCTCGCGCATGGAGCCCGACGCCGCGGAGGTGTTGAGCGCGCGCTGCATCGCCGCGACCGACGTGGAATGGCACAGTCGCGTGCAGTGATCGATGTTGTTGGTGCCGAGCGCGGCGCGGAACATCCGCATCATGAGGTAGTTCTCCTCGTTCGAGCACTTGGCCGAGGAGAAGCAGGCCAGGGAGGCAGGGCCGCGCTCGCGTTTCAGGCGCAACAGCTCCTGCGCGGTGAGCTCGAGCGCCTCGTCCCACGTAGCCTCGCGGAACGGCTCGTACCAGGACGGCGGCGTCGCCCCCCGGTCGCGGATGTCCAGGTCCACGCGCTCGAGGAGCGGCAGGTCGCGCACTGATTTTCCCACCGAGCGCGGCGGGCCCGCCGGCTTCGCGTTTTGGCCCTCACCCTCGATCGTTTGCCACGGCCCGCCCCTGCGGTTGCTCCCCGTCCCGCCGCGCCACACCCAGCGGCCCTGCTGCTTCTCCCACCCCTTGCGGATCAGCGGCTTCGTGAGGCGATCGTGGTGCTGCGGAAAGTCGTAGCCAAAGCGGCCCTTCACACAGGTGGAGCCCTGGTTGGGTGTGTCGAGCTCGATGTCCGGCGACGTGACGCGCATGACGTGCTCGCCCGCGACGTGCAAGTCCACCTGGCAGCCGACGCCGCAGTAGGGGCAGACCGACCGGACCTTCTTCTCCGGGTGGAGGATCTTCTCCGGCGCGAACCGCTCGCGCGGCATCACTTCGAAGATCGCGCCCGTCGGGCATACCCGCACACACTCGCCGCACCAGGTGCACCCCGCCTTGTCGGGGTCGCCGTCCGCACCGACGATGATCTCGGTGTGCTCGCCCCGCTGGCCCACGTCGAGCACGCCGACCACCTGAATGTCCTCGCACGCCCGCACGCAGCGCGTGCACAGGATGCACGTGCTCATGTCGTGCCGGATCATCGGGTCGCCGGGCCGCTCGTCGCCGTGGCGCAACACGAGATCGCGCTCCCCGAGGGGCGTGGGAACGACCCCGTAGCGCACGACGTACTCCTCGAACTCGTTGCGGGGTTGCCTCCGTCCGCCGTTCCTCAGGTGCTCGCCCGGGTAGCGCTCGAGCAGCAGCCGGAGCACGCCCTTGCGGTTTTCGACCGCGGCGTGGGACTCGGTTTGCACCGCCATCCCGTCCGCCACTTTGGTGGCGCAGGCCGGGAGCAGCTTCGCCTGCCCCTCCACCGAGACCAGGCAGATACGGCAATTCCCGACCACCGGCAGCTTGGGGTACCAGCACAGGGTGGGGATGTCCAAGATCCCCGCGGCGCGCGCCGCCTCGAGGATCGTCTGCTCGGGGTCGCCGCTGACCGAGCGCCCGTTGATCGTGAGCGTCGCCATGACCGTTGAAGATTAGACCCGGCGGGGGGGGCCGGCAACCGGCTGCCCGGCCAACTACCTGATTTGCTACGAGGATACGTGCTGAAACACGAAGGGCCGGCTCTGGGCCGGCCCCGCTCGCGCGTCAGTCGATGTGCTCGGGCAAATGGCGATGTGTGTGATCGTCGGCGCCGTCGGCCTCGTCCGTAAACCAGCAGTAGGCCCAGATCTTCGCCGGGCGCAGCATCTTCCGGCCGGCCCGCAGGATGATGCCGATGGGCTCGTGGTCGTCCAGGACCAAGGGGAGACTCGTCATGGAAAGGGCGTTTCCGGTTGTGGGATGCCGCGATGCCAGGGCAAAACGCTTGCCGCACGCCGCTCCCGACAACGCCTTATCCGACAACGGGTAACGGGAAGGGGTTGGCGGCGTGCGGTCAGTCCGACACGTTCAGCGCCGTGTCCAGCTGACGCTCCGGTTTGGTCGCCGTGAACCCGGCACTCGCCTTACTGCGGCGCCGCCGGATGATTTCCCAGCCGCCGTATTGGGCTTGCAACGCCTCGGGGGCGAGCGGGATCACCTCGCTCGCCGTCGGACTCGGGAGGATCACGTGCACGCCGCCGGGGCGGGTGCGAAGCTGCAGCTCGGTGAGCAGCACCTGCCGGTCGCGCGCGCGTGTCGGCGCCAGAGCGGAGGGTTCGATGATCACCAGGCTCGGTGCCACATCCGGGAACCAGCTGCCGAACGTGACGACGAGCGCCTGGAACCGGCCCGCGAGCTGCTCGGTGACGGCCCGACTCTCCGCCCCTTCGACCGATCCGAGATCGTGATCCACGAGGAAGACCTCGGCGTCGTGCGCCGCGATGAACAAGGCGGCGGGGAGTGCGACGGCGCCGACCACGACCGCCAGGTCGCCCGGCTCGAGGCGGCGCACCGCGCTCACGAGCGGGCCGTCCGGCTCGAGGCCCCAGTGCGTCGGGGCGCGCTGCGCGGCGCGTAGGGCGCGGTGTTTCTGGCGCCAGCGGGGGAACGAAGGCAGCCGCAGCCGCCGGGCGATGATCCGGTCGACGTGCTCCAGGAGCAGCACTTCCGTGAGGAGGTACTGGCCGGTGGCGCTTTCCTCGAGCTCGCGCACGGCCTCGTCGCCGATCTCCAGCAGTTGTTCGCGGGTGAGGGCGTTCTTGTACTCCTCGAGGCGCTGCAGCAGGAACTCCTGGTACTCCTGCTTGAGCGAGCGCGGCGGCCGCCGCACGGTTCGGGAGCGCGGCTCCCCCGAGAGGCTCAGCATGGTTCCACGTGCACGGTGACTTCGTGCAGCTGCAGGTCGCGCTTGAGCCGCTCCTCCACCTGGTCGGCGATCGCGTGCGCGGACTCCACGTCCGCGTGGCGGTCGACGGCGATCGTCACCTCGGCGTAGCGCAGGTCGGAAGGGCCGCGCGAGCGGATGCCATAGGCGCCTTTCACCCCGGGCACCGCTTGCGCGGTCTCCTGGATGTCGCGCGTCGGGATCGCGCGCTGGTCCACGAGCACCGGCACGGTGCGCTCGAGGATGCGATAGGCCACGAAGACGATCACCAGGGCGACGACGATGGCCACCGCCGAGTCGATCCACCACCAACCCTGGCGCGTGAGCAGGATGCTGACGAGCACGCCGACCGTGATGAAGACGTCGGCGCGCGTGTGCGCCGCATCCGCGACGAGCAGCTCACTGCCGAGCTCGGTGCCGCGGCGGTGCTCGTACCACGTGATGAGCACGTTCACGCCCAGCGTGAGGACGAGGAGCACAAGCTGGGAGTCGCTGACGTCGACGCGATGGCTGCCGCTCACAAGATGATTGACCGCCTCCCGCACCAGCTCGAAGCACGTGATCGATAGGAATCCCACAATGGCCAGCGCGCCCAGCGTTTCGAACTTCCCGTGACCGTACGGGTGGTCCTCATCGGGCTCCTTGGCGGCCACCCGCACGACGATGAGGGCGAGCACGTTGTTGAGCGCATCCACGCACGAATCCACCGCCCCGCCGAGCACGGCGAGGGAGCCGGACCGGATGCCCACGGCCAGCTTGACCCCTACGACCGCCAGGTTGGCGACGAGCAGGCCGATGAAGACTCGGCGGACCAGGGCGGACGCCGGCATGGACTGGACTGCAAGGTTGTAAGGGACAGCGGTTTAGTCAACGGCCCGGAGGAGCGCGCCCTTCAAATAGCCGGTCTCGGGGACGTTGACCAGCTCCGGGTGGTCCCGGCCTGCCCCCGTGACGGCGAGCAGCTGGAGGCGGCGACCGGCATCTCGCGCGGCGTCACCCAGCATGTCGAGGAAGACGGCCCGGCCGACGTGGTAGGAGCAGGAGCAGGTGAACAGCACGCCGCCGGGGGCGACGAGGCGCATGGCTCGGAGGTTGATCTCCTTGTAGCCGGCGAGCGCGCGGGAGACGCTCTGCTTGGCTTTGGCGAAGGCGGGGGGGTCCAGCACGATCGTGTCGAACAGCTCGTCCCGCCGCTCCATCTCGCGCAACAGATCGAACGCGTTGGCCTCGCGCCACGTGATGTTCGTGAGCTCGTTGAGGGCGGCATTCTCGCGCCCCCGGGCCAACGCATCGACACTCGAGTCCACCGCCACCACCTCACCGGCGCGCCGCGCCAGGTGCAGCGCGAACGACCCGTGGTAGGTGAACAGGTCCAGCGCCCGGCCCGCGCCGGTGTGCTCCGCTACGAGCAGCCGGTTTTCGCGCTGGTCGAGGAACGCCCCCGTCTTCTGGCCGGTGTGCGGTGCGGCGAGGTAGCGGACGCCCGCCTCCTCCACGGCCACGGTGTCGGGGACGGTGCCGCGCCCCGGCACCACCTCGAGCGGCAGTCCCTCGTGGCGCCGCACCGTCGTGTCGTTGCGGAGCAGGATCCCCTCGGGAGCGAGGGCGGCGGCGATCCCTTCCAGCACGTCCGGGCGCACCTGCTCGAGCCCGGCCGAGAGCAGCTGCGCCACGACGTAGGGTCCGTACCGATCGACGATGAGGGATGGCAGGCCGTCCCCTTCGCCGTGGACCACGCGGTAGGCGGTGGCGGGGATGCCGGCACGTCGGCCCGCGGCCGTAGCGATCCGGTCGGCCCACCACGTCGCATCGATGGCCTCGCGTTTTGTAGTGAGCAGCCGCAGCCGGATTTCCGAGCTGGGGGAGTACAGCGCCTGGCCGAGGTGCCGCCCGCGACGATCCGTGACCGTGACGACGCCGGCCGTGTCACGCGGCTCGTCATACAGGTCGGTGCGATAGATCCAGGGATGCCCCGCTTGCCAGCGGGCGGCGCCCTTCGCGGACACGATCACGACCCGTGTGGCGACGCGGTCCGACCGTCCGACGGTCCGACTGTCCGTCATTTCTTCCGGTCCGGGCGCAGCTTGGCCGCGTCGCGCAGGTACATATGTTTCAGCTCGCGCTGCGGCTTGGCGGTATAAAAGTGGAGCAGGACGCGGATGCAGCGCGGTACGCCGTCGGGAACCGCGACTTCCGCCGCACCCAGCAGGGGGACGTCGGTCCAGCCGAGCAGCCGCGCGGCGCGCGCGGGGTACTCCGCGGTGAGATCCGGGGATGATGTGAAGATGGCGCTCTCGACATCCTCGGGCTGGAAGCCGTTCGCTTGCTGGAGCCCGCGCAACAGCTCGGCCGTCGCGTCCAGGATGGCCTGGCCGGTGTTGGCCGCGGCGGTGGTCGCGCCGCGCAGTCCACGCAGGGTTTTGCTCATGGCACTAGGGTCTCAGTTGCGCTTGATGGTGATCACGGACCCGGGCCTCCTCAAGGGGCGCGATCCGGTCGAGACGTGCCGCCGTGCCGCGGCCGGCGGAGCCACGATCATCCAGGTGCGCTTGAAAGATGCACCCGCCGGCGACGTTCTGGCGCTGACCCGCGCCCTCGTGGGCGCGCTCGCCGTGCCGGTGATCGTCAATGACCGGGTGGACGTGGCGCTCGCGGCCGGCGCGGCCGGGGCGCACCTCGGCCAGGAGGACCCGCCCCTCGACCGGCTTCGCCCCCACGTGCCGCCGGGCTTCCTGCTCGGCCTCTCGGTCGGCTCAGCGGCGGAGGCGGAGCGAGGACGCGCCTGGCCCGCGGACTATTGGAGCGTCGGTCCCTGCTTCGCCACGGCGCACAAGGCCGACGCCGGCACGCCGCTCGGAGCGGAGGGATTCGGGCGGCTCGCGCAGCTCGCCCCGGTCGGGACGCCGGTGATCGGGATCGGCGGCGTAACGGCGACCAACGCGGCCACCCTGGTGCGCGCCGGCGCGGCCGGTATTGCCGTGATCGGCGCCGTGTGGGAGGCTAGCGACCCGGCCGCTGCGGCGCGCGCGCTGCGCGCCGCAATTGCTTGACCCGCTGGATCGCGGCCAGGTGCTCGGCGTAGGTGGCCGAGAAAATGTGCTTGCCGTCGGGCTGCGCCACGAAGTACAGGAAGGGCACGTCGGCGGGGTATAGCGCCGCGAGTAAGCTCGCACGCCCCGGCTGGGCGATGGGTCCGGGTGGGAGCCCGGCATGGAGGTACGTGTTGTAAGCGGATCGCACGGCGAGGTTTTTCTCCCACACGCGCTTCAAGCGCCGCCCATGGGCGTAGCTCACGGTCGGGTCCGCCTCGAGCCGCATCCCCCGTTTCAGCCGATTGTGGTAAACGGCGGAAATGAAGGGCCGGTCGGGGTCGTAGCGCACCTCGGCTTCGACGATCGATGCCAGCGTCACCAGCTGATGGCGCGACATCCGCAGCGTATCGAGGCGAGCCTGCCAT
>WNGI01007493.1_pt1 | contig 15289 bp, 18 predicted proteins | sample 5400621 | NCBI WGS metagenome assembly WNGI01 (sample SAMN13153374, study PRJNA577476) | soil metagenome | isolation source: 20 cm soil or saprolite under Garry oak tree replicate 1 | place: USA:California | collected 2016-06-15 | reverse complement strand
AGCGTAGGCGAGCCGGTATCGGCGGCATAGGCGTAGTCTCCCGCCAGGCAAAACATGTTGCATTGCGCCGGGATCACGCCGTTTCTGGTTGGCAGTTCATGCGCACCATCGATGTTGGCGGCCGAGAGCGCTGGAGTAACGACTTGATCAAAAGATCCTGACGGAGAAGTTTGCCAGTTGCCGGAGTTGTCGGTGCAAGGATAAGGGATTTGGGCTCCGTCTCCGGTGCGGCCAATGAGAATGAGTTGCTCTACGGTAACGGGAGTAAAAGCAGCTCCATTGATGTGCCAATTCGAGCGGTAAGCAGTTTGCAACGCACGCCCGCCCATGGCGAACCTGTTTCCAACATGCCCTCCGCCATTAGGATTGTAGATGCAAGCGTAAAACTGATACCCGGCATTTACTCCACCGATAGTCGAGGCTGCTAGTCCGCGGTTCTGATTCACTTGGTAGCTAGTGTCTTGCGTGGGTGCCAGCACATCGATGGTGGTTACCGCGTTACCGGCCTTTATGATGCGCTTCACCGTGCCCACTGCTCCGGTAGCTTGGCTGGTATTGCCTGGAGTTCTCTGAAATTGAAACGTATTCACATCCACGACAGTAGCCAAATACACGCCGTCGAATCCGCCAGTCCCAGCGAGAATCACGACATCATTGGTTGACAGTCCATGGGCTGTAGCAATCGCCGTTATAGTGGCCCCGCTAGGCGTGCAGGAAACCAAATTTGTTGAGGTATTGGTGAAGAACCAAGCCAGGTTGCCGCCGTCGATGGTTCCGCCGATGAGCTTTACCCAGTTGACATTCACCCCGGAAAGGTCAGGCATCACCGCCACGGTGATTTTATTGTTCAGCGCCGTCTTGACGCGCGCCGCGCTAACGGAAATCGTTGCCGGGCCGATTTCACAACCACGACATTGTTCTGCACCATTGCTTGGGTCAGTTGCGGCAAGCCAGAAGCCCGCCAAATGGTGCCATCGAACCATTTCTGATCGGTGCCGTTGCCAAAATGGAATCGATTGTTGGCGAAGAATCCCATCCCGGCAGCACTTGAGACCATCCCGCCGCCAAGGACCACCGGAGTTGTGACAACTCCGGTAGCGGTATTGAGCGTTTTGAGCGTGACGCCTTGCACAAACAGGACGTACTTGTTCCCGTCATTGGTGCGGTAAGGGAAGATGCTGTGAACAGGTGAAGCAGTAGATACCGTGCTCATCGCAACCGTTGAATATCCCCAGCGCAATTCCCAGTAGCCTGCTTGGCGCGGCACCCAGTTCAGGCAGCGCAAGGCTCTGTTTCGAGGCATATTAATCGGGTTTGATCGGCTGTCTACTCCTCCGGCATCAATTTGCTCGAAAGCCTTTAGCGGCGGAATGTCAGGTGCTCCTCACTGCGTCCTCGGATAGGGTCATTTGCAGCCTATAGTTCGGATCGAATTGCTTGCGCTGCGCCAGGTCGGCAATTCCTTGCTCATATTCCGCCAGCGCGTCGGTGGTCTTATCGTTCTTCGAGCCGTACTGCCACTTGAAAATTTTCCATACCAGACCAGCCACAATGGTGTTGTGCCCCCAGGGAGGAATCAACGGAACTGTCTCCGTAACTGAATCGGACGGCGGATTGGGCATGCCGCGGCCAACGATGTACGCCTTGTAGGCCAGGTCGGGCGGATCGATGCGAATCACCTTATAGTCGTTGGCGTCCATGGTGTAGCGCGCTGGCGCTTGATTGACAGTATTGTTTTGCATCTCGATGAGTGTTTCCGCATCGAATACTGGAGTCAGTTCAGCGACTCGCAAAGGGCTGGGAGTCAGAATCAGCGTGAACTTGTTTATTTCATCCAGCGCTATCTCGGCCAGAGCATTGGCTGGCACCGTGGTAATGCTGGTGAGGTCGTAGGTCGGTGTTCCAACTCCCAGCGTGAATTGAACTTGCACACGCCGCCACCAGAAACGTTCTCGTTTAGCTATGTCTTGCAGCACCAGGCGGTAAAGCGTAAGCAAGTTCAGAACTTTCTCGCCCTTGCGTTCAGTCAGCTGGTTGGCAAGCTCGATTATTTCTGAGCGTGTAATGTGAGTTCTCCGCGATAGAAAGAGCCAACGGCAGCTGCTAACTTCTCCGGTGGCGCCCAAAGATCAATCAACTTCCGCAGCCCTTCGCTCAGGCTGGTCACCGGCTTCCAGCCTATGGCTTTTGTGACTTTGGCGTTCGAGGAATTGAGGTAGAAGATTTCCCCTGGCCGGCGAGGCCGGGTATTCCAGTTGATCTTGCCGTGCCAGCCAAGCAATGCTGAAATCTTCGCAGCAAGCTCTTCGATGGTAATGCCGTTGTCCGGGCCAGTGTTGAATACTTCTCCGTTCACGGATTCATCGGCTTCAAGCATGGTGAGCCATAGATCCACCAGATCTTCGATGAAGATGAAATTCCGCACTGGCCTAGGTTCTCCAAGGTTGATTTCGCTTCCCTTGAGCATTTGCGTGAGGATCGTTTCCACCACGAAGTAGTCATTCTCTTTACGGCCGTAGGCATTGGTCTGCCGGAAGCTGACTGCTGGAAATTTGTGCGCGTAGTGCAAGTACTGAAGGAATTTCTCCGCCGCTACCTTGGCGACCGCGTAAGGACAAGCTGGAAGAGATTCATCTGTTTCGACAAATGCTTCCCGCTTCGGCTGGAAGCCATAAGTCTCCATCGAAGATGCAAAGATAAATCGCTTGAGCGCCTGGCATTCCCGGAGCGCCGCTTCGGCGAGATTGATTGTTCCGATGTAATTCGTTTCGGTCACTTCGTGAGGATGATCGAAGCTGTAAGCTACCGGAGTGATGGCCCCGAGATGACAGATAGCCTCGGGCTTGAATTCCCGAAGCGCCTGCCGCACAGCGGAATAATCTGTCAGTGAGCCGTAATGAAACTCCACGCGCCCACGCAGCTTCTGGACTGACGGATAGTTGAGACGGTTGGTCTGGCGGAGGAGCCCGCCGACTTCATGACCATTCGCTAGCAGCGCTTCCGCCAAATAGGAGCCTACAAATCCAGTAAATCCAGTGACGAATACTCTCATGCCATCAGCGCCTCTCCATGATAATGATCTACTCGCCTACGGTCCCGGTAGCCGATTTCCTTGTCGATCAATTCTCCGACTTCGCGCCGCGCCTTGAGCAAATCTTGCTTCGAGATCGTCGGCAAGTCGAGAATCAATTCATCTTCCGTGCCTTCGAGCCCTTGCTGCCAGAAACGGTCAAAAGCGTTCTCCGGCAGCTTCACGCCGTAATTCTCCGGATGGTTCCAGACATCCGAGCCAGGAAAAGGCTGAAACAAGCACCACGCGGCTGCTGAAGGTTTCGTGTCGAGCACCCAACCTTTCATCTCTTCAACGGTTTCAAGCGTCTCACCTGGAAAACCAAGCATCAGGAAGGCTTTGGCCACCATTCCCGCATCTTGGCACATCTTGATTCCTTCTGTGTTTTTCTCCGGTGTCGTTCCCTTGGCCATGAGTTTCAGCATTTTGGCGGAGCCGTGCTCTACGCCAAAGCCGAGCTCGATGCAGCCGCGCGCCGCCATGTAGTGAAACATATCCGGATTCGTGAGATTCACGCGCGTGTTGCCGCGCCACTTCATCCCATAGTTGTCAAGTATGTCCGCGAGCAGTTTGCAGCGGTCCTCTTTGATGGTTAATACATCGTCTTGGACGCGAATGCAGGAGACTCCGAGCAAGGCAAGCTCCTTGATTTCCATTTCGATTTGCTTGGCGGATTCTTCCCTGATCTTAGTTCGCGCGTCGGCGCAAAACCGGCAGCCATAAGGACAGCCACGCGCCGTGAAGATAGAAGCGGTCATGGCTTCGTTGAGATTCATGGTCTTGTCATAGCCGTTGGCCGTCAAGCCGCCACCGTAGAACTTCGATGGCCACAAATCGAATGCCGGCATGGGAAGCGTAAGAACATCTGGGAGAGGCCCAGGAGCATTCTGCTGAAGAAATCCCAGTTCATTGAACCAGCAGAGATTGGGAGTCTGAGTTTTCGCTTTCATTGACCATCAAGAAGTCGAAGCCTTCGAAATAATGAGGTCTTTTGAATTGTTGGTGCGGGCCATTCGTGATGTAAGTCGCATGGGTTCCCCCAAGGACTTTCACATTAGCCGGCCAGGCTTTGGCTAACTTCTTCCCCCAGTGCACATTAGCGGTCGTCGCGGAAATTCCCAGCACATCGCAAGGCTTCAGCTTCTCTTGATGAACGAGGAGTTGCCGCTTCTCTGCTCCCCAGCTTGTCACTTCGTGGCAGTCAGCGACCGTAACGTCATGGCCTGCTTTCCTCAGAGAAGCGGCAAGGTAGAGAATACCAAGGTGCAAGAACTGCCTAGGATTGAATAGCAGCCAGCTGGGACTGTCCAGCAAGATTACTTTTGCCATTGATGATGTTCCAAAGTTTGTCCGCATCCGCTTTGCGCTCGGAAAGCAGTTCCTCGTAGAGTTTCTGGTTCCCTACGCTGCGTCCAAGCCGGTCTTTGTGCGTCTGGTCAAGAGGCGCTTTCTTGAATAGCGGATGCATATGCTCGGTAACGAACGGCAGATAGATTCTGCGGTTCAAGGCGTTGGCTACTTCATTCCACCAGGTGTCAACGAAATCGGCGGAGAAGTACGGCGGAGCGACATAGCCGACAGCATCAACCCAGTTCCTGTGCAGGAAGACATGCGTTCCGAATTTCTCTTGGTACACGCCATCATTTCCATGCACGCATACCAGCCGATCGGGAAAGGCCGCGAAGGCCCGGCGCACGTCGTCATCCCAGCCTTTGGTCCTGAAGATCAGATCATCGGCGCCAATCATCAGGATTTCCCCGGTAGCCGTTTCGGCGCATTGGTTCCACATCTTGGACATCAGGATGCGCGGGGCAGTTGTGATAACCAGCTTGTTTATCGGGTAGTGCGCGCCTTCACAATTTATGTCTGGGCCATTGGTAGAGGTATCGTCCAAATCTGCGTACAGCACAACTTCTGGAATGATGGTAGAGGTTTCCCGCAGAGAGTCCAGTAGCCTTCTCACATTTGCCGGCCTGCCGCGCGTCGGGCAAAGAATCGAAATCTTCATGTCCGGAACTTCCATCGGCATCTGCCCGTTGACCTTGGCTTTCAGGATGCACTCATTGCGGTAAGGCAGGAAATCCTTGATGGAGAAATCATATAGCCCAATATGCCCCGGCGTGACGCTGGTATCCACATACACGGGAATGTCGCAGTACCGCGTGGCGATGTAGCAGAAGCTTACATCCTCGCCCATCTCGACAGGAGCCTTCGGAGCATTCAGGAACCGGAACCAAAAGCATACTTGATCCTTGTCGAATGCCTCGAGCCGCATATTCTTCAGCGTCTGAAGTTTTTCGCCTGCCAGTCCGTAGGCGTTCTGCTCCCATAAACAGTCAAAGTAAACTTGCGCGACTTGCTCCAGGGCATGCTTTGAAATCAGCATCAAGCCGGTCCCTACCGCCAATCTCTTATGGTCGCCGATCAGCTCGTTCTGCGGCCAGTCGAAGATCTGGCTGTACTTTCCGCTCTCTTCGTCATAGAGGCGGATATTCGGGAGCGGCGGATCTTGCCTGTGCGTGCATAGCCCGGCAACGATGTCTTTCTTGTGGGACAGCAGCTTAACCAGCGTATCCGACTGCACAATGATGTCATCGTCCATGAACAGCACATGCGTCCAGGGCTTGCCGCTCTTTAGCAGGTCGATGATCAAATTGTTGCGCGCCCAATGGACTACGGAATTCCCTTTTGATGGGCTGCAATAGACAATAGCCGCTTCGGCGCTCTGTTTCATCATCTCCCCGAGCGCGTTCTGCATCTGGGGCTCGGGAGCGCGATAACTTGGGACTAGCACGGCGACAATGGGCTTTTCTTCCGGCTTACGCCCGGCGATTTCCACCTCGATGCCCAGTTCCTTGAGCGCTTCTCGGCCGTAAGGATTTAGGAGCAACTGCCGCGCGCGCTTCTGCCAGCCGGTCAATGGATTACGTCCGTCCCTTCTTGCGCTATCTCTTGCAGTGAGTCAGCGATTTGTCGCGCTTTGGCGATGGCCGCTAGGTGCTCTGCTGGCGTCATTGGGTCGGTGCGGCGAGTCTTGCGTTTATTTTCCTCCGCCCGACGCTGAAGTTCTTTCTCCTCTTCGGTGGCTTCGCTGAGTTGCTGTTCCTGCTCGGCGCGATATTCTGGTTTCCGGTCGTAGCCGCCGTCCTCAGCTTTGACGTATTCGTTGGGATGCGCCTCATAGCCCATCCAGATCTTCTTATCGCTGGGAGCGGTAAACTTCTCAAAAGTCTCAGGAGCACAGTTTGGACACTCGTCGCGCTGGCCATCTTCGGCAAAATGCGTGCGCACCCGGGGAGATTCTGATTTGCAATTCGAGCAAACAGCCATCAGCGTGTAGCGGCCACCTTCTCGACCTTTTGTTGTTTTACCTGGCTCAAGAGTTCATTGCGTTCGTTCTCCAGGCGCTGCCTCATGGCATCCAGCTTTCCACGCTCGAGCTCAAGCTGCTGGCCCTGGCTCAGCCAGGCTTGCTCCCATTGCGCCTCGGAGCAGAAAACATTGCTGCGGGTCTTCTCAAGGTAATATTGAATCTCAGGATCAGAAGTGGCGAAGCGCCCGCGAACGAATTCCACAAAGCCGCCGGGAACGCGCTGCGTCTCGCCGTTCACGATGACGGTCTTATCTGGCGGGATGTTGCAAATGCGTGTGCGGCCGTCGCGCTTCGAATCCATTCCGCCCTTGGCCGGATGGCCGGGATCGCTCGGAGCATCGGCAACCAGATATTCTTTGCGCTCCACGATGTGATTCGACTGCTTGTCGGAGCAGAGCCAATCGCCAACTTTGAAATCATTGTTGCAGGTTAGGCACTTCCAGGATTGCAGAGACATAAATTTCCTTTCAAGAATGGGGCGGTAAAATCCGCCGCCCCTCGGGTAAAGGTTTAACTGTAGGACGAAAGGTCAAATAACCACGCATGCTTTTTCTCGTGCCGTATCTCCCAACCTAGTTGTGAACGGTATTCGTCCGTCCTCGTGGTCGAGCCGTCCGGCAGGATATTCTCGAACAGCTTGGTGTCGCCGATGAGATTGTCTCCGCCGCCGTTCAAGTAGCGGATAGCTACCGATGGCAGATCGATCGAGTAGGCATGGCTGGAGAATGAATTTCCGGCCACATAGCCTACATCGCCAGTTCCTAGGCGGTAGTCGTTGGCCAGCATGAATTCTCCAAGAGCCATCTCGAAGCGGGCGATCTTGACGCCAAACACTGTGTCTCCTACGCGCGTCAGTAGCTTGTTCTGCGAGTAGAAGTTGATCGCTGAAATCACCTTTGGAGCGCAGAGCAAAAGCTTCTGCTTTTCTCCGTAGCGGAAACACGTCTCAGAGAACGTGTTCCATGTGGTGATTGTAGCGGTAGTGTTGGCATCGGTTTTGTTGGTGGCGATACGCGACAGGAATCCCATGGTCGTCCACCGCGAGGATGGAGAGTTCAAGGTTTCCGATGCGCGGCTCCACAGTCCCGCACCTTCGATTTCTGAGCGATGCCGGATCAGCGCCTTGACAAGCTGGAACTTCCGCTCGCCTTGCGGCGCTCCGTATTGCTTGGTGGAAGCTGCGGTGTGTGTGACTTTTACCGGCGTCTTGAAGATTTGGGCATAGCTGATCTGCACCGTCTTGCTGGTGTAGCGCTGCTGCCCGATATTGTCATCTTCGCGGAATGCCGAAGCCAGAATGCGGAGTGTCTGGGTTTGCCCGATGGTGTCGGCGCCAGACCCTCCAATGCCTCGCGTCACGGTCAGTGTATTGGTGGATACGGCGGTGACTAGGAACACTTCCGGAGCTGCGGAGGATGACTGCGCTTTGGGCACAGCCACGATGTCTCCGACTCCGAAAAGCGTTCCATCGGCCACGCCAATGGCAGTAACTGCCGAAGTGTAATCACCGGCTGATGACGCATAGCCCCAGAGAGAAACTTCCGTGTCTTCGACCCATTCAAACCGCGAGCCGATGGTCGGCTGTTTCCTCTTGGCGGCATTGGTCAGCACAAACAATGGCGCGGCATCCGGCTCAAGCAATACCATCTGCTCGGATACGTCGCGGACGTTGGTTGTGTCGGTGACGAATTGATTGAAACTGCGTGCTACGGCTAAAGCCACTAGCTAAGCTCCTTCTGCTTCAGAGCCGTCCATGCTCCCGCTGATAAAGTTCCATCGTATCGTCATCGAAGAGATCCTGATTCGATTGGAACTTGCTGGAGCCGGAAGACTGTGAAGCGCCTTTCGATTGCCCGGAGCCGAGATTGCCCGCTGAGCGCCTAACTTCCGCGCGGCGGGCGTTTCTTGCGCCAGCAGCGGCGGCTTGCTGAAGCAACTGAGGATTCACGTTTTGCCCGGAAGCGATTTTTGCCAGCATGGCATACTTGCGTTCGGCGTTTTGCTGCGCTGGCAATGGCTTTCCTTGCGCGTCGGTGAATTGCATTTCATCGAATCCCGGTATCCTGCTGGATGCTTCGCGGAGCTTGGCTGAAAAGTCCTTGGTTCCGTAAGCAGGCAGGGCGGAAAACGCAGGATCTGAATTGCGCACGCGGTCCCAGGCCATCGCCATCGAGGACCGCTCGTACATATCACCGAAACCGGGGAAAGCCTGGGAGATTTGCTCGGATAGTCTGGCTCCCAGCATGTCTCCCATAAACGTGTTCATCAGGTTGAGCATGTACTTCGAGGCCGTGTGGGTGAACGCCATGGCCTGCTGAGGCGAACTCTTGGCAATTTCTGCGTCCGGCACTCCAAAGGCTTTGAGGAAGTCGGCGTGGAATTGCTTGGCAACTTCAGGGTCAGTGCGTTCCGTGACCATGCGGTCAAGGTTCTGGAAGTACTGCTCTCTGCTGAGCGGAGCTTCACGGGTTGGTTCCGCGGCAACTTCCGGCTCAGGCTCTTCAGTCTGCTGCTGCTGCTGCTGAATGAAAATGTCGGAGTTGATCTTGTCGTGAAGCAGTTGCCGCAAGGTTGGTTCCTGGGCCTGCTCCGGCGTCAAGTTATACCGTTCGGCATAGCGTGCATAAACTTCATCGGGAAACACCTTGTCCTGCTCGCTTGGGAGCCAGTCCTCGGCTGTTTCTTCGACTTGTTCCTGCTGCTCGTCTTGCGGCTGCTCAGAAGTTTGAACAGTTTGCTGCTGCTCGGCTTCGGGAGCCTCGGCAACTTGCTGTTCAGTCTCCTCGCTGACCAGAGACTCGGCGATTTCCGCCTGCTCCGGCGCTACGGATATATCACTCATGGTCTACCTCTTCTGCGGGTTGGATCCGCATGCATGCAGTGGGTCTGCAAAGAAAGTCATTTCCTTCTGCCCGTCTCGACAGGCACGCCACCGCCTCCAAGTAAGGCTCGCAGCCGGATCATTTCATCGTCTGTAAACTGCCGCGGCTGCTGTGGAGGTGCCATGTTGACAGGCGGAGATGGAACCTGGGCATGAGCTGCATCAAGTCCCGCCACTTCGACCGGGAACCTGTCGCGCGTGACTTGCACTCCCGAGCCATTGGCCACGCCCAGAAAGTCAGCCGCTTCAACATCAGTGATAGCCACGACAAAGCCGGTCTTTGGCTGGCCGTTTTCGTAGTAATTCACCCTGAATAAGCCTCTTTTATCTGCCATTTGCTGCTCCTCTCAATTGGTCCTCAGCGAACTTTTGCAGTTCCCTGAGCGAATTCTCGTAAGTCTCAACCTTGCCGGCCAGTCTAGCTTCTTTCATGGTGTCTCTGACGCTTTGCCTTACCGCGCTCAAGAGCATTTCAATATGTTCCATGCGCTGCTGCTCATAGAAAGCAATCAACGCCGCTGATAAGAGCGGATCGCTCAGTCCATCGTAAAGCTGCTGCGCTTCCGCCAGCCTAAGACTTGGAGCTTGCGTTAGGATTATTGACCCCTCTGGTCATTGGAGTCCGTGGATTTGGCTCCGGATCATCCACACTCTTACTGGACATCAAGTTGTCGGCATGATCGCCGGCTTGAGACATTTTGGCGATGCCTTTCAGGGTGTCTTCAATCTGCAGGTGTTCTTGCGCATCCGGAGAAATCGGTTGCCCGGTAACCATTCCCCAGAGCGCTGCTTGCACTTCGGCTGGCGGATCAACTTTGGCCGCGAATGTCATGGTCATCTTGGGTGGCGGAGGAGTTGGCGGCTTCGGAGGCGGCACGGCCTTGTCCGCATCGATACCGCGAATCGTGCTGGCATAGAAATGCGCCGCATAATACGGGTCAACGATGTTGGGCATCTGCCCGGCCATCTCGACAAGTTGCAAGGCTGCGTTTCTGCGGATGTCGTCATCCACCGAAAGCATGGACATGGCCGCGGGCTCGACTTGAATCTCTTGCTGAAGTTCCATGAAATCCAACTTCGCAACCGAGGCTTTGCCGTAGCGCTGCGTCAGCCCTTCGACTTGGCCGGTGTATTTTCCGCTGATCTGGTAGGGCTTGTAACCGCCCTGACCGTCCTGTTCTGGTTCTGTCTGCTGGAGCATGGCGAGTTTCTTCTCGCCTGATTCCTTCAGATACCAGTTGAGTGAATCAATCTCGAACTGCGTCAATGCGTCGGCGGACTTCGCGGCCAGCACTGCGGTCGTCGCGGTCTTGCCAGCCTGAGGATTCGTGTCAGTTCCTGTTTCGACGTTCGTTAGGTTCGGCTCGGCCAGCGCCATCATGCGCATGTTTTGGGCCTCTTCTTCCGTAGCTGCGCTGATGGCTGTGGAAATCGTGCTGATATTCTCAATCAGTGGTTTAATGGCATCCGGATCCCTCACCACGATCAATCGCATCAATGCGCGGTCGATCTGCTCATCGGGGATGTCGGCGGCGTTCTTCACCAGCATCACAGGCCTAAGAATATTCGCTACCAGATCGCGCCGGCTGCCCACAATCGCATTGTGAAGCAGCCACAAATGACGCATGAGCAAAGGAGTAGAGTCTCCGTAAGCTGACAGCAAATCGAACATCGGCACGAGCTCGGTATAGCAGTATTTCCCGTACAGATCCCAGGGATATGGCATCTTCCCGAGATAAACCTTCTCGTTTCCTATCCATTCGATCCAGAATTGCCCGTCCTTGTCCTTGGTGTGACATTCAAGGACGTCATAGCGCTTGCCCTTGAGAAGTTTCGTAGGCCAGAGAGGCAAAGTCTGGCCAAGAGCATTCGTACGAAGGCGGGACCGCAAATCAAACGGCTGCTGCTGGTAAATCGGCTGCCAGGAAGGCATGTCTTCGAGGTCTTTGATGGCTTTTGGATCGAAAAGAGGCTGCTCCGTGCCATCTTCCGGGTCGAGGTAGGTCTTTTGCCCCATTTTCTTCAGCCAGACATCGGATTCCCAGTAGTTCTCGACACACCAGCCTGATTCATTCAGCCTTGCGCAGCCTGGCTCCATGTAAAAATCGCCAATAAAGATGTTTTTCGATACCGGGCCTTCAAACTGGCTGACCTTTTTCGGCACTTGCGTCGTATTTCCGTACTTCGCTATGGCCTGGGACTTCTCATCGTCGCTTAATTGGTCGTCGCCTTGCGTGTTGTCATCGAGGCTTCGCAGGTCGGAGCGGCTTAGGCTGTCTGTCGTCCTGAAGAATTTCTTGGTCTGCTCGACGGTATCCCAGTAAAGCTTGGCCACGCCCCAGCCAAAGATCTGAGCCGATTGCACTAAGCGCCTGTGCTCAATAGCCTCTCCTGACCTGTCGAACTGCATGTAAGCCCAGGCCGTCAGCCGTTCGGCTAGGTCTGTGTTTCCGCCATCCGGCACCGTATAGTTGATTTGCGGCGGATTGGCTGTCAGGCGCGCTGTCTTTCTGCGGATGATGAGCGAGAGCTCCGGCATGGCCACATTGGTGCGCGTGGTGTCCTCGACCGATTTCCCGGTCTCGTCCGTCACCATGATTGGCTTGGTGCGGCACTTTGAGGCGCGGAATACGTCCTCCCACATATCCCAGAGATTTATCTGCGCCCAGCGGCGGGATTCGTTGCGGCGGTCCAGAATATCCGCTACGTTCTCGGGAGTCTTGCGTGATTTGCGCTTGGGTTGGTCGGGCTTCTGAGTGCTTTGTCCAGGCACTCCGCCAGCATCAGGCATCAGTAATTTACGCCTTGCGCGATCGGCTTCCAGGTGCTCTTAATCTTCCGGTCAGGAATGAATTCAATCTCCGCCATGGCCAGATATTTCAGGCAATCCGTTTCGTGGTTCCGCTTGGCCATTGCTTTGCCAGTGGGATCTTGCCGCTCCATCATCAATGGGGTTTGCTGCTGAAAGCGATTCGTCTTCAGCTCGTAGACCAGCTCGGGACACCTGTCCGCGAAAATATGGAGCTTCGACTTCGGCTTGAAGCTGCCGTCCGCTTGCTCCACATCCCGCGGTTTCAGCCATTCGTTGACCTTCTCCGGCCCAGCCAGGTTGTCCTTGATGCAGTCTTTGAAGCTCCAGCCACCCAGCTCCTCGAAGCGCTTCTGGAAGTTGTACTCAGGCTTCTCATCGAAGAATCCTTGCCCCATGGCGCGCGCGGCATAGTCGATTACCCGCGTGTAAATGTCTTCGTCTTGCCCTTCGTTCTCGGGGTTGTCTGCGCTTTCGAGCCAGGAAACGGTTTCGACATACTGCTTGATGGAGTAGCGGTTGTCGTCTTCGGGAACGTTTCCGCGCTGGCCGTAAATCTTCGAGGGCCACAATTCCCGGTATGCCCAGAAATCGCCCCATTTATCAGCTGCAACCCAGAGTCCTGCGTGTGGGACGACAGGATGCGGATCGAGAGCGAAGTACCGAGTCCATTCTTTAGGAATAGCAAAAGATCGCTCCAGCGTGGCTTCCTCATGTAGCTGGTAAATGAGCGTTCCGAGCTTGGCTGAGAAGTTGATTTCATATTCTTGCTCATAGTCCGCTGGATTCGTCATGGCCGCTTTTTGCTTCGCGGCCCATGCGGAAGTCTTTTCCGGATCGGCTGAGTAATGCAGCCGGAAAATGCGTATCCCGTGAGGATTCACCCAAGTGCTAACACCCGGATGAGGAAACTCGATCACTGAGAAATGCCGGTGATCCCTACATTCAAAACGCTATCCACCACGAATGTGGCGCTGCCATGCGATTTCGCTTGGTTGGTTACCAGCACGTTGCGAATGGTGTTGTAATCGTTCGCCGCCGCCTGCACATAATCGACTTGATCGTGATTCACTTTCTTTCCGCCGACTTCCCAGTGCCAGTTGACCTTATAGCAATTGGTGACTGCCATGATGCCTCCTTAAAGTTCGCCGTAAAATGCCGCTCCGAGCCCTTTGCGCTTGGGCTTTTGTGTGGCTGCCGCGCTGGTGTCGGGGTTGGGTTGGCCGACGGGCTTGCTTGCCTGATTCGCTGTGGGATGCTGAACGGGCAAACGCCCAGCTGGATCACCCTTGCCGGCAGGCTTTACCTTTGCCAGAGGTCCACCTCTGGCATGGCCGCCCTTCTGCACGCCATCGGTATGCCCCCCAGTATTTGGGAACTTGCTGGAACCTGGTGCGCTGATCTTTGGCGCTATTTTGTTTGCCATCTCATTCACCGTAGAATGCGGCATTCTTCTTGGCTTTGAAGCTGCCAGGAAAGAATGACCCTTTCTTCTTGGGATGCGCTGTGCCCATGCGCCCGAATACCTGCCCGGATTGATTGATAGGCCGCTTCTGCCCTACCGGCCCGCCAGATGGCAGGGCCTTTACTCCAACTGTCGTTCCTTTGGAATACTTGCCTTGGCCTACACCATCAGTGCCGCGAGACTCCAGTTGCGCGTGTGAACTTTTAGACTTTGCAGCATGTTTGCGTTCCATGGCCTTGCCCTTGGGAGTTTCTTTGTTGCCGCGCATCGCCCCAATCGAATTCATCACCTTGTAAGGGATTGGACTGTCGGCCCCGTACTGCTTCTTGAGTTTGTCTTCTAGGAACTTGGGCATTCATCCCCCAAACCAGCGCTCCCCATAAGCGCGCGCATATTCACACGTCCCGCAGCGAAATTGCTTGGCTTCGCCTGTCTGATGCTGGAATAGATTGCAGCATCCAAGCTTCTGACTGATCCCACCGTTAACCTTGACGCGCACGCAATTGCCATCCTTCTCGGCGCCTGGTAATTCCATGTAGCCAGCGGTTTTAGCATCAACCCTTTCCATACGGATCATACTTCGGAGGATTGGGGCTTGGCCGCTCGCGCATCATGGAGAAGCGTGTGTAAGCCGCTACACGCTCGGGAATCAATTCGCCTTTTTCTTTCCTGAACAGGACAAGCCGCTGGCTGGTGCTGTCGCCAATAGGAACCACGAGCCGTCCACCTTCAGCCAACTGATCTCGCCAGGCTTTGGGTATTTGCTCGACTCCACAGGTGGCCACGATAGCCGTAAATGGAGCTTGAGAAGGAATTCCATTGGCTCCGTCTCCGGTGTGCAGAAAGACATACTCCCCGGTGATCTTGGTGCTGTCAACCCAAGGTTCCAGCTCGATGGAGTGGACTTCCGCCCCGGTTGAGCTGAATTCGCTGGTCTGGGTCCCTGAGCCAGTGCCGATTTCGAGCACTTTGTCGGCTTTGGTCAGATTGAGCAACTGGCTGATCAGCGCTCGGCATTCAGGACTCGGGATAGTTCGCTTGCCATCAAAGGTTGGGCTGAGGCTTACTGGCATTCGTCGCCAAACCAGCCCGGCCCGGCTGAACTTACTGCAATGATTTGACGGGCGACAGGCTGCGCGGCATCGTAGCATTGCTGCGCCTCGGGCAAGAACGCGGCCTCGTCCATTATGTAAATCGTAGGATGGAAAAGCCTGATCTTGTTCACGCCCTTGGGGATTCCATGCACTCGCCCGCCATCCGCCCATTCCACTTCAAGCGCTGAGGCTTCACGCTTCAATGGATGCCGCGCCTTCAGCCAGGCAGGCTGCTGGCGATACAAGCATTCCGCATACCCTACCAGCTCCATGGCTTTGTCTTCGCTGTCAGTCTGCACAATGACTTCGCTCTTGAACCATTGCGCGCGGTGCGTCGCATAGACCATGACGCTCCAGGAAGTGACCATCTCGCGGGTCTTCGGTATGAAGATGCTCGGGACGTCGGCTGAGCGGTTCGCCGCCAAAGCATCAAACAGCACGCGAAAATAACTCTTCGTTGGGAATGAAGCGGCAAATTCCCTGCCTTGCTCGAGATAATGCGGATTCTCGGTCTTGGTCCAATGCGTGGCCCAGTAGAGCGGATCGCGCTTCGAGCGTTCATCACGGATCGCTTGGAGCGTAGGCAGTTTCGATAAG
>WNGI01002764.1_pt1 | contig 15291 bp, 10 predicted proteins | sample 5400621 | NCBI WGS metagenome assembly WNGI01 (sample SAMN13153374, study PRJNA577476) | soil metagenome | isolation source: 20 cm soil or saprolite under Garry oak tree replicate 1 | place: USA:California | collected 2016-06-15 | reverse complement strand
ATTATATTATTTGCAAGCGCAGTTGATGTTACGCGGTGGCGGCGGCCAGCATAGGGTCCTTGTGGTCGGATTTCTCATGAGCGCCTTCGCTCGCGCTCGTCAAGCAGTCCGGGATCCGGATCATGAAGACGGAGCCATGGCCCATCTCGCTTTCGACGGTCAGTTCGCCACCCATCAAGCGACACAGCCTCTGCGTAAGCGGCAAGCCAAGACCCGGATCGTCGCCGTAATTGCTGGACGTCTCATGCTTGGCGCTGCCAAAAGTCTCGAACAGGTTGGGAATCTGCTCGGGAGGTATGCCGATTCCGGTATCCTGAACGCTAATGAGGATTGTTGTATCCTCCTTCGCCACGGTCAGATTGATAAAGCCGCGATGTGTGAACTTTCCGGCATTGCTCAATAGATTGTCCACGCACTGTCGCAGCTTCGCTTCGTCGCCGAGGATGATTCCAACAGAGGGGAGACAACTGACCCGCAATTCGTTGCCTCGAGCTGCGATCTTGGTCTGCCAACTCGTGAATATGTCATTCACAAAATCAACGACCGCAAAATGCTCCAGATGCAGCTCCATCCTGCCAGCTTCAAGCTTCGACAAATCGAGCAGATCGTTGATGAGTGCGAGAAGTTGATAGCCTGCGCCCTTTATCGACTTCAGGTCGTCAGATCGCACGCCGGCCGCTGGCTTATCGCCAAGGAGCAATTCGCTGTAACCGATAACCGCGTTCAGCGGATTTCTGAGCTCGTGGCTCATCTTCGCGAGAAATTCTGATTTCGCCCGCGTAGCGCGCTCCACCTGCTCAGTCGCTACACGAAGCTGCCGCTCAGTCTCGCGATGACGCTGCACTTCCTGCTCAAGCTCCGACTGCGAGGACACGATTCTTGCATAATAGAGCGCCATCATCGAAACGTACACGCTGGCGCAGACAGTGGATACAAGTCCGAGACCCACCAGACTGCTTAGCGGCACGTTCTCGGGAAAATCAAACCAGCTGTAGATCGAATAGAATGCAACGAGATTTGCCGCGATCATGAAGGCGACGATGATGCGTGTCTTGCTCGCCGGCAGATAGAAAAAAGCCAAAAGCGGGACGGTAATAAGCCATGGCAATATCGGCGAGCTCATTCCGCCGTAGAAATAACAGCCCCAAAGAATGCAGAAAATCAAATTCTGAATCGAAATGAGGGCGAGTGGAGTGTACCAGCCGGTGATTCGAAGCACGAGTGGGAACGGCCAGAAGGCCGTGACCGCAATGAAGAAAACCCACCAGGTCCAGTCCGCCTGTCCCTGAACATACAGCATGTAAAAGGAGATCGTATGTCCGAGGAACGGGCCAAACAAATGACTGAACAAGAACATCCGAACGCCTTGAAGGACCTCACTCGAGGCCTTCAGCCTGGCAGGGATGAACCAATCCACGAATGCATAGAGACGCGCGTCGAGCGTTTGTAAAAGACCCCGGCTGTTGAGCATCTCAAGATTCACGGCATTCACCCGTTTTTACCGTAGATCACGTCCCGTCTTTTTAGGCAGCAGCTGCGAGCGGCTCAATAACCGCTGGAATTTCAACCGTAAAAGTGGAGCCCCGCTCCACCTCGCTCTCAACGCGGATATCGCCGTTCATGAGCTTGCAAAACGAGTGACTCAGCGCAAGGCCCAGTCCTGTCCCGCCGTAGGATCTGGAGGTCAGCGCATTCGCCTGATTGAACTGCGTGAAGAGTCCCTCGATTGCGCCGGGCGAAATTCCAATACCGGTGTCTTGCACCGAAATGACGATGTTGTCGGCTGCAAAATTGTTGCCGGCAGCAAAGCTGTTCACTCGGTGCACCCGCAGCATTACCTTTCCCCCGCAGGTAAATTTTCCGGCATTGCTCAAGAGGTTAATAATCACCTGGCGCAGCCGCGTCCCATCCGATACAATGGTACCTGCATCATCCGATACCTCGATAATAAATTCATTTCCGTTCTGCGTCACCAGACTGCGGCAGGTCGAGGCAACATCGTCGATGAACTGCTTGAGATCGAAGCTTTCAATGGACAGCTCGACCGCCTCCGAATCGATCTTGGTCATGTGGAGGACGTCGGATACCAGCGAAAGCAGATGCCGCCCGGCGCTGTGAATCATCTTTAGATCGACTGTTTCCTCCGTATCGCCAATCGAATCCGCGTCCTCCATCAGCATTTCGCTGTAGCCGATAATGGCGTTCAGCGGCGTTCGCAATTGATGGCTCATCTTCGCGAGGAAAACACCCTTTGCTTCGTTCGCGCGATCGGCCCGTTCTTTCGTCTCAAGCATCTTGGTAGCCGTGACGAGGTGGCGTTCGACTTCCTTACGAAGCTCCGATTCTGCAGTGATGACGTTGGCGTAATAGACCGCCATCATCGATGTGTACAGCGTAGCTGCGCACACCGAAATCACACCTACGCCGGACAGCGCGGCGACTGGAACAAGTTCCGGGAAGGAGCCATTTGTGATGTAGGCAATGCAGAACTCAAGGAGATGGAGCGCAAATATGCCAAGGACCAGAAGCGGACGTTCACCAAGATAAAAGAAGCCGAGCAAAAGGGCCGTCAAGAACCAGGGGAGAAATGGCGAGCTCACTCCGCCGTAGAAGAACGATCCGAAGACGCTGACGAAGGTGAGATCGCAGATCGAAAAAAGCGCCACGTAGGTGAGCGACTTTGTCAGCTTCATCCCGAAGGGAAGCAGCCAAAACGCAAAACAAAGGACGCTGATCGTCCAGAAGGCCACGCCCGGATCGGGCTCGGCTTGATAGAGATAGGAGAGAATGACGACAGCTTGGCAAGGACCAAGCAAATGGCTGATCGCGAAAATTCGCGCGCGCCATAGCGAGGCCGTATTGTTCCGAAGCTCTTCCGGAACAAACCAATCGATCACGGAGAGCAATGTTTTCTGGCCGGGCATTGCTACCCCTCGATTTGGCTGGAGTTCACGCCTTACTCGCCCACTGCCAAGCGGCGGGGTTGCGCCGCCGTCCCCACGCGCGCCAAATACCGGGCGTATTCAGGTTGTGCGGCATCGACAGCGGCGCGCAACCGCTTGGCCACTTCAATCACGTTCTCAGCCGTGTGGTCGGGCATCACTTGGAGCCGGAATCGGGCATTGCCCTTCGCCACGGCTGGATACTCAACAAGGTTCGCGACCACCCCGAGTTCGGGCAGCCTTCGGCTGGCCATGCGCGCCAAGGCCTCGGCGCCGACAACGACTGGCACGATGGCGGACGGGTTGCCCATGGCTTGCAAACCCTCGGCTATCAAGGCGTTACGAAGCTGCCCGACGCGCTTCATGAGCAGCCACCGCAGGTCGCGCCCCCTGTCCGACTGAACGATCTCGAAAGCCTTCGTCACCGTGGCGGCTTGCACCGGCGACAAGGCGTTGGAGAAGGTCGCCGAGCAGCCGTAAAATTTCAGATACTGCTTCACTGCGGGTGAGTTGCAGGCGACGAACCCGCCGTTGGAGGCGAATGTCTTCGAAAAGCTCCCCATCACGATGTCGATCTTGCCCGGCATGTTCTGCTTGCCGATGAAGCCTCGGCCGCCTTCGCCGATGGCCCCGAGATCGTGAGCGACGTCGACAAGCAGCGTGGCATCGTAATCGTGACAAAGCTCCTGCAGGGGGGCGAGGTCGGGGGTGTCCGAATCCATGGAGAACAGGCTCTCGGTCACGACCAGAATGCCGTTCTCGGTATCTCGCGAACGAATTCGCTGAAGGTGCCGACGAACCGACTCGAGGTTGAGATGCCCATGGAGTTGTACGTTCTTGGTGGCCGAATTGGCGCCCTCCTGGAGACAGGCATGTGCAAGGCCGTCCATGATGACATGATCGTGGGACCCCACCAGAGCCTTGATCACGCCGTAGCCCGCGGCCCAGCCGGTCGGGTAGAGGACCGTGTGTTCCAACTGCAGAAATTGCGAAATCGTCTGCTCGAGCATGAGCGAATATTTGGTGTTCCCCGCCAATGCCGACGAACCCGCACTGTGGACGCCGTATTCATCGATGACGGCTTTTGCGACTTCCTTGATTTCGGGGTCGGATGAGAGGCCAAGGTAATCTTGTGACGCAAAGTTCAGGCCGCGGAAGCTCGTTCCGCTGTCGTCTTTCGCGGTACAGATTGCGCGCGGCGCGTCTTTGGTCGATTTGGAATAGGGCCATAGTCCATGCAGACGACGCGATTCCTGCCAGTGGTAGAAACCCTCCACGCGCGCCATCAGATCGACACCGCGAAGCTCACGAAAGTCCCGCATACTGCCGGTGAGCGCTTCCACAGGCTCCACAATGCCGTGATCACGGGACATGACGTTCCTCGCTCTGTTCGGCCTGTTCAAAAACCTGCCGACTCGCGACTTTCGTCGCGCCGCGACTTCTTGCGCATCAGGCAGGCGCGAATCTTTCCGACCAGCCGTGCAAGGTCGACCGGCTTGGTGTCGAAATCAGCACAGCCGACAGAGATGCTCCGGTCTCGATCACTTGCGAGCGCATGAGCGGTCAAGGCGATAATCGGGATATGCGCGGTGCTCGGCCGGGATTTGATCAGCTGCGTTGCCCGCCATCCGTCCATTTCACCCAACGCGACATCCATGAGAATCACGTCGGGATTCTCGACCGCCGCCATTGCGACGCCGCTGACGCCATCGGCCGCGCAACAGACCTCAAAGCCCTGTCGCCGTAGCCGACGCATGAGCATGTCGCGGTTGGCGAAATTGTCCTCCACCAGCAGGATCTTGGGCTGACTGCCAAGCAGGCCGGTTTTGACTGGTTCGAACGAAATATCCACGGCGCCCTTCCCGCTGCCTTGTCGAGCTGCACCCTATCTAGGACGCTCTAAAGATCGACTTAAGTTGTATGATGAAGAGCAGGTTATGGGAGAGCGCTATCAGTAGAATTGCTGATGATCAGCGCCTCGGATCCGATGGTAAAGAATCGATGATTCGTATTCGCATCGCGGAAACGATTGATGTTCTTAGACACCATCCGCACATTTGACCGGATCTAGGGTTCAACGACCTATTAACGCGTGCGACTTATTCTCGGGTTGTCGTAAGCTCCGCTGATGTATGCAAAACCGGCATCGGCCGGTGCATCCATGCGCCCGGTTTGCGCAAGGGGGAACTCTTCATGACCACGCCTAAACCGGCACTCCTGATCGTCGACGATGTCGCGGCGAACCGCGCCGTGCTCGCACGGCGCTTCGGCCGCCGTGGTTTCGAAATTGCTGAGGCCGACTGCGGAAAGCGGGCGCTGGAGCTGATCGACCAGCGAAGCTTCGATCTCGTGCTGTTAGACGTCATGATGCCTGATGTCGATGGTCTTGAAGTCCTTAGACGAGTAAGGCAGCAGCACTCTCCCGTTTCGCTCCCGGTCATCATGGTGACAGGTAGGTCCGAAGGCACTGACATCGCGGAGGCGCTCGCGGCCGGAGCCAACGACTACGTCACCAAGCCGGTGGATTTCGTGGTCGCACTGGCACGCGTAAACAGTCAGATCGGAAGGAAGCGAGCGGAGGAAGCAACGCACAAGGCCAACGAATCCCTGCGCGAGATGAACCAGAATCTCGAGCGGCGCGTCGCAGAGCGAACCGCGGATCTGGTTGCGACCAACGAGCACTTGAAGAAGGAAATTGCCGAACGAGAGCGGTCGCAGGCTGAAATCCGCTATCTTGCGCATCACGACGCTCTCACCGGCCTCGGAAACCGCATTCTCCTCAATCAGCAGCTAAACCAATCTCTGATCCGGGTCGGTCAGAGCGACGAAACCTTGGCTGTTCTGTTTATCGATCTCGACAGCTTCAAGATCACCAACGACACGCTGGGGCACTCGGTCGGGGACGCTCTTCTCAAAACGATCGCGCTTAGGCTGGAAGAGAATCTGAGGGAAGGCGATAAGATCGCCCGACTGGGCGGGGACGAATTCGCGATCGTACAGATCGGCGAGGACCAGCCAAAGGGCGCCGCAGCATTGGCGGACCGCCTGATCGAGGTTATCCGCAAACCCTGCATTGTTGACGGTCATCAGCTGGTCGTCGGAGCCAGCATTGGAATTGCGGTTGCTTCTTCGGACAAACTTGATCCGGATCAACTGCTCAAGAGCGCGGATCTGGCAATGTATCGCGCCAAGGCGGAGGGTCGGGGCACCTACCGGTTCTTTGAGGCGGAGATGGATGCACGGGCGCAGGCCCGCCGAACCATGGAATCGGATCTTCGCACCGCCCAAATCGAGAGCGCGTTTGAATTGTACTATCAGCCGATCGTCGATTTAAGACGAGGTCGGGTCAGCAGCCTGGAAGCGCTGTTGCGCTGGCGCCACCCGCATCGGGGATTTGTTCCGCCATCCGAGTTCATTCCACTGGCCGAGGAAATCGGCGTAATCATTCCACTGGGCGAATGGGTCCTCCAACAGGCATGTGCTGAAGCAATGCACTGGCCGCAGGAGATCAATGTCGCCGTGAACGTCTCGCCTGTTCAGTTCAAGTACGGCGGATTATTGAGGGCCGTGACCGACGCGCTGCGGGATTCTGGCCTGCCCGCAAGACGGCTGGAGCTTGAGATCACCGAGTCTATTCTTCTGGAGCGGACAGAAACGAATCTCGCAATCCTAAATCAGTTGCGCGCTCTCGGGGTTCGAATTTCAATGGATGATTTCGGAACAGGGTATTCGAGTCTAAGTTACTTGCGAACATTCCGCTTTGACAAGATTAAGATCGACCAGTCCTTCATTCGTGATCTGCAAACCAAGCGCGACAGTCTTCCGATTATCCGGGCAATTGCGGACCTTGGGAACAGCTTTGGAATGACCACGATTGCGGAAGGAGTCGAAACTGAGGAGCAGCTAAGCTTTTTGCTGCTTGAGGGCTGCCTCGAAGTTCAAGGCTACCTCTTCAGTCCGCCCAGACCGGCATGCGAAATACTGGCGGTCATTGCGCGTGTCGAACAAGCCAGCGATGCGGCCGCCGCAGAGCGGGGTTCCATTGGCAAAGACGAGCCATTGGTGCAGTTGGCGCCGCTCTAGCCCTCGATCGCTGGTTCAAATTGGCAGCAGGCCTAGCGCCGTCCTAATGGGGACGGACATATGCACACGGACGCAAATCGGCGTTGGTAAAAAGAATATCGCGTTGACCTTATACCTTCCCAGGGGCTCAATTCCTTTTGGGCCGTTCAGCCGACCATGTGTATGGCGGTACAACGTCTAAAAATTTAGCGATAAAAAAGAGCTTATTCTAATTCATTCTCGTTATCTGTTAGTCCGGCAAATAATGCACGCGAGTAAGCTTCACAATCCCCCCGCTTTGTCGGCGCGAAGGAGGCAGCGGTGCACGCGATACCGAATTCGGTTGATCGGCCCGCAAAGGCGGGCGTTCTGCCCGAAAATAATTCGTCCCATCGGAATTCGGGCGGCGCTGTCGACTGGTCCGAGGTCACGCATGAACTCGTGCAATTGGCACAGCTCCGCGATCGTTTCCATCAGTTCGGCCACCAGAAGCAAAAGCACGCGGAGGCGCGCGCCGGTAAACAAAGCTATTTCAAGCTGTCGCATGTCCTTCGTGAAGCAACGGCTTCCGCGTCTCTGATGGCGAAGGACCTCGCGCGTGTCATCGACCTGGAGACAGGCCCAGAGGGTATGGTCTCCGGTTCTGCTGATGATCTGCGGGAAGCGGTTATTCGGTTGCTACAAAATTCGCTCTCCTACGGGAAGGGCGCCTTGCATGTGAAAATGCGCATCGAAGGAGGCGACAAACACCGCCGACCTTCTGCCGTAATCGAGGTTTTCAACGAACAATTGGACGTTCCGGATTGCTCGCGACGGCAGCTTTTCAAGGCCGTCTCGGCATACGGAGGCGAAACCTGTTTCGTCAGCGACTCAGCCGGATTTCGCGTCCGAATTATTCTTCCACTGTTGGCCGGGTAAATATCAACGGCACATCAGTTTGTAATTTCTTCCTCAATAAAATCAGGCTGCAAGCCGGCAGGGGTGGGCCGTCATGTTTCCTTTGCGCAGCGGGGCGCCAAGTCAGCCCTATGCTTGGACTACTTGCGGATGAGCGGCTTGCCAAGTTTCTCGGGCACAGCTTCATCCGGTCCCCAGATCCGGAACGCGAGCTTGGTCCAGACCAGCACGCCGCCAAAATCGTCGCGGGTATAGACGCTGTCAGTGACATAAAATTTCAGCGCAACAGGGCCGAAATCGTAGCCGATCAGTGCGCCGACCGCGATATCCGTCGCGTTGCCGCAAGTCGCTTGTGACGCAGTCAACGCCGCCATTGCGGCGCAGGAGAAACCGCCCCCCGGTCGGTCGGCCGTCGTTTGCCATTTGAAATACGCGACGGGGCCGATCTCCCATTTGCCGAACTTCTTTGTCGCGGCCACATCGAGGTAGGCTTGGTCGCCGGACCGATAGCCCTGACCGAAAAATGCGATCGGCGTGCCTGCAAAGGCGCCGCTATGTCCGGCAGAAGGGGCGTTGATGTTGTAGAAGAAATTTGCGCTCAGATTCCAACCACCGCCCAGATAGCTAATGGCCGCGTGCGGTTCGAACGTCCAGTAATCCGGATTCGGCGAATTGTTATAGCGCGATCCATCCGGGGCATAGAAGCTGAAACCGGCGCTGGCAAACCAACCGTTTCCGAGGTTCCATGACAGCGTGATGGGATTGACCCACGTATTGTGCACGGCGGGGAAATGGGTCGCTCCGGTGAACGGAGGCCCGCCCGCAGTGCTGCTAAAGGCATTCACGTTGTAATAGGGTTGCGATATCGCCATGAGGACGCTTCCGCCCAGGAAATTCCAACCTGTCGACCAAAGCAGGATGGGGATGTCGGCGGGAGCATTGACCTTGAAGGCGGCGACTTGCCCGTGTCCCTGCGCGCTCGGGGCGAACATCGTGACGTTCTCGAAATAAAGTCCGGGAGGCGGCGCGGCGCCCAACGGATCGCCAATTGTAACACCTCGGAAAAACTGACTAAAATCTCCCGGCTGATGTGCGAGCGTGGGCGCGGGGGTGATGGTGCCCAATGCCACCAGCGCACTGCAAACGACGCTTCTCCGCAAAGAGCTCATGCCCCCCTCCGTCTCACTGCCCCCTGCTGAAGGCGCGACTTCCTTCATTGCCGAGTGCAGTTAACGAATTGTAAACATTCTATGGCGCGGGAACACTTTCGGCTGTCTCATCCTGCCTTGGCCATAGCGAGCTCTGTGGGAAAACGCGCATTAACGTGGACAAGTTACAAATTGGATTAAGGTGTTGCAAAAATCGCGCATAAGGCTGCGATTTAGAATATTCTGGAGACCGCTACTCCGGCAGGGCGAGAATCTCTCGATTGAGCCGTCCACCCGCCAATCGCCGCAGAATCGGTCAAAGGCTAAACCTCTGGAAAACGTCGGATACCGGTCCCTCTACCTCTGCCAGGGCTCTTCGTAATTCCCGCTGCCGCGGGATCGCCGTGCAATTGAATGCGCGCGCGCTCTGACCGCGCAGTCTATTTTGTCCCTGCAACCGGCTGCACGCGGCTGCCGTTCGTGACCTCGTCGGGAACATTGATCGCGATCTTCTCGCCCGGTTGGAGGCCGTCCGCCAGGCTCACCGTGCTGCCGTCGGTCGAAGCGACCTTCACCGTGCGAAAGCGAACGGTATCATTTTCGAGTACGGCGACGACGTTCTCGTTGCCGCGGGTCAGCAGCGCCGTCACCGGAATCTGCGGATAGCTCTGTACTGGCACGTGCAGCGTCAGGTAGGCGAAGCTCCCCGGCACCAGGAAGTTATCCGCATTATCGAGGTGGACCTCGATCAGCATGGTGCGGGTGCGCTGTTCGAGCTCGCCGGTCATGCGAGTGATCGTCGCCGTCTTCTTGCGATCGGGATTGCTCGCATCCGACACCTCTGCCACATCGCCCATATTCACGAACGGAACGTCCACCTGCTGCAGATAGGCGTAGACACGCACCTTGGTGTCATCGGAGATCGTGATCATCGGCATGGCGCTCACGAAATTGGTCTGCGCGTTGGTGACGAGCATGCCGGGATCCATAAAGCGCGCGGTCACACGCCCTCCGAAGGGCGCGCGAACGATCTGGTATGCCTTCGTCGTCGCCAGCACCGCGACATTGTTCTGCGCCACCGTTGCTTCGGTCTCCGCCTGATAGAGCGCGACCTGCGTCGCGTTCCCTTTCTCGTAGAGGCCGCGGATGCGGGTCAGGTTGCGCTGCTTGTTGGCGAGGTCGGCGTTGGCGGCGGCATAGGACTGCTCAAGCTCGGGCGACTCGATCTCGGCGACCAGTTGTCCGGCTTCGACCTTGTCGCCCTTGTCGACATGCATCGTCTTCAGATAGCCCGATACCTTGCCATAGAGCGAAGTAGAGGCACCCGAGCGCACATCGCCGAGGAGCTTGATGATGCGTTCCTTCGGGCCGGCACTGGTCGTCACCACCTCGACGCGCGGCCCAAGGTCGGCGACGATGGCTTTCGCTTCGCGCACCGCGGCGATGTCCTGGTTGCGGGCGGAATGCAGGTAGAAGACTCCCCATCCGGCGGCGACCATCGCAAGAATGCCGAACAGGTAGAACTTGGCCGAGCGTGCGGCTTTCCAGCTAGCCATGAGCGAGACCTCCAGTCGTTGCACCGGCTGCTTCGGCAGCAAATCGTTGATCGAGGGTGTGGAGTGCCGGCAGCTTGCGCCGCAGCAGCATGTAGAAGATCGGGACCAGGAATAGGGTCGCGAGCGTCGCGGCCGCAAGACCGCCGATGACGGCGCGGCCGAGCGGCGCGTTTTGCTCCCCGGCTTGGCCGAGGCCGAGCGCCATCGGGACCATGCCGCTGATCATCGCGATCGCCGTCATCAGGATCGGGCGCAGCCGCGTCTTGCCAGCCTCGATGATGCCCGCCATCGGCGTGAGGCTCTCGTGGCGCGCGCGCAAATCGTTGGCGAAGCTCACCAACAGGATCGAGTTCGAGACTGATATCCCGATCGTCATGATCGCCCCCATCAGCGACACGACATTGATCGTGGTCCCGCTGACGGCCAGCATCCAGATGATGCCGATAAGCGCACCCGGCACCGCCATCATGATGATGAACGGATCGAGCCAGGACTGGAACAGCACCACCAGCACCGCGTAGACCAGGATCACCGCGAGGACGAGCCCGAGGCCGAGCATCCGGAACGAGTTCTCCATCACCTCGTTCTGGCCGCGCAGGTAGATCTTCGTGGTCGAGGGCAGCTCCTTCTGCACCTGCGCGATCGCCGCCTTGATCTCCGCGGCGGTCGAGCCGAGGTCGCGGCCTTCGACGTTGGCGGCGACGTCGATGACGCGCTGGATCGTGTAGTGGTTGATCGAGTTCATGCTCGAGCTCGGGCGCACGGTGGCGATGTCGCTCAGCCGGGTGACAGGCGCGCTCGGCACCGTCAGCGGCGTGACCACCGCGGGCGCGGGCGAAATGTTGAGGATCGGAGGATTGGCCGGGAAGCTGAGAATGTCGTTGACGGTCTGGAGCCTCTCGATCGGAGTGTTCACCGCGACCTGGTAATTCACGCCGTTTTGCGGATTGAGGTAGTAGGTCGGGTTCACCAGCGTGCTGCCGGCCAGCGAGGTCAGCATGTTGTTGGCGACGTCGCGCTGCGAGACCCCGAGCTTGGCTGCGCGCTGGCGGTCGACGTCGATCTGCAACGCCGGGAAATCGAGCACCTGCGTGACGTGGGCGTCGACCACGCCGGGAATGCGCTTGAGCATGTTCAGGAGCTGCTGCCCCGCGGCGTAGCCGCGATTGAGGTTCGCATCCATGATCTGGATGTCGATCGGGGCGGACAGGCCGAAATTGAGCACCTGGCTCACGATGTCGGCGGTCTGAAAATAGAACATGGTGCCAGGGAAATCCTCCGCGAGCTTCTCGCGGATGACCTTGCGATAGTATTCCGAGGGCTTGTGCGGCTTGTTAACCGAAATGAGCATCTCGGCGTCCGCGCCGCTGACATTGTCGCTTGGAACGAACGCCAGGTTGAGGCCACCCGGTACGCCGATCGTTTCGTTGATGGTGCGCAATTCCTTGGGCGGAATGATCTCGCGGATGCGGTCCTCAACCGCGATCAGGATCTGCTCGGTGCCTTCGAGGCGGGTGCCGCGCGGCGCCCGCACGTGCAGCTTGATGATGCCGACATCGGCGGCCGGGAAGAAGTCGGTGCCGACCACCGGGACCACCGCACCCGTAATTGCGATCAGGATGGCAACGCAGCCGAGGACGAATTTCTGCTTCCCGAGTACCGATTCGAGCAGGCGCCCATAGGCGTTGCGGAAGCGGTCGAAGCCGCGATCGAAGGCACCCGCCAGCCGCGCGCCGATGCCCTTGGGGGCGTCGTCTTCGCCGTGGTGCTCGTCCTTGATGAGCTGGCGCGCGAACGCCGGCACCACGGTGAATGACAGCACATAGGACGCCAGCATCGACAGCACGACCGTGATCGCGAGCGGGATGAACAGGAAGCGCGCCGGCCCGTAAAGCAGGAGAACCGGGAAGAACACGATGCAGATGCACAAGGTCGCCACTGTCAGCGGCGTGATCACCTCTGCCGAGCCGTCGAGAATAGCGACCGTGAGCGGCTTTCCAAGCGCCTGGTTGCGGTGAATGTTTTCCATTACGACGGTCGCGTTGTCGACCAGCATGCCGATCGCGAGTGCGAGCCCGCCGAGCGTCATGAGGTTGATGGTCTGTCCGGCGAGGAACAGGCCGACGACTCCCGCGAAGATCGAGAGCGGGATCGAGATCGCGACCACCACCGTATTGCGCCAGCTTCCGAGGAACACCAGGATCATAAGCGACACGAGGATCGAGGAAAGGATGGCCTCCTTGACCACGTTCTCGACCGCGGCGCGCACGAACACCGACTGGTCGAAATCCATCTTCAGCTCGATTCCGTCGGGCGCCGTCTGTTGAATATCCGGCAGCATGTTCTTCACCGAGTCGACGACCGTGATCGTGGAGGCGGTGGAGTTCTTGAGGATCGGGATGAAGCTCGCGCGCTGGCCGTTGATGCGCACGACGTTGGTTTGTTGCGCGAAGCTGTCGCTTACCTTGGCGACGTCGCCAAGCATCACCGGGATGCCTTCCCGGATCCCGACCGGCAGATCGATGAACTGCTCGACCAACTTGGGGCTCGAATTGAGCTGGATGTTGTATTCCTTCGGCCCGAGCCGCGCGATCCCCGCCGGGATGATCACGTTGGCGGAGCCGAGCGCGTTCACCACGTCCATCTGCGAGAGGCCCTTGGAGCTCGCCTTGGCGGGATCGACCTCGACGATGATCTGGCGGAATTTTCCGCCGAAGGCGCCCGGGATCGACAGGCCTGGGATCGTGAACAGCCGCAGCCGCAGGAACTGGTTGGCGTAGTCGGAGAGCATCTGCTCCGGCACGGTCTTGCTGTTGAGCGTGACCTGCACCACCGGCACGTTCGAGGCATTGAACTGAATGATGTTCGGCGGCTGCATACCGGGCGGCGCGATGCGCAGCACCGCATTGCTTTGCGCGGAGATCTGGGCGATCGCGGTGCCGATGTCGGCACCCTGCTGGAAGTAGATCTTGAGAATCCCCTGGCCGGGAATCGACAGGGATTCGATGTGATCGATGCCGTTGACCGTGGTTGAATAGGCGCGCTCGCTGACCAGCACCACCCGTCGTTCCATGTCCTCGGCGGAGAGTCCGTTGTAGCTCCACGCAACGTAGACCACCGGAATGTCGATGGTCGGGAAAATGTCGACGATCATGCGAGTGACCGACAGAATGCCCATCAGAATGATGAGCATCGCGGCGATCGCCATGGTGTAGGGCCGCCGGAGCGCCAATTTCACGAGATTCATCATGTCGAACGACCCCCCCGGCCGTTACGCCTCGGCGCTTTTTTGCCGCGTCGCTATTGCCATAGACGTAGGTAGCAGGTGCAGCAGCCTATACAGGACCGAACGTTCGTTCTATTTTTGACCCTGCGGATTCAATTCATCCGAACCTTGCGGAATTTGCAAGCATTGGCAGCTCTTCCGAGGTTGCCGGCCGCTAAGAACTCATAACTTTTCCGTAAACTGCATAGAAACAAGCGGCCATCGCTACGTGGGCAGACCGGCCAGAAGCCGGTTGTTGACGCGCTTTATGGCGCGCGTTGGAAGCGTACGCCATTCTCGCGACGCACAGTTTCCGATGGCACAAGCCAGGCCCCCCGTTCACCGGTAATTGGCACAGGGCCGCGACCTTAGCCGCTGCCGCAATTGGCAATTCATTTCTGGCTTGGCTGCGACATGTTGTCCCGTAAAGGCGCCATTAGGGCTGCGGCGGTAGGGGGCACCGCCGAAAATCGGTCTGGGCGCGCGGCGTCAAAAGCTCTGGCGTTGGGCCCTAGCATGGCAAACACCGCCGAGCTTCGGACTTGACTTTGAGGATAAAAGAAGAAGCTGCCAAAGCTGCGCAAGGTCATTCGAAGGAGCTGCGCTGCTTCAATCCAAGGGACACAGTGCCTTGCGACTAGCGCTTTGCAGGGGGCACGTTGTTGTCAATCAGCGGCGGTGCAGGCTGAGGACTTTTTGAGTTGAGCTTTGATCTTAGATGCTCCCCGGGGTGTTCGGCCGCGTCGAGCTTCCTTCCGTAATCGCGGCCGAGCGCATCTCAGCGCTGATCAAGTAGCCCACCATGACCAAGCCTATGGTTGCAACGGCAAGTGCCATCGCAAGGATCGAGCCTTTGTTGTTGGTATGAAGTGCCATGTGCGCCCTCGGATTACGAATATCAATATCCTGATGATGTTAATGTTCCTCTCTAAAACATTGCTGCGATGTCGAAACGCGGCGATTCCGCCCGCGTTCCTGTGTTCGCACCTCGACTCGCAACGCAACACCGTCCTGGGCGGTGCGCGTGAGATGCGAGCGCTCATGGAAGCGTGATCAGCAGCCCTTCGTCGGCGCGCAAACCGATGGAGAGGTCGCCTTTGCCATCCCCATCACGGTCCTGAAAGGAGATCAGTACGATTTCGTAGACGACAGATTGTTGCCATCGGCTGCAATCGCATGAGCTCGTGTCCCGCGCTACAGCTATATCCGTTGTGGATTCCGCGGAGCAAACATGCCCCAGACCACCAGGACGATCAGCGCGCCGACCACCGCGCCAATAAGACGGCGCCTTCTCCGGCCCGGTACCATCCGATTGCCTGGCCCAGATACGTCGCAACAAATGCGCCTGCAATCCCAAGAAGCGTGGTCAAAACGAATCCGGTGGGCTCATTGGGCCCGGGGTGAATGAGCTTGGCAATTAT
>WNGI01007004.1_pt1 | contig 15292 bp, 19 predicted proteins | sample 5400621 | NCBI WGS metagenome assembly WNGI01 (sample SAMN13153374, study PRJNA577476) | soil metagenome | isolation source: 20 cm soil or saprolite under Garry oak tree replicate 1 | place: USA:California | collected 2016-06-15 | reverse complement strand
GGAGATAGTGTCTCCGGGCCTTGCGTATCGGTGTTCCAAAGGAGATCAAGACCGACGAGTACCGGGTGGCCCTCACCCCGGCAGGCGCGCGCGAGCTGATCCAGCGCGGGCACGAGGTCCTCGTCGAGACGACGGCGGGGGAGGGGAGCGCATTCCCCGACGAGCAGTACGAGCGAGCCGGCGCCCGGGTCGTCTCGGTGGACGACGCCTGGAGCCAGGCCGACCTGCTGCTCAAGGTCAAGGAGCCGATCGAGCCCGAGTACGCGCGGCTGCGCGAAGGGCTGGTGCTCTTCACGTACCTCCACATCGCCGCCGACGAGCCGCTCACGCGGGCGCTGATGGACAGCGGGATCGCGGCCGTGGCCTACGAGACCGTCGAGACCGACGACCGCCGGCTGCCCCTGCTGGCCCCGATGAGCGAGATCGCAGGCCGGCTCGCGCCGCAGGCCGCCGCGCACTTCCTCGAGAAGCCCCTCGGTGGCCGGGGCGTCCTGCTCGCGGGGACGCCGGGTGTCCAGGCCGGCCACGTCGTCGTCCTGGGCGGCGGGATCGTCGGCTACAACTCGGCGATCATCGCGCTCGGCCTTGGGGCACGAGTCACGGTTCTCGAGCGCTCGATCGACCGGATGCGGCACCTCGACGAGATCCTCTCCGGGCGCGTCAGCCTGCTCATGTCGTCGATCCTCGAGATCGAGCAGACCATCACGCATGCGGACGTCGTCATCGGTGCCGTGCTCATCCCGGGCGCCCGCGCGCCGAAGCTCATCAGCCGCGAGATGCTCTCCGACATGCAACCCGGTGCCGTCATCGTCGATGTCGCGATCGACCAGGGCGGCTGCATCGAGACCGCCCACCCCACTACGCACTCGGATCCCGTCTACGAGGTGGACGGGATCGTCCACTACTGCGTCGCGAACATGCCCGGCGGCGTCCCCGTCACCTCCACCAAGGCGCTGACGAACGCGACCCTGCCGTACGTCGAGGCGATCGCCGATCACGGCCTCGCCGAAGCGGTGTCGAGCGATCCGGCACTCGGGCGGGGCGTGAACGTCCTTGACGGGAAGATCACGTACGAGGCAGTCGCAGAGGCGCACGGCCTCGACTACACGCCGCTCGCCGACGTGCTGCCGCTCGCGCCGGTCTAGCTGCCCGCCTGGCCGCCCGGCTTCGGCTTCTTCTGGGGCGGCGTCCACTTCACGACGATCCAGGTCACCCCGGCGGCGACTCCGATGATCGAGGCGACGTAGGCGGCGAACGCGAGGAGACCGAGGACGTTGGACACGGGCTACCTAGAATAGCCCGGTGCCCAGGGCGTGCGTCATCGTGCTCGATGCCGTCGGTGCCGGCGAGCTGCCGGACGCCGCTCAGTACGGAGACGAGGGGTCGGACACGCTCGGCAACGTCGCGCGAGCAGTCGGCGGGCTCGACCTGCCGAGTCTCGAGGCGCTCGGCCTCGGGAACGTCGAGCCGCTCGAGGGATGCCCGCCGCAGCCGGGCGCACCGGCGGTCGCGGGCCGGCTCTTCGAGCGCTCGAAGGGCAAGGACACGACGACGGGCCACTGGGAGCACATGGGGATCGTCACGGCGCAGGCGTTTCCGACCTACCCGCACGGCTTCCCGCACGACGTGATCGACCCGTTCATGCACAAGACTGCCCGCGGGGTGCTCGGGAACAGGGCCGCGTCCGGGACGGAGATCATCCAGGAGCTCGGGGAGGAGCACCAGCGAACCGGGAAGTGGATCGTCTACACGTCCGCGGACTCCGTCTTCCAGATCGCCGCCCACGAGGACACGATCCCGCTGGAGGAGCTCTACGACGGCTGCCGGGCGGCGCGCGAGATCCTCACAGGCAAGCACGCCGTCGGTCGTGTCATCGCCAGGCCGTTCACGGGTGAGCCGGGCAACTACGTCCGGACGCCGAACCGGCACGACTTCTCGCTCGAGCCGCGCCGGCCGAACTACCTGACGCTCATCCGCGAGGCCGATCGGAAGGTGTATGGCGTCGGCAAGATCGGCGACATCTTCGCGGGCTGCGACATCGACGAGTCGCACCCGACGAAGTCGAACATCGAGGGGATCCAGCAGACCGAGAAGCTCCTCCGGGAGGTCGACGAGGGCTTCGTCTTCGTCAACCTCGTCGAGACGGACATGCTGTGGGGCCACCGCAACGACCCGGTCAACTTCCACCGCTGCCTGCAGGACTTCGACTACCGGCTTCCCGATCTGCTCGACGCGCTCCGGTCGGGCGACCTCCTGATCATCACCTCAGATCACGGGTGCGACCCGACGACGCCGTCGACGGACCACTCGCGCGAGCACGCGATGCTGCTCGCGTACGTGGAGGGACGGAACGCGGCCGGGCAGATCCACGAAGGCGAGTTCGCAGACGTCGGCGCAACCGTGAACGCCTGGCTCGGCGGCAAGGCGCCGTCGCGCGGGATCCCCGGGCAGCCGATCGCGACGCCGTAGAGCGCTCGCGGCCCATGAGCACGCGACTACGCTGGCCGCATGCCGGAGCTGCCGGAGGTCGAGAGCGTCCGCAGGCAGCTCGAGCCCGCGCTCGTCGGGCGGCGCTTCGAGCGGGTGAGCATCGACGACCCGCGCCTCGTGCGCCCATACGAGCCGGCCGAGGTGGCGGCCGAGCTGGAGGGTGAGCGGGTCGCGGCCGTCGAGCGGCGCGGCAAGTATCTGGTTGTTCGGTTCGAGAGCGGGCGTGTTCTCCTGATCCACCTCCGGATGACGGGAAGCCTCCTAAGCGCTCCGAAGGGGTCGCTTCCGGACGACCCACATCGACGCGCTGTTGTCAAGCTAGACGACGGCTCGGACGTTGCGTACCGCGACGTCCGGCGCTTTGGTACGTGGCTGCTGCTCGAGCCCGGGGAGGCCGAGCCGTACCTCGCCGCCCGCGTCGGCGACGAGCCGCTCGACGCGCTATTCACGGCGGCACGGCTCGGAGAGCGGCTCGCGGGCCGCCGCACGTCGCTCAAGGCGGCGCTGCTCGACCAGCGCACCCTTGCGGGAATGGGGAACATCTACGTCGACGAGGCGCTGTGGCGCGCGCGGCTCAACCCGCTCCGTCCCGCCGCCCAACTCGACCGCAACGAGCTGCGGCGATTGCACCGCGGGATCCGCGCGGCGCTCGAGCACGGGCTAGCCCGGCAGGGATCGACGCTTCGCGACTACCGCCTCCCCGACGGCAGCGGAGGCTCGATGCAGGACGAGTTCCGTGTCTACGGACGCCGAGACGAGCCCTGCGACCGCTGCGGAACCCTGATCGCCCGCACGCAGGTCGCGGGCCGCACGACGTGGTTCTGTCCCACCTGCCAGCCGGCGGAGCCGGGTCAGGCGGCGAGGAGCTCGTCGAGGCGACCTTCCCGGTCGAGGCGCCAGAGCTCGGTGTAGCCGCCGATCGGCCTGCCGTCGACGAGGATCTGGGGCACCGTCCAACCGCCCGTCGCAGCGAGCACCGTCTGCCGGAAGGCCGGGTCGTCGTCGAGCGAGATCTCCTCGTACGTGAGCCCGCGGGAGTCGAGGAGCGTCTTCGCGCGCACGCAGAAGCCGCACCAGCGCGTCGTGTAGATCTGAATCCTGGGCATTAGGCCTTACAACGCATAAACCGCGTCAGGTGTTCCTGCCGGTGCCGTCCCTAGACTGCATCGGGCATGGCCGGACGGGCGTACACCACGGAAGCCGTCGTGCTCCGGTCGATGCGGCTCGGAGAGGCCGATCGCGTGCTTCACCTCTACACCGAGGCGCACGGCCGGGTCGGCGCGGTGGCGAAGGGCGTGCGCAAGACGATGTCGCGCTTCGGCGCGCGACTCGAGCCGCTCTCACACGTCGACCTCGTTCTCCATCGCGGGCGCGGCGAGCTTCAGACGGTGACCGCGGCGCAACTCGTCCGATCGCACCGGGAAACGCGCGAGGACTACTACCGCTTCTCGGTCGGGATGATCGGCGCCGAGGCGATGCTGCGCCTGTTCAGCGAGGAGGAGGCAAACGAGCGGGCCTTCACCGCCTTGACGCGCTTCCTCGACCTCCTCGATAGTCATCTTCCGCGTGCTTCGCACGACGCGCCGCACGCCGCGGACCGGCCGACCCTCGACCCGCTCGGACTCGCGTTCCAGCTCAAGCTGCTCTGGGTGGCCGGCTACCTACCGCACGTCACCGCCTGCGCCGAGTGCGGCGCGGAGCGGGAGCCGCTCGTCGGCTACTCGCCGCGCGCCGGTGGCGCCGTCTGCGAGCGTTGCGCGTCGGCGACCGAAGCGCTCGCGCTCGCCCCCGACGGGAGCGCGGGGATCGAGGCGCTCCTCGCGCAGCCGCTCGCCGCCGCTGTGGGCCTCGGTCTCTCGGAGCGGGCGCAGCGCGACGCCCTCCGGGTGATCACCGCCTCGTACGAGTACCACGGCGGCTTCCGGCTGCGGACGCTGAGCGCGTAGGCCTAGCCGGCGTAGCCGAAGGCTTCGAAGTTCAGCGTGCCCTGCTGGCAAACGCTCGTGGGCGGCTTGATCGGGGCTTCCGTCACACCGCCTGCAGCGGTCAGCTGGAACGTGTGCGCCTGAGGCTGGCAGGAGCCCGACTGCGAGTCTCCCTGCCCGGCCACGTCCGGAGAGAAGCGAGCCTGCGCGAGCGCAGAAGCACCGGGCGGGAGGACGATCAGCTTGCCGCGCGATCCCGCCGGCTTGATATGCGTCGGCAGAGGCGTGCCGGTCGCACCGAGAAGCATCCCCTGCGGAATGCCGTGGAGGCTGCACGGGCTGGAGGAAGTGTTCTTCACCGCGAGGGCATAGGCGATCTGGCCGGCTCCCGAGCTGTGCGGGATCTCTGCGAACGTCGCGGCGAGCTGTGTCCCCTGGCAGGGCTTCGCTCCGGACACGGATCCGGTTGTCGTCACCGTCTGGGTGGAGGTGATCGTCTGCGTGTGCGTGACGACGACGGTCTTGGTGGCGCCGCCGAGACAGCCGGCGGCGGTCAGTCCGACTGCGGTGAGGACCAGCCCCGCCGCAGCGCGTCGTCCAGCCAAGTGCGCACGCCGCCGATCGGGAGCCGCTCCTGCGCGAGCGAGTCCCGGTCTCGCACGGTGACGGTCTCGTCCTCGAGTGTCTGTTCGTCGACGGTGAATGCCCACGGCGTCCCTATTTCGTCCTGTCGACGGTAACGCCTGCCGATCTGACCGCCTTCGTCGTGCTCGACCACATGGTGCAGACGCAGCTCCTCGTAGAGTGCGCGCGCCCGGGTGGCCATGCCTTCGTCCCTCGGGACGAGCGGAAGAATCGCTGCCTTCACGGGCGCGACCTGCGGGTGCAGGCGGAGGACGACGCGCTCACGGTCGCCGACGACCTCCTCGTGGTAGGCGTCGCAGAGGAGCGCGACGAAGATGCGCTCGATGCTCACGGCGGGCTCGATCACGTGCGGCGTGTAGCGGTTGCCGTCGGGGTCGATCCACTCGAGCTTCGTGCCCGACTGCTGTGTGTGCTGCGTGAGGTCGAAATCGCCGCGGTTCGCGACTCCCTCGAGCTCCTGCCAGCCGATCGGGTAGAGGTATTCGATGTCGCTCGTCGCGCTGGAGTAGTGCGACCGCTCCGCCTCGTCGTGTTCGCGCACGCGGAGGTTCTCGTCGCGGAGACCGAGGCTGCGGTGCCAGGCGAGCCGCCGCTCGAGCCAGTACTCGAACCACTCCGTCGCGTCTGCAGGCGGGACGAAGAACTCCATCTCCATGTGCTCGAACTCGAGCACGCGGAAGAGGAAGTTGCCGGGCGTGATCTCGTTCCGGAACGACTTGCCCACCTGGGCGATGCCGAACGGGGGCTTGCGGCGCGCGAGCTGGGCGACGTTCTTGAAGTTGACGAAGATGCCCTGGGCCGTCTCGGGACGGAGGTACGCGAGCGAGCTCGCGTCCTGCAGCGCGCCGACGTGCGTCTCGAACATGAGGTTGAACTGGCGCGGCTCGGTGAGGTCGCAGTCGGGCGTCTCGCCGGGTCGCTTGCTCGGCTTGCGGCCGCAGCTCGCCTGCTCGAGCTGATCGGCGCGGAAACGCAGCTTGCACGTGCGGCAGTCGACAAGCGGGTCGGTGAAAACCGCGACGTGGCCCGAAGCCTCCCAGACGCGCGGGTTGAGGATGATCGCGGAGTCGAGGGCGACGATGTCGTCGCGCTCCTGCACCATCGCGCGGAACCAGAGCGAGCGGATGTTGTTCTTCGTGAGAACGCCGTAGTGGCCGTAGTCGTAGGTCGAGCCGAGACCGCCGTAGATCTCGGAGGACGGGAAGACGAAGCCGCGGCGACGACAGAGCGAGACGATCGTGTCCATCGTCACCGGTTGCGCCGTCTCCGCCATGGGCGGAGGTTACCCGGGCGGTCCGCGGCGAACTTGGCACGAAGTCTCCACGTCGGCGCCGGAGGCGCCGGCGTAACCTGGCTCCCCCGTGGTGGGTGGGGGTTTGGGATGGTGAGAGACCGTGCGGCTCACTGAGAGACAGCACCGGCCGGGCTACGCTGACCGCCGATGCCGAACCCGCCGGTCGAGCTCCACGTCGTCTCCGACGCCACCGGCGAGACCGCGGCGCGCCTCGTTCAGGCGCTGGAGGCGCAGTTCCCAGAGCAGGACTTCGTCGAGATCCGCCATCCGCGCGTCGAGTCTCAGGACGACCTCCAGCTCGCCGTGAACCGCATGCGCGGCCGGCCGGCCGTCGTCGTCTACACGCTCGTGCAGCCCCAGCTCCGCGAAGCCATGCGCACCCTCTGCCGCCGGGCGCGCCTCCACTACTGCGATCTGCTCGGCCAGCCGATCGACGCAGTCGCCCGCGTCTCGGGCCAGGCGGCGACGATGACCCCGGGCTCCCGGCCGCCTCTCAACTCCGCCTACTTCAAGCGGATGGAGGCGATCGAGTTCGCCGTCCGCTACGACGACGGCGTCGCCCACGGCCTCCACGACGCGGACGTCGTCCTCGTCGGGGTTTCCCGCACCTCGAAGACGCCGCTCTCGATCTACCTCGGCTACCTCGGTCACAAGGCCGCGAACGTCCCGGTCGTGAAGGGGATCGCGCCGCCGGCCGAGCTGTTCGAGATCGACCGGGCCAAGGTCGTCGGCCTCACGATCGACCCGGACCGGCTCGCCGAGATCCGACGCGCACGCGTGCGGGCGATGGGCGCGCCGGGCCGCAACCGCCAGTACGCCGAGCTCGCCGAGATCTACGAGGAGCTCGAGCAGGCGAAGAAGCTCCACCGCCGGCTCCGCTGCCCCGTCATCGACATCTCCGAGCTGTCGATCGAGGAGACGGCGCACCGCATCCTCCGCGTCGTCGAGGAGCGCGCTGGCGAGACGAAGGCACAGGCGGCCCGGTGACCGCGAAGCCCCGCATCCCGCTCTGGCGCTGGGCGGTCTGGTGGCTCGCCCTGCTGATCGGGGACTTCCTCTTCTACGTCTTGCTCACGCCGGTGTGGATCGGGCTGCGGACGCTCGCGTGGATCGCGGAGTTCCGGGCAAGGCGCCGCTGACCGGACAAGCTGCCTGCATATGACAACATCTGCGGCCCGATGACCCGCTACATCTACGGCTTCGACGAGCCCTCGGAAGGCGGCCGCGATCTGCTCGGTGGCAAGGGGATCGGGCTGGCCGAGATGACGCAGCTCGGCGTCCCGGTTCCGGCCGGCTTCACGATCACGACGGACGCCTGCCGCGCCTACATGGCCTCCGGCGGCGAGGTCGAGGGTCTCGACGAGGAGATCGGGGACTACCTCGCGCGGCTCGAGGAGCAGACCGGAAGGCGCTTCGGAGACCCCGAGGATCCCCTGCTCGTCTCCGTCCGCTCTGGTGCGGCGATCTCGATGCCCGGGATGATGGACACGATCCTCAACGTCGGTCTCAACGACGAGTCGGTGGCCGGTCTCGCGCGCTCGACCGGCAACGAGGAGTTCGCCCGGGACTGCTACCGCCGGCTGATCCAGATGTTCGGCGAGACCGTCGACGACATCCCGCACGAGAGCTTCAGCGTCGACGACTCCGTCGAGCAGGCCCGGGGGATCTACGAGCACGAGACCGGGCAGGGCTTTCCGCAGGATGCGCGCGAGCAGCTCCGCCGCGCGATCACGGCCGTCTTCGACTCGTGGAACTCGTCGCGCGCGCAGGTCTACCGGCGCATGTACGCGATCCCGGACGACCTCGGCACGGCGGTCAACGTCGTCCAGATGGTCTTCGGGAACAAGGGCGACGACTCCGCGACCGGCGTGTGCTTCACGCGCGACCCCTCGACCGGCGAGCAGGGCGTCTACGGCGAGTATCTCGTCAACGCGCAGGGCGAGGACGTCGTCGCCGGGACTCGTACGCCGCAGCCGCTCGCCGAGCTGCGCGAGCGCATGCCCGACGCCTACGGCCAGCTCCTCGAGACGATGGGCGAGCTCGAGCGGCACTACCGCGACATGCAGGACATCGAGTTCACCGTCGAGCAGGGGCACCTCTACCTCCTCCAGACACGCACCGCGAAGCGGACGGCGGCAGCCGCGATCAAGTGCGCGGTCGACATGACGGCGGAAGGGCTGATCGAGCGGGACGAGGCGGTCGCGCGGATCGACCCGACCCAGCTCGACCAGCTCCTGCACCCGCGCCTCGACCCGGACGCCCAGTTCGAGGTCGCGGCACAGGGCCTCAACGCCTCTCCCGGCGCCGCGTGCGGCAAGATCGTCCTCGACGCCGACACCGCCGAGGAGCGCGGCAAGGCCGGCGAGCCGGTGATCCTCGTCCGCTGGGAGACGACGCCCGACGACATCCACGGGCTGATCCAGGCGCAGGGCGTTCTCACGGCACACGGCGGGATGACCTCGCACGCGGCCGTCGTCGCGCGCGGGATGGGCAAGCCGTGCGTCGCCGGCTGCGAGGGCCTCGACATCGATACGGGCAAGAAGACCGTCCGCATCGGGCGCAACAAGCTGCGCGCGGGCGACGTGATCACGATCGACGGCGGCACCGGCCGCGTCATCGTCGGCGAGGTGCCGCTCGTCCCCCCGGCGATCAACGAGGACTTCGAGACGATCCTCGAGTGGGCCGACGACCTGCGCCGGCTCAAGGTGCGCGCGAACGCCGACAACGCCGACGACTCCGCCAAGGCGCGCGAGTTCGGCGCGCAGGGCATCGGGCTCTGCCGCACCGAGCACATGTTCTTCGGCGAGGAGCGGCTGCCCGTCGTGCAGGAGATGATCCTGGCGGGCGACGAGGCAGGGCGCCGCGACGCGCTCGACCGGCTCCTCTCGTTCCAGCAGTCCGACTTCGAGGCGATCTTCGAGGCGATGGCCGGGCTGCCCGTCACGATCCGCCTCCTCGACCCGCCGCTGCACGAGTTCCTGCCGCCGCTCGAGGAGGCGCATGACGCGCGGATGCGCCAGCGGATCAAGACGCTCACCGAGTCGAACCCGATGCTCGGCACTCGCGGCTGCCGCCTCGGGATCCAGTGGCCGGAGATCTACGAGATGCAGGTGCGCGCGATCGCGCGGGCGGCGAAGGCGGTCCAGGAGCGCGGCGGCGACCCGCCGCTGGTCGAGATCATGCACCCGCTCGTGGGCTTCCGCGAGGAGCTGCGCCGGCTGCGCGAGCTCACCGAGCGCGTGATGGAGGAGGAGGCGCCCGGGCTCGAGTACCTCTGCGGGACGATGATCGAGCTGCCGCGCGCCGCGCTTCGCGCGGGCGAGATCGCCGAGGTCGCCGACTTCTTCTCCTTCGGCACGAACGACCTCACTCAGACCGCGCTCGGCATGTCGCGCGACGACGCCGAGGGGAAGTTCCTCACCTTCTACCTCGAGGACGGCGTGCTCGAACGCAACCCGTTCGAGGTGCTCGACCAGGACGGTGTCGGCGAGCTGATGCGGATCGCGGTGGAGCGGGGGAGGGAGACGAAGCCGGAGATCAAGCTCGGCATCTGCGGCGAGCACGGCGGCGAGCCGTCCTCGGTCGCCTTCTGCCACCAGATCGGGCTCGACTACGTGAGCTGCTCGCCGTACCGTGTCCCGCTCGCCCGCCTCGCGGCGGCGCAGGCCGTGCTGCAGGAGGCGCACCGATCGAAGTCCTGCTGGAGACGCCGCAGCTGCGAGCGCTCCTACAGCGACTACCTCGGGGTCTCGTCGTCGTCCAGGCGGCTTTGCGCCCGTTCGGCGTGCGCTAGGCCAAGCCGCGCACGCGGAAGTACGCGAGCGCCACGCTGCCGACTCCCACGACGATCAGCCCGAGCACGCCGCCGAGACCGAGCTGCCCGTACTGCGCACGCCCGCGGCCTCCCCAGTGCCCGTAGGCGAGCATGACCAGGATTCCTCCGATCAGGCCGCCGACGTGCCCGCCCCACGAGATGCCCGGAATGACGAAGGACAGGCCCAGGTTGATCGCGACCAGGCCCGCCGCCTGTCCCGCGAGGCGGCCCGTGACCTGCCACTCGAGAACCATCATCGCGCCAAGGATCCCGAAGATCGCTCCCGACGCTCCCAGGACGGGCGTGAACGGCGACTGCAGGAGCGCTCCGGCGGAGCCGGCCAGCCCCGAGACGAAGTAGAGCCCGAGGTAGCGCGCCTTGCCGAGGTACTGCTCGACCGGTGTCCCGATCACCCAGAGGGCATACATGTTGAACCCGATGTGCAGGATCGAGGCGTGCAGGAACATCGCGGTCACGAGCCGCCACCACTGATGGTCGTGCGCGAGATCGCCGTACGGCGCGAAGAGCCCAAAGTGCGCGTTGGAACCGACGAGGATGAACTTGTTCAACAGCGCGCCGCCCGGGCTGTTGAGGCCGGCGCCCTGGACGACCGTGATCAGGTAGATCGCGAGGTTGATCCCGATCAAAGTCCTGGTGATCGGCGCACTCCCGCTGGCGAGGGCAATGCCGGGCGCGCGACGTACCGGCCGCGGCTTGATGCGCGTCGCCGGGCTGGCCCGGCGAACGCTCGCGTGATCCGGGCAGCGGATGCCCACCGGTCCGAAGTTGGCGCAATCGGCGCAGATGGGACGCCCGCACTCCGAACAGGACAGCCCGGTCTCGCGGTCGGGATGGCGGTAGCAGTAGCGCGTCTCGACCGTCGACATCCGGGCTAGCCTAGCCCCCGCTGTGCGCGTCCATGTGGCCTTCACTCCAGGCGAGTCGACGCCCGCGCCGGTCGGGATCGTCGTCGACGTCCTCCGCGCCACTTCCACGATCTGCCAGGCGCTCGCCTCCGGCTACCGGCGCGTCCTCTGCTGCGCCGAGGTCGACGAGGCGCGAGCGCTGGCGGAGAGTGAGGGATCGGCGAAGCTCGCCGGCGAGCGACGGCTCGAGCCCCTCGAGGGCTTCGACCTCGGCAACTCGCCGCGCGAGCTCGACGGCGAGCCCGCGGCCGAGACGCTGATCCTCACGACGACGAACGGGACGCGGCTGCTCGTCGCCGCCGCAGAGCGTTTCGAGCGCGTCTACGTCGGCTCGCTCCTCAACGTCGGTGCGGTCGCTGCGGCGGCGCGCGAGAGTGGGGAGGACGTCGCCGTGCTTTGCGCCGGCGTGCTCGGCGAGCTCGCGCTCGACGACGCCTACTGCGCCGGCCGCATCGCCGAGGCGCTCGGCGGCGAGCCCGAGGACTCGGCCCGCGCCGCGATCCTGCTCGCGCAGAGCTTCCCGAGCGCGCTCGAAGGCCTCGGCGCGAGCCGCAGCGCCGCGAACCTGCGCCGGCACGGCCTCGAGGCCGACGTCGAGCGGTGCGCGCGGGAGAACGTCCTCGACGTCGTCCCGCGCTACGTCCGCCGCGTCGGCCCCGCGGCCGAGGTCACGACCTGACTACGCAGTCATCCGAGTGGCGACCTGGTACTTCGTGACCCCGGTGCGCCGCCCCGGCGTGTCCCCGGTCGGCATGCCGCCGAGGATCTCGTCGCCCTTGCGGTACTCGTCCTCGTTCTCGAAGAAGACGATCGCGAGCGCCTGATCGGCATCCGGATCGTGGAGGAGCAGCATCTCGGTCGCATTCATCCCCTCCGGCTGCTCGCCTCCTTCGATCTCGGTCTTCAGCTGGGCGATCCGGTCGGAGTCGACTCCATCGAACGAAACGACGCGTGCAAGTGCCATCAAAGCCCTCCTTGGTGGGTGTCGGCGCGAGCCTACGCCCCGGCGGCGAGCTCGGCCAGCGCGACGACCGTGCGCCAGTTCCGGAGGGTGGCCGGCACGCCGAGCAGCGATTCAATGCGCGCGTTCGAGAGGCGGGATCCGTGCACGCCGCGCGGCAGCCGGAGGTAGAGCTCGGTGCCCGCGAGAACAGCGTCGAGGTCGAAGGCTTCGAGCCGGGCGGCCGCTGCCCTGGCCGGTCGTGCAGCCAGGAACGCGACATGCGTCTCGGAGGCGTGGTCGAAGGGGTGAGCCTCGACGGTCGCCGCGAGCTCTTGTGGCTTGCGCAGGATCGCCGCCGTCGTCACGCCGAAGGCATCGAGGACGAGGCGCTCCAGATCCGAGCCGAGCGCCTTCCGGCCGGCCGGTCCGTCGAGGAGGACGTTGCCGCTCGCGATGTACGTCCGGACGTTCTCGTAGCCGGCGTCCTCGAGCAGCGTCCGCAGCTGGGCCATCGGCACCTTGTTGCGCGCGCCGAGGTTGACGGCGCGCAGAAGCGCGACCCATCTCATCGCCGGCGCTGTCCCCGCCGCAGCGCGTCGAGCCGGCGCCGCTCCTGCTTCGTCGGGCGTGCCCCGAGGTCGGCGCCGAGCGGCCGTGCCAGCCGCCGCTCGAGGGCGAGCCGCTCCCGCTCCTCGCGTGACTCCGGCGTCTCCTCGTAGAGCGTCGCGGCGACCTTCGCCGGCCCGCGGCGGTCGGCCAGGCCCGTCACGACGACGACGCGGCGCACCGTCCCGAGCCGGATCTCGAGCGTGTCGCCGGGCGTGACCTCTCGAGCCGGCTTGACCCTTTCGCCGCCGACCTTGACGTGGCCCGCCAGGACGAGGTCCGTCGCTGCGCTCCGTGTCTTGGCAAAGCGCGCCGCCCAGAGCCACTTGTCCACGCGAACCCGGTCCACGATCTCGATTGTGGCCGATTCCTTGACAGGAGAACATGTGTTCGTATAGAACATACGTTCCCGTGATCGCCTGTCTCGCCATTCCCGGTCTGGAGCTCAAGGCGGCGCTGCGCCGCACGCCGACCCTCGCGTTGCGCCCCGCGGCGCTGGCACCGGAGCCGCAGGGAGAGCCGCTGCTCGGGCCCGTGACGGCGGCAGCCGAGGCGGCGGGCGTGCGGCCGGGGATGCGGCTGGGAGAGGCGCTCGCCACCTGCCCGTCGCTCGCGCTCGTCGAGCCCGATGCGGCAGGGGCGGAGCGCGGCTGGGAGGAGATTCTGCACGCGCTCGAGGACGCGGGTTTCGCCGTCGAGCCGGCCTCGCTCGGCGTCGCATATTTCGAGACGCGAGGAGTCGAGCGGCTCTACGGCGGTCTCGAGCCGGCGCTCAGGCGCGCGCTCGCGGCGGTCGGGACCGAGTGGGACGCGCGCATCGGCGCCGCCGGTCGACGCTTCGCTTCGCTCGCGGCAGCTTCGGTCGCGCGACCCGGGCAGGTCGTCGTGGTCGCCGACGAGGAGCTGCCGCAGTTCCTCGCGCCGCTGCCGCTCACGCTCCTCCCGCTCGAGCGCGGCCGCTACGAAGAGCTCGAAGCACTCGGAGTTCGCAAGCTGGGGCAGCTTGCCGGGCTTCCGGGCGGTGCCGTTGCCGAACGTTTGGGGCCGGACGGCCGGCGCGCCTGGGGCCTGGCGAGAGGTGGGACGGCCGCGCGCGTGCGCGGCCGGCGCCCGCCCGCTCTCGTGGCCGCCTCCCTCGAGTTCCCCGAAGCGGTCGGCAACGAGCTGACGCTGAGGCGCGCGCTCGCAGGGCTGGTCGAGACCGCGCTCGCGCGGCCCGAGCGACGCGATCGCTTCGTCCGCAAGGTCGCGCTCGCAGCTCGCCTCGAGAGCGGCGGCTCGTGGCGGCGGACGCTGACCCTGCGCGAGCCGAGCGCCGACCCGGAGCGGATCCGCATCGCGCTCTCGCCGCGGCTCGCCGAGCTGCCGGCTCCGGTCGCCGAGCTTCGCCTGGAGCTCGTGGAGCTGACCGAGCCGACCGGGCACCAGCTCGAGTTGCTCGCAGCCGGCGCCGAGGACCGCTCCCGCCTGCGGGACGGGCTGCGTCAGGTGCGGGCAAGCACCGGTTCCGGGTCCGTGTGCACCGTCGTGGAGGTGGCGCCTTGGTCACGCGTGCCGGAGAGTCGCGCGCTGCTCGTGCCGAAGGACGAGTAGTCGCACGCTTCAACGCGCCGCAAGCGGCGCGCGTCGAGGCCGACGCGAACGGGAGGCCGCTCGAGGTGAACCACCGCGCCGTCGCGCTCGTCCGGGAGGAATGGCGCGTCGCCGACCGCTGGTGGACGGAAGAGCCCGTCGTCCGCGGCTACTTCGAGCTCGTGCTCGAGAGTGGAGAGAACACCGTCGTCTTCCACGACGGCGTGAGTGGAGGCTGGTATACCCAGCGCGGGGCATGAGTGACTTCTCCGAGATCGACCGGGACGAGATCGCGGTGCAGTTCGTCCGCGTCCCCGACGGGCTCGAGCACATCCGCCGAGCCTGGGACGAGCTCGAGGCCGTCGTCCCGCCGCGCGGGCGCCACTTCTACGGCGCGTTCGATCCCGTCGCGGAGAACTACCGCGCCTGCGTCGAGGTGCGGGAGGGAGACGAGCTCGCGCCCGGCCTCGAGTCCGGCACGCTGCCCGGCGGCCGCTACCTCCGCGCTCGGCTGCGCGGTGATCCTCCCGCTGTCTACGAGCAGATCGGGCCGACCTTCGACGAGCTGACAAAGCAGGTGAGGCCGGACACGAGCCGGCCGAGCCTCGAGCACTACCGACGCCACGACGAGATCGACCTACTGCTGCCGATCTAGCGCACTCCTGAGCATCCGTGCCGCCGCTTCGGGGTCGGCAGCGTCCCGGATCGCGCGGACGACCGCGATGCCCGGCGCGCCGGCGCCGGCGACCTCGGCGACGTTCGTAAGGTCGATGCCGCCGATCGCGAACCACGGGACGGTCAGTGCGTCCGCGGCAGCGCGAAGGAGCCCGAGGCCACCCGCGACCGCATCCTCCTTCGTCGGCGTGGCGAACGCGGTCACTCCGACGTAGTCGGCGCCGCCGACGTCGCCCAGCTCGCCCGGCGTCGAGACCGAGAGCCCGAGCAGCCGATTGGCCCCGATGAGCGACCGTGCCCGCGCGACCGGCGTGTCGCTCCGGCCGACGTGTACCCCGTCGGCGCCGCACGCCTCGACGAGGTCGGGGCGGTCGTTGAGGACGAAGAGCGCGCCGTGTTCCT
>WNGI01002761.1_pt1 | contig 15293 bp, 15 predicted proteins | sample 5400621 | NCBI WGS metagenome assembly WNGI01 (sample SAMN13153374, study PRJNA577476) | soil metagenome | isolation source: 20 cm soil or saprolite under Garry oak tree replicate 1 | place: USA:California | collected 2016-06-15 | reverse complement strand
TCGTGCTTTTCGGCCGTGGAGCCGGTCATCGGGATGAACCAGTGCGTGTAGTGGGTCGCCCCATGAGCCAGCGCCCACTCCTTCACGCCATGAGCCACCGCGTCGATGATCGCCGGATCGAACGGTTCGTGCCCCTCGATCGTTCGGCGCAGCTTCCGGAAGATCGGCTTGGCGAGGTACTGGCTCTGGGCTCCCTCGTGGAACACGTACTGGCCGAAGATGTCGGCCCCTGCGTCCTCGAGGTAATCCTGGGTCTTCGCGACCCGGTGGCTGGCGATCTCCGCGATGGCGGTCTTTCGGGCGGTCATGGCTCTCCTGTCGATGCCTCCGTGACGGTCGCCGGGCGGGTGGGGTACGCCCGGCTCATGGACGACGGTCGGTCGGGTCGTGCAGAGCTCCTCCTCTGCGTCGGCGGCCGAAATCTTGTGCACCCCGCACGACCGACGACGAGATTCTCGGGTTTTTGGCAGCGTAGCACTGGCCTCGGTTGCGGTTCAGTGCCGACTCGGTTGCCAATCTCTGTGATCGTTCCAAAGGATCGTTCGAGGTGGCCTGCCCTGGTCAGGCCGGCCTGGGCGCGGCGGGCGGCGAGGGCGGCAGGGCAGGCGGCAGGTGCGCCGCAGTCGGCGTACGAGCGGCGACGAGGTCGTCCAGCAGCCGGCCGAACTCGCGCTCGACGTCGACGTAGCGGTCCGATCGGTTGACGATCGCCAGGTCGCCGCTCGGCGACAGACGCGTCCAGATCCGTCGTCGCGGCAGGTAGAACGTAATCGCGATGCCGCTGATGAGCAGGGCGAACGCGGTCCAGACAAACCCCTGTCCCGGATCCTTCTTAGCGATGAGCAGCGTGTACTCGCCGAAGCTCCGAACGCCGACGCTGAAGTCGGTGCCCTCGGCCGGCGACGCGGTGCCGGCGCGGAGGGCGAGCGGCGGCAGGTCCGTGGCGATCGGATTGCCGTCCGCATCCTCCCCGGTGATCCGATACGGGACGATGAGGACGACACCTGCCCCATCCGTCGAGCGCTTGAGGAGGAGCTGGAGACCGACGTCCCGTCCGGGAACCGACAACGTCCCGTACGGCAGCCCGGCCGCCTGGCCGTCGAGCGGCACGGAGCCATCCCAGAGCGGCCGTCCTGCCGCGTCGCTGACAAGCATCCGGATCGCCGGCCCGAAGCCATTCTGATGGAACGTGTAGCCGCCGACGCTCAGCGGGTCGTTCACCCGGATCGTCTTCCTGGCGATCTCCTTGCCGTCCTGGAAGACGCCGAGATCGGTCGTGAAGTCGGTCGCCTGGCCGGTCTCGAAGAAGCCCGGAGCGTCAAACGCGTAGTTCTTGACCACGAGCAGCCCCGGCGTCCCGATCGGCTGGACCGTGAGCGAATCGCCTTCGGTCACGATCAGGCCCTGCTCGTCGCCGAATACGGAGGTGACGACCGCCGCGACGAGGAACGTGATCAGCCCGAGGTGGGTGAGCAGCGTCGCCATCTTCGTGTACTGGTGGCGATCGCCATAGATGTAGCTGGCGCCATCGACCTCCGCCTCGCGCAGCGTGAAGTGATGGCGCCGAAGGATTGCTCGAACGGCCTCCGGCCCGACGCCGCTCATGACGGCCCGATCGGGCAGGCTCGGGGCGAAGAACGGCTCCGGCTGGACCACCCGGATCTCGCTCGACTGGCGCCACAGCCGCGGCGTCCGATCGAGCGTGCAGACGACGATCGACACCACGAGGATGATCAGGCCGAGGGTGAACCAGGTGGAGCTGAAGATCCGGAAGACCTGGAGCCGCTCGAGGACGTCGACGACGCCAACCCCGAACACAGGGTCGTAACGGTCGTGGATCGCGGCCATCGCCGTCTGGTAGTCGGAGACCGAGCGGAAGGCGAAGCCGGGCAGCTGCCGGATCGTCATGCCGACGACCGCCATGAGCGAGAGGACGATGATCTGCGAGACGGCGAAGTTGACCGAAGTCAGGAGGCTCCAGATCGCGCGCCCAAGGCGGGCGGCGACGTTCGGCTCGATGGGTCGCGCTCGAGCGGCCCAGGCAAGCTCCGGTGTGGCGATCGGACGAACTCCTAGACGGACGTCGAGGCGAGGCCGGCGCTCGTCAGCTCCGCGCTCGACGCGGTGACGGCGTCACGAGCGGCGGCAAGGGCCCGCTCAAAGTCTGCGATCAGGTCGTCGGCATCCTCGAGCCCAACCGAGCAGCGGAGCAGGCCCGGCGCGATCCCGGAATCGGCAAGCGCGGCGTCGTCCAGCTGGCGATGGGTCGTCGACGGCGGATGGCTGACGATCGTGAAGACCCCGCCGAGCGACGCGGTCAGTTCCGGGATCGACAGGGCGTCGATGAAGGCTTCCCCCGCCACGCGACCACCCACGAGCTCGAAGGCAAGCATCCCCCCGCCGAGTGCGAGCTCCTGGCGCGCGACCGCATGCTGCGGGTGACTGGCCAGCGATGGATGGAAGACCCGCTTCACACCATCCTGGCGTTCGAGCCAGGCGGCGAGGAGGGCGGCAGTCGCCGACTCCCGTTCGAGACGAATCGCCAGCGTCGCGATGCCGCGCAGGACGAGAAAGGCCGAGTGCGGAGCAAGGGCCGCGCCGGTGTCGACCTCGAGCGCCGCGACGGCGTCGATCAGCGCTCGTCGACCGCAGACGACGCCGGCGAGAACGTCGCTGTGGCCGGACAGGTACTTCGTCGCCGACTCGATGACGAGATCCGCTCCCAGCTCGATCGGGCGGCAGAGGTACGGCGAGGCGAAGGTGTTGTCGACGACGTACAGCGCCCCAAGGCGATGGGCGATCTCGGCGAGGGCGGCGTGATCGGCCACGACGATCGTCGGATTCGCGATCGTCTCGGCGTACAGGATCCGGGTCGGGGCGGCCGACAGTGCGGCCTCGACTCCGCCAAGGTCAGTCACGTCGACGAACACGGTCGACACGCCGAGCCGGCTGAGAATGCCGCTGAACTGGGCCCGGGTCGTCCCATACGCGGCCCGCGTTGCGACGATCCGGTCGCCCGCCGAGACGATCGACAGGATCGCGGCATGGATGGCCGCCATGCCCGTGGCCAGGGCAAAGCCCGACTCGGCCCCTTCCAGCTCGGCAACGGCGGCGGCCAGGGCCGCGACCGTCGGGTTGTCGACCCGGCTGTAGGCGTAACCAGGTACCGCGCCGGTCAGGACCGCGCCGAGCTCAGCCGCGTCCTCGCTCGAGAACGTGACGGTCTGATAGATCGGGACCGAGGTTGGGCGCTGGTCGACGGGCGGAACTCGATGAGCCGCCCGGATTGCCCGGGTCGAGAACCCGGCCTGTCGCGCAGGACCGGGACTCTCGCTGTTGGACTTCTGGTCCGGCATGGCCGGATGCTACACCGAGTCGTCCGGGCGGCCGCCGACCGCCAGCGGCAGACCCATGACCCGGTTCTTGCCGCTGCGCTTTGACGCGTACATCGCCTGGTCGGCGCTGATCATCAGCTCGTCGCTCGTCCGGCCGTCCTCCGGGAAGCTGACGACGCCGACCGACATCGAGGCCTCGATCCGGACGCCCGAAACCGAGATGTCGAGCTCCGTGACGCCGATCCTGACCTTCTCGGCAAGGACGTGCGCGCCGGTTGGGTCCGTCTCCGGCAGCAGGGCGACGAACTCGTCGCCACCGTAACGGGCGGCCGTATCGATCCGCCGCACGCCGTTCCGGACGACGTCACCGACGCCGCGCAGGACCTGGTCGCCGAAGTAGTGGCCGTACTTGTCATTGATCGGCTTGAGCTCGTCGAGATCCATCATGAGGAGGCAGAAGCCGCGATTCGAGCGAGCGCTCCGGGCGATCTCGCGGTCGACCGCCGCGAAGAAATAGCTTCGGTTGTACAGGCCCGTCAACGAGTCGATGGTCGACAGGCGGATCGCCGCGTCGCGGGCCCGTCGCTGTTCGCGGGCAATGACCATCGCGACATAGGCGAGCAGGATGAGGGCCGTCAGGTTGATCCCGACGATGGCCACGGTGTTCGGCGTGATCGGGCCGTTGCCCGGCACGGTGACGGCCACGAGATAGCCGAGGCTGGCCACAGCCGCCAGTCCGAACGTCACGCGCGGACTGACCACCAGGGCCGCCCCGCCGACGATGAGCGGGAAGGTGAAGAAGAACGGGCTCTTGTCGCCGCCAGTCAGGAGGACCAGGAGCGTCGCGAACGTGATGGCGACGCTGCCTTCGACGACGAACTTGGCCGCGCCGAGGCCGGTTGGCGGAATGAGGTCGTGGACGATCAGGACAAAGATCCCCGCCAACGCGAGCAGGGCGAATATCGACGGCTGGGTGTCGCGCCACAGGCCGGTGATGGCCACGATCGTCGACGTGGCAAGGATGAAGACCCAGCTCACGATCCGGACCACGCGATCGTAGGCACCGGAAGGCACGCCATCCGGTTCGAAAGGGGGCGTGTCGGCGGTCAGGATCCCGAGGGCATTGGCGAACCCGTCGGCGGTTTCTATGCCGTGGCCGAGCTCCATGGCGCTTCGCCGGCCGAGCAGGGGCGGCACGATGATCGCGCCCATGACGACGAGATTGGCCACGACGGCGAACAGGATGAGCGTCAGGACCGGTTCGACCGGCACGGGTGGACCTCATTCGCGGTCACCGGAATTGTGCCCAACGCGGCCCGGTGGGGGCCATCTTAGCCGACGAGGGTCGACGCTCCGTTTCCTACCGGGTTCCCCATTGATATGACTGCTTGACCATCCGGAGATAGACGAACGTCTCCGTGTCCCGCACGCCGTCGATCGTCCGGAGCCGCTCCGCCAGGAAGCGCAGCAGGCCCTCGTTGTCCTCGCAGACGGTCTCGATGAGGATGTCGTACGTGCCCGCGGTGATCACCACGTAATCGACCTCGGGGAACTCGGCGACGCGAGCGGCGACCTCCATCAACCGGTCCGCGTGGCAGCGGATCCCGATCATCGCCATCTGCTGGAAACCCAGCTTCAGCGGATCGGTTACCCCGACGACCTGGAGGATCCCGCGTTCGACCAAGCGGTTCGTCCGTGCTCGGACCGCTGCCTCCGAGACGCCGAGATCGGCAGCGATCTGGGTGAACGGCCGGCGGCCGTCCTGCTGGAGGTGCTCGATGATCCGCTTGTCGAGATCGGAGACGTCCTCGCCCGGCCGTCCCGGCGGGCGGCTGCGCGGCGTCGTCACGACTTGGGGCTCGGTTTCGGACTCGGCTTGGCGCTCGGTTTCGGGGGAGCTGCCGCCGGCGACGCTGCTGCTGCGGTCCGGCTCGGGATCGGCGTGACCGCGCGCTGCTCGAGCGGCCACAGGAGTGGGTCGATCACCTCGACGAGGCGCTCGGCCTGTGCCTGACGAGTCGCGTCAGGCGATAGCGGCTTGCCCGTCGACGGCCCGAACGCGATGAGGACGTTGAGCCCGACAAAGAGATAGGGCGGGCTGCCATCGGCCGGCGGCTTGCCGGGTGTCCACTTGACCGCCGCGCGGAGCGTCGCGCTGTTCTTGTACTGGCTGATCACGAGCGGCCAGTTGTCGATGGCGGCGTTGATCTGCTTGACGATCGGCGAGGTCGGGTCGCCGCCGGTCGCGTTCGTTACCGACAGCGGCAGACCGGCTCGTCTGATCACGTCGAAGATCGCATCGGCCGTCGCCGGGTCCGACAGGTGCGGATCGGGCGTGATGACGGGTGTCGGTGCGATGGTTGGCGGCGGAGCCGACGACGGGACACTTGCCGAACATGCCGTCAGCATCAGCGCCATGACCGCGGTTGCGACGCCGCGGCCAAGCGCCGAATGATTCGAAACTCGCATGGTCGGCCGGATGCTAACACGGGGTTCGCACCCAAAGACTCCCTGACAGAAGTACCGACAGGTCCCATTCGTGCGTGAACAAGGCGTTGTTCACTCCACATCGAGCACGCGAAGGACGGCTGCGAATCGCTCGATCGAGGGTCGGTCGATCGGATCGAGGACGAGCTGGACCTCGCCGATCCCCTCGCGGGCATAGGCTCGCAGCTCCTCTGCCATCGACTCCGCGGAGCCCTCGAGGGCTGGGGCTGACTGGGCGGTCGAGGTGTCGCCCATCGTCCGGCCGGCCCCGCCCGGCAGCCGAACCTGGACGGCGACGGTCCGCTCGATCGCAGCGGGATCGCGACCCACCTCCGCGCAGGCTGCGTCGACTTTCGCCCGCAGCGGCCCCACGCCTGCCGGACGGTTGGAGGTGTCCGCATACCAGGCATTCCACGAATCGACGTGGGGGGCGGCGATCCGGAGCATCCGCTCGCCGATCGACCCGATCATCAGCGGCGGCCCGCCGGCGCGCGGACCGCGCGGCAGGAGTTCGCAATCACGGGCCTCGTAGTAGGTCCCCACGAAATCGACCGCCCCATCCCGGAGCAGCGACCGGATGATCGTGAAGGCCTCCTCGAAGCGGGCGATCCGATGGTCGAATGGGACACCGAACGCCCGGAACTCCGTCTCGTTCCAGCCGGCACCCAGACCGAGGACGAACCGGCCGCCGGAGATCTCGTCGATCGTGTCGGCCCGCTTGGCGAGGATCGCCGGGTTGTGGAAGGCGGTGCAGGCGACGAGCGGTCCGATCGAGACCCGGCTCGTGACGGCCGCCAGGCCGGCCATCGTCGCCCAGGCTTCCCACGGTCCTCGAGGGGCGCGGTCGGGCCAGCGGTACAGGAGGTGCTCGCCGAGCCAGATGGCGTCGTAGCCGAGGTCCTCGATCGCTCGAGCCATCTCGAGTATCTCGGGCCAGCGGACTTCGCGCTCGACCTCGGGAAGCTGGACTCCAACCCTGAGTGGCCGCGTCACCGGGCTGCCTGCTGCGTCACATGGACGCTTTCGCCGTCATCTGGCCGCTTCTGCCAGCGCCAGCGCGGCCGTGTCGATAGCAATGAGCGCACCGAAGACGAGGCCGACGAGCGGCAGCCCGGCGATCACGAGGGCGGCCGCCGCGATCTCGAGGAGGAGCCCGCCGGCGATCGCCTGGGCCAGTCGGGAGATCGGGTACACGGCGCGCGGGGCAATGAACAATGCCCAGATCACGATGAGTGCCGCGGACGCACCCACCGCGAGGGCTGCCTGGACCGGCAAGTCGCTCGACGCATGGACTCCCCAAAAGCCCAGGGCGACGATCGCGCCGAGCTCCAGGAAGAACCGCAGGGCCTCACTGGCCGAGACACGCATGGCTGGATTATGGCTGCGCGCGGGTCGCCCCACGGACCGCCGGCGCCACCTCGCGCCGGCGAGAATCCCCTGGATTGGCGGATCACGCCAATCCGCGTGCTCCCTAGTCGATCTCGATCGACTCGCGCCGGGTCCGGCGGCTCGAGCGGCTCTCCGATTCGTCGATGCGCTCGATCCAGAAATCGACGATCGATCGGACGCCGAGAAGCTGCTCGCGGCCGGCATTGCGGAAATGGTGCGTGGCCTCGTCGGGAACGACCCGGGCCATGAGCCCGCGACCTCGTTCGCGCAGGCCCGGGGCTTTCTCGAGGCGCGCGAGCCGTGCTTCAAACTCGACCATGGGGTCGCCTTCGCCGCTGGCTGTCCGATGGCTCACCTGTGCCGACCGCCGTGACTTGCCAGTGGCTCGGCTGGGGGTTCGTCGTCCTTCGGTCATGGTCGTCCTCCATGCGACGCTCGGGGAGCCGCGTGAACCGGTGCGTCGAACCTGATGCGCAACGTCTGGCCCTCCATCTTCGCCCCACGCGTCGGCGCGTCAAGCAGCATCCGCGGCAGGACCAGGTTTCGTCGCCAGGTACCAACATGCAGCACGAGCTCGTCACCGGTGCGCGACAGGCGGACCTCGTCCTTCGACGCGAACGGCAGCTCGAGCTTGAGGACGTACGCGTCGGCCTCCTTGATCACCTCGTACGGACGCCCGCGGTAGAGGATCTCGGCCGGGTCGCCGTCGCCGAAAAGGGCATGGCCGACCTCCCGCAACCGCTCGATACCGACCATCTCCCGGTCGAACATCGGGACCGTCCGAACCGGCACGGGGCCGAACTCCTGCTCCACGACGGGCAGGTAGCGCTGCTGGATCTCCCGCAGACCGGCGAAGGAACCACCTGGGTCCGGGGGCAGGACACGGTTGGCGACGACGAGATCGCTCGGGTACCCGAACAGGTGAAAGTACGTGAAGGACCGCTGGGCCTCCGCGATGGACATCTTCTCGAGGGCGAGGACGACCCGGACCGTCGACTGTTCCGGGTCGGCGAGCAGCTTGTGCAGCCGATCGAGCCGACGCAGGAGCCGCTCCGCAGCCTTGAAGACCTCCTCCCTCGGCATTGGCACGCCGAGCATGCGCTGGAGGACCGGGCCGCCGATCCGCGAGACCCTCTTGCCGATCGGCGCGATCCGCTCGACCCACCAGCGGCTCGCCTCGGGGAGGGACAGGAGGCGAAGCGTCTCGCCGGTTGGCGCGGCGTCGACGACGATGATGTCGAACTTCCCCTGGTCGACGTGGTCGGCGATCCAGAGGAGGTTGCCGAGCTCGTCCATGCCCGGCAGCACGCTCATTTCCTCGGCAAGAACCTCATCGAGGCCATGCCACGCGAACAGGTCCGCGACGTAGTTCTGGATCGTCCGCCAGTACCGGCCGATGTTGTAGTAGACATCGGGTTCCTGTGCCCACAGGTTCGGCGCGATCTCCGACGGCTCGGGGCCAAGCTCGACATCCAGGGCGTCGGCCAGGCTGTGGGCGATGTCGGTCGAAAGGACGATCGTGCGGTCGCCGCGCGCGGCGCAGAGAATGGCGCTGGCTGCTGCGATGCTCGTCTTGCCGACACCGCCCTTGCCGGTGTACACGAGGATCCGGACCATGTCGCCTCTGTCGGTCGGGCGCTTCGCGGGCCTGCAATCGTACGCCAGGCCCGCCCGTCGACCGCGGCGGGGAGGTGCGTCCTCGAGCGACAAGAGGAGATCCTTCGGGCTTCCCTTCTCGAGACACTTGTACCCGGTGCCGATCGTGCCAAGAATCCCGGCATGAGCCTCACCGCACGGCAGCTCAACCGGGCCACGCTTGGCCGACAGCTGCTCCTGCGCCGCGAACCGCTGGACGTGGTCGACGCGGTCCGACGCATCGTCGCCCTGCAGGCTCAGGAGCCCGCGTCGCCGTATCTCGCCCTGTGGAACCGGCTCGTCGACTTCGATCCGGCCGATCTCGACGCGGCATTCGCCGACCGCACGGTGGTCAAGGCGTCGCTGATTCGTCTCACACTGCACGCGGTGCACGCCGAGCACTACCCGGCGTTCCACAACGCGATGCTGTCAAGCCTGCGCGCATCACGCCTGAACGACCGTCGCTTCACCACCAGCGGGCTGTCGGCCGCCGACGCCGACGCGCTCCTCCCCCACCTCCTGAAGTTCGCGGCCCAACCGCGCACGAAGGCCGAGATCGAAGACTTGATCGAGGCGCGGTTGGGCGACCGCAACCCGCGTGCGTGGTGGGCGCTGAAGACGTTCGCACCGTTGCACCACGCGCCGACCGCTGCGCCGTGGACGTTCGGCACCTCGGCCGCGTTCATCGCAGCACAAACCGGGAATGGTCGCGAGTCGCCCGACGAATCAGTGCAACAGCTGGTCCTGCGGTACCTGGAGGCGTTCGGGCCTGCCTCGGTGGCGGACTTTGCCCAGTTCACGATGCTCAGGCGGCCCGTCACGGTTCAGGCGCTACAGGCCCTCGGCGATAAGGTCGAGGAGGTCGACCGTCCGGATGGGGTGACGCTATTCGACGTGCCAGGGGCTCTCCTTCCGGCCGAGGACAGCGTCGCGCCGCCGCGGCTGCTGCCGATGTGGGACAGCGTCCTGCTCGCGTACTCCGACCGCAGCCGGGTGATCCCGCCCGACTATCGCCGGCTGGTCATTCAGCAGAACGGTGACGTCCTGCCGACGCTGCTCGTCGACGGCTATGTCGCCGGGGTGTGGCGTCCGGTCGAGGGAGGCATCGAAGCGACGGCATTCCAGCGGCTGTCCGACGAGGCGTGGGGCGGGCTCGCCGAGGAGGCGCGCGCGCTCGTGGCCTTCCTGGCCGACCGGGAACCGACCGTCTACCGCCGATACAAACACTGGTGGGCGACGCTGCCGAGCACCGAAGTCCGCTTGCTGCCTGGCTAGCGCTGCGCGGCGGGTGGTCGGGGCGGTGGGATTCGAACCCACGATCTCGTGCTCCCAAAGCACGTGCGATGCCAGGCTTCGCTACACCCCGCCAGGTTGTGCGTGACATCCGCACAAGCGTCGGTACCTCGCCGATCCTACCTAACCTTCGCTCCTCGCGCACCAGCGCAAGCGCCCCCGCCACTCCCACGCATCGACTGTCGACGACATTAGTTCGATCGTTGCCCTGCCGGGTCAGCGAGGTTAACGAGACGACCGGTGATTACGCTCGGATGCCGCGACGGCGGTCGCGCGAGCATAGGAGGTCGAGATGTCGGAGTTCGTCGTAAACGCCACGAGAGTTGATCCGTACAAGAACTTCAAGTTTCGCGTGAAGTGGGACGGACGCTACGTGGCCGGTGTCAGCAGCGTCAGTGCCTTGCGCCGGACGACCGAGGTCGTAGAGCATCGAGAGGGCGGTGATCCGAGCTCGATGCACAAGTCGCCTGGCCGGACGACCTACGACGCGATCACGCTCGAGCGAGGCGTGACCCACGACACCGAATTCGAGCAATGGGCCAACAAGGTCTGGAACTTCGGCGCTGGGCGTGGGAGCGAGGTGTCGCTCGGCGACTTCCGAAAGGACGTCATCATCGAGCTCTACAACGAGGCCGGACAGCTGGCGATTTCCTACAGGATCTTCCGCTGCTGGCCCTCGGAGTACGTTGCGCTACCTGATCTCGATGCCGCTGCCAACACGGTCCTGCTCCAGCACATCAAGCTCGAGAACGAGGGTTGGGAGCGGGACTACGACGTTGTCGAGCCCACGGAACCAACGTTCGACACGCCGTAGTGCGTTCGGCCTGAGCCGGCCTGGTGGCTCAGGGCGCCCAGGGCTGCATCTCGATGTCGGCCTTGGAGCCTGACCCGAGGCACGGCGGGACCGTGGTATCCGTGGCCGAGACCGGGGCCGCGAGGACATGGCTTCCGTCGGCCAGGACGAATGCGACGCTGACCGGTGCCGCGGGCGCCGGACCGCAATAGTTGCCGTCCTGCACGAGGGTCTTGAGAGTCTTGCCGGGCGCGAGCGTCAGGAAAGGATCCGATCCAGCAGGCGCGGCACCGTCGATGAGGACCGAACGGTTGCCGTCGACCAGTTGGGGCTTGAGCTTTGCCTGGATGACGCACGCCTGGAACCCGGTGTTGGTGAGCTCGACGTGCGCGATACGGTGACCGGCCGCCCCTTCCCACAGGGTGATCCGCGCCTCGAGGGTCGCATTACTGCATGGGGCGGCGGTCGCTTCGGGACTCGGCGTCGACGCGCTGGCATCACTCGATGGGACGGCGGTCGGGGGCGCCACCGCCGCCGGCGACGGCGAGCCCTGATCACCGACGCCGCCGGGCGTCGGGCGCAGGACGAGGAACAGCGCAGAACCGAGCCCTACCGTGATCGCGATACCCGCGAGCACGCGGGCAAATCCGAGCACGGGCGAGATCGTCCACGGGAGGCGCCACGCAGCCCGTCGTTGCGAGATCGAAGGAACCGCGGCAAAGACCGTGTCGAGGACCTGCTGTGGCGCATCAGTCGGGCCGTCCTCGAGCCAGTCCTGCAGGCGATCGTCGAAGTTCGATCCGGAAGTCATGCGGTCCGCTCCTTTGAGCTCGTCGGACGAGCGTCCGCTTCGATCGCGGCGCGCAACTGACGGGTCGCGTAGTGAAGGCGGGACCGCGCGGTCCCGACGGGGATGCCAAGCGTCTCCGCGATTTCGGTCAGCGGATAGCCGACGTAGCGATGGAGCACGAGGACTGCCCGCTGTTCCGGAGTGAGCCGGCGGAACCCCCGCTCGAGCTCGTCACGGTCGGCGATCGAGCTCGACGTGTCCGGGACGGCCGACTTGTCAGAGGGGATCAGGCGAACGCGGGCGCCCCAGCGCCGGTCTCGCGTCGCCTCGGCGTAGCAGGCGCGCACCACGAGCCGGTAGAGCCATGCCTCGAAGCGCTCCGGATCGCGCAGCGTCGGCAGATCGCGCCAGGCGCTGAGGAGAGCCTGTTGGGTCGCGTCCTGGGCCAGATGCATGTCTCGCAGGATCCGGTAGGCTAGGGCATAGCAGCGGTCGGCGGACGCGGTCGCAAGGGCGGCGAAGGCTTCCTGATCGCCGCGTTGTGCTCGTTCGACGAGACCGGCCTGCATGTCGGCTCCTGCCTGGGCTGCCAGTCTGGCTGCCTACCGAGTATGGAGCCGGCTGGTCACGAAACGTTCAATCCTCCGTCGTGTCGTTGACGCGTCGCGTCCGCGCCGAGGTCAAAACCTCGGGCGGAGACGGCTCAACTGGACGGCTCCTAGACCATCGCGAATCGTGCGCGCGAGCGGATATGTCTCTCCTTCGGGCGATGTCTGGCCCCGGGCGACGGCCCGACGGAAGTCGGCGAACGATCGGCCGGGAAATCGCGTCCGGCCATGTGCCAGATCCCCTGGAAGGTGAGCATCGCTCCCGCCGACCATCGCCAGCCCGAGCTCGGCCGCAAGTGCGCGCACGCGGCGTTCCTGCATCGGGAACCGGGCCGCGAGTGGGTTGAAGGATTCGATGCCGTCCGGGCGATATCGCTCCTCCGCACTCGCGAGTCCCCGCAAGGAGCTGGAAGAGACAGAGATCCGCGTTGGAAGGAGTGGGTGGGCGATGATCGCCAGCCCGCCGGCATCGTGGACCGCGGCGATCGCATCCCGGAGCACCAGGTTGGACGGCACCAGCCGATCGAGTCCCAGTCCCAGGAGATGGCCCTGGCGCGTCGCAATCTCCTCACCCCGCACGAGCTCGGGACCCCGGCCGCCGAGCAGGTCGCGCAGGCGCTCGAGCATGTCGATCATGTTGTGGTCCGTGATGACGACCACATCGAGAGTCGCGGCTGCAAGGCCCGCGACCCAATCGGCGGGCGGCGCAGATACCCCGAGCGGATCGCCTGCGGGGTGGACGTGTACGTCGATGCTCCCGACGACATCGCTCATGTGCGCCGGACGGTGGTGCTCACCATCGGTTGCCGGGAGCGTGACGACATCGAGCGATGACCTCCCACTGGGGCCGACGGCCCGATTACCACCGGCCGGCAGCCGGGTCCAACGATCGTGCCAATGATGGCGGGCTTTGGCGCGGGCGGTGGCGAGGCTCGAGAAGCGTGGGATTTTTGCCCGCTCGTCGCAAGCCGTCATCTGGCCTTGGCAGATCGAGCTTCAGAAGCCGCGGTCGATAATGCGCGTCACGATTCCAACGGAGGAGGCAACAGATGCCAAAGGCGACGGGCTCATTTCAGGTCCTGTCCGGCAATGAAGATCCGTATGAAGAGCGGGACGGTGGCGCCAAGCTCGCCCACGCCTGGGGCGACCAGAGCTTCAGCGGCGACATCACCGGCGATGGCAACGTCCATTGGCTGATCGCGTACGCCGCGGACAGGACGGCCCGTCTCGTCGGGCTTCAGCGGATCACGGGCTCCGTCGGCGAACGACGGGGCTCATTCGTCGCGGAGGCTCGCGCCGACCACACCGGCAAGTCGTCGCACGGTTCCTGGTCGATCGTCGAGGGCAGCGGGACCGACGATCTCCGCGGTATCAAGGGCACGGGTTCGTTCGACGCGCCCGGCGGCCCGAACGCGACATACGAGCTGGACTACGAGCTGGCGTGACCCTCGGGGGCGGGCGGGGCGCCGCATTCGTCGGCACGGCCACATCGGGGCCGTTCGCACGCCAAACGGAACAGTCGGCGATTCCCGCCCGTCAGACGATTGACGCCGGGCGATCACTGGCAGGCTGATCGATCGCCCGGCGTCGCCACGTCGGCTGGCCGCCGCGAAGGGTAGACTCGGCCAGCCGCCACGACCAGTTCCGACCATCCGCACGGCCAATCCCGACAACCTGGAGAACGACCGACCTCGTGCACGCCCGCCCCATGCGCCCGGAACGCCGCACAGCCGCGGCCCAGCCGACCGATGCGCGCCGACTGCTCGCCGCGATCCTGTCGGGGGTGATCCCGGGTATCGGCCAGGCCGTCAACGGCCGAACCCGGCAGGCCGCGATCTTCCTAGTCCCATCGCTCATCCTCCTGCTCATCGCCGGGCTTTTCGTCCTGACCACCTCGCCGACGATGCTCCTCGCTCGCGCGATCGTGCCGGACACGCTGCGGACGCTTCTCATCCTCGATGTCGTCGTCCTCGTCTGGCGTCTCGCCGCCGTCCTCCATGCCTTCGCCGACCGTCGATACCCGCCCCGGCCTGGGCGTCTCGGTATCGTCGGCCTTGCTGTCGTGGTCGTCCTGGTCGCGCTGCCCCACGGCATTGCCGGGCTGTACGGCGCGAATGCCTTCACGACGTTCGAGAAAGTCTTCAGCGGCACGCAGGGCGAGCCGGTCGGCGGCAAGAATGACGATCCCGGTTCGACCGCGGGCCCGACGCCGCAGACCGGCGAGCGCGTCAACGTCCTCCTGATGGGGATCGACTCGGGTCCGAGCCGATCGCAGGCGCTGACCGACACGCTCATGGTCGTGTCGCTCGACCCGGTGGGCCGGACCGTCACGATGCTGTCCATCCCGCGTGACCTGATCGACGTCCCGCTCGGCAACGGGCTGACGTTCGCCCCGAAGATCAACTCCCTCCTCGGCTGGGCGAACCGCCACACGGCCGACTTCCCGCAGGGCGGCACGCGCGCCCTCGAGGACGCCATCGGGACGTTGCTCGGGATCCCGATCCACTACTACGCGAAGGTCGACCTCGGCGGCTTCGTCGACATGATCAACGCGGTCGGGGGGGTCGACATCAAGGTCGCCAAGCGGCTATCCGACCCGAACTACGGCGGGTTCGGCGTCGGCCCTGGATGGTCGATCGAGCCGGGTCTTCATCATCTCGACGGATCAAACGCCCTGGCGTACGCCCGGATCCGCAAGTCCCTCGGCGAGAGCGACTTCACCCGGGCGGCCCGTCAGCAGCAGGTCCTGATCGCCCTGCGCGACCAGGCCGTCAAGAAGGATCTTCTCGTGAGCCTGCCGGCCCTCCTCCAGGCGGTCGGCGACACCGTCCGGACTGACTTGCCGGCCGCCCGCCTGCCCGAATTCGCGGCGTTCGCCGAGGAGATCGGCGGCGATCGGACGACCCAGGTCGTGCTGACATCGCCAATGGTCAAGGCAGGTGCTGCCAACAACCCCTACGGAT
>WNGI01002757.1_pt1 | contig 15295 bp, 12 predicted proteins | sample 5400621 | NCBI WGS metagenome assembly WNGI01 (sample SAMN13153374, study PRJNA577476) | soil metagenome | isolation source: 20 cm soil or saprolite under Garry oak tree replicate 1 | place: USA:California | collected 2016-06-15 | reverse complement strand
GAGAGGATCGCGACGTCGACCGCTTCGTCAGGCTTGTAGTCCACCGCGTCGGCCTGCACGAAAGTCACGTTCGGGTGGGAGGAGCGCTCACGTGCGAACTCGAGCATCCACGGGCTCGCGTCGATTGCGACGACCTGCGCCTGCGAGCGTTCCGCGATGTCGTAGGCGAGCTCGCCCTTGCCGCAGCCGACGTCGAGCACCCGCTCGCCCTCGTGGATGCGCTCCACGAAGAAGTCGTGGTAGCGCGTCAGCCGGTGCTTCGCATGTATGCCCTGGTCGTACTCGATCGCGCCGAGATCGACCCCGTGGTACGCGTCGTCGTAGAGCTGCAGCAGCTGGCGCATCGCGCGCTCGCGGTCCGGTTGCGCACGCACCGTGCCGAGCCAGAGCCTGAAGATCGGCCGCCACACTGCGTACGGAAACAGCATCCGGAACGGACGCAGCGGAACTCGCCGTCCGATCCCGCTCGCGACGCGGTGCACCGTCCAGGGCCGGTTGTTCACCCGCGATACCCGAGCAGTCTGCCGCGCAGCGTCGAAAGGTGGAAAGCCGCCTGCGCCCGGTCGCGCCGCGCCAGCGCGACGAGCGCGCCGCCGATCGGGCGGATCAGCATGCGTCCGACCATTCGCTTCGGATACGCGTGCTTACGCAGGATGTAGCCCACGCTCGCGCCGTCCCGGTTGCCGAGCGAACGAAGTGTCGTCGGCGAGACGCGTGTGTCCGGGTGAGTCACGTTGAGGCTGGGGTCGTATTCGATTCGCGCGCCGGCGTCGAGTGCGCGAACGAGATAGTCGATCTCCTCGCCCGAGGTCCAGGGAGAGCCGGCGCCAAGGCCGAGCTGCTCGTCGAATCGTCCAACTCGAGCCACGAGCGTTGCACGCAGGAAGATGGTGAACGAGATAGCACGGTTCCAGAGATTCTCTCGCGTCAGCAACGCGGGGTCACGCGCCCACGAAGATGACGAGTGTCCCGCCTCGTCGATCGCGCGTCCCGTCAATCCGTCGAGCGCCGGCTCTCCGGCGAACCGTCGCGCCACTCGGTCGAGGAGCTCGGGCGCGAACAAGCAGTCGTCGTCGGGGAAGGCGACGAGATCCGAGCGGATGTCTCCGAGAGCGGCGTTACGGGCGCCGGACAGCCCTCGTTCGGCGTGCAACCGGACAATCTCGAGATGTTGCTCGCCCAGGATCGGTTCGAGTCGATCGTCATCGTTCTGGTCGACGAGCAGCACGCGAAAGGCGCGATGCGTCTGCGTCTCCAGGGAGGCAAGCAGGCGCTCGAGCTCGCTGACACGGCCGACGGTCGCGACGACGAGGTCAAATGAGGGGAGCCGCTCAACGGCCACGCGCCGTACGCTAACCGCCCGTGCCCCTCGTCTCGTTTCTCCTCGCCGTCCACAACGGTGGTCGCTACCTCGGCGCTGCGGTCGACAGCGTGCTTGGTCAGACCGTGAAAGACCTCGAGCTGATCGTGATCGACGACGCCTCGACGGACGAGACGCCGGCTTTGCTGTCGGGAGTCGGCGACGAGCGGCTGGTGGTGCTCCGGAACGACCGGCAGGCCGGGCTGGCCGCCTCGCTGAACCGCGCACTCGATGCTGCCGCCGGGCGCTATGTCGCCCGGCTCGACGACGACGACATCGCCGTCCCCGCAAGGCTCGAGCGCCAACTTGCCCGGGTTCGCGCCGAACCGAGCGTTGCGATCGTCGGCAGCGCGGTGGTCGACCTCGACGCAGAGGGCGGGCGCGGACGCACCCACAGACTTCCGGCGGGAGGCGCTGCGTTGGGCTGGCATGCCCTCTTCAGCTCGCCCTTCTTCCACCCGACCGTGCTCGTCGATCGCGAAACCCTCGACCGGCATGGATTGAGATACGACCCGGGGTTCCTCGAGAGCGAGGACTACGACCTGTGGACGCGGCTCTTCGCCTTTGCGGATGGAGCCAACCTGTCCGAGCCGCTCGTGGAGAAGCGCGTACATGCCGCGCAGGCGTCGCTCCGGCGAAGCGACTTGCAGCAGTCCTTCCAGCGACGGGTAGCCCTGCGCGAGATCGCGCGGCTTGCACCCGGGTTTGGCGAAGAGCAAGCCGAGCTCGCCTGGGGCCTCGGCAGTGGCCGCGTCGCTCCCACGAAGGAGGCAGGGCATGCGCTGCTCGAGCTGCTGGCTGCGTTCGAGCGTGAGCACGGCCGCGATCGTCGGGTGCGCGAAGCAGCCGTCCGTGCGCTCTTGCGGGGAAAGCTCTACCGCGATGCGGCGAAGGTGGTCGGGCTCAGGCGACGTGGTCGGGCTTCCGTTGCTGATGTTCTGCGGGTGGCGGTCGTCTCGCCGGAGCCGACTCCCTATCGGGCGCCGCTCTTCGATCGGATCGCTGCGGATGCTGGCATCGATCTCACCGTGATCTACTCGGCGCACTCGGTTGCGCACCGTGCGTGGACTGTCGAGCCGACGCACCGCCACGTCTTCTTGCGCGGAGTCGCCGTGCCCGGCGCAGAGCGATTCCTTCGGCACCAGTATCCGGTCACGCCTGGAGTTGCCGGAGCACTCCGAAACGCGCGACCGGACGTGGTCGTCGTCTCGGGGTGGAGCACGTTCGCGTCGCAACGGGCGATCGCGTGGTGCCGCACCCATGGAGTCCCGTACGTGCTTCTCGTCGAGAGCCACGACCTGGGCCCGCGCACCGCTTGGCGCCGGGCGGTCAAGGGAGCGGTCGTCCCGCGACTCCTGCAGGCCGCCGCCAACGTTCTCGTCGTCGGATCGGCCGCCCGCGAATCGGTCGTCGCGCGAGGGGCGACCTCGGTGCGTCTCTTCGCCAACACGATCGACGTCGCGGCGTGGACGACCAGGGCCGAACAGCTGCAACGGCGCCGTCCGGACGACGACGTTCTCGTGCTGTCCGTCGCGCGGCTCGTGCCTGAAAAGGGGATCGACGATCTCATCCGCACCGTGGCCGAGGCTGCCGACTCGCGACTGCGCCTCGTGGTTGCCGGCGCTGGGCCCGAGCACGAAGCGCTGGTCGAGCTTGCAGCCGAGCTTGGAGTGCGCCTGACCATTGTGGGCCACGTCGCGGAGGCCGAGCTTGCACGGCTGTACGTCGATGCCGACGTCTTCGCCCTCCTCTCGCGCCACGAGCCGTGGGGTGTTGCCGTCAACGAGGCTGCAGCCTCGGGCCTCCCACTGCTCCTCTCGGACCGCGTCGGCGCGGCGTCGGATCTGCTGCCTGACGGCCAGAACGGCTTCCTCGTTCCTGCGGGGGACGTGCACAGGGCCGCCGCAGCTCTGAAGCGGCTGGCGGCCGAGCCTGCGCTACGGCAAGAGCTGGGAACGCGCTCGCGTGAGCTCGTGCGCGACTGGGGCTACGAGTCGTCGGTCGACAATTTCGTTGCGGCCGTGCGCGAAGCAACCTCGCGGTAGATCTCCTCCTGGATGTCCGTGACCCGGTCCCAAGACGTCCGTCGCGCGGCAGCGATTCCCCCGCGTGCGAGCCGCTCGCGGAGCTCAGGGTCGGCGAGGACGCTGCTGACCGCTTCGACGACCGCGGCGCGCTCGTACGGGACGACGAGCGCCTCACCTTCCTCGAAGAAGCCGGCGATGCCGCAGCGGTCCGAGACGATCACGGGCGTTCCGGCTGCGGCGGCTTCCGCCGCGACGATGCCGAAGCTCTCTCCCGCCGAGGCGAGGACGAACACGTCGGCCTGGGGATAGAGGTCGTGCGGGGGCTCCGCCGTCACAGGCAGTGTGTGGACCCTCCCGGCAGTGGCCGGGTCTTCCTGCGCTCGCTCGACGAGCGCCGAGGTCCCGTGACGGTCGTCGGGCCCCGCGATCACGAGATGCGCTCCGCCGAGTAGGCGCGCGGCCTCGAGCAGGTGCTCGATGCCCTTGCCGGACGCGATCCTGCCGACGTACAGAATGACCGGCGCGGTGCCGGGAATGCCGAGACGTGAACGGAGGTCGCCGTTCGCCTCCGCACCCGAGGGATCGGGGAATCCGTTGCCGCGCACGCGCACCTTCTCGGCCGGGATGCCCGAAGCGACGACTGCGTCGGCTTCCCGCTGCGAGGCGACCACCACGGCGGCAGCTCCTCGAGCGACTCCTCGATAGAGCGTCGCGTCGAGCGCGCGCTTCAGGAACACCTTGCGCAAGCGGGGCTCGAACATTCCGAGCGGCTCGAAGACGTAGGGGACACGAGCGATGCGGCACCACGCGGCCACTCCGGTCGTCACCGGGTCGCGGAACCCGAAGATGTGCACCACGTCGGGTCGAGTCACCCGCGCGAGTGCCGCGGCCAGCGTCGGCGTGATGCCCATCCAGCGGTAGCGAAGCGGTGTCGAGAGATAGCGGACGGTGGCGCCGTCGACGACACCGACCGAAGACCGAAGCGCCGGACGCGTCTGGAGATCGACGATCGTCGTCGTGACCACGTCGACGTCGTTCCCTCGCGCGACCAGCCGGCGGACGAGCTCACCGGCGGCGACCACCGGCCCGCCGAAGGCGCGCGAGGGCGCCCAGACGGGCGCGGCGAAGAGGATCCGAAGCCGGGCGTCGTTCACCGGTACTAGCCTTGCCGGAATGTCCGGCCGCCGCAAGCCGCGTCTGCTCGTCCTGAACCAGTACTACTGGCCCGGCGTGGAGGCGACGGCCCAGCTCTTGACGGAGCTCTGCGAGGCGCTCGCGGAAGATCTGGACGTCAAGGTCGTGACGGGCCAGCTGCACGGACAAGAAGAGCAGCCGCGCCGCAGCGTTCGTAACGGCGTCGAGATCGTCCGGGTCCCGTCGACGTCGTTCGAACGCTCGAAGCTCTTCGCGCGCGCGTCCAACTATGCGACGTATCTGACGAGCGCACTGGTCGGTGGTCTGCGCGGGCGGCGGCCCGATGTCGTTCTGTGCATGACCGACCCCCCGATCGTCGCGAACATCGCGCTGCTCGTCGCACGTCGCTTCCGTGTGCCGCTCGTCGTAATCAGCCAGGACGTCTTCCCCGAGATCGCCGTCCAGCTGAAGCGACTGGAGAATCCAGTCGTGATGAGCGTGCTGCGCGGCCTCGTCGGCCTCTACCTGCGCCGGGCCGACAGGATCGTCGCGATCGGCGACACGATGCGTCGACGCCTGGAGGAGAAGGGCGCGCCGGCCGAACGCATGCTGGTCATTCCGAACTGGATCGACACGACCCGGTTGGAGCCGCTCGACAAATCGAATCACTGGTCGCGGAGCTGGGGCGTGGACGAGAAGTTCGTCGTCATGCATTCCGGCAACGTCGGCCATGCGCAGGATCTCGATTCGCTGATCCGCGCCGGCACGTTTCTGCGCGATCTCGACGACCTCCGGATCCTGATCATCGGTATGGGCGCTCGCCATGCGGAGCTCGTCGCGCTCGCCGAGCTGCACGAGGTCGACCAGGTGCAGTTCCTCTATTACCAGTCGCGTGCGGTCCTGCCACAGTCGTTGTCGGCGGCGGACGTGCACGTCGTCGGGCTTGCGGCCGGCCTGGCCGGGTACGTCGTCCCCAGCCGGTTGTACGGGATCCTCGCAGTCGGCAGGCCGGTGATCGTCGCTGCGGATGCCGAAAGCGAGACTGCGCAGCTCGTCGCCGAGGTCGGTTGCGGCATCGTCGTTCCGCCCGGACGACCGGAGCTGCTCGCCCGCGCGATCCGCGACGCGCACGACGGAAAGTACGACCTGGAGGCGATGGGCGCGCGTGGGCGCGAGTGGGTCGAGCGAGAAGCCGACCGCTCGGTCGCCGTGCGCCGCTACCGCGACCTCCTGCTGGAACTTGCGTCTTAGCGTCGCCGCTGCCGCTCTCGTCGCCACTCTCGCGCTCGTCGCGGGCTGGAATGCCTACAAATATCCGAGCGGCGCGGGCTACGACGTCCGCCAGCATCAAGAGTACGCCGACCTGTTGATCCACCACGGCGAGATTCCGGGCCCGGAATCTCGCAGCGAGTACTACACGCCGCCCGTGTTCTACGCACTCGCCGGCGTGGCGACCGTAATCGGCGAGCATGTCCATCCCGGCGACCCGCACAAGCTCGGCCAGGTGCTGAACTGGTTCGTCTTGCTCGCGACGGCCGGGGTCCTCTGGCTGCTTGCACGCGAGCTCTTCCCCCGCCGGCCTTGGCTGCAGCTCTCGGCGCTCGCCTTCTTCTGCTTCTTGCCCGTCGCGCTGCGCGTGGGTGCCATGTTCCATCCCGAGCCGTTGTCGATGCTCTTCTGCTCGATCGGATTGCTGCTGGCGACGCGCATGCTCGGGCGTCACGAGTACCGCTGGCAGCTCGCCGTCGCAACGGGTGTGGCGCTGGGACTGGCGCAGCTCGTGCGCGCCTTCTCGCTCTGGACCTTCGTGGCGGTCCTGCTCGGTTTCACGGCAGCCCGCGCGTGGCGGCCGCTCCTCGTGATCGTCCTCGCGACCGTGGTCGTGACTGCGCCCTGGTACGTCCGGCAGGCGATCAAGTACGGCAATCCCGTCTTCGACCGGCCGACGAAGCACGAGGCGATCTGGGACCGGCGGCCCGCCCGCTTCTATGTCGGTCTCGGCCTGCCCCAGGTGATCACGGATCCGATCCGGCCGCACTTCCGCAACGAGGCGATCCCGACGACCTACAGCGAGGTGTGGGGGGACTACTTCGGCGTTTGGCGGGGGAGCCGCCGGGACCAGAGCATCCTCGGGCTTCTGCCGACGCTGCTCGCCGTCGTGGGCTGGGCCGTTCTGCTGGCACGCTCACGGCGATTGCCGGCGCGCCTGCCGGCTGTGTTGCTCCCGGGTCTCGGAATCCTGGGCTACCTCTATTTCACGATCAGCTATCCCACTTCGGACGGCGACGTCTTGAAGGCGAGTTACATGCTCACGACCGCCCCCGCCTGGGCGCTCGCCTTCGGCTATGCGATCGACCGCCTGCCCGGCCGCTTACGCCTCGTCGTTGCCGCGATCCTGGCGGCCTCGGCGCTCGCAAGCCTGCCTTTCCTGCTGTACTGATCGCCGTGACGGCCGTTCTCTTCACGTGTGCGGGGCAGCGCGTGGACATCGTGGGAGCGTTCAGGCGCGCAGGCGCCAGAGCCGTTGCGGCGGATGCCAACCCGCTCGCGCCCGCGCTCTACCACGCCGACGAGCACGCTCTCGTCCCGAGGGTCGACGACCCGGGGTACATCCCGGCTCTGCGCGCGCTCGTCGAGCGGCACGACGTCCGTCTGATCGTGCCGCTGACCGATCTCGACCAGGTCACGCTGGCGCGCTCGCGCGACGAGCTAGGGGCGGTGGTGCTGCTCCCGGACGCGGAGATCGTCGAGCGCCTCGAGGACAAGTACCTCGCGCATCTCCTCTTCGAGGAACGGGAGATCACGACGCCGCCGACGTGGCTACCGAACGGCGTGCCCGACGACGCGGCGTATCCACTGCTCGTGAAGGCGCGCCACGGCTTCGGCTCGCGCCACATCTACCGCGCAGCCGACGCCGCGCAGCTCGGCTTCTTCCTCGGCTACACGCCGGTCGACTCGATCGTGCAGGCGTGTCTGCGCGGCGAGGAGTTCTCGATCGACGTCTTCTGCGATCTTGACGGCCGCTGCCTGAACGCCATTCCCCGCACGATGATCGAGTCGAAGGGGGGCGAGTCGATCAAGGGGATGAGCATTCGCGACGAGCAGCTGATCGAGCTGGCGCGCGACGTCGCCGAGAAACTGCAGCTCGTCGGCCCGGCCAACATCCAGTGCTTTCGCGAAGCCGACGGATCGCACTACCTGACCGACATCAACACGAGGTTCGGTGGCGGGTTCCCACTGCCGCTCGCCGCCGGCGGACGGTATCCGGAGCTGGCGCTCGCACTTGCGCGCGGCGAGCATCTCGAGCCGCGCCTCGGCGATTTCCGCGAGGGCATCGTCATGACGCGGTTCTTCTCCGATCTCAGCCTCACGCCGAACGGCGATGGGACGCTGAAGCCGCTCGCTCCCGCCGAATGACGCAGGGCGTCCGAATGAGGCAGGGCGGACCTAGCGGCTCTGAGCCACAAGGTCGGGTTCGATGAGGTACGTCGTCACGGGTGCCGCCGGGTTCATCGGCTCGCAGCTCGCCGAGAAGCTGCTCGAGGGCGGGCACGAGGTCGTTGCCGTCGACTGCTTCACGGACTACTACGACCAGGAGCTGAAGGAGGAGAACGCGGCCGGGCTCGACGTCACGCGCCTCGATCTCGCCGAGGAGAATCTCGACCTCGCCGGCGTCGACGGGGTCTTCCACCTCGCGGGACAGCCCGGCGTGCGCAGCTTCGGCGACGTCTTCGAAGAATACGTGCGACGGAACCTCCTGGCGAGCCGGAGGGTGTTCGAGGCGGCCGCGGGCGCGGGCACGCGCGTCGTCTTCGCGTCGTCGTCGTCGATCTACGGGGATGCGGAGCGATACCCGACACCCGAGGAGACCGAGCCGCGCCCGATCTCCCCGTACGGGATCACCAAGCTCGGTTGCGAGCAACTCGCGCACGCCTACGCGCAGGGCTTCGGGCTCGACGCAGTCGTCCTGCGCTACTTCACGTTCTACGGGCCGCGCCAGCGCCCGGACATGGCTCTCGCCCGCATCGTCGACGCGCTCGCGCGCGGCTCATCGTTCGAGCTCTACGGCGACGGGCTTCAGTCGCGCTCCTTCACGTACGTCGCCGATGGGATCGAAGCGACGATTGCGGCGATGGAGCGCGCCCCGGCCGGCGCCGTCTACAACGTAGGGGGCGGTGAGGAGGCGACGATGCGCGAGGCGATCGAGACGCTGGAACGCGTATCGGGACGCACGCTCGACCTGGTCGAGCGGCAGGCGACGGCCGGAGACGTGAGGCGCACCTCCGCGGACGCGACCAGGATCGAACGCGACCTCGGCTGGCGCGCGACGACCTTGCTGACAGATGGTTTGCAAGCCCAGTGGGAATGGGCCTCCGCTAGAGTCGCCGCGCCTTGAGCTCCCGCGACGTCGACCTCGAAGCCGAGCAGGAAGTCGATCTCGGCCGCTATTGGAGCGCCATCGTTTCGCGCTGGTGGCTCCCACTCGCCGGGCTGCTCGTCGGCGCGGTGCTCGGCTACCTCGTCTCCCTCGGTGGCAACCAGGTCTGGAACGCGAGCTCGACGATCTACCTCGGCGCTTCGTACAGCATCATCGGCGGAAACCTGCTCCAGGGGCCGCAGGCCAATCCAGCCACCGTCGGCACGATCGCGCGGGCGCAGGACTCGATCGCGCAGGCTGCAGCGCGGGCCGGGATGCGCGCCAATGATCTGCGAGGGAACGTCTCGACGAAGAGCATCTCCACCGGCGCGGGTGCAAGCACGACGAGGGTCACAGCCAATCCGCTCGTGCGTCTCACCGTTCAGGCTTCGACCCGCCGCAAAGCGCAGGTGGCGGCGAACACGCTTGCCGGGATCGTGGTCGATCGGCTGTCCCCGTTCGCCGACAAGAAGATCGTCGGCCTACAAGAGCGGATTGCTGCCGACCAGCAGCAGATCGATGCAATCGCCCAGCAGCAGCGAGGCGCCTCGGACGTGACGGCGAAGGCCGTGTTCGCGCTTCATCTCGGCGACGTCCTCGACGACCAGTTGCAGGCAAAGCAACTGCTCATCCAGGCGCAGGAGGTCGAGCGGCCCGCGGTGCTCACACGTGCGGCGGCAGTGAAGACGACGGCGCGCAGCCGCAGGAACTCTGTCGTCGTTGCCGCGTTCCTCGGGTTGCTGATCGGACTGCTCGCAGCGTTGCTGTGGGAGCCGGTCGTGCGCCGCCGCGCGCGCTGATGCTCGAGGGCAAGACCGTGGCGGTGGTCGTGCCCGCCTATGACGAAGAGGCGCTCGTCGCGACGACGATCCAGGGCGTTCCGGACTTCGTCGACCGGATCTTCGTCGTCGACGACGCGTCCCGCGACGGCACTGTGGCAGCAGCCCGCGCCGTCGGCGACCCGCGGGTCGAGGTCGTCACTCACGAATGCAATTCAGGGGTGGGCGCCGCGATCGTGACGGGCTACCAGCGGGCGCTCACCGAGGCAATCGACGTCGTCTGCGTGATGGCCGCCGACAACCAGATGGATCCGTCCGACCTGAAGAAGATCGCCCTACCGGTTGCGCGCGGCGAGCTCGAGTACGCCAAGGCGAACCGCCTCATCTCCGGGGAGGCGTGGCGCGTGATCCCTCGCTCGCGTTATCTCGGCAATGCCGTCCTCTCGTTACTGACGAAGATCGCATCCGGTTACTGGCACGTTGCCGACTCACAGTCGGGCTACACGGCGGCCAGCCGGGAGATCCTCGAGCAGCTCGACCTCGACCGCATCTATCCGGGCTACGGCATGCCGAATGACATGCTGGTTCATCTGAACGTCTGGAACGCACGGGTTCGTGACATCCCGTCGCGGCCGATCTACGGCGTCGGCGAACGGTCGGGGATCAAGATTCGCAAGGTCATCCCACGGATCTCGTGGTTGCTCGTGAAGGGCTTCTTCTGGCGGATGCGCGAGAAGTACGTGATCCGGGACTTTCATCCGCTCGTCTTTTTCTACGCCTTCGGTTTCCTGATGACCCTATTGGGGCTCGGGCTCGGAATCGCCGAGGTTGTCCTGCGACTGATGGGCAACGCGGTCTCGGTCGGGACGGTGGTGCTCGTCGCGCTCTTGCTGATCTTCGGCTCGCAATTCACGCTCTTCGCCATGTGGTTCGACATGGAGTCGAACAAGGATCTGCGCTGAGGCGGCTCGACGAGCGGGCTCTAGGTGCTCTCCGCTGTCAGTGATGTTCGAGCGGGCTCAGGCGTTCGGCCGAACACTCAGGGTGCATCGCTTGCCAGACCGCGAGATACCCCTCGAGCTCTATGTCTGCGTGCGGCGCCGCAAAGGATTGTGGTCTTGCGACGGCTTCGATGACGCGATCGTCGATCACTTCGACGATGCACTCGCAGCGACGGAGATACTCAGCCAGGGAGGCGGCAGAAGCCGCGGTATCGGTTCGGATTCGCATTTCACCACAGGTGGTTCGACCAGCCGGTGTCTCTTGAGCAGAGCCCACCGCTGGGCCCTGCTCATGAGGACACTTCTCTCGCGTGAAAGGCTCCGCCGCATCGAGCCCTCGTCACGCTCGTCCTGACCATCGGTCAAATCGACAGGTTGATCAGTCCCTCATCCGCGGTTGATTGGGGCGGTTCACTTCCCTGGGGCTCGACGGCGTCCAGGGCCCGCGGCCGCGGCTGTAAAGCCCTCGTAAAGTCTGCGACCTCGCGAAAGACGCCCCGGTAGCATCCTGCGAATGCCCACCGCCGTTGTAACCGGCGGGGCCGGGTTCCTCGGCTCCCACCTCTGTGATCTCCTCGTCGCGAAGGACTACCGCGTGGTCTGCGTGGACAACCTGGACACGGGGTCGCTCCAGAACGTCGAGCACCTCCGCGGGGACAATTTCCTCTTCATCAACCAGGACGTGACGCATCACCTGGAGATCGAGGGGCCGGTAGACGCCGTCTATCACCTCGCGGCTCTCGCCAGTCCCATCGACTACCTCCGCATGCCCTTGCACTCCCTGAAGGTGGGCTCGTACGGGACGCACCACGCGCTAGGGCTCGCGAAGTTCAAGCGTGCCCGGTTTCTGCTCGCCTCCACGAGCGAGGTCTACGGCGACCCACAGGTGCACCCCCAGCCGGAGACCTACTGGGGCAACGTCAACCCGATCGGGCCCCGTGGGGTCTACGACGAGGCGAAGCGGTACGCCGAGGCGATGGCCATGGCCTATCACGGCCAGCAGGGGGTCGACACCGCGATCGCGCGGATCTTCAACACCTATGGCCCGCGGATGCGCCCGAGCGACGGCCGCGCGGTTCCGACGTTTGTCAGACAGGCCCTGGAGGGCAAGCCCCTGACTGTGTTCGGGGACGGCAGCCAGACGCGCAGCTTCTGCTACGTGGACGACCTCATTCGCGGGCTCGTTCTGCTGGCCGAGTCGGGCGAGCACCTGCCCGTCAATCTCGGCAATCCCGGTGAGTTCACGCTCAATGAGCTGGCGGAGACCGTCCTGCGCATCACCGGCTCGGAGAGCGAGCTCGTCTATGAGGCGCTGCCCGTCGACGATCCGCAGGTGCGCCAGCCCGACATCACGCGCGCACGTCAGCTGCTCGGGTGGGAGCCGCAGATCCAGCTCGAGGACGGCCTACGCCGGATGCTTCCGACCTTCGGACGGGAGCCGGTCGTTGCCTAGGCGGATCGGGGTCGCGGCGGCGATCGTTTTCGTCGCTGCCGGTCTGTGCGTGCCTGCGGCCTCGGCCAAGGCGCACATGCTGGTCGGCATCCAGGACGACGCCATGACCCTGCGCGGCAATCCCACGTCCACGTTCCAGACCCTCAAGCAGTTGCGCACGCAGATCGTGCGCATCAACCTGAATTGGAACGACGTTGCGAAGAGACGACCGGCGCATGCACAGGATCCGGCCGACCCTGCGTACGACTGGGACCTCTACGACCGCGCGATTCGCTATGCCTCGCAAGAGGGCATGCAGGTTCTGCTCACGATCCTGTTCACGCCCTCCTGGGCGAACGGTGGGCGCGCCCGGAACGTTCCACCGAGCAATTACACAGACCTGCAGCACTTCGCGTACGCAGCCGCGACCCGCTACAGCGGGTACTACATCGCGAACACCGACACGTTCGACGAGCTCTACCTGCCCGCGGTGAGGTACTGGACGGCGTGGAACGAGCCGGCCAACCCGAACTGGCTGCAGCAGGTGTCCGGCGGTCGCTTTGTCAGCCCTCGCTCCTATGCACGCATCTGCACCGCGATCTGGCAGGGCGTTCACTTCACGAACTTCGCGGGCGAGAAGGTCGCGTGCGGCGTAACCGGGCCGCGCGGCAACAATGCACCGCGTAGCAGCCGGCCGTCCCTTTCCCCGCTCGCGTTCATGCGCCTGACCAGGGCGGCGGGTTTGCGGAACCTCGACGCGTACGCCCACAATCCGTACTACGGGAAGCCGAGCGACACGCCGGCTTCGAAGCCGGCCGGATCGTCGGCCGTGACGCTCGGGAACATGAACACGCTGATTAGCCTCGTCAACAAGCTCTGGGGCAAGAAACGAATCTGGATCACCGAGTACGGCTGGCAGACGCCGCCCGACCGGATCTTCGGCGTCTCGTTCGCACGGCAGGCTGCGTATGTGCGCCAGTCGTACGCGATTGCCCGCGCGAATCCACGGATCGACATGATGGTGTGGTTCATGCTCCGTGACGACACGAACCTCGGCGTCGGCTGGCAGTCAGGCCTCCTCACAGCTGGGGGCAAGAAGAAGCCGGCGTTCAACGTTTTCGCCCGCCTCCCGCACTGAGCAGCGACTGGTAGAGCTCGTCGATGTCTTCGACGAGCCGCTCGACTGCGTAGCGCGGCAACACGCGCTCGCGCCCCTGCTTGCCCATCCGGGCGCGGAGGGCGGGATCTCCGGCGAGCTGGGCGAGCCGGTCGGCAAGGTCGTCAGTCGCTCCGGCCTCGACCAGGAAGCCGTCCTCGCCGTCTCGGACGACGTCGGGCACACCTCCGACACGCGTGGCCACGACCGGCAATTCGGCGGCCAGGGCCTCGATCACGCTCACGGGCGTGCCCTCGTTCCCGGACGGGAGCACGAGCGCGTCGAAAGCCGCGTAGAACTGCGCCACGTCTTCCTGATAGCCGAGGAAGAGCGTGTCGCGGGCGACGCCGAGCTCGTGTGCGCGCTGCTCGAGTTGCAGGCGGTCGGGGCCGTCCCCGACCATGCAGAGCACGGCGTCGACGCCGCTGTCGCGTAGGCGCTTGAAGGCGACGAGCACGTCGTCGGTTCGCTTCACCGCGGTCATGCGGCCGATCCAGCCCACGGCGAAGCGGTCGCCGGGAATCCCGAGATAGCGGCGGCTCTCGCCGCGGCCGTTTTGGTCCGGAGCAATCCGCTCGTCCAGCTCGATGCCGAGCCGGATGACGACGAAGCGCTCGCGTGGAGCGACACCGAGTGCCACGAGGTCGTCGCGGACCTGCGGGCTGACGGCGATGAGCGCCGTCGTCCCGGCGGCGAGCCGGCGTTCGAGGAGTCGGAAGAAGAGGGAGCGGAGCGGCCCGAAATAACCGCGCAGGACGTGGCCGTGGAACGTGTGGACGATGATCGGTGGCTTCCGGGAGCCGGCCAGCAGCGCGGCGACACGACCGACTGTGCCCGCCTTCGCGGTGTGCGTGTGCAGGATCTGTGGGCGCTCCTTCCTGATCAGTTTCGCGAGCCGGATCGTCGCCAACAGGTCACGCAGTGGAGAGATCTCGCGGCCGAGCTCGTCGATCCGCACGACCTCGACCCCGCGTGCGTCCGCGACGAAGGCCATCGAGTCTTCGCCGCGGGCAAGCGAGCCCGAGACGAGCGTCGTGTCGTAGCCACGCTTCGTGAGCCCTTCCGTCAGGTACGCGACGTGCAGCGCCGGGCCGCCCATGTTCAGTCGGGCGATGACGCGCAGGATTTTGACCCGCGGGCGGTCAGACTCTGGCAACGATCGCCTCGGCCGTGAGCTCGAGCCCGGCGGCGAGGTCGATGCGCGGCTCGTAGCCGAGCAGCTCGCGCGCGGCGGAGATGTCGGCCCAGGAATCCCGGATGTCTCCGGACCGGGGTGGCTCGAAGCGCTTCTCGACCGGCTTGCCGAGAATGACGCCGATCGTCTCCGCGACGTGGTTGACGCTGGCGGGTGAGCCGGCCGCGATGTTGAACGTCTGTCCGCTCGCGCCGCCTGCGTCTGCCGCACGGATCGTGGCGTCGACGACGTTGCCGACGTAGGTGAAGTCGCGCGACTGCTCGCCGTCGCCGTAGATCGTGACCGGCTCGGCCTGGTCGATCGCGGCGATGAAGAGCGGTACGACCGCGGCGTATTGCGAGTACGGGCTCTGCCGCGGCCCGAAGACGTTGAAGTACCTGAGGACGACGGGCTCGAAGGCGTCGTACACGCGGCCGAAGCTGATGCAGTAGCGCTCTGCGGCCAGCTTGGCGACACCGTAGGGAGAGATCGGGTCGGGCGGAGTCGATTCGGACGTTGGCAGCTCGCGGCTCGACCCGTACACGGACGTCGAAGACGAGAAGATCACGCGCCGCACGCTTTCATCGCGGGCGGCCAGCAGCACGTTGAGTGTCCCTTCGACGTTCACCGCACTCGACGTCAGCGGGTCCTGCACGGAGCGCGGCACCGAGCCGAGCGCGCCGAGGTGGTAGACGACCTCGACTCCACGCACCGCAGCGTGGACGCGCTCGTAGGAGCGGAGCTCTCCCTCGACGACCTCGACGTCGAGGCCCTCGAGATTGGCGCGGTTGCCGGTCGAGAAGTTGTCGAGCACG
>WNGI01005039.1_pt1 | contig 15296 bp, 19 predicted proteins | sample 5400621 | NCBI WGS metagenome assembly WNGI01 (sample SAMN13153374, study PRJNA577476) | soil metagenome | isolation source: 20 cm soil or saprolite under Garry oak tree replicate 1 | place: USA:California | collected 2016-06-15 | reverse complement strand
CCAGCTCTTTTGCGAGGTGAGGATCCGGGGGCCGTCTTTGCACGCTTGACTTGACGTTCGGGAGGTGGCTCCGAGTGGCGTGTTGGCGAGTCCTCGGCGGATCGCTTTTGGCGAGACTCCTCCGCTAAATGCGATTCTGGCTGTTCGTAAGCTCCCGTGTTGGAGTTCTGGGCATGGACTGGTTGCGCTGAGCGAGCATTCTTCAGCGGTGAACGCTGGGGCAAGCGGAGGAGCAAATCGTCAGGGAGCGTGAGCTGTGACCGAGTGCGCCTCTCTGGAAAGAGCTGCTGGGCCATGCAAACAGCGCCGGCAGACACCCGCGATGCCTCAAGCGGCGCGTGTCACGGTCGCGTGTCACGTGTTAACCATTTACGGAAGTCCGTACAGCGTGTCGTCAACTCCAAACTCGCCCATGTTCGCCCTTCGACACTGGCCTGCCTGCCTTACATCGCAGCACCAAGGTTCGTATGACCGTCAACCCTGCCGTTTGTGCCTAAATCGTTGACATCCAGGAAAGCACAGATGGAGACCCGAACATCCACCAAGATCAATCCTCATTGTGAACAAGATGCGCACACAGCCCGTCATACTCGCAATTGATGCATTCTTAGAGTAAATAAAACCGCGCGCTTTCACTGAACCTTGTTTTGACTGCATGCTAGGCATGTGCAAAGCACATACCCCGATGTGCGAGTTTTTCACGAGGACAGACCTGACATCCCTCACGGTGCAGAGGTGTGGAAACCTGGTAAGCTCAGTGGACCGTGACATCACCATGTTAACGAAATCGTATAGGGCCTAATTCAGAAAAGATCGACATTGTAGTCACACTGGGAGGAGATGGTACTATATTGCACGCCTCTTCCCTTTTTAGTGCGGGTGCGGTACCGCCCGTACTGAGCTTCTCCATGGGGACACTCGGCTTCTTACTCCCGTTCCGTCAGCCCATCCTCCCTTTCCGTGACGTTGAGCGCTAATGTCCAACAGACATTGATGATTTTGCAAAAGCACTGGACAGTGTCTTTAATGGAAAGGCAACAATCCTAAACCGAATGCGACTCGCTTGCACGTTTTATGATGGAGACCTAGCCAAGATTGGAAATGATGGAGATGGTTGGTTCTTCAACGGAGAAAACGGAAGTCTACTAATTCTTCCTAGACTGGCAGGTCATGAATGAAGTTGCATTACACCGCGGAGCTAGCCCCCATCTGAACACTATAGATATCTTTGTTGACGGACAACACCTGACCGAAGCTGTCGTAAGGATCTCAACCTATCCCACAATGGCTACGCCTAAGAATAATACCTCCTAGTCAGACGGACTTATTGTCTCGACACCTACTGGCTCGACAGCATATTCCCTGTCAGCAGGTGGTCCAATAGTCCATCCCTCACTGAGTGCCCTTGTCTTGACGCCTATTTGTCCACGGAGTCTATCTTTCCGACCTCTCGTCTTCCCGTCCTCATCACTCATCACCCTTCGGGTAAGTATTGCTGTGTATGCCGTAGCCGTAGCCGTTTCACAACTCTCCCAACTTGAAGGTCGGAGATCGGAGCCGAGCCCCTGCAGGCGTCTCAATGGATGGTCGCACCTCCCACGTTCTTAACCCAGGCGAGTCCGTCAACGTTCAAGCCTCCCCATTTCCTGTTCCTTGCATAAATCGCTCGTCGATCGCAGAGAGCAGTCCTGAAACTACGGAAGGCGCCGGCCCTGGGAAAGAAGACGACTGGGTTCGAGATATCAACAATTTGTTGCAGTACAACGCTACATTCCGAAGCAAAGCACTACTACGGCACAGTCGCACGTAGAAGAGTAGCGACTATTACTTTACTATTCGTCACTTACCCCAATGTGAGGCGCCCCCGTTCCAAATCATCCACTTGTCGTCTATTATTTCTACGGTGCATGGATCCTATTGCCTACATGTACAGTGCTATATAGCTACATTTCGAGCTCGTTATTACCTAGGTATATATCATGTAACACCATATATGAGTGGTATAGTAAGACTCGTGGTTCGAAGCGGGCTGTACCAATATTTAAGCTATGCGGTCGATATGCGTCCAGCGCCAACGAACGCATATCGGCAACATCACACGGCGGAGTCAGTCCTTTTCTCGGACCACGATCGGATAGATGCTGAATCGGTACCCGAATCAACAGGCACTGTAAGGCTTGATTCCGCTCTACTCGACGCCCCACGTTCCTCTGAACGTGCCCGGCGGAAACGATTCCAAAACTTGGACGGTGCAGGTAAAACCTCGATGTTTACAATCTGACCAGGCGATGCCTTATCCATCGCCCCTGGCCATGCTTCCCGTGAGATTCGTATTTTTTCTCGGGTTTTTGTCTGCGAGTTGAACACATAAACGTTGAAAACAATCCGCTCGCGAGGAACCTCGGCGAGCTTTTGGATCTCTTTTTGGGCAATATCGATCGCCGTCTATGATCAGCCAAAATCACTAAATGTCACTGACAGCTAAAGGAATAAAAAAAACCTCGTAATCGTAGGCTGGGGTCACAAAGACGCGTGTATCCTTGTGTTCGTAGGTTATGAAGTTTGCGCGAGGACGTTGTACGATGCAATAAGACATGGCAAGACTAGTACTTGGGAGCTGAAGCGGCGGATGGGACGATTTGAGGCACTCTCTTATATAGCTGGCCTAATCTGGATTCTACGTTGACCCTTTCGGAGCCTGAACGTGAATTTCACTTTTGCCTAATTTATGGCGGCCGGAAATGGAAAGGCAGTGTGTCATTTGTCATTAGACAGTTACTGAGGCGTATAAAAAGCTTCATCGGCAGGGAAATGCTGCTTATGCGACGGGGACGAATTGCTGTAAAGCCTGCCACCGCGTGGGAGATAGCATCGTTTGGTGGCTTCAAGTTTCTATTTTTAGCAGAATTGCTGTTAGAATGCTGTGCAAAAGGTAATTCGAAGATTTCACGTACTCCACTTGTACATAACTGAGGATGCGCTAAAAACCTATGGTATCTCATTTATAAAGATGAAACGATTTACTTCGCGTTAGCATACATCAAGCAGATCCTTCAGCCAACAAAGTGAACAAACTCCCTTGCACATGCGCAGCCGCCGGCATTGACGGATGCTCCTTTCGGATTTTTTTCCCAGAACTTCTCTTGCCCTCCATAAAAACATGATCCAGCCCCTCTTGGCACGCAGTCCACAATGGATCGGTCACTGGGCTGTCAGCCAAGGTAATGATCCCTGTAAGGAGCGCATGGAATTTTCTTCCGGAGAACAGCCGAGAAACGGGTGGTACAAGATTTGAAATAAGGAGGACATTGGCAAGCTCGCTGATACTCGCTAAAGACGTGAGGATTTGAGCAGTAAGCTGTGCATTTCGATCCATCACGAGGGGTAATTTGGCGATGCTAGACTCGAACATTTCCTCGGGATACATGAAAGTCGCAAGAAAAATCTTTGCTGTTAGTTTCCTCGGCCCTCTTGTGCAACGTGTAGATGACCCAGCGAAGACTTAAGGCGATAGTCAAATTTTCACGTTCTAGGGCCCTGACTGCAGGCGTGTCACAGCATGCCGCACGTAGCAAAACTGTTAAAGCATCTGTTTGAGGTCTTAAAAGCAAGGGTGCTGATTCATTAGATTGGAATGGAACATCTATGGTTGAAAGTAGATCATTTAATGGCATCACATCAACGATCTCCTCTGCAATGCGAATGCCTCGACGAATGTGTTCCGTGACAATAAACGTGCCAGGGACAGCATGCTTTCTCATCGTTCTGGAAACCGATGAAGGCTGTTCTTGCTCCTTTGCCTCTTCGTCTGCAGCCTCGTGATCTGGCTGGTGGAGTCTCCGGAGATCCCCCTTTAACGGTGCAAGTAAATCGACCTCGTCGCCGCTTTTGGCTTCTACCACATCGACAAGCTCATCGTCATCCCCGCTCGTATCCGAGACGTCATCCTTTTCTCCAGAGGCCGACTCGTTCGACTCGGGCTTGCCCTCGGCTACCGGCAAACCAAGAGAATCGGCCAGTATAGAGTATACCCATATCCGAATGGGTCTTCCTATACTACGGCCAACAGTATCCATATCTGGATTCTCCAGGAAAAGACGAGGCCAATAAGATGCTGTGCTTAAGATGCTCATTATTTCCTCTGATAGAAGTCCTTTGCGATAAGCCGCGAGATACAGTCCCCGTAGTTTGATCCTTGATTGGCTATCTTCGTCCATTATATTCACATCGTCATCTTCAAATAGATGAGAAAAAAATGGAACCAAGGGACAGGTACCGGGGTCGTGGAGTGCGCAAAGTTCCGTGGGCCAGAGACTCTCTTTCCCACCCAGATTCCCCTGGTATTTTGGTATAGCGTATTGAAGCGTAGCGTTGACGATGCCTTCTATTATCTTATCGATCTCGCCAGATCGTATCGTCGTGGTCCAGCGCGACAGCAACGTGTTTACGGTACGATCGATGAGATCCATAACGCTGCCAACGTGGTGTTTCGCGCGTTTTGCACCGGAATCCGGAGACAAAATATTCCGAATAGTGGAAGCAGCACGTTCTATACGTTGGCTCAAAGACAGCTGTCGCTCGAAGAAGAGGGTCTGGACATTGCGACGTGGGTTCTCGGAGCGACTCGCGAAGTCATTACCAACTATGGCGCCGAGCAACGGGAGCAACGCCGCCGGAATTTTCAGATGTGTCGCCAAAGACTCTGGACTATACGCACAGAACGTAAGAGCCAAATCTTGGGTGTCACCGTCCGGTGGGACGATCCCTCTGCCCGCTCCAGTACTGCTAGCTTTCTTTTTCGTCCTAGTTTTGCGGACGGTGCGAAACTCGCCGTCAGAGTTCTCGTCGGGTGCGACGTCCGGTGGATCGGGTAGTGACCATACCATTTCATCGAGAGGTATATAGCCTTTGTAACCCTCCGAATTCAATATGACAAAGTCAGAGTCATTCCCTATTACGTAGCCGCCGATCCGGCCAGCTAATTCGACAGCAAAAGGGTCCCCTTCTTCATCCGCAAAATGAACTTGCAAACCGTTCGACTCCTGTGCGATGGATTGTAGTGACTGGACGCATGCTGCGAAAGCCAGTGAGGGAATTATCCGCGTCTCGTTTAGGAAGCGCCCGGTATTTCTTGAACTGGTCGACGTCCGAAAAAACAACAAGGAATGGTGAATCTGTTTTTCCGTAAGGCGAGTAGTCATAGTCGGAAACTTGATTTCAGGACGTGGGCCTATATTGGATATTAGATCTTCGGACGACGCATGATTTGACCCTGTACCATCAAATACAAAGTAGACCTCGAACCCAACGTTGATCCATGCCTGGACTGTTCGGATCACGAGAGAAGAAAACTCAGTATATTCTCCTCCGTATACCCAGGGCAGATATGAGTCGTAGTAAAGCTTGTATATGAATCTGACAAATGCATTTCAGGGATGTAGCCTATCAAAGTCCAATTAGTTACGTACGACCATCCATCTACAATGACTGGGGTCGTGGTTAATTCAATAGAGTAAGTATGCTGAAATGTTTTAGATAACGACCGTCTGTTTTCATGGAGGAACGTTGTGAGTCCGAGGACGCCCATTAGGGTTGGGGATCATGAACGCTAGACTAGAAATGTCTGCATAGATAATCTCATCCCAAGGTCACGATCATGGTCTTCACGACATAAAAATTAAAGGCAACATGGCCGAGTGGTCTAAGGCGCTGGAATTAGGTAGCACGTGCTGCGAATAATCCAGTCCGAAAGGGCGTGGGTTCGAACCCCACTGTTGTCAAACTCATTTTTTTCGATAGGTGGTATGGTCTAAGTCTTTATTACGCGCAATATACCTAGATTCTACTCGTATACCTCAAGAGCAAGTCTATGTAGAGTCCTTCTTCCTCTCATCCTCATTCTCCTTCCATCTCTCGTATACCTTAGCAAATGTTCGACTGGCGAGTATGAATGGTTCGTCGGTCCATGCCTTGTCCCAAACTTTCGAAGCAAACTGTTTCTGCTCGCCGGACACGACGCTCTCGCGTAGGATACTTAACACGCGAAACGTGGGTGCTAGTAGCTTATTGATTCTTTCCCAGAAAGGCGGAAAATCTGGCGGGATAGGCAGTAACAAGGACTGCGAACTATAATCTTCGTCAATCTACCATTCAGTGTTGAAATGAGTCGTATCGCGTACCTCGCGTCTGGGTCGGAGTTTCGGGGCACCACATAGCCCCAATTTTTGCGGTGAGCTCCTTCCGGTCCATCAGCCAGTTTCTTCGTCATCGATGTTTCTGTCATAGCTTCCCTCTTGCGATCCTTCAGGGCCTCCAGGCGTTGCTGTTGCTCTAGATCCAGTAACATCGTCTCCGTCTTCTCGAGCATAGCCCATCGACCCGACCCTGTCCACATATACCATCCCTCGTTCCAATAATTCGTGCCCTCCGGTCGCCGTTTACCCGGTTTTTCATCTGGGTCGTTACTCTGCTTGCCACCAAGCAGTTTTGGGATATTCTCGGGTTGTCCCTCATGTGGCAATGGGTATTTAACCTGTCCATCTGGACCGACATTATGATGGCTCTTGACACCGATCACATTTCTGACTTCGTGGAGAAACACTTTGCGGATGCAGAAAGAGCGGCAGTACGGCTCCTTGCCGCTTAACCGTCCGCTCACAGTTTGTGAGAAATACGTGAAACACCATTCGTCAGTCTTTGGAGAGTGTTTGCCTGCTGGAACGTGAGTTTCGTTGCTGACGTATGTTAGGCGATCTTACCTTGAGGCAGTGTTAAAATTTTGATGGTAGGGTAATCAGCAAAAAGCGGTTTTCTTTGGCGCGCGGATTGTTGTGGTTGTTGTGCAGTGGAATTTGACATGACGAGGTGGAAGGTATATAAAGAACGATGGCACAGGAGTCATTCGTTCAGGGTCAGTACTTCGACACTGGTTGTGTACGTAAGCTACCAGTATCACTTCAGACTCCGCCCAAAAAGTTATTTCTTCGTCCTGCAACATTTCCTACCACCACCTACCGCCGCAAAAGCCAGGCAGGTGAGTTAAAATCTCGCGGTTCGTTCTCTATGATGTTGTACATATCTATGAATTTCTTCAAGGTGTATACCTTGATCATATGGTCAAGGGTATGCTCCACATTTGACACCTCTGATTTTTCCCCTGCACTTTTTATTTCACGTTTATTGGATCCCAACTAACAATGTGAACAGTTGACAGAACTCTATATACAAAAGTTGCATAGTATATGCATCATTGGATGCGACCATAGATATTATTATCATAAAATAATAAAGAGGTGGTATCTGGGTAACCTTCAAAGCTTTGCTTTGATATGCTGGTCGGCTGGTTCTTGTCCCTCGAGCTCCCGCTTTGCTCTTTCTCTCAATTCTCGTCGAAGGATTTTACCGGCAGCGCTAAGAACCACATCAGCTTCAAATCAAGATATCGGAGAGCTCTGTACCTCTTCGGAACTATATCGATAATGACGACGCCTGAGGACAACTTGAATAGAATATCTTGAAGTTAAAATAACACTCACCTCCTCTGAGATATTTATAATAGGCCACTTGGGTTTGTATCCAGCTCTCCACTTCACGACAGAAAGCAATTCTGCTAGGTTCATCACGAATTGTATTAGGCTTAGCATGGACAACGTAGGCTCTGATAAATGGATTAGATCAAGTATTAACCGAAAAGTAATGCAGTCACCTGGGTAATTCGGTCGCCTCCTTCGTACTGTGGACCCCAATAACCGCTACATCTGCAATGTCAGGATGGGTCAAAAGAACGCTTTCTAGTTCTGCTGGAGGAACTGCCGGCCGTCATATTGCTTCGGTTCATCTCGAGACAATAATGTCATTTGCCTACCTTGGAAACCCTGGTGATTGATCAGCGCTAGCACTTATGATACAAAAACACGAGTAGATCACCTTGTATTTGATGAGTTCTTTCCGTCTATCAACAATGTAATAAAATCCTTCAGCATCCCGTCTCGCAATGTCACCGGTCTTGAACCATCTATCTCGCGTGATTGCATCATCTGTCGCCGCTTTATTACCTAAATAGGCCTTGGGGATGTTCACCGTAGGTGAGAGAAGAATACCGCTAGATCTCACTTTCATGATTGTTGGTCCTCTGACCCACAGCTCGCCTGGCAGCCCTTCCTCGACATCGACATCACCATTACTGTCCCCGTCGACTATTCGCACTTCCAAATTGGGCAATAGAATCCCTATGCTACCCACCTTGCGCATACTATGCTCAATCGGTACCATATGAGTGGTGGGTGACGTTTCCGTGAGGCCGTATCCTTTCCATGCACTATCAGCGCACTGTCATTATACGGATGAAATCCTTACCTTGCATAACAGTAAGATTCGTTTTGCCATTTCGCTTGGCAAGTAGGCGTTTTATGACCTTTCAGAGGCTTAGCCCGTTCTTTGTCCATAGGGGAAAAAGACATACCGCATTTGAAAGTGCAGCACCTAATGGGGCAGCACCTGAAAAAAGAACCTCTAGGGATGACATGTCGTATTTATCGACAACTAATATGATGAGCACCACAGTCAGGTATTCCGTGAGCAGACTTACTGGGATGCCGAGACAACAAAACTAATACAGGAGGCACGATAAGAGCAATGGCAATCTTATACTTTTCTACGTTCGCGCAAAACTGGACAGGGTCGAATCGTTGCTGAATGACTACTGGTGTCCCGCACATGAATGGAAAATGGAGGAGTTTAACGGCACCTGCATAAGAGCTGTCAGGTCAAAAAGCGAGGACATGCTCAGATCATGACATACCATAAATGTGATAAAAGGGCAAAATGCCCAAATGGGTTGTCTTGCCAACAGTGATTGAGGGGAACACTGTCATTACCATGTCCAGGACAGAGGTCACATTCTGGTGCGTTGTCTGTAAACGAAAAGCAAATCAAGATATTGTCATGTGGTTGCGTGTTGGTTGTCCATGTACCTCTACACCTTTTGGCTTTCCCGTAGTGCCTGGTCGGGATCAGGTCAACCCTCGTGCACATTTTTTGCATGCAACCCACCTGAGCTGTAGCAGAGATAAACGGTCTCGTGTGCCAATCTGCCATCGAACTTCTCTTCTTCTATGAGGGACCCCAACTTGAGTAGGTCCTCCATATGCAGAAGCCCCGCAGCCTCGGCTTTGCGTGGAGCGGCGGGTCCGCCAGCCCAATCCAGACTGCTTCCTAACACGACGATCTGTCTGTCGGCCTGATCGTCGGTAAGGCCGAGATTCTGTAAAGTTTCCCGCACGACTGCAAGCCCTTCTTCACTCGTAAAAATGAGTCTGGCGCCGCTATCAGAGTACTGGTGTTCAAGTTCCCGTGCATTGTATGCGCTGTTGGCCAGCGTGCATCTTAACCCCGCAGCAACTACAAATACAACGGTCAGTGATCCAGACATTAATTATAGAAAAGAATTGCTTGCCTGCGCCCAACAGCACGACGGGCCAATACAGAGCATTGACTGAATAGATGAGAACAGTGTCACCCTGACTGGTAGCAGTCTGCGGATGGTTGCGAATGCCGTATCCAAATGCAAGGGTCAGCCGCTTGAGGTCGGCACGGGTGATTGTCGCGCCAGAAGCGGCATCCATGAAAGCAGGGATACGGACCGGGAAATTGACCGACAAGTTTGGGTCACTAGAAGCAAAGAGGTGGGACGGATCTTTCTACCACGGGTATGGAAGCCACCGTAGACTTATTCTCTGGGCCATCGTTGGTCTCAAGTGAGGGTCCCACCAGCTGCTTTTGAACGAGAATGTTTTACATAAAGGGTTCAAGAAGCGATCATAAGCTGGCACCCGGTTGTCACATGCTCAACGCACTACACTTTTTTTGGTATAATTATTTATTTATGGTTCTGTTCTGGCGAGGTGATCAGGCACTCCAAGTCCCGAGTCATTCTATTTCCTCAAACCACCAATATTTCAATGTTCACATTTCCTCCTCTTCCGCCTTCTCTATAGACCATCACAAGCGGATTCGATATTATAGACGACTGGGTTTGAGGTATCCTTGACAACTTGTCGTAATCCAAGATTATACATTCCGAAGCAATCTATTCATTGCTACGACAGGGTCGTACCGACTCGTACGTACCAAGCAGATATGGCGAATTTATTATCTGGATACTATGACCTGTGACAAGAACAGTATGTATAATAAGAATGTCCCGCGTGGTACTAACACGTTTCTCGTACCAGCACGCCCTTCGCAAGCAATCTTGGTCAGACGACGCCTTATTCATTGCGTCTGCCCATGCTTCTCCCGACATCCGTGTCTTGCTTCCCTCCCGAGTTGAACACATTGATATTAAAACAACACACTCACAAGGAATGTTGACAACCAGGGACAAATCCTGGGAAGGAGTTTACAATAGTTGTAAACCTGTGTGTGCATCCTTAGGGTCGCGAAATTGAATTCAAGACGTCCTACGGCCCAAGCACGATACAATTAATTCTGCGAATATCCATACAGCGAATGGCGATCTTTGGTACTCGGGACACAGGCTTGAATTACCACCAAATTTTACGTTGACTCTTCCGGGAGTAATCTACCGCGAGCTGGGTTCTGTCTTTCAATATGCCCTGAGGTATCTATGTCGAGCTCAATCCTCATTTACGACGTGCCCTGAGGCTATCTGCGGCAAGTTGTGTCGTTTGGAGCGTGCCCTAAGGCAATCTATGATGTACACAGCTACCCAAGCGCGTTTTCACTTCCAAAACCTGTCCTGAAAGCAATCCGATGCAAGTTGGGACCTCTTTGGAACGTATCCCGGGGGGATATACGGCAGACTGGCTCCTTGTGTCTTGGATAGCCTATGGTGTATGCGGCCATCCGAACCGGGTTCCTCTTTTGGATGAAGCTGACATGTGGCTGAATAGCTGCGTAAGCCGGTCCCACATTGGTGCTTTTGTCAGAAGGCGTCGACTGGAAATGGAAAGGCAGTGTTTTATTCCCAAAAGATCTGGGCGCATGAAGTGCTCTATTGCCAGGGAATGCCGCATATGCAACGGCAACCCGGAGCCGTAAAACTCCCCACTACATGGAAACTGCGCTGCGGTCTCGATGGGGACGAGTTGCTGTCCTAAACCCTGTCACCTCTGCGTGGGAGATCGCGATGTTCGGTAGTTTCGAGTTTTTTTACTAAAAGGGAATCTTCAGCGTCTATCCTCCCGCCCATCGTGGGAGATTGCGATTGGTTCGGTGGTTTCGAGTCATGCCAAGCTGTCGTTCTGCGGGTAATCCCGGGCGCGCCGATCCTTGTACTTTCAGGCATGTGTCCCATTGAAGTTGATCTAAGGTGAGCTTGGCCCTTTCCAGAACGCATTTGGAAAGTTATTTACGGCGATCATATCTCAAGCGAGTCCGGGAGGTGACCGGTGACCGGTGACCTATGGTGTACGCAACCACCTAACATAATTTCCGTTGGCAGAAAGTTACTGCAATTTGTCATTCACAATCGCTAAGGAAGACTGGCCGTTTGACGGCGTGGCACTCCTTAGAGACCGCGAAGACTGGAATGTCCGAGATTCAGGTAGACATCCGTTGCGATCAACGCCAGAACGTACAAATGTTGTTGAAACGAGTATAAAGGACAAAGGTACTCGATAGACCACACCTCATCCTTCGTTTCACCCATCGCCGAGTTTGTTGCCCACAATAGCTATATGCACGTTACTACGAAGCTGCAGAATCACGACCGCGACGCAATAGCCAGTAATTCGCACCAGGCTGAGGGCACATCGCCCTCCGCGTGCGCGCGACATTCCAGGCGCTGCTCTTTGAAATGTATCGGGAAACTACCGCTCCGTGTCTTCGCACTGGGTATCCCGTCCTTTCATAAATCTTTTGCTTCCAAGAAATCAAATTTAGGTAACTACATTTGTGCTCTTTGTTAGCTGCTTGATTAAGTCATAACTTGTTCCTTGATTATTCAGGTCTACCGGGTGCTATCATCGTGTGGAAAATGATTCGTAACCTCACTAGTCTTTTAGTTGGGTGGGTGACAACATACTCGTCAGTCACCGGGATTGCTGTAATTCGCCGCCACTACAGAGCACTGATCCCGACACTGTTCTGTCCAACCGTCCAATCAAACGTTGTTCTCGGTTATCTCATTTCTAGTTCATTGCTCCAGGCAGCTCTGGGATTGATATGTTCCAATGTTTTGATAATCTGCTTCTCAAACCGTAAGATGGTTAGTCTCGTCGTCGGTATCTCTGTAAGTCCCCGGCAGTGACATATCCTACCAGCGTCATCGTGACCCAGATGAGCTCAATTTTTTTCTCTGGAGCGTCTGGGACCTTTTTTCAGTTCCCTCCGCATGGGCAGCATGGTATGAGGCATGACCTTTCTTTGCCCACCCGAACTGATCTTCGAGTTCCCAGGAGTACGGTAACGCTGACCATTGCTCTGATTGTTCAGCTCGTACATCCCGGCCATCAGCCAGGACCTCCGAGTCCTGGTGACTGTGGCCAGGGCCAGAGCGCCCACATGACCACTGCGCGTACGGTCGTAGTTAGCCTCTTATCCGGCTTTTTGGTCATCTTATTTGCCTTCTTTCTGCTTCACATGCGCCATTTGTCACGCGTACTTAACCAAACTACAGATATGTACACTCCATAGCCTATGAAGCCTCGACATAGAACAGGGACTTATTTAAGGACAATAAGGACAAAATGTAGAATATTTTTTCGGACTCGTACAGTATATGCCTCACACATTAGAAGCCAGGCTTGTGGTTAATTCAAAAATGGTGCCCGCCGCTAAGCCCTAATTACTACATGCGCTGTGAATTTCCTTACATACTTGTTGAACACTCGGCCGTCCGGTGACGATCCAAAACTCAAGATGGCTCATGGATGAAGACTAGTTTACGATCAGAGATGGGTGTTAGCAAGAAGTGTAGTTTTTGTATGAGAGGTTTATCAGGGTTTATCCGACACAAATTTTAGGACATGAAGATTGTCTACCTTTGTCCCTTGAAACACGGGATGCTTAACCACAGCACTTTTTTTACGTAGTTGTTACTTGGCTTTGTTTGTCTCTAACGAGAAAACAAAACAAAGGGCAATCAGGAACTCGCTGTAACTTTTCACAGCCTCAGCCACTGTCTTGACGGTCTTCCATTCCGTGCCACTCTTGAAAGCGCACAGGCGTACTTCTTTACCTTCCTAATGGCATCTCTTCTCGAGCGCTTGAACGTTGCGCCAACTTCGACATCAGGCCCTGTTCGTTCAAAATCGAATCCTTCAAGCCGATCGTCAACTCCATACGTGTGTAGCTGTCTCCATACGTAGCTCTACCGTCACCCTCATCTACTCTCTCGCTTGGTCTTCTTTGTTCTTGAAATTCGCAGAATCGATCCAAACGTGTTCCCAAAGGCGACCCAGACTCTCCTTGGGCGCATGACCTTTACGAGTCACACAACTCGCTCTCCGCCCGTATATCCAACAAGCCTACGCCACCGAAAGCAAACCTGAATCCCCTTGCCCAAAAGGCACTCAAGGATGCAACGGCGCCCCCGCGCAGCCAGCAGCAGCTCTCAATAAAGGGCGCAGGCTCTGCAGGGCAAGGCAATGTTGTTGAGGTGTCTGGGTTGGTGGGCGGAACAACGGCTGACGATGTGGCGGCCATTTTCAAACGATGCGGGGCAATTGCTAGTTCCAAGGCAATGCCCTCTTCGTCGAATGAAGATGTGCGGATACGGGTGACGTTCAAAGAAGCTTCGTCCGCGTCCACCGCTGTTCAAAAGTTCCACAATCAGCCAGCAGATGGTAAAATCTTATCCGTGAGGATTGTGGGTAGTACATCTGCTGGTATGACGCTTGGTGGAAGGCTTGGTGTGGATGGGCTAGGTTTGGTCAGGGAAGAAGGAAGCGTGGACGTATTAATGGAAAGTGAAGAAAATAGGGGGTCGTAAGTAAAAAACTCGTTCCGTATTGTTACGGTTGGGCTCAAGACTGGAAAACAGAAAACTGCGGTCCGATTTGCTCCTGGACGCAGATCCGCGTGCCCATGTTATGGTTGCACCGCCTGGAACTGAACAGACAGAGTATTCTCGGGGTCGGGGTGGGAGGCGTGGCGGACGAGGAGGACGGGGACGACGTGGAGGTCGTCGTGGAGGTGAGGGCAGGATGGAAGTGGACTGAAAGTTTTTTTTCTTCTTCTGGTACGAATACTACGCTAGCCTTTCAGTGTTACTGTATGAATATCTTGTGACATCGTGACATTTCCTCTTTGGGCATGAACACCTGCCGCATACGTGTTTTTGCTCCTTATCCTCATACTAACTCGTCCCCCTCGTTGTGCTACTAACCGACCATGGGTGTTGGTCAGCAATTTCGCACATCTTTGCCCTGTTCATGCTCATACTCTATCGCAGGTTGGCTGTTCCTTTTTGCGGTGCTATGGTCCGCGATCCTTCTTTTCGGGATGGTCTTTTTCGTCAGTGTCAAAGATTTTCAAGCTCAGGCTTGTCTCAACTTTATCAAATGGATAGATCATCATGTTCTCGGATCTTGAAAGCGACTACATTAATCCCATAGACTTGTGCAACAAGCTGAACCAGGTTAGTCGGACAATTTTTCCAGGAGTTCCAACCTTCAAGGTATCGGCGTAGTTTGTCCTTCCGGAGTACGGTGCACACGCGTTCCTAGCTCTATGTTTCCTATTATCCGGACAATGGACAGCACTGCTCCTAAATGCGCCTCTTTTGGCCTATAATGCAAACAAGTGCGTCCCGCGTCGTGCTCGATAGTACCTCGTTTATGATTTTTGCAGAGTCGTCAATAAGAACCACATGTACGACGCGACTGAAATATTCCGGACTCTCGAAAGAGACAAAAAAGAAGTTTTCTTCAAGCTTGGCTTCTACCTTCTCTCGTTTTTCTACTATCTCTACCGGTGCGTTGACCCCTGTTGTCACTGTGTACTCGAACTCATGGAGTACTCAGAATGATCGCTGCCCTCGTAGCGGAGGCATAGTAGTGTGTTCTAGAAGTAGACAGATTGTAGTTTGATGAATTCATGATGACTTGGAATATATGTCTTTTGCATGCCGATTCCCACGTGCACCACGCGTGCGTCAGCCGCCAGTACACATTATTTGAGTCTTCTCTCAAAGTGCTTATCGCCAATTCTCGACTTTTTACTTAGCGACTTTGTAAAACATGGGTGGAGCTGGTGAGTGTTTCGTGCGTCATCTAGCGTTCAGCACTTTTCTGACGAGTCTGTTCATCTTCCGTCACCACCCTTGCCTCCAT
>WNGI01015143.1_pt1 | contig 15304 bp, 13 predicted proteins | sample 5400621 | NCBI WGS metagenome assembly WNGI01 (sample SAMN13153374, study PRJNA577476) | soil metagenome | isolation source: 20 cm soil or saprolite under Garry oak tree replicate 1 | place: USA:California | collected 2016-06-15 | reverse complement strand
CCGACTGAGATTGAGGACAGCCCTATCTCGCATGGCCCTACACCCATTTGGATAGAAGCGAAGGCGACCACCATGACTGGCAGTCAGGCGCTTTACACGGGTCCACTGTAGCATCGCCGGAATCTTAGTCAAGAGCGACGTGAGAAGAGCGCCTTAGATGCGCGGTCACTTGAGAAAGCGTTACTGTCGATACGCCTCGAGCGTGCCCACGGCAGCCGAAGTCCGGCCTCCAACGACATAGAGAATGCCGCCCAAAACGCTGGCCGTTGCCTCCTGCCGTGAAGTCGGCGCCGCGGTTTTCGCAGTCCAGGTGTTCGTGCCCGGAGTGTACGCTTCTACTGTCGTTGTTCCTCCCCCCACAACGTACAGTGTGCCGTTCACCATGCCACCGGCCGCATAATATCTGAGCGTGGGCATCGGAGCTTTCGTTGACCAGGTATTGGTCGATGGGTCGTATGCCTCGACTGTATTGACGCCATAGCCACTCGAGCCGACTCCTCCCGCAACGTAGAGAATGCCGTTCAATGCGCCGACGGTGGCGTACGCGCGCGCGGTGGGCATCGAAGCCTTCGTGGTCCATGTGTTCGTAGTCGGGTCGTACGCTTCGAAAGTTGTATAGTTGCCGGTGATGCCCGAACCACCGACGACGTAGAGGATTCCGTTTATCACAGCCGCCGACGGGTACGACCGCGACGTGGGCATGGGCGCCTTGGTTGTCCATGAGTTCGTTCCTGGATCGTACGCCTCGACCGTCGACGCATAGCCGAATCCAGAGTAGCCGCCCACTACGTAGAGAATGCCGTTTATCACTCCCGCAGTCGCGCCCCATCGAGCGGAGGCCATCGGCGCTTTGGTCGTCCACGTTTGAGTGCCCGGATCAAACGCCTCCAATGTCGATACGGACGCGGCGCCGGTGTGGCCACCGGCGACGTAAAGGATTCCATTCACGAATCCCGACGCTGCGTCATAACGCGCCGTGGGCATTGACGTGTAGTTGGCCCAGACTCCCGCTCCTCCAGTGGGAAGTAGTAGTCCGGCGATGCTCCACTGCGTGGACACCGTCGGCAGCGAAGCGTAAAACCCGCTCCAGCTCGCTCGATTCATGTACCAGATCGACCGCTCGCCTGTCGACGTGTTCTGCCACACCAGATCGGGCCCGTTGTTAAACTCAAAATCGGCGGCAGCCTGGATCGTCCACGCCGTGGGCACTGTTTGAAGAAGAGAGTAACTCCCACTCCACGTCGCGCCGTTCATGAACCAGATCGATCTTTGTCCAGTCGTCGTGTTCTGCCACACCAGATCCGGCTTTCCGTCCGCGTTGAAGTCTTCGACCGCCGCGATGCTCCACTGCGTCGAAACGTTCGGAAGAAGGGTGTAGCTCCCACCCCAGGTCGATCCATTCATGAACCAGATCGAGCGATCGCCGGTCGATGTGTTCTGCCAGACGATGTCGGGGCTTTGGTCGCCGTTGAAATCACCGACTCCAGCAATGGACCACTGAGTCGGTACCTGGGGAAGAAGAGCGTAGCCGCCATTCCAGGTCGTTCCATTCATGAACCAGATCGAGCGGTCACCGGTCGTGGTGTTCTGCCAGAGAATGTCGCCGAAGCCGTCGGCGTTGAAATCCGCCGAGCCGGCGATCGACCACGCCGTCGGTACTTGGGGAAGTGAGACGTAGCTGCCATCCCAGCTGGTGCCATTCATCAACCAGATCGATCTGTCGCCGGTTGAGGTGTTCTGCCAGAGCATTCGCATCGGCGGAGTGGGAAATACGAGACTGCTCGCCGCAGTGGAAGAGGCCCCGAACCCAGGCGAAGGCCATCGCGTACTCATTGGCCCGGCTACTGGTCCCGCGCTCATCGGTCCGGCCATCGGTGCACGTAGACTCAACGGCCCTGCGACAGGAATTCCAATTCTATTCGCTGAGCCGGACGGAGAGCGAGGAGCAGCGGGATCATCGCTGCAAGCGACGGACAGGAAGGAGCAGAGGAGCGCGAACAGAACTGGGAAACGAGGCAGAACACTTTGCAACGCGACACCCTACCGCAGGAGAAGCCCCATAATACGGGGCCGCCACAATCGCGCAAGAACAACTTGCAACCGTGATGCTTTCGTACCATCTCAGTCACGCTTGGCAGGCTAGGGATCCCGCTCAAACGTTAGCGCACGTTCGCACCAGCTCGACGAAGGCGAACACCTACACCCTCGGGCAATCTTGCCGTAAGGATGATTTGGCCGTTTTCGGTTCGTTGATCGATCACCTGCGCCTCTCTGTGTACTTGTGCGAGCAACCGTCCATCGCTGCTGGCGAAACTGACTTCCGCAATCTCAGTCCCTTCGCGCGCAGCTGTCAGTAGCGCCCGTCGCAGAGGATCCAGACCTGCTTCCGCCATCGAGCTCACGAAGACGGAGGAGTCAGGAAGCAGATTCCCAATCCTCTCACGCAACGCTACCAGCTCCCCTTCAGGAATGGCGTCGATCTTGGAGAACACGTAGAGCACGGGCTTCTCCGCCGCACCCAGCTCGGCCAGCACCTGGTCCACCACCTGGCGCTGCTCTTCCCAGTGCGGATGACTCGCGTCAATCACGTGGAGAAGCAGGTCAGCCTCGTTCACTTCCTCGAGCGTCGCGCGGAAACTGGCAACGAGATTGTGTGGGAGCTTGCGGATGAATCCGACTGTATCGGTGAGCAGAACCTTCGAGTTTTCGCCGACATCTATCTCGCGCGTCAAAGGATCCAGCGTTGCGAAGAGCCGGTCCTCGACAAACACTTCCGGCGCATTTGCGATCGCTCGCAGTATCGACGACTTGCCGGCGTTGGTATATCCAACAAGCGATGCACGAAAGGCCTCGCGACGACCAGAACGTTGCACGACGCGTGACGTCTGTACGTCATCGAGGCGATTCTTCAGCAGCTTGATCCGCTGATTGATCAAACGCCGGTCTGTTTCCAGCTGCGTTTCGCCAGGGCCGCGAACTCCGATACCTCCGCGGAATTTCTCGAGGTGGGCCCACATGCGCATCAGCCTCGGCAGCATGTATTGAAGCTGCGCCAGCTCCACCTGCATCTTCGCTTCACTCGATCGCGCGCGTGTGGCGAAAATGTCGAGAATCAGCTCAGCGCGATCCATCACCCGCTGCCCCGTCGCGTCCTCGATATTCTTGCCCTGCGATGGAGACAGCTCATCGTCGAAAACGATGAGCGAGGCATTCTTGTCCTCGATCGTCTGACGCAGCTCCTCCACCTTTCCCTTCCCCAGATACGTCGCCGGGTTGGGCTTGTCTATCTGCTGCGTCACCTCTCCAACGACGAGGCCGCCAGCGGTGTCAACGAGCCTCTCGAGCTCCTGAAGATGCTCGCCCATCTCATGCCTGGCGTTCGAACCTTTGCGCGGTGCGCCGACGAGAATCGTTCGCTCAACTGGAGCGGCCAGATCGATCATTTCGCGTGAAATCTGCTCTATCCTCCGGTGCGCGCTTCCGCGTTCACCATCAACGTAACGACATCTTTCAGTCTCTTCTTTGCTTGCCAGCCGAGGTTCTTTTCGGCCTTGGCGGGATTACCGGCACCGTAACGGATGTCGGCGGGACGAAAGAGAGACGGATCTGTTTTGACGTGATCGTGCCACTTGAGACCCACACACTTGAACGTCTCGTCTACGAACTCCGCCAGAGTTCGTGTCTCTCCAGTCGCAACTACATAATCATCGGCGTTGTCCTGCTGCAGCATTAGCCACATCGCCTCCACGTATTCGGGCGCCCAGCCCCAATCGCGGGCGACATCCATGTTGCCCAGAACGAGCGTCTCATTGCTTCCGTCAGCAATTCGACACGCCGCCGCGACGATCTTTCGTGTGACGTATCGCTCCGGTCGCAGCGGAGACTCGTGGTTGAACAGGATCCCGGTGCACGCGTAAAGCCCGTACGCCTCGCGATAGTTCGTCACCTGCCAATAGGCCGCTGCCTTCGCCACCGCGTAAGGGCTTCTCGGCGCAAAACGCATCTCTTCGGTGGCGTGAACGCCGTTCGTCTCGCCGTAGACTTCTCCCGAGCCCGCACTGTAAAAGCGGACTGGAAGATCACTGAACCGAATCGCCTCGAGGAGGTTGAGGCTGCCTGTCGCCACGCTCTCCAGCGTTTCGACCGGCTGATCGAAGGAAAGACCGACCGAGCTCTGCGCGGCGAAATTGTAGACTTCTGTCGGGCGCACGCGAAGCAAGGCCTGCAGCACGCTGCGAAAATCGGTCACCGACATTGATGACAGCCTGACACGTTCTCGAATGCCGAGCCGGCTCAGATTGGAGAAGCTCGAGGCCTGGGCGTCGCGCGAAGTGCCATGCACTTCGTAACCGCGGTCGAGCAGAAACTGCGACAAATACGCGCCGTCCTGCCCTGACACTCCGACGATGAGGGCCGTCGGCTTCCCTCCTGCCGACGGCGCCTTTGAAGAACTCTTTGCTGGGATTCGCTACCTCGGGTTGTTCTGCGCCCCACCGAATGCGGAGAAGCGACCGGTACCACTGTAAGGTACCGTGAAATTCCCCATCGGTGTACCCACGGTCACGTCGCCGGTAACCGTATAAGGAACGGAACCGCTTTGCATCATCTGCCGTCCCGCGGCGCCAATCCCCAGGTAGGTGAAATCGATCGGGATGCGAACCGTCGTTGAATCGTGATTCTGCACCGTGAAGCGCGAGTCGAGCGCGCCCGTGCCAAGCTGATTGTCGCCAACCGACACTTTGTAGGTGAGACGTGTCGCGTCGAGCTTGAATCCGTTCGGATTGTAGACGTTGAGATACGCGTCGATCGATCCGCCGGTGATGCCGAGGCCTCTCACGCGCAGATCCTTGAATGTCACGATCGGCTCCTTGAACCCGCCCATTCCGAGTGAAGCGCAACCGGCGATTGCGAACACCGCCAACACAGCTGCCGCGAGTTTGGTCCTGCGACTCATGATGTTCCTCATTTTTCTTGCTCCTTGCGTTCGTCCGGCGATCCTTTCGCCGAGCTTGCTTGGTTCGGTCCAGTTCCGCTTTTGTCACCAGCAGGTGACGGCGGCGTGGACACTTTTGCCTTCAGATCAGCCCACCATTGGAGGCGTTTCGCGACTTCCTTCTCGAATCCGAAGGGTCCAGGCTCGTAGAAGACGCTCCCGCGCAACTCCTCCGGCAAGTACTCTTGCGGGATGTATGCCTCCGGCACGGCATGGGCGTACTGGTACCCCTCGTTATACCCCAGCTCCTTCATTAGGCGCGTCGGCGCGTTACGGATGTGCATCGGAACCTGCGCCGCCGGGCTTTCGCGGGCGGCCTCGAGGGCCGCGCTGAGCGCCCGGTACGACGCATTCGATTTGGGCGCCGTCGCCAGATAGATCACCATCTCGGCCAGCGGCAGATAACCCTCTGGCGGTCCTAGCATGTGGAACGCGTCGCGCGCAGCGACGGCGAGCTGCAAAGCTTGTGGATCGGCGAGCCCGATGTCTTCCGCCGCCATCGCGATCGACCGCCTGAAGATCGTCATCGGATCCTCACCGCCCTCGATCATGCGCGCCATCCAATAGAGCGCGCCCTGCGGATCGCTGCCGCGAAGAGATTTGTGAAACGCTGACAGCATGTTGAAGTGGACTTCGCCGCTCTTGTCGTGGTGCGCGAAGCGCTTCTGCATTGCGTCGCGGGCGACTTGCAGCGTGACGCGGCCTCCTTCTCCAACGTGATCCGCCGCGGCTTCCAGAACCGTGAGCGCTCGGCGCGCATCACCGTCGGCTTCCCGAGTGATGATCTCCCGCGCGTCGTCATCCAGTTTGAGATTCATCGCGCCCAGTCCGCGCTCTTCGTCGAGAAGCGCGCGATCCATCACCGCGCCGATGTCGCCCACAGTAAGCGGGTTGAGCACGAACACCCGCATCCGCGAGAGCAGCGCGTTAATCAGCTCGAACGATGGATTCTCCGTCGTCGCGCCGACGAGTGTGATCGTGCCCGCTTCGACATGCGGAAGAAACGCGTCCTGTTGCGCCTTGTTGAAGCGGTGGATCTCATCGACGAACAGAATCGTCTGGCGACCCATCTGGAGTCTTTGCTCCGCCTCTGCCACCACCTCGCGCACTTTTGGAATTCCTTCCGTCACCGCCGAGAACGGGACGAAGTCACGGTCGGTGTAATGGGCTATCAGTCTTCCAAGCGTCGTCTTGCCGGAGCCGGGTGGTCCCCAGAAGACCATCGAGCTGACGCTTCCCTTCTCGATCGCGTCTCTTAGTGCTTTTCCGGGCGCAAGCAGATGCTCCTGACCGACGAACTCCTCTAGCGTTCTTGGCCGCATGCGCGCGGCCAGTGGCTGCGCGGTCTCTCGCGCACTCCAGAAGCTGTCTTCTCTCGAGGAGACGTTGGACGGTGCTCGGCGGAATTTCTTGGGCATTCTCAGTGGAAGCTAGCGGTGCAAGGGGCTGGCCTAGAAGCCGGTCGGGCTGGCTACAATGACGCAAGGGTTACGCGGAGCACGCGGAAGACGCGGAGTTACGCGGACCGTCCCACCAGGCGTTATGGCTCCTACCCCAAGGGCCGGGATTTCTTGTTCACTGCCGCTCGGGATGCATCAGACGCGAAACAGAGCTCTCTTTCGAAATAACAAAAAGACAAATCCGCGTTGTTCCGCCCCCTCCGCGTGTTCCGCGTCCACTCTTCCGTCATTGTAGCCAGCCCGAGCGGCAGTGTTACATTGGTTGGTATAGGGCTACCGGAGTCGGTAGATATGAGTTCAAAATCAAACGCTACCTCGACTAAATCTCGTCGCGTGAAGAAGTCTTCTTCGCGCGCTCCTGCAATGGTCATCTGTCTCCTGAATACGGGCTACGAGGTTTCGCTGGAGCCGAGGAAGGTCTACGAGGTTCTACGTGACCCCGATGCGGCTAAGCATGGTCAGTTGAGGGTGGTCGACGAGTCGGGGGAGGATTATCTCTATCCCCAATCGAATTTTGCGGAAATAGTCCTCCCACAGTCGATTCGCAAAGCGGTACTGGCCGCGGGCTAGCCGCCGACGACGCGTCGAGCCAGGTAGTACAGGGCGCACCCGAGGAAGAAGCTGAGAGGCAGTCCGTCAACAGTGCGCCGAGGAGACTCGAACCCGCTAGCGCGGCGCTCGCGCCGAGCGCGGCTGCCCTGCTTTCGCCGGCCGCGAGAAAGAGACTCGAGATTGCTAATCCCTCCGGCAGCTTGTGCAGCAGTATCGCCAGGAAGACTAGCAGGCCGAGCGCTTGGCTTACTCCGAATCCGCTGGCGATAGCGACACCATCTACGAACGTGTGCAGCATCAGTCCCGCCAGTGCCGAGAAGCTCACGATCTTGGTGACGTGGTGAACCTCTTCACCGAAATGGAAGTGCGGAGCGAGCGTGTGCTGGGTGAGATGCACCAGCAGGTAACCGATAAGAATGACGAGCGCCGCGTTGGCGCCGTGAGTCAGGATCGCATCTGGCGCGAGATCAAGTAGCGCCACCGACACCATGAAGCCCGCCGAGAGCGCCACCATGTTGTCGAGCGCGCGGACGCTCCAGCGGGAATGGGAGACGACCGCGGCCGCACCGATTATGTTAGCGCTTGCTGCTACCGCCGTATAAACGAGCGCGGTTGCGTTCACGCACTCTTGATCGAGAGTCTCTCCGCCGCGGCTGCAACCGCGTCACTCAGCGCCGGCGCCGGCGCCCGCTCCCACGACTGCATCCCCCACAGCCTATCCTCCAGCGACGCACGCTCCTCGAGGTTCATGCTAGTGAGGAGATACATCCAGCGGTCAGACCGCGAGTAGATGAAAAGCTCGAGCTGCGGACTGAGCGTGATCTGATCCTCAGGCGTGAAGATCGTGATCTCCACGCCCCCATAAGTCGAAAGCGGGACCTTGAGCCTGGCGACGGCGTCACGCACATCCGGCAGCGCGATGGTTTGCCCCGTCCAGGTGGTTTTCGATCTCGCATCGTAGATATAGACATCGACGGCCGGCGCCATCAGCTCGCTCAGCGTATAAAACAGATCCACCACCCGCTCGGCGTTGGCGACAACTTTTGCCTCGTAGATGTCGCCGGTGCGCGTGAAGGTGAAGCCGTCCTGGCCTGACCTGAACCTTTTCCAGACGGTCGAGTCTGCAGTCTTGGTGCGAAAAAGCGTCATAGCAGCCTTAGTATGGTGTCTTCGTCGGCGAGCTCGGACCGTCCTGCGCCAGCTCCTGGGCCAGCTTCAGCAGCCGGTCGCGAATGTTCTGTCTTGGATCATTAATAACCGCTTCCAAAAGCCTGCGTAAAGTCACGCCCACTGCCGGGCCCCGTATTCCGATTTTCTCGAGATCGCTGCCATCGATGGCGAGATCGGCGAGCTCGATCGCATCCTTGTAGGCAATCTTCACCGCGGTCTTGAACGTGGCCGCCACGGTCTGCTTGTAGGGCGCCGGCTGCCCCACCTCTCGCGCTGCCCACCAGAATGCGTCCGCCAGCCGCAGCAGTGGGGCAAGACGCGTGCGCCCGGCACTGGCGGCCCACGACCGAAGCACCGAGCCAGGAGGAGTCTTGTCCCCCCACGGATCTCTGGCGCGCGCCTCTTCAACATCGAGAAGTGCGCGCGTCATACCGGGCCCGAGCTGCTGCCACCGCTCGATCAGAATCGCAATCCACTCCGTCTCGCTGTTCGAGAAGCGCAGATCCTTCAGAGTTTTTCGGACGGTTACGCCCGGCTGACGTGCGCGAGCGACGGAATCAGCGTGGTAAGGGCGCCGCTGTCCCGCCACTTGGCGAACGCCGCGCTCGGGAACTTCACCTGGTCCATCGTCTTCTCGATCTCCTGCTTCACCCGCTCGGCCGACAGTCGGCCGAGCTGTGGGGCGCTGTCGACTATCGCCGCCCACGTCTTCGGATCTATCTCGAATCCAAAGCGCGCCCCGAAGCGAATCGCGCGCAGCGCGCGCAGCCTGTCCTCGCGCATCCGGTCCCACGGATCACCGACGGCGCGGATGATCTTCCGCTCGAGATCCTGGCGCCCGTTGTACGGATCGCGGATCTCGTCGAGTTTAGGGGAGTACGCGATGGCGTTGATGGTGAAGTCGCGGCGGGCAAGGTCTTCCTCGAGCGACGCGCCGAACTCGACGACTGCGTGACGGCCATCGGTGTTCACATCTTTGCGGAACGTCGTCACCTCGTGCATGACGTTGTTGACGTCGAGCACTCCGACGGTTCCGAACTCGATGCCAACGGGGACGGTGCGCTTGAACAGTTTGCGGACTTCCTCAGGCTTGGCCGCGGTGGCGAGATCCCAATCGAGATGGGGATGGCCGAGCAGCGCGTCGCGCACAGCGCCGCCGACGCACCAGGTCTCGTAGCCCGCCTCTTCGAGCCGCTCGGCGATGCGGCGGACCGTCATCGGTGGATTGAGCATATGCGCGGAGGATCCCTTCTGCGGCTTGGATCCGCCCGGACCCGCGTTTCCGCTCTGAGGCTTCGATCCGCTCGCACTCATGAGTCGAACATCTCTTTTATCTGGTTGTTGTTCATACCGGCGCCGAGCGCCAGCATTAAGTCTATGCGAGCCTGCTGGGCGCGGCGCGATCCACCAAAAATGGCGCCGATCTCCTCGAGCCGGCGGCCGCCGCCTGGATAGCCGTAGGTGTGGCCGACGCGCCCGCCTTGGGTACGCGAGGTAAGTACAACCGGTTTTCCCTCTGAGACCCAGCGTTGAATGCCGGGGACCATCGCCGGCGGAACGTTGCCACGCCCCATCGCGGCGAGCACGAGTCCGCGCGCCACTTCGCGCGAAGCGTCGAGGAGGCGCGCATCCGATCCGGCGGCGGCGAAAATGATGTCGATGGGAGTCGCCAAAGCCTTAGGTTCTACAATGGGGGGCGAAGGCGGCATCTCCCGCCGGAGAACCAGCTCGCCCTCGTCGAGAACGCCGAGCGGGCCGAGCCCCGGACTCTCGAACGCGTCGAGCAGGTGAGTATTCGTCTTGGTGGTGTCGAGCGCGGCGAAGATCTGCCCGCCAATCACGACCATCACACCAAAGCCCTTGGTCTCGGGACTCGCCGCGACTTGCACCGCCTCAAAGAGATTCGCCGGACCATCCCAGCCGAGGTCGCTGACGGTGCGCATGGCGCCGGTGAAGACGATCGGCTTTTCGCTCGCGGTCGAGCGCGCGACGAGGTAGGCGGACTCCTCCAGCGTGTCAGTTCCGTGCGTGATCACTACGCCAGTCACTTCTGGGCGCGCTAGGTGCTCGACGATGCGGTTTCGTAGTGACCACATTCGTTCGACGGTCATGTGGGGGCCGGGGAACTGGCCCCATTCCTCGGTCTCGACTGCCGTTATCGCCCGGATTCCCTTAGTGGCGGCGAGGATCTCTCCGGCTGTGAGGCCGGGTTGAGCGCCGCCGCCGGTCGCATCGTTGCGCATTGTGATCGTGCCTCCCGTAAAGAGGATTACGATCACGTAAGAATCCTTAACTGCAACTGATGACTACCTGCCGGGGGCTTTCGGCGGAGCGGCTGGTAGCTACGGGCAAGGATAATCGCAACTGCGTTTAGTGCCATGCGGATGTCACGCGACGCATTGCTTGTTCGGGGAAATCGTCCGAGGAGTTGAGATCTCTATTCGCGGATAAGAGTGAGTGAGTCATCAGGGCATCTACCGTCAGCAGGTCGAGTGCTGACGCGCGGGTCTCGCAATCCGTGCGTAGCACTTTGTCCAGAAGCTTCGCCGCTGCTTCCAGTAGGTCGTTGGCCGTTGGTTGTGGATTCTCGTTGACGGCTGTGCGCATCGCGCCCGCCAGCTCCTGCGGACGTGCGAGATCTTCCTTGGACAACCAGTCGCGATCGCTCACGTGGTCGCGGCGAGATGCTTGCGGATCATCTCCGGCGCCTCGGCGACAACGGACGCCATGCGCGCGGCGTCGGGAATTCCCGCCTGCGCCATGTGCGGCTTGCCGCCTCCTTTCCCGCCGGCTGCCTCGGCCAGCTCGCGCAGAATCGTGTCCGCACGCACGCCGCGATCGCGAAGATCGTCGCTGACGACGGCGAGCATTGTATTCTTGCCGTTGTCGAACGATGCCGCGAGGACGCCGACGCCGGTTTCCATTTGTGCGCGCAGAGCATCACCCATCGCCTGGAGCGACGGAAGGTCGGGTGCGCTGACGTTGGCGGCGACTACTTTGACGCCGTTGACGACGGAGCCCTGATCAACGAGCGACTTGATCGCGCCGCCTCCGCCGGATCGCAACGATTCTTCGAGGCGCTTCTCGAGTCGATGCCGATCCTCGACGAGTGTATGGACGCGTTTCACCGCCCCGCCCGCCGGCGCGCGCACGAGACCCTCGATCTCCTTGAGCTCCGCCTCGCGCTCACGCAGCAGATCGAGCGCGCCTCGACCCGTCACGGCTTCGATGCGGCGCACGCCGGCAGCGACACCGGTCTCGCTCACGATCTTGAACAGCGCGATCTCGGCGGTGTTGCGCACGTGGGTGCCCCCGCACAACTCGACGGAGAGTCCGGGAATTGTGACGACGCGCACGACGTCGCCGTACTTCTCGCCGAACAGCGCCATAGCGCCGCCGCTCACAGCTTCGGCGTACGGCTTCTGCGCGAAGTTGAGCTGGATTCCCTCGAGAATTCCGCGGTTCACCAGGTTCTCCACTTCGATGATCTGGTGCGGAGTGAGCGGCCCGTGATGCGTGAAATCAAAACGGAGACGATCGGGCGCGACCAGAGATCCGGCCTGGTGCACGTGCTCGCCGAGGACCTGGCGCAGCGCCGAGTGCAGAAGGTGCGTCGCGGTGTGATTCCGTTCCGTATCCCGTCTTCGGTCGCGCGGCACGCTCGCCCGCGCATTCCCCAGCTTCACCTCGCCGGTGACTCTGCCGAGCGCGGCGATGCGTCCATCTACCTTGCGTACTTCGTCCACGTCCACGCGCCAGCCTTCGCCGACGATCTCACCGCGGTCGGAGATCTGCCCGCCGGATTCGGCGTAGAACGGCGTCTCGCGCAGGATTACGGCGGCGCGTCCGTCGGCGAGGTCGCGTTTGGCGATCACGTCGGTGTTGACGTCGAGCGAGTCGTAGCCGGCGAAGGTGCCGCCGGGCGCCGAGTCCAGTCTTCCTCCTTCCCCTTCCCCTGCCGCGGTACCCTTCTTCTTCCTGGAAGGCGCTAATCTCGTCCCCGCCGCGGCATCAACGATTCCCTCGAGTGTAGCGGCAGCGGCTCCGACGATCCATTCGCCGACGCCGAGAAGATCCTGTTCGATGCCGACTTTCTTCGAGCGACGCTCTTCCTGAGATTGGGTCCGCTGCGCCTGGAGCGCGGACTCGAACCCCGCGATGTCCACCGAGTAGCCGCGCTCGCGCGCCATCAGCTCGGTGAGGTCGATCGGAAATCCGAAGGTGTCGTAGAGCTTGAATGCATCTTCGCCCGAGATCGTGCCGTGGAGAGCGGTCGAGCCCTGAGTCGTCTTCTCGGGCGCGAGCTCGTCGAAGCGCTTCATTCCGCCTTCGATGGTGTCGAGGAAGCGCTGCTCCTCCGCGCGTGTCGTGTCGATGATGTGTTTCGATCTCTGCCGCAGCTCAGGATAGACGTCGCCCAACTGTGCGATGACGACGCGCACGACTTCCACCAGTGTCGGCTCGCGCCTGCCGAGCAGCCAGGCGTGACGCACGGCACGACGAAGAATCCGACGCAGGACGTAGCCACGACCCTCGTTCGAGGGAAAGACTCCATCCGCGAGAAGGATGGCCACGGCGCGGCTGTGATCCGCGATGACGCGAAAGGATGCTGGCTCTGCGCCGTGAGGTAGAGGTTTGCTCTTCGCAGTGGTTTTCTTCCCGGTGGAGGCCTTCGCCGCGCTTTTCTTCGCACTCGAGACCAATTTTCCCTTTGGCTTCGCCCCTTTTCCGCTCGCCGGCGGAAGGTCATTCCGGACGTAGGCATATCCGCAGGTTTTCTCGACGGCTGCGATCAGATCCACGAACACATCCGCGTGGAAGCTGTTCGATTCTCCCTGCATGATTCCCGAGATGCGCTCGAGGCCGGCACCGGTGTCAACGGACGGTTTTGGCAACGGCACGAGCGCTCCGTCGGACTGCCGGTCGAATTGCATGAAAACGAGATTCCAGAACTCGAGGAATCTTCCTGCTTCCGCTCCTTCGACGAACGCATCCTTGGAGAACTCTTTCCGATCGATCTCCGTCCATTCGCCTTTTGCGCCGGTGGGAATCGCGAAGTCGCGCGCGAGGTGAGCGAGGTCAATGAAGATCTCGGTGCACGGCCCGCACGGTCCGGTGTCGGCCATCTGCCAGAAATTGTCGTGCGCGCCGAGTCCGTAGATGCGTGAGTCCGGAAGGCGCGCGACCTCTCGCCAAAGTGCGCGCGCCTCGTCGTCTTCCTCGAAGATGCTTACTCGCAGATGCTCACGTGGAAGCCGCAGTTCCTTTGTCACGAACTCCCAAGCGAAGCGAATCGCGTCGCGCTTGAAGTAGTCGCCGAAGGAGAAATTGCCCAGCATCTCGAAGAACGTGTGATGCCGGGCGGTGTGCCCGACTTGCTCGAGATCGTTGTGCTTGCCGCCGGCTCTGACGCACTTCTGAACCGTTGTCGCGCGGCGCCCGGGCGGTGGCTGCTCCTGGCCCAGAAACACCTTCTTGAACTGCACCATCCCGGCGTTGGTGAACATTAGCGTCGGGTCGTCACCGGGCACGACCGGAGAGCTAGGGAGGACCAGGTGCCCGTTTCTCTCGAAATAGTCGGTGAATTTCTTGCGGACTTCAGACGCTTTCATGGGAGAAATATACGTGATTCGGACTGCCGCTCGGGCTGGCTACAATGACGGAAGGTTTGACGCGGAACACGCGGATGACTGCCGCTCGGGCTGGTCACAATGACGGAAGGGGTTACGCGGAACACGCGGAGAACGCGGAAGACACGGAATGCTCCGAGTGGGGATAATGCTCTTCTTGGCGGGCCGGGATTTCTTGTTCACTGCCGCTCGGGATGCTTCGGTCGCTTCACGAGCCTCTCTTCCGAAATAACAACAAGACAATTCCGTCTTTTTCCGCCCACTTCGCGTGTTCCGCGATAAACTTCCCTCGTTGTGATCTGCCCGAGCGGCCGTTCAGCGTACTAGACGCCCCACGACAGATTTGATCTCGTCGAGGTCGTACCCTCGCCGAGCCAGGAATGCAAAGAGGCGACGGCGCAGAACGAGCGGCTCGAGATCGCCCAGCTGTGCGAGTTTTTTCTTTGCCACGCGCTCGATCACCACGGCGGGGTCTATTTCCTCCTGCTCGAGCACGTTCGCGATGGCGGTTGTGGCGACGTCGCCCTTGATTCCTTTGCGATAGAGATCCTGTTGCAATCGTCGCTTCGACGAACCCGTGCTAAGAATCTTCGAGCGTGCGTACTGCTCCGCGTATTTCTTGTCGTCGAGGAGTCCATTATCCAGAAGACGGCGGATCGCGTCATCCGCGTCCGCCGCCGAATATTTCTTCTGGATCAGTTTTCGGTACAGCGCGCTCGTAGAGTACGGGCGCGCTGACAACAGGTTGAGTGCGTAGTTGTACGCGGACGGCGGCGTCAATCCGCCAGCTCTACCTCGGTCTCGGCGGGCAGCGGAGGCTTGATGCCGAGGACGGTCTTCACCTTCTCTTCGACCTCTGCAAGCAGCGCCGGGTTGTCCTTCAGGTACATCTTCGCGTTCTCGCGGCCCTGACCGATTCGCTGCGCGCCGTAGCTGTACCAGGCGCCGGACTTGTCGATGATGCCGGATTCAGCCGCGATGTCGAGCACGAGCGAGGCGTGGCTGATGCCCTCCGCGTACATGATGTCGAACTCAGCCTGCTTGAACGGCGGCGCGACCTTGTTCTTCACGACCTTGACGCGCACATGCGAGCCGATGACCTCTTCCTTCTCCTTCACCGGTGCGATGCGGCGGATGTCGAGGCGGACGGAAGCGTAGAACTTGAGCGCCTTGCCGCCGGTCGTCGTCTCGGGATTGCCGAACATGACGCCGATCTTTTCGCGCAGCTGGTTGATGAAGATGACGGAAGTCTTGGACCTGGCAATCGCTCCGGTGAGCTTGCGCAGCGCCTGGCTCATGAGACGCGCCTGCAGACCCATGTGCGAATCGCCCATGTCGCCCTCGATCTCCGCTTTGGGCACGAGCGCGGCGACCGAGTCGATCACGACAACGTCGACCGCCCCTGAGCGGACGAGGATCTCGCAGATCTCCATCGCCTGCTCGCCGGTGTCGGGCTGCGAGACGAGGAGACTCTCGACGTCAACGCCGAGCTTGACCGC
>WNGI01005341.1_pt1 | contig 15306 bp, 12 predicted proteins | sample 5400621 | NCBI WGS metagenome assembly WNGI01 (sample SAMN13153374, study PRJNA577476) | soil metagenome | isolation source: 20 cm soil or saprolite under Garry oak tree replicate 1 | place: USA:California | collected 2016-06-15 | reverse complement strand
GGCGCGGGATTGAGAATCCGCCTGCTTTCTCCTGATCCATCGCGCTGGGTCGGCGCGGGGTATCCTCTCCGGCGGCTAGCTCGCTTACACGCATCGAGCCTCGCGCGCAAACTACAACTACGCGCGCGAGTCTCTTGCTACGCGAGCACGCCACCTACGAGGACACCGCGCGCCTCCCTGTCGAAATCCATAACAGCGCGTGCGGTTAGTCTGTGCGCACGCGGCGGCTGACCGGGTCTAACGCCGATGACGCCGAGCTGCGCTCGGCGCGCTCCCGCGCGTGAGGGGAGACGTCGCACGCCATTCATGCGGCGCTCCGCGCCGCTGCAGTTACAGATGCTAGTGGGAAGGAGGGTGAGGGCATCCTCGTAGGCAGCGCCTCGCGTAGCAAGAGACTCGCGCGCGCCGTTGTTGTTTGCGCGCGAGGCTCGCAGCGTGTAAGCGAGCTAGCCGCCGGAGAGGATACCACGCGCCGACCAGGCGGGATGCATCAAGAAAGCAGGCAGATTCCAATCCCGCGCCTATCAGCAGAAACAAAAAAGGCCGCCCGTTGGGCGGCCTTTTTTTTCTTCTGACGAAGGACGGTTACGCTTCATCCTCCTCTTCATCGAAGGTCAAAGCATCGGCCTCGCGGACGCGGTCGAGCATGGCGTTGACCGGCACTGCGATTCCCCGGTCGTTCAGCGCGGCTTCGTTGCCTGAGCCTCGCTCATACCAGCTTCCCACATCGGGCGCTGCCTGGTTACCACTCGTACCAACCGCCTCCTCGTCAGGGGCGGTATCCGAACCATACACGTCCATTCGACCTCCACGGGTTCACTGTCCCTTGCAACCATGTCTTACGATACCCCAAAACAGGAGTTTCGACTCGCTGCAAGAAGCTACAACAGGGACCGAAACCCTCCAATAGTAAGACGATGTTCGAGGTCGAACTGGTACAGTTGGAACCGCGATTTTTCGCCTGTTTATCGGATGGTTTTCGGGTCAATTCCCCTAGTAGCGAATATCCTGCCAACCGCCTCGCCAATCTTGTTATTCGGGGTGCTGGCCCCAGCGGTTATCCCCACGCGGAGCGCTCCAGCGGAGGGAAGCCAGTCGGAGGATTCGACCTCCTCCTGCGAGCCCAGACGGCGGTGCCGAATGACGCCCGAGGCGGGGTCAATGTCGTCGGCGTCCTCGACGTGGAAGGTGCGGACAGTCTCAGAACAGAGTGCCGCCAGTGAAATAGTGTTGCTCGAGTTGTAACCGCCGACAACTACCATCATATCGAGGGGCTCCCGCAATAGCTCGACGACCGCGTCCTGCCGCTCCTGGGTGGCGCTGCAAATCGTGTCGAAGGTTCGGAAGTTCCTGGCGGCGTATTCCTCGCCATGGGCCCGGGCCATCGAGCGTCCGATCAGCTCGCCAATTGCGAGCGACTCACGAGCGAGCATTGTCGTCTGGTTGGCGACGCCGATCCGCTTCAGGTCGCGCACCGGGTCGAAGTTGGGAGATGCCGCGTGGCCGAAGCGCTCCATCAAAGACTCGGAACTCAAACGGCCTTCGATGAAATCGCAGACCAGTTGGGCCTCTTCCATGTTCCGAACAATGAAGTATTGTCCGCGCTCGTATTTTTCCGCTTGGGACGCAGTAGCCCGGGTCTCCTCGTGGTAGTACTTGCCGTGGATGAGCGATGTGAATCCGTCGCGCGCGTAGCTCTCGACCCGCTTCCACACGTTGAGCACCGAGCCGCAGGTGGTATCGACCATCACACAGCCGATCTGCCGGAGGATCTCGAAGTCCGTGATCGTAACCCCGAAGGCGGGAAGGATCACCACATCCTCCGCCTTGACTCCGCTGAAATCGATGCGCCCGTCCTCGGGCATGAGGAACGTGATTCCCATGGCCTGGAGTTTCGAGTTCACGTGCGGGTTATGGATGATCTCGCCAGCCAGGTAGATGGTACGATCCGGGAACTTCTTTCTGGCTTGGTATGCGTAGTCCACCGCACGCTCGACTCCGTAACAGAACCCGAATTCCTTGGCTAAACGGATGGTTAAATCGCCTGCCGTGAGGGTATACTGCCGCTCCTTGAGCATGTCCACGAGCTGGCCGGTATAGTCCGAGGCCAGCTCGGATTGGATTTCGGACTTTAGCCCGAAGCCTTTCCGAAAGTAGGTGGTGACCCCTGTGCCGTTGGGGCTGCTGGCCTGCATATTCCGATTAGCAGGAACTGCGGCCTCGTCTGGGCCCGGCGCCTTCACTGAAGTGTCAGACATTACCTTGAATCTAGCAGTGTCCAATCCGATAATGCGCTTCGATAGACGACGATGACCGAGTCACTCGGAGCGTACCCCGCCGAACAACCAATGGCGCCGATCGACACCGCGCCTTCGACTCCATTCCATCCGACACTTCCCAGAGCACCGGGCCTGCTCAGGCCAGCACCGCTTCTCAGGGGCGACCGGCGTTTTCAGAAGCACGAAGATGAACGGCGGGCCGACAACCTGACTCGAATCTGGCTCAACCCGGAAGTGAAGGCAGTCATCGCCGGGACCGGTGGCTACGGTGCGGTTCGCCTCCTTCCCTATCTCGATCCCGAAGCATTCCGCAAGAATCCCAAGTCGTTCGTCGGCTACTCCGACATCACCGCGCTCCATCTCTGGCTCATGCGACGCGCAAAGTTGAGGGTTTTTCACGGACCCACGCTGGACGACCTGTTTCCCGGCGCATTTGATCCAAGTGCGCACTCGCTCATCACTGCCCTCTCGACGCCTCGTCCCGAGACGAAGCTTGGACGCGACATTGCCCGCTCGGTGCGCCCGGGCAGCGCCGTCGGACGCCTAACCGGCGGCAATCTCTCGCTCGTGCAGCAGACAATCGGAACCCCTTACGAGATCGACACCCGCGACGCGATTCTTTTTCTCGAGGAGACACGCGATCCGATGTCCGTCGTCGACGAGCGTCTGCTCCATCTTCGCGCGGCTGGATTGCTGCGGGATGTGCGCGGCATCGTGTTCGGCCAGCTCTCCGTCGATCGCTCGGAAGAAGATGAGTTCGAGGATTTTCTGCTGGACCTGGTGTCGGATCTGGAAGTTCCGATCCTCATGGATTTCCCGGCCGGACACGAGGTTCCGAATCTCACCCTCCCGCTCGGCACCGAGGTTGAGATCGTCGCAAACGAGACGACCGGCTGGCTATCGTATCGCGAGGACGCACTGGCGCCGGCTGAAGACCGGCCGCGCCTCAGCCTCGTCTGACTAGAGCGCGCCTTCGGCGATCGCAGTATCGATCGCTATACACCAGACGTGCAGAAGCATGAGGTGAACTTCCTGGATGTGGGCGCCCTCGTCGCTCGGGACGGCAACCACGTGATCCGCGTCCCCATCTTTCAATCCTTGCTTGCCGCATAGCGCGATCGTGATCGCGCCCTTTTCCCTGGCGGCCTTCAGCCCGCGCAGCACATTCTCGGACCCCCCGCTCGTGGTGATCCCCACGACCACGTCACCACGTTGTGCCAGACCTTCAACCTGGCGCTCGAACAGCGCTCCATACCCGAAATCGTTGGCGATGCACGTGACGACGCCCGAATCTCCAACGAGCGAGATAGCCGGCAACGCCCTTCGGGTCTCCTTGAAGCGACCGATCAGCTCCTCGATAAAGTGACTCGCCTGGGTTGCGCTCCCTCCATTCCCAAAAGCGAGAATCTTTCCGTTCCGGCCGATGCACGAGATCAAGGCAGAAGCGGCGGTGTCCGATGCAGGCTGCAGGGATTATACGATTGCGGCGGGGCGACGCCAGTACGGGTTCAGTCTAGCGTCCGCGCCGACGGCGGCGAGGATCCGGTTTTCCCCGATGACCGGCACCATGTCCGCCCCTTCCACCCCGTCGATGCTTGCGGAATTCGCCCGCTATTCGTTTCACTTCGCGCTCGGCGTGAGAAAGCATGGCGCGATCGTCTGCTGATTCCACGACTTCATCGGGCGACCACGGCTGCGCCAGACGCTCCTGCAGCTCATCGAGGTCGTCGGCGCGCACGGCGCCACGCTGGCCACGCAGGACAACGAATCGCACCGGTCGATCGAGCGTCGGTATTTCCGCTGCCGTAAGGGTGCGCGCGATCTTCTCCGGCAGACGGAGGCGCGCAACTCCGCGCCGCCGGCCATCACCCTCTTCCACGTCGTAGTCGATCTCCACATCCCGGTCCCGTACCATGACGTGGCTGGGCAGGCGTTCCAGTTTTTCACGAATCTCGTGCGGGATGAACCTCTCTCTATCCACGGAGAGACGGGCGGACTTGAAGTCATCCATCGAGTTGGCATTGGCGAGCAGCTCTTCGTAGAGAGAGGTCAGCTCCGGGAGGCCGAGCCGTTTCGTCTCGCCACCGGATCGCTTGTACGCTTCGCGGATCTCCTCGATCACGCCCTGGTTCTTTTTCGCGGCGAAGTGCCTCGCTTCACCGCGCGCCAACGCTTCCGCGAGTATGTGCCGAGCCTCGCGAGCCAGCTCGGGAGGAAATTCCTCCACCGTCTCCAGCTCACTTTCCAACTCGAAGCCGAAATACTCGAGCTTTCGCTTGAGGATGAGCGGCCCGTGCTTGCGGCGTGGATCGTAAACAAGCTCCGCTCCACTGCGCGTGGCGTAACGCAGTATGAGGTGCATCGGAACCTGTGTGCCCTCGATCGCAGCGCGAGGAATTCCGGAGCGATCCGCGAAGTACCGCAAGTCTCCAGCGATCGGACCCCAGCTTCCGCACACGCTGGTCTTGGAAACACGGGCCTCGGTTCCGTCTGCCGTCTGTTCGTCGATCACGAGGTCGAACGGCATGTACTGCGCGAGGAGCTCCGTGAATTTGCGATAGATGTGATCGCGCGCGTTTACCATTTTCGTGGGCAGCTCCATCCCGAGAGCGCGGTAGATGCTGGCTGTCGCAAGCGCAGCATCCTCGATCGCCTTCACCAGTACTCCGCGCTGCTCAGCCCACTTCTCGATGCTCTCGTCAAATAGGTGGCGCGGGAGGCCGTACACTTCGCCGATGTAGCCGCAATGCGAAAAGCCCTCTGCGTAAAGATTGTAAGCGGTGAGATGATCGCTCCCGGGGACTGTCACGCCGGACAGATCGCGATCTTCGCGAGTCATCCGGTGCAGCGATTCGATCGAGCTCATGACGGCCAGATAGGGAACCAGCTCGTCGTCGGCGTTGACCAGCAGCTCCGCCCAGGGACGATCCACCGGCATCGCTTCGACCGCCTTGCCGTAGCGGGAGAGCCTGCCATTCTCGATGATGCCGCGTTGCTCGAGCAGCGAGACGGCCTTCCGATACGCCACGCGATCGAGCGGTACCGGCAGATCGAGCTGGTCCGCAGCGACACCAAGATCAGCGCACGTCATCGCGACACGCTCGGAATCGCCGGCGAGCTGGAATTCCGGCGCCGTCGGCTTGAGCGCCGAGAACTGTATGTCGCGGTCGGAGAGGATGAAGACTCGACCGCCGGCGACGCGGCCGTGTACCCGGCCCGCCATCTGAAGAATCTCGTTGGCGCCGAGGTGAAGTTTGGTGAGAACGTTCTTGCCGCGCTCAATGATGTTGCTGAAGCGCGTGTCGTCGATGACGACTGTATCGAGGCCCTGCACGTTCAACGCGCTCTGTCCGGCCGCCGTCATGCTCAGGAAATACGGCTTCTTCTCCTCGCCCTCGAGAAATGGGCGGATGATTCGGATCGGCTCACCGCCGTGATAGAAGGCGCTGTTGATCCGGGGAAAGCGCTCGCCCACCAGATCCGCGGCCTGTTCGACTCCGGCGCGCGTCGGCAGAAACATTCCCACCCCTCGCTTTTCCTTGACTACCCGTTGGAGAAACTGGTCATCGAGAAAGCTCAAGGGATCCTTGCGCAGAATCTTCACGTCCGCGGCCTTGGCGGGATCGAACGCAGTAGTCTCCAGTACTGCTGCCGCGTTGAGATATCGCGCATAAAACGTCGGATCCACCGTCGCCGAAAGCCAGATGAACCGGCAGCCGACTCTCTTTCCAAGAGCGAGGCACAGTTCCAGCTCGGCCGATGTCTGGTGTATCTCGTCGACGACGAGCGTGTCGGTCTGAAGGATGTCTCCGTCCTGAAACCAGCGCCGCGCGATGCCGGTGGTGACGACGATCACGTTCCAGGTTGGAGTCTCAGGAGTTGCTTCCCGCTCGCGATTGACGACGCCCACTTTAAGCGCTTCGGTGCCAAGGATCGTTTCGGCGATTGGCCTGATGGAGAGAGTTTTTCCGGTACCAGTGCCGGCGACGATCCCAAATCCCTTTCCGGCAGCGGCGAGGTTGCGAATCTCCGATCCGTGCTGTTGCTCGAGAATCGTTGGTATTCGCAATCCGAGCGCGAGCTCGATCGTTTCGCACGCAGCGCGCGTCGGTGCGATGACGATCAGGCGGCCCGTCGGCGGCTCGGCCGCAACGAAGGCGTCGTGGTCCGGCGGGAGATATCTGTCGGTGACGATGCGCTGCATTCGCTGTGGAAAGTGCATACATCGCACCGGATGCGAAACGGCCCCGGCGATTTTACTCGCCGGGGCCGTCGCTGCTTCAGGAGATACTGGCTACTTCAGGAGATACTACTTGTCGCCTTTGTGCTTGCCTTTGCCGTTGCCCTTTCCGCGTCCGTTGTCTTTCGCAACGTCATCGTTCCGGTACGAGTTGTCGTTCCCACGGTAGACGGCGTTGTCGTTACGGTAACTGTCGTTCCGATAACGGTCGTCGTTGTCACCGCGATTCGACTTGTTCTGCTGCTTCTGCTGCTTCTTCCATTCCTTGTCCTGCCGCTTCTGTTCCTTCTGCCACTGCTTGTCGTTGTCGTTCGCGTAACGGGTGCTGATGATCGTCATGCGTCCGTTCGAGTTACGCCGCGCGCGCTGGATCACCAGATTGCCATTGGAATCGCGGGTACGGCGCTCGTATATCGAGTTGTTGTCGCGACCACGACCGACCTGATACCAGCCCTCGTTGACGCGGCTGCCGTTATCGTTGCAATTCACATCGTTGGTGCGACCGAAGATGATGTCGCCGATGCTATTGGTGGTGCGATTGTAATCGCAATTGCCGTTGCGGTTGTTGGTGTTGCCGACGTTCTGGCTGCTGATGATCGTCATGTTGCCATTGGCATCACGCCGAGCACGCTGAACTATGATATTGCCGTAACGGTCCTGGGTACGGCGCTCGTAGATGGTGTTGCCGTTCCCGTCGCGACCGACGACGCGCCACGATCCATCAACGCTTATCGAGCGGTTGGTGGTCGGTAGCCGATTGCTCCCGGCCTGAGCATCGACCGTCGCGGCAGAAGCGAGGCCCGCGAGTGCAAGCGTGATGACGAAGACCTTCATCGTGAAATCCTCCGATTAAGTAGATCGACAAGTTCGTCCACTGGGCTGGACTTGCCCTTGTCTGATTTCCCCTTTTTGCCCTTCGGCGGTTCATCGCCAAAAAGGACTTTCCCGTTCGTCGGGCGGTTTCTCACCGCGGATGCGCAATCGGTCGGTGCCGGCTGTTGGGCGGCCGGAACATTGTTGACCCAAATGCGACACATGCCGGCCGGCGGATAGAAGCCGGGTGGCACGATCTGATCGCGACGCTGGGACTGCGACTGCTGCGCGCGCGGATTCGCCGGAACGGGACGTTGCGCCTCCGCGACACCCGCCGAGATGATCAATCCGACCATGACGGGTAGCGCGAAACGCAGCGAAGAAGCAAGCGAAAAGGGGCTGAAGCGGTAATTCATGGCCGTATGGGGTGCACGAGCGGTGCCATATGGGGCTGAACCCTCTAAGTCCTTGAACTACAATAAGTTAAGGCCATAAGGCGAGATCCAGATTTTGGTCGATTGTCCTAATCCGGAGACAAAGGGTGATACACTTGGCGCCGCCGCGGACGAGCTGCCTGTCGCGGCTTTAATCGCCGGGCTCAAGGCCTCTTAACCGTCGAATATCAGTCGCCGAACGAGATTCCCGTCGCGCGAGCCGTCAGTACCGTGTCGTGATCGATTTCTACCCGTTTGGGGACCTTGAGGACGTCAGCGAGTGGAACCGTAACTATGTGCGGCGACTGAAGCGCGATCATCTGGTCCCACTTCTCCTCCGCGACCGCGCGTACCGCCGCGCCGCCAAATCTGACCGCGAGCAGCCGGTCGTAACTGGTTGGCTGCCCGCCTCGTTGAAGATGCCCGAGAATCAGCGAGCGCGTCTCCTTTTTGGTCTCTTGCTCGATCTCGTCGGCAAGCCTCTCGGCGACTCCACCGATTCTGGTCGCCTGACCGGGCATGGACTTCCCGCGTATGGCCGGCGCTTCGCCTTTCGGGAACGCGCCCTCGGCGATCACTACGATCGAGAAGTGCCTCCCGGAGCGGCTCCGCGCCATGATCTTCTCACAGACCTTGTCGATGTCGTAGGGAATTTCCGGAATGAGAATCACGTCGGCGGTGCCGGCGAGTCCCGCGTGCAGTGCGATAAAGCCTGCGTGGCGTCCCATCACCTCCAGCACTATGACACGATCGTGACTCTCCGCGGTCGTGTGCAGCTTGTCAATCGCTTCGAGCGCTGTGTTGACGGCCGTGTCGAAGCCGAACGTTGTAATCGTGCCGCTCACGTCGTTATCAATGGTCTTCGGGACGCAGACGATTTTCATTCCGCGCTCGCACAATTGGTGGGCAATGCTCATCGATCCATCACCACCGATCGAGATCAGAGCGTCGATTCCCAGTTTGCGCGCGTTCTGAATCAACTCATCGGATCGATCCTTTTCTACGCAGCTTCCGTCGGGCAGATAGACCGGATAGCTGAACGGATTGCCGCGGTTGGTGGTGCGAAGAATCGTTCCGCCCAGATGCGCGATTCCGCGCACCGTAGCGGCGGTCATGGGGATGACTTCCTCTTCCCCGAGCAGACCGGCGTAGCCTTTCTTTACCCCCAGGACTTCCCAGCCCCGGTTACAAGCGGAGAGCACCGCCGCGCGAATCACCGCGTTGAGGCCCGGCGCGTCACCACCGCCGGTCGATAAAGCAATTCTCATGATTTCAGGAGTTCTTTTCCAATAGTGATATGACTTCGCCCGATTTTGCGTGCCGTCCTGTCTTCGATTTCTCATAGACGGGACTACCATCCCGTATGACCTCGAATCGACCGCCCCTCGACGGAATCATCTTGATCTCGGCTTCGGGGAAACGCGCGCGAATCTCAGCCGCCAAACTGGAGGCTCGGGGCTCGTAGTGTCAAACGACGCAATATTCGATGCTGATCTGCATTGATGTGTTGATTGGTGGCAGTTGAATCTATTGCGCTACCGGGGCGTATTGCTCCACGAGCTGACGCGCTTCGGGCGTGTCTATCTCTCTGAGCGCGTTCAGCGCCGGCGTGCGAATGACGTTGTTCCAGACTTCCTGCGCCATCAGCTGCTTGGCAAGGGCAAGCGCCGAGTTTTTTTCGAGTCGAATGTCCGAGGCGAGCGCCGCTCCACGCACGTAGAAAGACGTATCGGCCCGGGCTAGTTCGCGCAGACGAATGACCACATCCAGCGCCGGTTTCCCGCTCACCGCGATTCGCCCCAGCGAGACAGCTGCTTCCTGTCGCACGCGAGCGTCGGGGTCGCGAGTCGCAACAAGGAGAGCATCTCTAACCATCCGCATCGGTGATATGGTCGCGCGGGTCGGGTCGCTCGCCCAGGCCCCGATGGCGGCGACGGCGCGTGCTCGCACGCCCCAGAATTTATCGTTGCGCGTGGCGCGCACGAGCGCATCGAGCGCCACTCGATCAGCAGGCCGCTGAGCGAGAACGTCGACCGCTTCGATTCTGCCGAGCACGTCGTCGTCATTGACCAACTGGTACCGCACCATCGCAGTCGAGCGCGGGAAGTCCGTTACGTCCAGTATCCAATTCCCCTTGTCCCAGCGGATCGATCGCGGTGGCGCTTTGAGGTTCGCTCCCGCCTCTCCTGTTCCGTCTCGCACCGGCACGACGAAGCGAACAACTCCGCTGTCGGTGCGCGCCTCGACATCCACGTCGACATCGAAGAAGCCCGTGAGGCTGTCGCGCGGCTGCACTTCCCTGGCGCTGAGCACGATCCGCTTGGCCGCCCGATCGTACAAGGATGAAACCTGGAACGCGGGGAACCCGGCTCCGTAGACCCACTGGTCGAAGAATGCCTTGTAGTCCTTGCCGGTGGTTTCCTCGAACGCTTTACGCAGATCGTCCGATACGACGTTGCCGTAGGCGTTAACCGTCGTGTAGTGATTCATCGCCTTCCAGAAGAGAGCATCGCCGAGCTGGTGTCGCAGCATCTGGAGTATCGTCGCGCCCTTGGGGTAGATGTGTCCGCTGAAGAAGACCTCAATCGGATCGTTCACCCATTTGTCCCATACGATCGGCCGGCGTGCCCGCCGGTCGGCGTCGATGGTCAGCTCCTGAGCACCAAGCCGGTCGAACGCGCCTTCGTCGATGCCCGACGCCTCTTCCCGGAAGATCTGCTCCATGAACGTAGCGAAGCCTTCGTTGAGCCAAGCGTCAGCCCAGCCTCGCGTGGTAAGCAGGTCTCCGTACCACTGATGCGCGAGCTCGTGCGCCATGAGCCCTTCGGAGTTGGCCTGCGGCTCTGACCACGCGGGATGCAGTATCTCAACGTCGTTCTGCGATGTCGCGGTGACGTTTTCCTGTCCGCCGTACTGGAACTCGGGGATGACGATCTGGTCGTACTTCACCCACGGGTACGGTACGCCGGTCTTGCGCGAGAATACGTCGATGGCTTCGGGCGTTTTTGCGAAGCCACGCCACGCCGCCTGGACCGAGTCGGGGTATGTCCAATAACCAACCGGCACTTTGCGCCACGGCTCGTCCTGCAACACGGTGTAATTCCCGACGACAGCGGTCATGAGATACGTCGATGCGGGCTTGTCCAGGACCCAGTGCCACTCGATGCTATCGCCGACCGCGCGCGAGCCCGTCAGACGCCCGTTCGAAAGAGCGCGTTCGCCTTTCGCCGTCCAGATGTAGAACTCCCACGTGGTCTTGTCGTTGGGGAAATCGTAAGTCGGAACCCAGAAACGGGTGTCCTCGGTCTCGCCTTGTGTCCAGACGATGTGCCTCGCGGGTTTGAAATACGCTCCCTTGGTCCGATTCGCCCCATCGTAGTCGATCGTAATCGCCGTCTTCTCGCCGCTGCGAAGTGGAGTCGCGAGATGTACGACGAGGGTGTGGTCATCGTAATCGTATTTCAGCGACGTCGTGCCGGCGGCGACTCGCGTGAACGTCATGTCGCCGGCGTCGATCGAGATCCTGGACAGCGGAGCGGCACCGCGGAGGCCGGCGATGCGAAGCGTCGTCGTACCGACGACGGCCTGCCGGGGCCAGTCGAAACGAACTCTCGTCGCCTGATGCTGAAGGTCGTACGTTCTCCTTCTTTCCGGATGCGACACCCCGCTCGGTGGCGGGCCCCAGACGATGAGCGGTGGCTCCTGAAACGGCGGAACACGATCGGCGTTGCGACTCGTGTCCATCTGGAACGGCGGCAAGACCAGCGGCGGACTGGGCTGAACCGGCGCGGGAGGAGCAGGCGGAGGTGGCGGCCCGCATGCAATTGCAATCGCGCAAGCAAGAGCGGCCGGAACGAAGAGGCCTTTCATTCTGCGTTGCAACAGGATGGATATACCCGGATGATTCGAGACGGCGGCGCGGCGCGGTCGATCATATGGTATCTAACCAGCCAGTCCGGGAGAAAGATAGATGCGGCGCGCCTTCACGATCATCGAGCTCACCGTCACGCTTTGCATCCTGAGCATACTCTCGGCCATCGCCATCCCGTGGATGGGAGCGATTCTCGACAGGGTGAAGGTGCGTAGTGCCGCGGTGGAGATCGAGTCGCTGTTCAGCGCGGCCCGCCACATCGCGATCGCGCGCGCCACGCAAGCGACAGTAGAAATAGATCCAAGTGCGCAATCGATCAACATCAGCGTTGGAAGCGACACTGTTCGAAAACGGGACATCGGCATAGCCCATGATGTTCAGCTTTCGGCGACCCGGTCGCGAATGTCCTACTCGGCGACGGGAATGGGATACGGCGCGGCCAATCTCAGCGTCGTCGTGCGACGGAACTCGGCCGTCGATACCGTCTTTGTGTCGCGACTGGGTCGGGTGAGGCATTGACCAGACCCGCGCCGACGGGTTCCCCCTCACCGTCGCCAGCGGCATCGACGGTCGTGCCGAAATCGTAGCCCGGCACTGAGATCCGCGGGATCTGCTGACCTATCATGCGCTCGATCGTTCGCACCATTGCGATCTCGTCGGGCGACATGAAGGTGTAGGCATCGCCGGTGGCTGCCGCGCGGCCCGTGCGACCGATGCGGTGCACATAATCCTCCGGCTGCTGGGGGACATCATAGTTGATGACGTGACTGATGCCGGAGACATCAAGCCCGCGTTGAGCGATGTCGGTGGCGACGAGCACGCGAATTTTCCCTGCCTTGAAATCCTCGAGCGCGCGTGTCCGTTCACCCTGCGATTTATCGGCGTGCATTCCCGTCGCGGAGATTCCCTCATCCTCGAGGTGCCTGACGACGCGATCGGCGCCGTGCTTGGTACGGGTGAAAATCAAAACTGAATCCATCTCCGGCTTCTTCAGCAGCTCCGCCAGCAGCTTGGTCTTTCGCTCGCGCGGGACCGGGTAGACGGCGTGCGTAACAGTGCTGACCGCCTCGGAGCGACGCCCGATCTGCACGACAACCGGCTTGCGCAGATACGTTCTCGCCAACGCTTCGACTTCCGGGGACATGGTGGCACTGAAGAGAAGCGTCTGCCGGTACGGAGGGATCTCGGCCACAATGCGATTGAGTTGTGGCGCGAAACCCATGTCGAGCATTCGATCGGCTTCATCGAGCACCAGCACCTCGAGATCGTCGAACACTACGTTCTGCCGCTCCATGTGGTCGAGCAGCCGGCCCGGAGTCGCGACCACCACATCCACTCCGGCGCGGAGCGCCTTGGACTGCGGCTCGATGCCGACGCCGCCGAAAATCGGAACGACGCGCAACGACGTGTACTTGCCGTACTTGCGGAAGCTTTCTTCGACTTGAGCCGCGAGCTCGCGCGTTGGCGTCAGGATCAGCACGCGGACGCGGTGAAGTGGCGCGCCCTTGTCGTCAGTGATCGGCGCCCTGATGAGATTGTGAACGATGGGGAGCGTGAACCCGGCGGTCTTGCCCGTGCCGGTCTGGGCGAGACCAATAAGGTCCCGGCCTTCCAACGCCAGAGGGATTGCCTGCTGCTGGATTGGGGTGGGATGCGTGTACCCCGCATCGAGCACCGCGTGCAGCACTTCGGGCGCGAGATCGAGCTCCGCAAAGGAGACGCCCGTGTCGATTATTACTTCACTCATCTAGCGGAAATATACCCAGACGCCGGGCCGGAACTGCGATTGCAGCCCGCTACCCGCCGAGAGAAGCGCAGCTGATAGCCTAGGAGTTGGATAACAACTCTAACAACGCTTCGTTTACCTCGTCCGGCGTCTCTTCGGGTATGATGTGCCCCGCTCCCTCGATCTCACGGAGCACGATTCCGGGAATGAGTCGCTTGTAGATATCCAATCCATCGGCCGGGATCAGGTGGTCGAGACTTCCCCACATTCCGATTGCCGGCAGGTGAACCGCGGACAGCTCTCTCGTGCGGGACGCGCTCCAGTCGTACGAATGCAGCAGCTGTCTCAATGCCACAGAACATTCGGGGAACTGCGTGGGCGCCCAATACTGGTCCACATCTTCTTCGCTGAAAGACCCACGGCGCCCATAGACGCGCTTCAACGCAATCTTCACGATCGCACGCGGCCTCACCCGCCGAAGGACGGGCTCGAGAAACGACGGGCTGAGGGATCTGTACAGCCACATGAGAGGCACGCCGCTCAGACCCACGGGCGACAACAACGCCAGAGAGCGGGCACGTTCGGGATGCGCGGATACAAAATGGTAGAGCAACGTCGCGCCCATTGAATGGCCGACGAGCGCGGGCTTATCGAGCTCGAGGGCGTCGAGAATTTCTTCGATGTGATCGACGAGCGACTCGAGCGAGTACTCTTTCTCGCCAAGCGGCTTGTGCGAGAGGCCGTGGCCCTTGATGTCGATGGCGATTGCGCGAAAGCCCGCGTTCGCAACGACTGGAAGATTCCGCCGGTAGATGTAGAGCGGGCATCCCCAACCAGGCACGAACAGAACTGGAGACCCGGCGGGATCTCCTCTTTCTACCACGCGCACTTTTATTCCAGAGCGAAGCCGCGGATAGCTCACGCGGTAAGCGGGGTCGCCTGCTGGAAACATCTCGCCGGGACTCAAACGTCCGCGGCGAACGGCTTTGATCATCGGATCAGGTCAACTCGATTTCCCTGCCGAGAAGCCTCCCGATCAAACCGATGCGGAAAGTGACATCTGCCCACTTGGACTCCTGGCCGGCTCCATCGTCGAGCGGGAACGTGGACCAGGCCCACGGATGGGTCGTTACCGGGCGGTCCGATCCCTTGTGAGGGTGCCACACGCCAGTGCGATCGCGGTCGTCGACGAATCGCTCGTACAGCTTCATCCACCCGTCGTTGCGGCGAAGGAAGTTGAGCCGTGCCATCGTCTCGAGCCACATCAATGCGAATGGAACATCGGCCTCAACCGCGTTGCGGTGCGGCAGCATGTCGCCCATGACGAGGTGTGGCTGCGACACCATCTTCTTGCCGAACAGCTGCAAGGCTTCCTGGCGGGGCAGCGCCTGGGTAATCCAGTCGTAGATCCGCTCCACTTCCGTGAAATGCTCGTGACGAAAAATCGGCATGTGAGCGAGCATAGTCAGCGTGTAGATCGACGGAGGCGCTGATTCCGGTGCCAGCACGTGGGTGTTGCCGACCCTCATCCACGGCTTTTCGCCGAGCGGTGAGTTGAGATACGTGACGTTGCGCTCGAGAATGCGGCGTGCGGCACCGCGTAATCTCGGGTCGTTCTCGTAGCCGCACTGCGCCAGCGTCGCGGCTGCTGCCTCGCGAAAAACTCCGCGTGTGCGCCGGACCAGATCGTCATCCTTGGCCTTGGTGCCGAGCTCGAACGTAAAGGCAGGATCGTTGTCTTCAGCGAGCAGCCTGAAGAGCAGTCGTCGCGCCAGAACCAGTGGCGGTGATTCGGCTTCCCAGCCGTATTCCACCAGGCGGCGGACGGCGGGAATCGTTCCGATGTTGGCGAAGTCAGAGCTGTGCCTGCCGGGAATGGACAGGACGGAGTGGTTCCACATCCCGTCGCGGCTCTGCGTGACTGCGAGCTTGATTGCCGGCCG
>WNGI01021415.1_pt1 | contig 15309 bp, 16 predicted proteins | sample 5400621 | NCBI WGS metagenome assembly WNGI01 (sample SAMN13153374, study PRJNA577476) | soil metagenome | isolation source: 20 cm soil or saprolite under Garry oak tree replicate 1 | place: USA:California | collected 2016-06-15 | reverse complement strand
CATCTCGTCGATAAACAGGATGATACTGCCTTCCGCCGCAGTGACTTCCTGCAGCACGGCTTTCAGCCGCTCCTCGAACTCGCCGCGGTATTTTGCACCTGCAATCAGCGCGCCGAGATCGAGCGACAGCAGCTTTTTGTCCTTGAGGCTTTCCGGCACGTCGCCATTGAGTATCCGCAAGGCCAGGCCTTCGACGATCGCGGTCTTGCCGACGCCGGGCTCGCCGATCAGCACCGGATTGTTCTTGGTGCGGCGAGACAGCACCTGGATGGTGCGGCGGATTTCCTCGTCGCGGCCGATCACGGGATCGAGCTTGCCGTCGCGCGCCGCCTGCGTCAGGTCGCGGGCATATTTCTTCAGCGCGTCGTAGGCGTTTTCGGCCGTCGCTGAGTCGGCGGTGCGGCCCTTGCGCAGAGCTTCGATCGCGGCGTTGAGGTTCTGCGGCGTGACGCCGCCCTTTCTCAAAATGCCGCCGGCGTTGCTGTCCTTCTCCAGCGTCAGCCCGAGCAACAGCCTCTCGACGGTGACAAAACTGTCACCGGCCTTTTCGGCGGCTTTTTCCGCGGCATCGAAGGCACGCGCGAGTTCGGGCGCGAGATAAACCTGGCCGGCGCCGCTTCCGGAAACCTTGGGCAGCTTGAGGCCCTCGCTGTCGTCCAGCAGCACTTTCAGCATGTGTAGCGGCGAGAACTGCTGGTGGCCGTCCCGCATCGCCAGCGATTGCGCCGACTGGATAAAACCGCGCGCACGCTCGGTGTATTTTTCGATATTCATGGATCATTCCCTCAGCCTGCCGCTCCGCCCCTTAAGGCACGGACACAGCATCTTCATTGGGTTTTCGCGAGGCCGCCTTGACATTCATCAACCGGCCCGCGATCGGCGTCGCCGACGCTCACGCCGGCTTGGGTCAAATGTGGGAACAGGCCCGCGGAAACGGAAGAGGCGCAGTCACAAATTCGTGCACGGTGGCGCCCGGTTAAGGAATCTCCTAAGAAGCCGGATGTCCCCTGTTCAGCCCGCACAGATCGCCGGTATCTACCGCTATCCCGTCAAAGGTCTCACCCCGGAACCGCTGCCGCGCGTCACCCTGGAGGCCGGCCAGACCCTTCCCGCCGACCGTCGCTACGCCATCGAAAACGGGCCAAGCGGCTTCGATCCGGCCGCCCCCAGATTTTTCCCCAAAGCCTACTTTTTGATGCTGATGCGCGACGAATGGCTGGCGGGACTGCGCACCCATTTCGACGATGCCAGCAACGTTCTGACCATCACCCGGAATGGCTCGATGGCCGCCCGAGGCGACCTCGAGACCGTCGAAGGACGAACGGCCATCGAGCGGTTCTTTGCGAACAACTACGCCGCGGCCATCAAGGGACCCCTGAAGATCCTCTCGAGCCATGGCTTCAGCTTTTCGGACGTCGCCAAAAAGGTCGTCTCCATCATCAATCTCGGCAGCCTCGCAGCGATCGAGAATATGGTTGGCCAACCGGTTCATCCCTTGCGGTTTCGCGCCAACCTGTATGTCGAGCGCTGGCCAGCCTGGCGCGAGTTCGAACTGCTCGACCAGGTACTCGCCATCGGCGATGTGCGGCTGAAGGTGGTGAAGCGGATCACCCGCTGCGCCGCCATCAATGTCGATCCGGAAACAGCCGCGCGCGACCTCGAAATACCGCAGGCGCTGATGCGCCGCCTGGGCCACAACGAATGCGGCATCTATGCCGAGGTGATCGCCGGCGGCGCGATCAATGTCGGCGACACGATCGCAGTCGAAGAGCCGAAGCTGCTGTAACTGAGCGGCGGATCTCTTCTCCCTCGCCCCGCTTTTGCGGGGAGAGGTTAAGAGGATCAGTTCGGCAAGACGTAGGCGAAGATCCGTCCGCGCGAAACCGGCGCTTCCCTGACCCGGTTGCCGTTGTTACCGGAGACCACGATCGGATTGCCGCCGGCGTCGATACCGCTGACGACGCCGACATGACCGCCGCCGCGGCGTCCCATCACCGCAATGGCGCCGACCTGCGGCCCGGACACGCGCTGGCCGTAGCTTGTGAACGAGCGCGCCATATCCGAGCCGGTGCCGTGATGACCGGAGCGCTCCAGAACCATGTTCATGAACCGCCGCTCCCAGCGCGACAAGCCGGCCACGTCCCGATGATGGTGACGATGAGCGTAGTGCCGCCGGACGTGATGGCCAGCGTGATGCGCGTGAGCGTGGTGCCGCCCTGCGCCGTGGTGAGATCTTGCTGAAGCCGGCGTAGCCGATGCGACGATTGCCGCCGAACAAACTGCCAGCGCAACAGTACGAAGCGACTGGCGTGACGCATGCAACTGAACCATTCTCAATTTCAATCCTCTTTGACACCCCCGACTTCCCATCGACCCGCGCAACGGCCCGACATCCGGGTGCATTTTTGCGCGGTGCGGTATGGCGCGAGCAAGATTTCATGTGGCGGCGCAAGATCGGTTTTGAGGTGATTCCGCGATCATTCCATGGCGAAAAAGATCCGATTTCGTCTTATTGCAGCCGTAAGCATTAACTGCGATTTTCGGCGTCGGCCCAAGACAAAAGCAAGAGAAGGCAAAAGAAGGAACGTCAAATGCCCTATGCCGTCACCAGCGACAACGTCCGCCTCTATTTCGAGGAGGCCGGCTCCGGAACGCCTATCATCTTCCTGCATGAATTCGCGGCCGACCATACCAACTGGGAGCCGCAGATGCGGTACTTCTCGCGCGGACATCGCTGCATCGCCTATTCCGCGCGCGGCTACACGCCATCCGACGTGCCGCCGTCGAAGGAAGTCTACACCTACAAACATTTCTATACCGATGCGCTCGCGGTCCTCGATCATCTGAAGATCGCGAAAGCGCATTTCATCGGTCTGTCGATGGGCTCCTATTCGTCGCTGCAGATCGGCCTGAACCATCCGGAGCGCGCCTTGTCGCTGACGCTGGCCGCGGTCGGCTCGGGTTCAAGCCTCGAGAACCTCGAAGCCTTCCGCAAGCAATGCCAGCTCAATGGCGAGCAATATGAGACGATCGGGGCTGCGGAAGTCGCCAAAGTGACGCGCGAGACGCCGAGCCGGATTCCATTCCTGTTGAAGGATCCGCGCGGACACGCCGATTTCTACGCGGCATTGGCCCGGCACGATTCCAAGGGCTCGGCCAACACCATGCGCAGTTTTCAGGGCGGCAGGCCCTCGATCTACACCATGACGGAAGCCATCCGCAAAGTTCCGACGCCGACACTGATCATCTGCGGCGATGAAGACGACAATTGCATCGAGCCCAGCATGTTCCTGAAAAAGCATCATTGTTCAACGAAATGGTCGAACGCTTCATCGCGCTGGCCGAGGCCGGACGCTGGCCGGTGCGCGATCCGAGGTCGATGGCGGCGGGGTCGAACTAATCGTCATTCCGGGGCGCGCGTCAGCGCGAACCCGGAATCTCGAGATCCGCCGATGCGCAATTGCATATCTGAGGTCTGGTCCTGCGGACCATCCCGGAATGACAACTGAAGTTACCGGCTCTTCTCCGCGCGGCTCAGCAAGAACACGCCCTGCTCGCCGAACATGTTCCAGAACCACCAAGGCAGGTTGACCCGCAGCGGGCGGCCGTACATATCGAGCGCCACCGCGCGCTCCATCTTGACGTTGATCTCGTCGCAGAGCTGCACGAAATCCTTGATGGTGCAGAAATGAATATTCGGCGTATCGTACCACGTCGCCGGCAGGTTTTCGGTGCGCGGCATGTGCCCGCCGACCAGCAATTGCAACCGCATTTTCCAGAAGCCGAAATTCGGAAACGACACGATCGCGCGCCGGCCGATCCGCAGCAGATTTTCAAGCACCACGCGCGGCTGCCGCGTCGCCTGCAGGGTCTGCGACAGGATCACGTAATCGAAGGCATCGTCGGGATAATTGATCAAATCGGCCGCGGCATCGAACTGTCGCGCGAGGGCGTCAACCACCGCGAGCCCCTTGGCGACGCAGCGGTTGACGCCCTCGCGCGACAGTTCGATGCCGCGGCCGTCGATGCCGCGTGTTTCCAAGAGCTGCAGCAGATCGCCATCGCCGCAGCCGACGTCGAGCACCTTCGAGCCGCGCTCGACCATCTCCGCCACCAGGAGATGATCGCCGCGATAACGCCCGGTATCTTGCGGCGCGGTCCCGTTGAGCGGCAAAACCTGTTGCTGCACGGTCATGTTAAGTGCCCGCCTTGGTCAAGCCGCGCGCCGCGCCCGCGGATTGCAGGAATGCGCGGCAGATATCGAAAAACTCCGGCACATCCAGCAGGAACGCATCGTGGCCGCGGTCGGTTTCGATCTCGGCGAACGACACCCGCGCGCTGGAAGCGTTAAGCGCATGCACCAGCGCGCGCGACTCCGAGGTCGGAAACAGCCAGTCGCTGGTGAACGACACCACGCAGAACCGCGTCTGGACGCCCTTAAAGGCCCGCGCCAGCACACCATCGTGGTCGGCGGCGATGTCGAAATAATCCATCGCCCGTGTCAGATAGAGATAGCTGTTGGCGTCGAACCGCTCGACGAAGGACGAACCCTGATAACGCAGATAGCTCTCAACCTGGAAATCCGCATCGAAGGAGAACGTCGGCAGCTCGCGGTCCTGCATCCGCCGGCCGAACTTGCGATGCAGTGCTGCGTCCGAGAGGTAGGTGATATGGCCCGCCATCCGCGCGACACCGAGGCCGCGATGCGGATGGGTGCCCCGCTCGAAGTAGCGCCCGTGATGCCATTCTGGATCGGCCATCACGGCCTGGCGGCCGAGTTCATGGAAGGCGATGTTCTGGGCCGAGTGGCGCGTGCTGCAGGCCACCGCCAGCACCGAGAACACGCGGTCGGGATAGGCGGCGGTCCATTGCAGCGCCTGCATGCCGCCCATGGAGCCGCCGATGACGCACAGCAGCGTATCGATGCCAAGGCGGTCGAGCAGCATGGCCTGCGCCCGCACCATGTCGGGAATGGTGATGATTGGAAAATCCAGTCCCCACACTTTTCCCGTCGCGGGATTGGTCGAGGCTGGGCCGGTCGAGCCCATGCAGCCGCCGATCACATTAGAACAGATGATGAAATATTCGTCAGTGTCGAGCGGGCGGCCGGGACCGACCATGATTTCCCACCAGCCCGGCTTGCCGGTGAGCGGGTGCACATTGGCGACATGCTGATCAAGCGTCAGCGCATGGCAGATCATAATAGCGTTGGAACGCTCCGCATTGAGTTCGCCATAGGTCTTGTAGGCGATCTGAAATGGCGAGAGATCAATGCCGCAATCGAGCCGCAGGGGCTGATCCTTGCCGAACACCACCACCAGCGAACTGGGATGGTCCGCCTCGTGCGCCCGCTCCTCGGAATGGGTCGTCGGACTTGGTATCGACTGCACCTCTGTCATCTCGGTACCGACCACTTCAGGAGGTCTCACCGACCTCCGCGGAATCAGGCCATAAAAAAACCCGGCCTGAACATAGGTTCGGCCGGGATCACTACTGTCCCCGGCCTGTTTAGCGAGTTGTTTAACGTGGCTGCAAGCCGGCCGGCTCAAATGACCACGGAATGGCTAAATAGTAGTCACCGGACGGCTTTCCGTCAAGACAAGCCTCAGGTTAACGAAAGCCTTAATCGCGGTGACCATTCAAAACACGCAACGTTTTCTTTGCTTTCGGCGGCCGTCTTACCTAATCAATGTGCTTGCCCGCCGATCCCGTAGGTCTTGAAGATGTCCCAAACGCCCCCCGCCCCGCCCTCGCTCGAGGTGCTGCGCAAAGAGATCGACGCCATCGACGCGCAGGTCCACAGCCTCTTGATGGCGCGTGGCGACATCATCGACCGGCTGATCCAGGTCAAGCAGACCCAGGAAGTCGGCTCGGCGTTTCGTCCCGCGCGCGAGGCCGACATGATGCGCCGGCTGGTCGAGCGCCATCGCGGCATCCTGCCGCTCGACACCGTGGAGAGCATCTGGCGCGTCATCATCTCGACCTTCACCTATGTCCAGGCGCCGTTCTCGGTGCACGCCGACATTTCGCTCGGCGAATCCGCGATGCGGGATTCGGCGCGATTTCATTTCGGCTTCACCGTTCCCTACGTCTCGCATTTCAACGCTCCGGCCGCGGTCGAGGCCGTTGCCAAGTCGAAGGGCGATCTGGCGCTGGTCTCGGCGACCTCGAGCCGCACGCCGTGGTGGATCGCGCTCGAGGCCGATGGCGCACCGAAGATCATCGCGCGGCTGCCGTTCGTCGAGCGCGCCGACCATCCGGCGGCGCTGCCGGTCTTCGTGGTATCGCGGGTCGCCGACAGCGCCATGGTGACCGAGGTCGAGATGTGGAGCGTGCGCGTGTCCGGCTGGAACGCCGAGATCGCGCGCGCGCTGTCGCCGCTGGCGGAAATCGTCGCGGTGCCGGATACCGCCTTCGACGGCGCGGCGCTATTGGTGTCGGTGGCGGGCTCGAGCAGCCTTGAAAAGATCAGATCGGCCTTGATTGAGGCCGGTGCGTCGGTGCGCTCTTCGGCCCTCGTCGGCAGCCACGCAACACGCTATACGGTGCCCCCGAACGGGGCGACGAAATCCTGACAGGCGCCCTTGAGTATCCGGAGCCAAAAGATGTCCCGCCCTGTGCCGAATCCCGGCATTCTCGATATTGCGCCCTACACACCCGGCAAGAGCCCGGTGCCGGAGCCGGGCCGCAAGGTGTTCAAACTGTCGGCCAATGAAACGCCGTTCGGGCCTTCGCCGAAGGCTATGGCCGTCTACAGGGAGGCCGCGGCGCATCTGGAGGATTATCCGGAAGGAACGTCGCGCGTGCTGCGCCAGGCGATCGGCCGCGCCTTCGGGCTCGATCCGGACCGCATCATCTGCGGCGCCGGCTCCGACGAGATCCTCAATTTGTTGGCGCACACCTATCTCAGCCATGGCGACGAGGCGATCAGCACCACCCACGGCTTTCTGGTCTATCCGATCGCGACCAAGGCGAGCGGCGCCGTCAACGTAGTCGCTCCTGAGACCGATTTCACCGCCGACGTCGATGCGATCCTCAAGCGCGTCTCACCGCGCACCAAGCTCGTATGGCTCGCCAACCCGAACAATCCAACCGGGACCTATCTGCCGTTCGACGAGGTCAAGCGGCTGCGCGCCGGATTGCCGCCGCACGTCCTGCTGGTGCTCGATGCCGCATATTCCGATTACGTCTCGCGCAACGACTACGAACTCGGCCTCAAGTTGGTGGCGACCACCGAAAACACCGTGATGACGCACACCTTTTCCAAGATTCACGGGCTTGCGGCGCTGCGGATCGGATGGATGTTCGGGCCCGCCCATATTGTCGATGCGGTCAATCGCATTCGCGGCCCCTTCAACGTCTCGACGCCGGCGATGCTGGCGGCGGCGGCCGCGATCGAGGACACCGCGCATGTCCAGATGTCGAAGGCGCATACCGAGAAATGGCGCAACTGGCTGACCGAGGAAGTGACAAAGCTCGGCCTCAAGGTGACGCCGAGCGTGGCGAATTTCATCCTGATCCATTTCCCGCTTGAGAAGGGCAAGGCGGCGGCCGACGCCGACGCGTTCCTCACCAAGCGCGGCCTGGTCTTGCGCGGCTTGAACAATTACGGCCTGCCGCACGCCCTGCGCATGACCATCGGCACCGAGGAGGCCAATCGCCTCGTCGTCGATGGGTTGCGTGACTTCACGGCGCGCACGTGAGCGTCGCGTCGCACTTCAGAAAACTCGCGCTGATCGGCTTCGGCCTGATCGGCGGCTCGATCGCGCGTGCCGCGCGTGAGCACGGGCTGGCGGAAGAAATCGTCACCACCGCACGTTCGGCGAAGACCCGCGCGCGGGTGGCGGAACTCGGCATTGTCGATTCCGTGGTGGAGACGAATGCGGAAGCCGCCAAGGGCGCCGATCTCGTCATCCTCTGCATCCCAGTCGGCGCCTGCGGCGCGGTCGCGCAGGAGATCGCGCCCTATCTCGGGCCAGGCGTCGTCGTCTCTGACGTCGGTTCGGTCAAGGGTGCGGTGGTCCGGGACGTGGCGCCGCATTTGCCGGCCAGCGCGCATTTCGTGCCGGCGCATCCGGTGGCCGGTACCGAGCATTCCGGACCGGATTCCGGTTTCGCTGAACTGTTCATCAACCGCTGGTGCATCTTAACCCCTCCTGATGGCACCGATCCGCAGGCGGTCGAGCGACTGCGCACGTTCTGGACGGCGCTCGGCGCCAAGGTCGAGATCATGACGCCCGATCATCATGATCTCGTGCTCGCGATCACCAGCCATTTGCCGCATCTGATCGCCTACACGATCGTCGGCACCGCGGACGAACTGGCCCAGGTGACCTCGTCAGAGGTGATCAAATTCTCCGCCGGGGGCTTTCGCGACTTCACTCGGATCGCGGCCTCCGACCCGACCATGTGGCGCGACGTGTTCCTGGCCAACAAGGATGCGGTGCTGGAAATGCTAGGCACCTTCAACGAGGATCTCTCAAAACTGACCCGCGCCATCCGCCGCAACGATGGCGAGGCGCTGTTCGAGCATTTCAGCCGCACCCGCGCCATCCGCCGCGGCATCGTCGAGATCGGCCAGGACTCCGCGGCACCCGATTTCGGCCGTCCGCACGCGCAGTTGGGCAAGAAGGCCGATTGAAATCGATCGTCGTTTCGGCAAACGCGGGGGCCGATAGACGTCTGGCACGCGGACAGGATCGCCGTTGCATGATCATCTCACCCAGCGGCTTTGCTGGCCAGCCGCGAGCGCCCGATCAGGCCTGCACTGATCTGCATGACGACGCCGAGCAGCCACCAGGAACCGATCACGAATTCCCACACGCGTTGCGGGACATCGTCGAACACGATGGCTTAGACCGACGCGAGCGCGGCCACGGCGGCAAGGAAGGTACCGGTCGCGCTGAGCAGCTCGACCGGATCCACCCCCGGACCGGTGCCCTTGACCGCGCGATTCACGTTGGGCTCACGCATCCGCGGAATATCGATCCCTAAATAAAACCCTATCGTGCCAATTAGAACCATCGTCGCGATAAACCCGACCGAATCGAACGGTTCGATGCTGGCCCTCGCCAGATAGGCGGCGACGAACGTTCCGCCCATCGCCCCCGCCATCGCAAGCCCGGTCCGCTCGACGACATGCGCGACCCGGCTGATCAGAACGCGGCTCTCCGCGTTGGCAGCTTTTTCACTCAACATGATCGGATCCTTTGCTGTTTGTCTCAAGGTTGCGCCACACGCGGAAGATCTCAGAACGGGTAATAACGAACCTGCGTCATCACGATGTGGTCGTCCGTCTTTGGCGCGCCGCCGACGCCTTCAAAGGCAAAGCGCTGGTTGTAGGAATATTGCGCGCCGACCTTGATCGCCCCATACGAACCCTTGAGAAGGGTGTCGTAGAAACCCACGGTGTACTGCCTGACCTCGGAGGTATTGCCGTTGCAGGTGGCCGCCGGTGAACTCTCGATGTTGCAGCCGGTGTTGTTGTAGAGCGGGTTGCCGTAGCCGAACGGCACGCTGCCGACGTTGGAGAATGTGGCGCGGGTCTTTTCCAGGCCGGCATAGCCATAGAGATCGATCGATGGCGTCGTATGCCAGACCAGCCCCACCTGGAGTGCCGTGATTGGAAGAAGCTGGATCGAACCATCCTGCCGCAGCGTCGCATCCTGGAACGGCGCGGCCGTGTAGCGGCCCAGCGCGCCATAGGCGGCTGAGAAGGTTGCTTCCAGTGTCTTGGGAACCACATCGAATGCAATATGGCCGCCAAAACTGACATTGCTCACGTCGTGATTGACGAAATTGAAGCGGTCATAGAAGTCGCGATAGAGCGCCCACGCCTCGACGTGAAGCTTGTTGGGCCCGAGCCTTGGATCCCATGCGCCCTTGATCGTCACATCAGGCACGCGGTTCAGACTGAGGTTGTTCGCATTGTTGAAGAAGCTTCCGCCGGGACCGGTCAAATTGACCAGCAGATTCGGGTTCAACACGCCCTGCGGACCGACCGCGGGAGTGCCCACCAGCGGCACGTTGCCGCCGACAAAGGAGGTCGCGGCGTTTTCGGCCGAGAGCGCGAGCTTGAATTCCGGTCCGAAATCCTGCCAGACCCGAATGCCGGGTTGCCGAGCGGCGATGAAGCCCGGCACCGATTCGAAATCGATCACGCCAGGTGCATCCACCGAGCGCGGATCGATGCCGACCTTGCTCGGCGCATTGAGCGACCATGACTGTCCCGCCAGGAAGTGAAGGCCGAGATCGGTCCGGTCGACTTCGAGACTGGCCTGCCGCATCCGCGGATTGAACGAGTTGGTCGCGACCGAATTCGCGGTCTGCGCTGCGCCCTCGAAATCGATTTCGCCGAAGCCTGCAAAATGCGTATTCGCATCGGCATCGCCCTCGACCAACAACGAGAACCGGCTCTGGCGCGCCGAAAACCGCGTTTCCTGCGTGTTGTGATTCTTGCTTTGTGCGAACGGAATCGAGGAATAGACCGATCCGGTATCGGAAGCGATATTGCGGCTGCGGTAGATCGCAGCGAGGTCGATCCAGCCGCCAAAGGTCAGCGTGATGCCCTTGTAGCAGACCTTTCCGGCGGGGCATGGATCGAATGCCGATGACGCGGCCTTATAGGCTGCAGGCGTTTTGGCGGAAGCCCTTGCCTGCACCTCCAATTCCCTCTCTTTCCGGCCTTGATTCTCGACCCGCTGCTCGAGCTGCTTCAGCTTGGCCTTGAGCAGACGGATTTCCGATGACGTGTCTTCTTCCGCGAAGGCTTGTTGCATGAAGGCCTGCTGCAAGAAAACCTGGCTCGCCGAAATCAGAACACCGCCAACAAGAATACCCTTGAGTAATTTCACTTGAACCTCCCGCCCAGGAGGAAGGCGAACCGATCAGCACATCGCACCTTGATCCAAGGTGTGTGCATGCTTCCTCTGATGGCGAGACCGGAATTCAGGCGCCGATATTCGCGAGCGCGCGATTTTTTCGCTTCACGATTTTCTCACGTTGAAGTGTTGGAATTTTTCCGAAAACCATCAAACGCGCATGCGGCTGGCTCCGGCTGCGACACAAAAAGCTGCGCTCAGCCAGGCACGGCCGAGCGCAGTGCAATGGAAGCCAACATGTCCGATGTTGAGAATTTACCGACGCCGGATCGATGGCAGATCAGTATGGGTTGTTGGGCTGAGCGCGTTTGAGCACGGGACGGGACACCGGCCCCATTCTCAGTCGAGCGATATTGCCGCTGCCGCGGACCGATGCCATCGCCTCCGCTGGCCGTGTCGATCCGATACCAAGATCGCCGTTGGGATGATAAAATGCGTACATGCCCGGCTCGTCGATCATTCGCTCCGCGAGCGCCGGCGTTGCGATCAGTGCCGACAGAACTGCAGCCGCGCCAAGAAATTTCAAACGGGTCATTGATCTTCTCCTGTCATCGACCCCACGGACATTCGTTCGGGTCGTCAGGAGCAAGACTGCCTTTTGTGCCTCAGCATTCCCGTGCGCCTCGAAATGGCGATCACGCTTCGGCGACCGGAATTTGACAAAGCGTCAACAAAATCTATCGTCGTCCCTGCGAAAGCAGGGGACCCATAACCACAGGCCGTGGTCGTTGCAAAAGGTAGCTGCCCTATCGCCCCATCGATAGGCCTCGGCGTATGTGTCCCGGCGCGCGCTTCGCTTGGCCGGGACGACGGGAGAAGAATTTCAAAACAGCGGCGGGATCTGCCCCACCTTCAGCGGTCCCAGAAACACCACGCCATCGGCAAAGCGCAACGGAAACGCTCGCGCCTTTTTGCCTTCCAGCACGGCTTCCTTACCGAGCGCGTTGATGCCGGCGGAAACACCTACATTGGCGTTCTGCTTGATCACCTTGCCGAGCCCCGGAATCGCGCGGTCGAGCGCCCCCATCAGATTGTTGATATCCTGCGTCTTGACCCCGCGCGCCACCCGATCGAGCGTCTCCTGCGGCACGCCCTCTTCCAACATCTTTTCGATGCCAAGCGCCGGAATGACCTTTTCGATCCCGGCAACCGTCATCTGAAGTTCGCCATCGAGCCGGCCGTTGGCGGTAAGACTCAGCGTGCCTGCGGCGACTGCGATTAAATCGCCCTGCTGAATCCGCGATTGAACGATCTCGACATGCCCGCCCGCGGCCTGGATTTCGCGAAACCGCTGCGGCCAGGGTTTCGGCGAAAAATCCTTCAGCCCGCTCAGCATCGTACGTATGTCTGCGTCGAACGGCTGCGCGAGCAGCGGATGCAGTCCCTGCACGCTGCCGCCGGCGACCTGAAACGCGGTTTCGATCACGGGATGATCGAGCACCGATCCTTCAGCAAGGCGGCCGTGCAGCTCGATGTGCTTGGCGCCGCCAAGTGGCGCCGGCGTCGATCCATTGAACCGCTCGATCGAGGCATCATCGAACACGATCGAGGCGCGCTCCGGCACCGCGGGCAGGCCCACCACGCTGCTGCGGGCCTTGCTCCAGTTCACGGTCATCGATGGCTGGCCGTGATCGGAGATCGTCGCCGGAGCGGTGAATTCCGCGATCAGTAATTTCGGATCGTAGATCTGCGCCACGACGAGGATTTCGCCGAGCTTTGCGGTGATCGGCGCCTGCGTCGCCGCCTGCTCCGCGGTCTGCGACTGCAGCGACACGCTGGCGCCGTCGCAGCGGACTTCAAGACGGAACGGGAAGCCGGCCACCGAGCGCCTGGCACAATCGTAGACCCGGCCTGATTTCGCCTCCTGTGCGCGCCAGGCGTCGGCTCTGACATCGACCTGGGAGGCGGCAAAAAACCAGAAGGCGCTCCACGCCATGGCTGCGACAAGGAGCAAAACGGGCATAATGAAGAGGCGCCAAAGCGGGCGCCGGCGCGGCGCGAGGCTGAAATCGGACATGTGGCGACCTTTGGGCAATGATTTTGTCAATTAAGCGATGCGTACACAGCACAATCAAGTTAACGGATGTTCAGGGAACTTGGAATTCGACTTCGCCTGAACAGCTTCTTCTGATAGCCGTGCCCGCAATGCCAGCGAAAATTATCTCCGAAGCAGAATTGTCCAAAGGCGACCTGTGGGTGTTCGGCTATGGTTCGCTGATGTGGCGGCCCGGCTTCGAATTCATCGAGCAGTTCCCGGCGCGGCTGATCGGCGAGCATCGCGCCCTGTGCGTCTATTCTTTCGACCATCGCGGAACGCCGGAAAAGCCGGGCCTGGTGCTTGGGCTCGATCGCGGCGGCGCATGCCGCGGCATTGCGTTTCGGGTAGCGGCAAGACAACGCGGCGACACCGTCGACTATCTGCGCAGCCGCGAGCAGACCACCCATGTCTACCGCGAAGTCATGCGTTCGGTCTGGCTCGAAGACGAAGCCCGGCAACGCGTCAGCGCGCTGACCTATGTGGTCGACCGCGGTCATGTGCAATATGCCGGGCGGCTGTCGTTGGCGGACCAAATCCGCCACGTACAGCAGGGACACGGCCGTTCCGGAAACAATCGCGACTATGTCCTGTCCACGGTGAAATCGATCGAGGCGCAGGGCTTCCGCGATGGGCAATTGCATCAGCTCGCGGCGATGCTGCACGATGATACGCCGCTGCATCGGTGATATCCGACCACCGGGCAAGAACGGCCCTACGCCGAAGCCGGTCCGGGCACACGACCGAGCAGCTGCGCCTGTTCCTGCCGCGCGACCTCGACCAGCCGGTTGGTAGCCTCCTCGATCACGGCGGAGACACGCGCGATGAATTCGCGGCGCGACAGGCCGGGCGGCAATGGGTCGAGAAATTCGACCACCAGCGTTCCCGGATAGCGCATGAATGTCCGACGCGGCCAGAACAGCCCCGAATTGAGCGCGACCGGCAAACAGGTCACGCCGCAATCGACATAAACCTGGGCGACGCCGGTCTTGTAATGCGGCGGCGCGTCGACCGCGGTTCGGGTACCCTCGGGGAAGATAATCAACTGACGGCCGCGCCGAACCGCCTCGCCGGCGCGACGCGCCATCTCGAGCAATGCGCGGCCACCGGCGCCGCGGTCGACGCCGATCATGTGGGACTTGATCAGGTACCAGCCGAACAGCGGTATCCATTTCAGCTCGCGCTTGAGGATATATAGCGGCTGATCGAAGAATTGCAGCAGCGCAAAGGTTTCCCACATCGATTGATGTTTCGATGCGACGATCAGCGGGCCCTTTGGAATTTTCTCGAGTCCGCGATACTCCACCTTGACGTTGCAGATCACGCGCAGCATCCAGATGCTGCTGCGCGCCCAATATCGGGCGATATTCATGATCGCCCAGCGCGGCATCAGATAGGTTGGAATGCCGACGATCACCCAAAACGCCAGCACCAGGTAGAACAGCACGTTGTAGACCAGCGAACGCAAGAAGATCGAAACCATCGAATACCTTAATCAGTTGACTTCAGCCGTCGCTGGTCTGCGCAGCAAGGGTCCGGCCGGCTGGTCCGCGAGTTCGGGCGTCAGTTCGAGACCGAGATCGGCGAGACGCACCCGCATTTCGGCGGCGACGTATTTGACATACTCCGATAGCAGCAGCCGCAGCGTCGCGCCACTCGTCCACCACGGCTCATCGCGCCACTTGTCGCCGACCACCGCGAATGGGATGAGCTGGATATCCGGCATGGCGTGTGAAAATTCGACGATAGCCCGCGGCATATGGTAATTCGATGTCACCACGATCAGCGATTTGAAGCCGCGCTCGCGCACCCAGCGCCGCGTCTCCGCCGCGTTGCTTCGGGTATTGACGGCAGAGCGGTCGAGATCGACGCAACAGCTCAGTAGCGATTGGTTGTCGGACAGGGAACGGGAAATGTCGCTTGCGGCATTGGTCGGATGCACCCCCGAAATCAACAGCCGCTTGCCAAAACCGCCGGCCAGCAATTCCATTGCAACCATGGCCAGCGCGGCTACGATCGTCGCGCGCAGCGATCCTCGCCGCGCAGCAATCGGCGCGCCAGGCGATCTATCGTCGGGATACAGACTCATGCGACGCTGGCGATCCCCCCGTTCAAGTCTAGAACCTTTTCCGACGAAGTGGAGTAGGGTTTCGCGCGGCCATCCTGCGACCGGCGTCAGTCGATGTCATCGAGCGTGGCAAACAACGTTCGCCGCGATGCCCAGGCCGTGATTGCCGCGATCAGTGCTGCCTGCGCCGCCAGCGCCAAATACCCGGACGGACGCAGCGAAAACGTTCCCAGCAGGGCGGCGAATTGATCCCCCACCGGCGTACCGGAGAACCAGCTGGCGATTGATTCGGAAAATCCGAAGGTTAGCATCGCGATGCCGCCGCC
>WNGI01002754.1_pt1 | contig 15314 bp, 10 predicted proteins | sample 5400621 | NCBI WGS metagenome assembly WNGI01 (sample SAMN13153374, study PRJNA577476) | soil metagenome | isolation source: 20 cm soil or saprolite under Garry oak tree replicate 1 | place: USA:California | collected 2016-06-15 | reverse complement strand
ACGCTCGAGGGACAGGAGTTCCACGCGCTGAACGGCGGCCCCCATTTCAAGTTCACGCAGGCGATCTCCTTGTTCGTGAACTGTGAGACGCAGCAGGAAGTGGACGAGCTGTGGAAGAAGCTGTCGGCGGGCGGCCGAGAAGACCAGTGCGGCTGGCTGCAAGACAAGTACGGCCTGTCGTGGCAGATTATTCCCACGATCCTGGGCAAGCTGCTGGGGGACAAGGACCCGGTGAAAGCGAACAGAGCGATGCAGGCGATGCTGCAGATGAAGAAGATCGACATCAACGGTTTGCAACGGGCCTACGACGGATGAGGCGAGGCTGGGGGGGGGGCCCGGCGGTCGCGGTCGCGGTTCTCTCCGTGGCGGCCTGTGGCGGCGAGGGCCGGCACGCCGCGACCCCGCCCCCGCCGCCCGAGCCTCCGTCGCCGTCGTTCCGCAACGTCGCGACGCCGACCGCGTACGTCGGCGATGCCGCCTGCACCGCCTGCCACGCCAGCGCGGCGGCGGCCTATCGGCAGCATCCCATGGCACAGTCGTTTCATCAACTGGCGTCCCCGGTCGCGCCCCTCGACAGCCCCCTCTACAACGCGGCGACCGGGTTCTCCTATACCGTCCTCCGGGTCGGTAACCAATTCTTCCAGGAGGAGTACCTCGAGGGCCCCCCCCCCACTGGGAAGCGGCTCCACGACCTGCGCCGGCGGATGGACTTCGTGATGGGCAGCGGCCACGTGGGGCGGACCTACTTCACGGCGCAGAACGGCCGCCTCTTCCAGCTGCCCCTCACTTGGTACCGGCAGCACGGCTGGGACTTCAGCCCCGGCTACGAGATCAACAACGCCCGCTTCGACCGCGTGCTGCCCGACCGCTGTCTCGCCTGTCACGGCAGCTACCCTCGGCCCATCCCGTTCCTCGAAGGCAAATACGCCGCGCTGCCTCCCGGCATCGGATGCGAGCGCTGCCACGGCCCCGGGGCGCTGCACGTCGCCGAGCGCCGGGCGGGGGGCGGGCGGCGTGTCGCGGCCGGCTCAGCGTACGACAACAGCATCGTGAACCCCGCGCGCCTGCCGTTGGAGCGGCGACTCGATGTCTGCGAGCAGTGCCACGTGCATACGGCGGTCACCGTGCTGCGCGAGGGCCGGGACGCGTTCAGCTATCTGCCGTCGCAGCGGCTCAGCGATCAGGTGGCGTTCTTCAAGATCGCCGGCAGCATCGACATCGTGTCGCACGCCGACCGCCTGCGGCAGAGTGCCTGCTTCATCGCCACCCGGGCCACGACGCGGCCGCTCGAGTGCGCGACGTGCCACGATCCCCACCGGCCGCCGCCGTCGCCCGCGGAGCGGAGCCGGCCGTGCCTCACCTGTCACGTCGGGGCGGCGCTCGCCCAGCGCGTCGCGCCGGCCGCTCGCCCCGATCACATCCCCACGGCCGATTGCGTCGGCTGTCACATGCCCCGGGTCAAAGAGCAGGTGCCGCACAGCGTGTTCACGGATCACTGGATCCGTCTCGCCACCGCGCCCGCGCCGCCGCCGCCACGCCGTGGCGCGGCACCTATCGAGCCCTACTTCGAGCGGGACCGGGCGGGGCCGGAGGCCGCGATCTATCAGGGCATGGGCGCGGTGGTGTACGCATCGCTCGCCAATGACGGGCGCGTGTTGACCAGGGCGGCGGCGTCCTTGCAACGCGCCTTGGGCGACGACACCACGCGCGGCGAGGCGTCCTTCCTGCTGGGGCTGGCGTACCAGCAGATGGGGAAGACCGACGCAGCGCTGCGCGCACTGGAGCGAGCGGTGCGCGTCGATTCCAACCGTCCCGATCGCCTGCAGGCCCTGGCGCGGGCGTCCGAGCGCGCCGGTCGCAGTCCGGCTGCCGTCACCGCCCTGTATCGGCGCGCGCTGGAGCTGCAGCCGGCCCTCGCCTGGATCCGGGCCGATTATGCCGACTTCCTGCACGGGCAGGGGTGGTCCTTCCGCGCCGACGCGGAACAGGCCTACCGCATGGCGCTGGCGGAGCAGCCAGGGCTCGACGAGTCGTGGTTCAACCTGGGAGTGCTGCTCACCGAGGAGGGTCGGCTGCCCGAGGCGAGCGACGCGTTCCGGACCGCCGTGCAGCTGAATCCGTACCTCGCGGAGGCGCTGTCCGATCTCGTCGAAATCGGCACGACGCCGCATGCAGTCCTGACGGTGCGGACCCTGGGCGCGCCGCTCGAGACCCTGCCGGTCCGCGCCCGGCCTCCCGGCGCCGTGCAGCTGGTCGCGACGGTCGCGCGCGGGGGACCGGCGGCGGTCTTCCTCAACGTTCCGCGCCGGTCGAGCGTCGAGATTCTCGAGCCCGACGGCACGGTCGTCCGGGCGTTGCCGGCGGGGAACCAGTCGACCCTGACGTGGGATTTCCTGACGGAACGGGGGGAGCCCGTCGCGGGCGGCCTGTACCGCGTCCGGGTGTCCCGCCGCGATGCGGCGGGCCAAGCGGCGACCCTCCAGGTGTTCTCAATCGGGATCGTTCGCCGGCCCGTGGGGTGAGGGGCCGTCGACCGCCTCGGCGCCACCTTCGCCGCCCTCGCCGACCCAACCCGCCGCAAGATCCTGGCGCGGCTGGCCCGGAGGGACGCGGTCCTCAAGTCCGGCATGGAGGCGGGGGTCATCGCGAGCTACGACCGGCTCGACGCCGTGTTGGCTTCGGCCACGAAAAGGTAAGGAGGGCTCCATGAAAAAGATCACGCCGTTCCTCTGATTCAACGGCACCGCCGAAGAGGCGATGAATTTCTACGTGTCGATCTTCAAGAACTCGAAGGTGGGACGCGTCACGCGCTACGGGGACGCGGGCCCCGGGCCCAAGGGCTCGGTGATGTCGTGCACGTTCACTCTCAACCGCCAGGAGTTCTACGCCCTGAATGGCGGGCCGCAGTTCAGCTTCACCCCCGCGATTTCGTTCTTCGTCGACTGCGAGACGCAGCAGGAGGTGGACGAGCTGTGGGAGAAACTCTCCGCCGGCGGGTCGAAAGACCAATGCGGCTGGCTGAAGGACAAGTTCGGCCTGTCGTGGCAGATCGTGCCGTCGGTCCTGGGGAAGTACTTGGGCGACAAGGACCCCGCGAAGGCCAATCGGGTCATGAAGGCGATGATGCAAATGCAGAAGCTCGATATTGCGGGGTTGGAGCGGGCGTACAACCAAACTTGAGCCGGGGCACGCCGAACTGTTGCGTCGCGTCCACACGCGCACCTTCGCTCGGCTGCGCTGACCCGTCGGCCCGAAGTCTGCGGTACAGGGGTGCATGGCCAAGGCTGCTCCCGTGACCCCGAGAATCGCCGCTGCTGCGGGCGTCATGTTCCTGTTCCTCGCCTGCTCGGACCGGCAGCCCTCCGGGCTAACGCCCGCGGCGCCGTCGGTCGGAGTGCAGCGGGCACCCGCATTCAGCTTGGAGTCCACCGACCCGACGTCCCTCGATCAGCACCTCGTGCTCGTGAACGACAGTATCCCTGCTGACTTTGACATCCAGGTTGCGAGTTTGGGTGGCGCAGTCGTCGCCATGTATCCGGAGATCGGCCTGGCGGTGACGGCAGGTCTGAGCGACACCGCGGCGTCGCAACTGGCCCAGGTTTCCTTCGTGTCCGGCATCGCGCGGGATCAGATGGTGCAGTGGGTGCCGGGGCCCGAGGACTTCCACCTCGAGGCCGTGGAAGCGGCCGAGCCCGGCGTCCAGACGAATCAGAGCGGCGCCTTTTTCTTCAATTTCTGGCAGTGGAACATCCGGCAGATCGACGCCAATGACGCGTGGCTCACGACCAATCAAGGGGCGGGGACGCGCGTCGCGATTCTCGACACCGGCACCGACCCGGGCCACCTGGACCTCATCGGCAAGGTTGACCTCGCGGCCAGCAGGAGCTTCGTGGTCGGCTCTCCCTGTGGCCCGGCCGATGATACCGACATCCTCGACCGGCTCTTCCACGGTACCTTCGTGTCCGCGATCGTGACGTCGCGGGGGATTGGGATGGCCTCCGTCGCCCCCGACGCCCGGATCATCGCCGTGAAGGTCTTGAGCTGCAGCGGCGGGGGCTCGTTCGCCGCGCTGATCGGCGGCATCGTGTACGCCGCCGACATCGGGGCTGACGTCATCAACATGAGTCTCGGCGCGTACTTCCCGAAGAACTCGCCCGGAGGTGGGGCCCTGGTGGCGGCCCTGAATCGCGCGACCACCTACGCCAACGAGCATGGCGCGGTCCTCGTCGCGGCCGCGGGGAACGATACCGCCGACGTGCAGCACGACCAGAACTTCGTGTTCCTCCCGGCGCAGGCGGCCCACGTGATCAGTGTGGGCGCGACGAGCCCCACCCACCAGGCGAACTTCGATGACCTGGCGCCCTACACGAACTTGGGCATTTCCGGCGTGAACCTCATGGCGCCGGGCGGCAACCCGGTCGTTGATGCCCGAGACGGGATCCTGTCGGCGTGCAGCCGCTTCAGCCGCGTCTTCCGGTCCTGCGCCCCGGGCATCTCCTACCTGGTCGGTGGCAGCGGCACGAGCTTTGCCGCGCCGCACGTGGCTGGCGCCGCCGCGGTTGTGAAATCGCAGTTCCCCGGGTACGGCCCGGACCAGATCCGGCGTTGCCTGTACAAGGGGGCCGATGACCTGGGCAGGCCGGGCACCGACCAGCTGTACAGCCACGGCCGCCTCAACGTCCTCGGAGCGGCGGGGTGCTGAGGCGCGCCTCTACCGCGTCCGGGTGATGCGCCGCGATGCGGCGGGCCAACCGGTGACCCTCCAGCTGCTCTCAAGTGGGATCGTTCGCCGGCCCGTGGGGTGAGCGGCCGTCGGGGCTGACGCGCGGTAACGCCAGCCGTGCTTTCCCCGGCATCTCGACGAGGGGTCCGAACAGGAAGCCTTGCGCGAAGCCGATCCCCAACGCGCGCACCGTCTCCAGCTCCGCCGCTGTCTCGATCCCCTCCACGATCAGCGGCACACCGGCGTCGGTGGAGAACTTGGCGACCGCCCCGATCAGCTGCCGTTTGAGCTGATCGCTGTCCGCGCCCCGGGTCAGCTGCATGTCCAGCTTGATGAAATCCGGCTCGATCTCGGAGACGACGCGGAGCCCGGCGTAGGCCGACCCCACATCGTCGACGGCGACCTTGAAGCCGGAGCGTTTCAGCAGCTGCACCGCCTGCCGGAACGTGGGGAAATCGGTGATGGCGGCGCGCTCGGTGATCTCGAACACTACCCGGCGGGCGAATCGCCGGACGAAACCCGCGGTCACCAGCTTCGGGTCGAAGACGCTCGCGGGCTCCAGGTTGATGAACATGAACTGCGAGCGTTTCAGACGCGCGAGCCGGCGCAGCGCCCGCTCCCAGCAGACGCGCTCCAGGTTCCAGATCAAGTCCGCTTCATACGCGACCTGGAACAGGATTTCGGGGGACTGCAGGTCTCCGGCGGGGCCGCGACTGAACGCCTCGTATCCGACCACCGTGCGGGAGGTGAGGTCGAAGATGGGTTGATAGAGCGTGGCGATCCGCTTCCGGTCGATGATGGCCTTCAGTTGGCGCGCGCGGTGCCGCAGGGTCTTCTCCTGCGCCGTGGCCGCGGCGGCGAGCGCTTCGTCGATCGTGCGGTACACCAGCCGCTCCACCCGCACCGCGGCGTCCGGCTTCATGATGGCGGCGCCGATGAAGTAGCCGAAGCGCCGGAGCAGCTCCGGGTTCATGGTATCGCCCAGGTAGGTCGCCAGGCGCTTGGACACGCGCCGCGTGAGCGTTTCGAGGTCGCGGTCGCTGATGCGCCGGTGCGCGCGCGGTGGTGCGAGAATCAGGACGAAGATGTTGCCGTTGACGGTGAGCTCTGCGAGCGCGTCCTCCTTGCGCAGCACCTGGTCCTTGGTGGCTTTCAGGCAGGCCGCGACGCCGCGTACGATCTCGTCGAAGCTCTCCCAGCCGTAAATCTCTTCCAGCTTGGAGAACCGGGCGATGCTGACCGCGAGCAGTCCGAGACCCCGGCGCTGCGCCAGGACCTTGCGGATGTGCGGCAGGAGGACTGAGAGGGTGGGTAACGAAGTAACCGGATCGAACAGGACCGCCTTGACGTCCTTGGCGCGCGGCGCGTCCAGCACGCGGTGCAGCATGCGCAGCAGGAAATCCACAGGCCCCCTCGCCATCTCCTACCTCACCGAGGCCTGTGCGGGCCGCACGCTAGCCTGCGATCACAGCCGATACCCCACCAGCGTTCCCGCCGCGGTGCGTAAGAACAGCATTCCCGCCACGTCGTCCACGGCGTACACCGGCTCGCGTTCCTTGCCCAGGTCCACGCGCGAGCGCGGCTGGCCGCTGTCCTTGTCGATCTGCAGCAGCACGTTGCCGTTGCCCTCGGGAGCGCGGGTCAGCATGAACACCGATCCCGGAACGGTGAGCGAGGCCTTGAACCGCGTGCTGGCCATCGCCGCCGCCTGGTGCGAGTAGCCGGAGAGCTGCGCGCCGCCCTGCGAGTACGCGGTGGCCATCTGCGCCGTGAGGCGGCGTGCCGTGGAATCGGTGGCGTTGCGGGACATCTGCGCGAACTGATCGCCGTACGCCGAGGCGACGGCGCCGTACAGGCCGGCGCGCACCGCGTTGATGCGGTACAGCGCGCGCAACAGTCCCGGTAGCTGCGGGGCGGGGTTGTAGATCTGCTGCTTGATCTGCCCGTCCCGGCCCAGGACCACGAGGTTTTGCGGCGAAATGAGCACGATGCCGGCGGTGCGGATCTCCATGGCCGTCGGATCCTCGCCGCCCTGCAGCTTGATCTCGCCGCCGAGCGGGCGGAAGGTGCCGGCGTCGCGATCGACGGCGTACAGCTTGTGATCGCGGTTCGCGAACACGAACAGCGTCCGCCCCTCCACCACATGGTGCAGGTAATAGCGCGCCGCATCGTAGTCCTGATCGTTCCCGCCCCACGGCCGCCCGCTCTCGATCGCGTCCTTGAACTTCGGCTGGCCACTGGCGAGATCGATGATGTTTACCTCGGCGTTCGTCGCCGGGTCGGGGCGCGAGATGTAGAGCAACCCCGCCGGCGTCAGCTCGGCGTAGGCGAGCCGGCCCTTGATCTTCACGTCCTTGTTGAGCCGCACGGTCGCCGTCGCCACGTCCAGCACGTTCACGAACGTGCGCGACTCGGCGTCCACCGCGAGCACCGCGGAGCCGCCGGCGATCAGCGCCTGCGTGACGGTGCCGCGCATGTGCAGCGGCTTCGCCGCGATCGTCGTGCCGTCGTCATAGCGCGCGACGTTGAGCCCCGTCTGCACCACGCCATTCACGATGCGCACGTTGCCCGTGGCTTCGTTCGCGGGCGGCGACTCCGGGAGGATGATGATCCCCGCCGGATGCTGCACGATGTCGTGCACCCAACCGTCGATCGTCGGGGGCTTGGCCCACAGCGCCTGTCCGTCGGCGAGGCGGTACGCCATGAGGCGGTCGTCGAAGCTCACGTAAATGCGGTCGGGCTTGTCGATCGATGGGTAGAGCTGCACGCGGCGCGCGGGGTTCCCCGCGCGGGCGGTCGGCAGCGTTGCGGACCACCGCACCGTGCCGGTCTTCGCGTCCAGGGCCCGGAGACCCATCAGCGTGTTGACGACGATCACGTCCGGCCCTGCCTGCAGGACCTGCAGCTCGGTGGCTCCCGACGCGGCGCGGACCAGGCCCTGCATCAGGCCGCCGAGTCCGCGCTTCGGGGGGCCACTTTGCTGGAACAGCGATTCGCTCGCCCACCGCTGATCGCCTGTCACGAGGTCGTAGAGCGCGACGACCGGCGGCCCCGAGGCCCGCCGCCCGTGCACCAGCAGCGTGCCGCTCTGGGGCAGCACGCGGCGCGTGACGACCTGCGTGAGGGAGAGCTTTCGAGAGTCGAAGACGGTCGCGCCGGTCACCGGGTCGAACACGACGAGCAGGCCCGGGCGCGCGGCTTCCATGAGCAACGACCCCTCGACCATGCGGACGCTGTCCGCCGGCAACCCGCCCAGCTCGGGCCGCTGCCACGCCACCACGCCGCGCTCGATTTCGACCCCCGTGAGCGCGGCGTCGGTCGAGACGAGCAGAATCCCCGCGGGCGTGACCTGCTGCCAGCGGATGTCTCCGCCGCCGGGCACCTTGAGCGTCCACGCGGCGGTCGCGCCCGTAAGACCGGTCGGAGCGGCTTGCGCGTGGGCGACGGTGGAGACGGCGACGAGGAGCGAGACGGCGAGCAACGGGCGACGAGCGAACGAGACGGCCATGGGATCCTCCGGTGGCCCCCTATATCCCCCCAGCACCGGCCGGAGCGCAAGAGTCGGAAGGCTGGTAACGTTCTAGCCATGCGTGTGACGTATCTCGTCGGCTTGGCAACCGTCATCGCGAGCGCCTGTCACCCCGGGCCGGCTCCTCGCCGCGTGGAAGTGCAGACGGACTGGGCGGCCGCCGCGTGCGACACCCCCCTGGCGCCGACGTTCCGTCGCGCGGCAGGCGGCCTCAACCCTGCGACGCGCGATTCACTGCTGCAGGATCTCGAGCGCCGCCGCGCGACCTGGCAGACGCGCCACCTCACGACCTACCGCCTCCGCGTTGTCGAAACGTGCTTCTGCCCCCTGGCGCCCCCCGGGGTCGTCGAGGTGCGGGACGGCATCGTGGTCGCCGCGTTCGATACGGCCGGACGGTCCGCCCCCGCACTGGTCTCGCGGTTGTCGTCGTACACGGTCGAGGGGCTGTTCAACGCGATCGAGCGCACGCTGCGCTCCGGGGAGCTCCTCGAGGTGAGCTACGACCCCTGTCTTGGGTTTCCCACTGCTCTCAGGGGCAACATGCGAATGGTGGATTCCTGGTTCCAGATCGCCGCGGGCCCCTTGACGCGGCCCCGGTGAATCGCGATCTCGACACAGTACCGCCAATAAGGGACGCCTCGTGAAGACGCTCGCTGCCGCCTTCCTGGCCGCCATCGCGGCATCCGTGCCCCCCTCCCAGACACCCAACGACATCGCGCGTTGGGAGCGGCAGGCGCAGAACGTCAGCATCATCCGGGACGATTGGGGCATCGCCCACGTGTACGGTCACACGGACGCCGACGCGGTGTTCGGGATGATCTACGCCCAGGCCGAGGACGACTTCAATCGCATCGAGACGAACTACCTGAATGCGATGGGGCGACTGGCGGAGGCCGAGGGGGAGTCGCGGATCTACCAGGATCTGCGGATGAAGTTGTTCATCGACCCCGATTCGATGCGGGCGTTGTACGCCGCCAGCCCGGCGTGGCTCAAGGCGCTGATGAACGCCTGGGCCGACGGGTTGAACTTCTACCTGTATAAGCATCTCGCGGTGAAGCCCCGCGTGATCCGGCGCTTCGAGCCGTGGATGGCGCTCACCTTCAGCGAGGGATCGATCGGCGGCGATATGGAGCGCGTGAGCCTGCGCGACCTCGAGGCGTTCTACGGCGCCGCTCCGCCGCCGCCGGTGGGTACCGGCGGGGAAGGAGACCTGGAGACCGAGCCCACCGGCTCGAACGGCATCGCCATCGCGCCCGGGAACACGGTGAATCACCACGCCCTGCTGCTCATCAACCCGCACACGTCGTTCTTCTTCCGGTCCGAGGTGCAGGTGGTGAGCGACGAAGGCCTCGACGCCTACGGCGCGGTGACGTGGGGACAGTTCTTCGTCTACCAGGGGTTCAACGACCGCGCCGGCTGGATGCACACGTCCAGCGGCGTAGACGCGATCGATGAGTATCTGGAGACGGTGGTGCAGCATGGCGGCCGCTACGCCTACCGCTACGGCGCCGGCGAGCGGCCGATGATCGCCTCCACCATCACGGTGCCGTACAAGACCGCCACCGGGATGGCCCGGAAGACGTTCACGGTGTACCGCACGCACCACGGGCCGATCGTCCGCAAGGTCGGCGACCGGTGGGTGAGCATCCGGTTGATGCAGGAGCCGCTCAAGGCCCTGATCCAGTCCTATACGCGCACCAAGGCGCGGGACTACCAGGCGTTCCGTCGCAGCATGGAGCTGCACACCAACTCGTCGAACAACACGATCTTCGCCGACGCCGCCGGTGACATCGCCTACTTCCACGCCAACTTCATCCCGCGGCGCGATACGACGTTCGACTGGACCCGGCCGGTGGACGGCAGCACGCCGGCGACGGAATGGCACGGGGTCCTGTCGGTGGACGAGACGCCGCACCTGCTGAACCCTGCCAGCGGCTGGCTCTACAATTCCAACAACTGGCCGTGGTCGGCGGCGGGGCCCGCGAGCCCGAAGCGCGAGGATTACCCGCGCTACGTCGAGACCGGCGGCGAGTCGGCGCGGGGGCGCCACGCGATCCGGGTCCTGCAGGACCGCAAGGACTTCACGCTCGACGCCCTGCTCGGCGCCGCGTTCGACCCCTATCTGACCTGGTTCGAGAAACCGATCCCCGCGCTGGTCGCGGCGTGGGATCAGGCCGCGGCGGACCATCCGCTCAAGGCGAAGCTCGCCGAGCCGATCGCGCTGCTGCGCGCGTGGGATCTGCGCTGGTCCGCGACGTCGATCCCGACGTCCCTCGCCGTGTTCTGGGGCGAGGCCCTCGGGGTCGGTGTGGAGCGCGCGACCCCCGATCAGCTCCTCCAGGCGCTGTCCGAAGCGGTCGACAAGCTCAACGCCGATTTCGGGACGTGGAAGACCCCCTGGGGCGACATCAACCGCTTCCAGCGCTTGACCGGCGACATCGTCCAGCCGTTCAGCGACTCGGGACCGAGCATCTCCGTGCCGTTCACGTCGTCGCGGTGGGGCTCGCTGGCGGCCTTCGGCGCCCGCGCCTACCCGGGGACGAAGCGCTGGTATGGGACCAGCGGCAACAGCTTCGTGGCCGTCGTCGAGTTCGGAGACAGCGTGCGCGCCCGGGCGGTCACCGCCGGCGGGGAGAGCGGCCACCGCGACTCGCCGCACTTCAACGACGAAGCGGGGCGGTACGCCGCCGGTGATCTGCGGACGGTGTACTTCTATCGCTCGCAGCTGATCGGCCACACCGAGCGCGAGTACCATCCTGGGCGCTGAGACCGCCCGCCCTTTGACCTCCGCGAGCGACTAACCGGTGGGGACATCGCGCTCATCGCGTCAGCGGTACCGCGCGTTCGTCAAGGACTACCACGCGCACCGCCTCGACGCGTCGACGGACGGCGAGTCGCCGCGGCTCGAGCGCGGGACACGGCGCCGCTATCTCCGCGACTACCTGCGCTGGCTGTGGCCCTACCGCTATGCCGCGGGCGCCCTCCTCGGGCTCGCCCTGGTGGCGACCGGCGTGCAGATGATCGAGCCGCTGTTCATGCGGTTCATCATCGATCGCGTGCTGCTCCGGACAGGGTTGGAGCCGGCGTCGCGACTCTCCCTCCTCAACCTCGCGGGCGCGGCGTTCGTCGGCGTCGTCATTCTCTCCAACCTGACCGACGCGTGGCGCGATTACCGGCAGCGCCTGCTCAACTCACGCGTCATGCTGTCCCTGCGCCGGTCGTTGTTCCGGCGGCTGTTGTTCCTGCCGTTGCCCAAGCTGTGGGAGATGAAGACCGGCGGCATCCTGTCGCGGCTCACGGGCGACGTCGAAACGACGACCGGCCTGCTGCAGATGGCGATCGTGTCGCCCGCCGTGTCGATCATCCGGCTGATCGTCGCCGTGGCGGTGCTCGTGGCGCTGAACTGGCGCCTGGCGTTGACGGCGATGGCGATCGTCCCCGCCGCGATGCTGATCAGCTTCGTTGCCGCGCGCCGCGTGCGGCCGATCTACCGCTCGCTCCGCAAGGACGTGGAGCAGATCGACGGCCGCGTGGGCGAAGCGTTCTCGGGGATCCGCGTGGTGCGCGCGTTCCGGCGGGAGCTCCAGGAGCTGCTCGCCTACATGACCGGCCGGCACATGGTGCTGCGCAAGGAGTTGTTCGCGCACCGGCGCGAGCTGGTGCTGTGGACGTCCTGGGGGCTGCTGCAGGCGGGCGTGAACGTCGTCATCGTCTGGTATGGCGGGTACCTGAACATCGCCGGCGGCGCGTCGATCGGCGACATCATGGCGTTTCAGTGGTACTCGTTCCTGCTGCTCGGACCGGTGTGGCAGATCGTCAACACGTTCTCCGAGCTGCAGCGCTCGCTCGCGGCGATGGAGCGCGTGTTCGACGTCCTGGCGATGGATGACGACATGCCCGACCGGCCCGGCGCGCGCCCCGCGCCGCCCGTGGTCCACGAGCTGCGGTTCGAGGACGTCGAGTTCGCCTACCGCGAGGGGCAGCCGGTGGTGCGGGACTTCACGGTCGCCGTGTCGGGGGGCTCGGTGGTCGCCCTGGTGGGGCGCAGCGGTGCCGGCAAGACGACGGTGACCGATCTGGTGGCCCGGTTCCACGACCCCTCGCGGGGGCGGATTCTCTTGAACGGCGCCGACCTGCGCGACCTGCGGCTGCGAACCTACCGGGATCTCCTGGCGATCGTGCAGCAGGACGTGTTCCTGTTCGACGGCTCGGTGCGCGACAACATCGCCTATGGCCGCCGCGAGGCGACCGATGCCGAGATCGAGGAGGCGGCCCGGCGGGCCAATGCCCACGAGTTCATCGTCAAGCTGCCGGAGCAGTACGAGACGTTCATCGGCGAGCGCGGCGTGAAGCTCTCGGGGGGCCAGCAGCAGCGGCTCGCCATCGCCCGGGCGATCCTCGCCTCGCCCCAGATCTTGATTCTCGACGAGGCCACCAGCAACCTCGACACCGAAAGCGAGCAGCTGATTCAGGCGTCGATGGCCGCGCTGCTCGCCGGGCGCACCACGTTCGTGATCGCCCACCGCCTCTCGACCGTGCGGCGCGCCAACCTGATTCTGTTGATGGAGGACGGCCGCGTCGTCGAGCGGGGCACGCACGACGAGCTGATGAGCGCCCGCGGCGCGTACTACGAGATGGTGCAGCGGCAAATGGACCCGCACCGCCAGGACTCGGAAGAGGTCCTGCGCAGATAAGGAGGCTTTCATGCGCTTCCTCCTCTTCGTCGCCCCCCTCGCGTTGCTCGGACTCGCCGGCGCGCCGAGTCCACCGCTCGACAACGGCGTGGCGCGCACGCCGCCCATGGGCTGGAACAGCTGGAACCACTTCGGCTGCGACGTGAGCGCGCAGCTGATCCGGGAAACCGCCGACGCCATGGCCGCGAACGGACTGCGCGACGCCGGCTATCAATACGTCGTCATCGACGACTGCTGGCAGGTCGCGCGCGATGCCCGCGGCCGCCTCGTCGCCGACTCGCTGCGCTTTCCCGGCGGCATGAAGCCGCTCGCGGATTACGTCCACGCCCGGGGGCTCAAGTTCGGGCTCTACACCGACGCGGGACGCCGGACGTGCCAGGGCCGGCCCGGGACGTACGGCTCCGAAGACCTCGATGCGCGCACCTTCGCTGAATGGGGCGTGGATTACGTCAAAGAGGATTGGTGCTACGCCGAGGGGCTCGACGCGCCCACGCAGTACGCCAAGTTCCGCGACGCGCTCGCCCGCGCCGGGCGCCCCATCGTCTTCAGCCTCTGCGAGTGGGGGTCCGCGGCGCCATGGGAGTGGGGCCCGGCGACCGGTAACCTGTGGCGGACGACGGGCGACATCGAGGACACCTGGAACAGCATGCTGGCGCTGCTCGACATCTCCGGCCAGCACGCCTCGGCCGCGCGTCCCGGCGCGTGGAACGACCCCGACATGCTCGAGGTCGGCAACGGCGGCATGACCGACGACGAGTACCGCGCCCATTTCAGCCTCTGGGCCATCATGGCGGCGCCCCTCATGGCGGGCAACGACGTGCGGGCGCTCTCTCCGGCGACCCGGGACATTCTCACCAACCGTGAGGTGATCGCCATCGATCAAGACTCGCTCGGCGTCCAGGGCACGCTGGTCAGCGAGCGGACACCGGAGCTGCAGGTGTGGATGAAGCCGCTCAAGGACGGCGGGCGGGCCGTCGTGCTGCTCAACCGCTCCGCGCTCCAGACCGTGATCTCGGCGTCGTGGTGGCGGCTGCGGATCTCCGGGCCCGCCCGCGTGCGCGACCTGTGGACCCACGCAGACCTCGGCGCCTTCACCGAACGCTTCAGCGCCACCGTGCCCGCGCACGGCGTCGTGATGGTCCGGGTGACGCCGGGGGCAGCTCCGCCACCTGGACGTTGACGGAACTTCGGGCCTGGCGAGGTGGTTCTGGTGTTGTTGTCTAGCGACTACCAGGGAGAATGCCATGTCGATCCGTCCCGTCAAATCGATCATCCAGTCGCAGCCCACCATCGAAGGCGCCGGCGTCAAGCTGCGCCGCGCCTTCGGGTTCGGGGACACCGGCGACTTCGATCCCTTTCTTCTATTAGACGACTTCCGCAACGAGCATCCCCAGGACTATCTCGCGGGATTCCCGTGGCATCCGCACCGCGGCATCGAAACGATCACCTACGTGCTGCACGGCACCGTGCAGCACGGCGACAGCCTCGGCAACCGCGGCGCGATGGGTCCCGGCGACGTGCAGTGGATGACCGCGGGGAGCGGCATCCTCCATCAGGAAATGCCCAAGGGCGATGACGCGGGCCGCATGCACGGCTTCCAGCTCTGGGCCAACCTCCCCAAGTCACTCAAGATGACCGATCCGCGCTACCAGGACATCGTCGCCAAGGACATTCCCGAGGTCGTCGACGACGACGGCACACGAGTGCGCGTCATCTGCGGCGAGTTTTGGGGGAAGACCGGCCCCGTCGAAGGCGTCGCCGCCGACCCGCGTTACCTCGACGTGTGGGTGCCGCCAGGAGTGCGGAAGACGTTCCCCGTCGAGTCGTCGCGCCACGCCTTCGCGTACATCTTCGAGGGGAGCGGCACCTTCCGGGACGCGTCGGCGCCGCGCGGCGTCCTGACCGAGCAGGTCGGGGAAGGGGCGTCAGGGGCGATGGTGCGGGACGAGGCAGGCAATCGCTCGCTGGTGCTGTTCGATTCCGGCGATGAGATCACGGTGCAGGCGGGCGAGGCGGGGCTGCGCTTCTTGCTCGTGTCGGGGCGGCCGCTCGAGGAGCCGGTGGCGTGGCGGGGACCGATCGTGATGAATACGGACGAGGAGCTGCGGCGGGCCTACGCCGAGCTGCGGGACGGGACGTTCATCCGGCACCGCTGAGCGGCGCCGCCTTTTCCTGGGATTCCAGCTCGTTCAACGCGGTCCGCACCGCCGTCGCCCGGTCCCGCCCGACGCTGCGGTACACGTCCTGGCCGCTGCTGCCGCGGATCACCCGGTATTCCCGAGCTCCATCTGCGGTGTTGCGGGCGTACTCGCGGACGTCCCACGACTCCCGGCCCGGGCACCGTGGGTACTGCTTCCCGAGGTACGAC